>Ga0164290_1000345_pt1 | contig 166481 bp, 148 predicted proteins | sample Micstemetagenome_FD_108782 | JGI IMG/M metagenome (GOLD analysis project Ga0164290, IMG submission 108782) | Contaminated culture microbial community from soil near Moab, Utah, USA - Microcoleus steenstrupii SON62 (Illumina Assembly) | ecosystem: Environmental > Terrestrial > Soil > Soil crust...
CTTGTCTTCCTCCCCGCTGATGGCGTCCTTGTGCTTGCGCGGTGAGGTGAAGGCTTCGAGGTAGGTCTTGAGCCGGGCGGCGGCGTCGTCGGGGATCATCGCGGTCAGTCGGGTCGACCCGTCTCCGACGGGGCGCAGCGCCAGGCGGCACTTCTCCCGCGCGGTCTGCTCTTCTGCTTCGAGCCGTTTGGCTGCTTCGCCCTCGGCGATCTCGGGTGCGACCACGTCGAGGATGTGGCGGCCCAGGCGGCGCAGCTCGGCGGGCCGGAACTGTGGTGCGTACTCGACGAGCTGTACCTCGGCGCGGTCGATGACCTCGGCCCCGACCCGGTCCGGGAGCGCATCGAGGGCGGCGACGATCACCCGGGCATGCTCGGCGGAGACGGTGCCGTCGGCCATGCCGGCGGCGACCTTCGTCCAACGCCGGTCCAGGGCTTCGGCCAGCCGGGCCTGCGCGCGAGCCGGGCCGGGGTCGGTGTGGGTCAGGTGGGATGCCCAAGCGGCGACATCGCGGGCACCGGTCTCTTCCGCGGCGTCCCCACAAGCAGCCAGTACCCGGAGCTTGAGCTCCGCGAGCATCGCCTCCAGCGAGGTGATCTCGCACACCGCCTCGCTCTTCGCGGCCGGGGACATGAACACCGGCTGCACGTCCCGCACGGCCTTCAACGACTCCCGCGCATCCGCGACCGCACCCAGGAGCGGGTGCAGGTCCTGCGGCTGGTCGGTCATCGCGGGGGTCCTCGGGGCTGCGAGCACGGTCGTCTTCTGCTCGCTCCGCCGGAGGCACCCCTGGGTGCGATGACGCTGATCGCGTCGCCGGTCGCAACTTGTTCTCCGGAGCCCGGGACCACTCGGTGCGTCCCGCCTTCGAACCTACGGCAATCGTACACCAGTTCGAATGCTCGGGCAAGCGCTAGTGGGTATCGCCGTTAGTTCGTCGTCGGGGGTTGTTGAGCCAGGCGGTGGGGTCGCCGAGGTAGAGGCCACAGGCGGTGTCGAGGGCGTCCTCGGGGGTGCCTGAGGGCCAGCCGTCGGGGAGGGCGGCTTGCTCGTAGTCGTCGTGGCTGGCGCGGTAGATGGAGAAGCCCCAGCGACTGGCCGATCCCGCATAATGCAGGCGGAAGAGCTTGAGCTGGTCGCCGTCGGTCAGGGTGGCGTCGATGTAGGCGAACCCGGCGCGGTAACGGGTGTGGAGCGTCTCGATCTGGGGCCAACGCTCCTCGGCTCGGGCCAGGAGCCGTTGCCGCAGCGAGGTTTGGGTCGAGTCGGGGATCTTCGCCATGTCCCTCATCATCAGGCATTGCCGATCCGGCCCAGCTTGCTGCTCTTGCGGCGCGGCGGCTTGGTCCCAGGCTGCCGGGTGCGTCAGAAATGGATGTGACTCCAACCTCTGCTGATGTCGTGGTCCTCACCAACCAGGAACGTCGTGTCCTGACCCGGCGTGCGAAGGCCGCCCGCTGCCCGCACCGCGACGTGCTCCGGGCCCGGATCGTGCTCGCTGCCGCCGACGGCGCCGCGAACGCCCAGATCGCCCGCGACGTCGGCGTCTGCGAGGACACCGCCCGCCGCTGGCGACACCGATTCTGCGCCCGGCGTCTTGACGGCCTCAAGGACCGGCCGCGGTCGGGACGCCCGCCGTCTTTCACGCCGGTAGAGGTCGCTGAAGTCAAAGCGCTGGCCTGCTCCAGGCCGGCCGACCACGGCCTGCCGCTGACCAGGTGGTCGGTGTCCGAGCTCGCTGCGCACGCCACCGCGACCGGGCTGGTCCGACCGGTGTCGGCCTCTACGATCGGCCGCTGGCTGGCTGCGGACGCGATCAAGCCGTGGCAGCACCGGTCATGGATCTTCCCCCGTGATCCCGACTTCGCGACCAAGGCCGCCCGGGTCCTCGACCTCTACGAACGCACCTGGCAGGGCCGGCCGCTGGGGCCGGAGGAGTACGTGATCAGCGCTGACGAGAAGTCACAACTCCAAGCCTTACGGCGCCGCCACCCCGAAACACCCGCGGCACCGGGACAGCCACGCAGGGTCGAGTTCGAGTACCGCCGCGGCGGCACCCTGGCCTCCTTCGCCGCCTACGACGTCCACCACCCCGGGTGATCGGCCGCACCGCCCCCAAGACCGGCATCGAACCCTTCACCCAACTCGTGGAACAGGTGATGACCCAAGAGCCCTACGCCTCGGCAAAGCGCGTGTTCTGGGTCGTGGACAACGGCTCCTCCCACGCCGGACAGGCATCGGTCGATCGGATGCGTGAGACCTGGCCCAGCGCGGTCCTGGTCCACCTGCCCGTGCACGCCTCCTGGCTCAACCAGGTCGAGATCTACTTCTCGATCCTGCAACGCAAAGCCATCACCACCGGCGACTTCGCCAACCTCGATGACCTCGCGCAACGGATCCTCGCGTTCCAGAACCGCTACAACCAGACCGCTGAACCGTTCGGCTGGAAGTACACCCGCCATGACCTCAACCGCTACCTCGACCGCCTCAACAACGACGGCAGCCTCCGCGCCACGGCCTAACCCCCGAGGAACTAACGGGGATGCCCACTAGCCCGTCTTCTCAACCTCGACGCTTCGACAGCTCGGCGGACGGCGGCGGACGAAGGCGTTGGCGCGCGCCCCGCCCGGCTAGCGGCCGAGGAACGAGCGCACCGCGCGAGGGTCGATCTGCATCATCGAGACGACGGGGATGCCGTCCTGGCGCCAGGCCTCCGCGATCAGGCCGGGGATCGAGGCGCGATAGGTGTCGCTGACGTCGCCCGTGCGGACGAAGAGGCCGGTCTCGACGGGCGACTCCAGCCCGTAGTTCTCGTCGGGGACCCAGCCGCGCTCGACCAGCTGGCCGTAGAGCTCGTCGGTGACGAGCAGCACGACCTCCTCGGCGGCCTCCACCGAGTCGTTGGCGAGCATCGCGCCGGACAGGCCAACGACGTACTCGTCGTCCGGCAGGTCCAGGTCCGTCAACGAGGCACGCACCCGCTCCCACGTCCACGCGAGGTACGCGACGGGCTCGTCGGCCACCGGGGTGGCCGCCGGCTCGAGGAGGGACCGCGCCGCCCCCGGCTCGACCTGCACCATCGACACCAGCGCGACGCCGTCCTGCCGCCACGCCTCGACCAGCAGGTCCGCGACGGTCGCTCGATAGGTGTCGTCCGCGGCGACAGCGCGGGCGACCAGGCCGTCCTCCGTCGGGCACAGCAGGCCGCCGAGGACGTCGTCCTGGATCCAGCCACGCCGTTCCAGGTCGTCGAAGAGCCCATCGGTCACGAGCAGCTCGACCTCGTCGACGAGCGCCAGTGACTCGTTGGCGAGCAGCGCGCCGGCCAGGCCGACGACGTACTCGCCGTCCGGAAGCTCCAGGCGCGCCAGCGCAGCACGGAGCTGGTCCCAGGTCCACGACACGGTGCGTCTCCCCCGCTATTCCGGACGGACGACCGGGATCTGGGCCGTGGTCTCGGCGGACCGCAGCCTGAGGACGCCGACCCGGTCACCGGTGAGCATGATCGAGCCGGCGACCGGCGTGTTCCGCGCCTCGACAGTGAGCAGGACCGCGCCGTCCGGGATCTTCAGGCTGTGCCCGCGACCGGCCCCGACCTCGAACCGCTTCCCGTCGAGCAGCATCTTGCCGCGCGCGTCCGTCGCGGTCACCTTGACCACGCCGGGGCGCACCGCGCCGGCGAGGACCAACGACTTCGGCCCGGCCGGCACCACGACCGTCGTGGGCTCGCCTTCGTCGATCTGGGTCGACGGCGCGACCAGCCCGAGGTCGTCACCGAGCAACCGCACGGACGCGACGAGCGGCTGGGCCGACACGACCTCGAGGCCGAGCGCCCCGTCCGCCGCCTCCTCGGTCAGCACGCGCGACAGCGGGACCTCGCGGACCGTCCCTCCAGGGATACGGATGTCGTCGAGGCCGGCCGGAGCGAAGATCGCCGTGTCGGACACCACCCGCACGGTCGCGCGGACCTCGTCCTCGCCGGGGTTGAAGAGGTAGACCTGGCCGGCGCGGACGGTGGGCACCCCGAGCAGCAGGTTCTCGGTCGCGGGCCGCTCCTGGGCGGGCAGGAAGTCGATCCGCGGCGCGCTCCGGCCAAGGGGGTCGAAGGTGTGCCGGACGGTCGTGGCGACCCGGCCCCGGACGACGGTGAGGTGGGCCGCCAGCGTGCCGCGGCGCGGCGCGAGCTGCGACAGGTCCAGCCTCATCACCCGGTGTCCCGGCACCGTGATGCCGTGCAGGTCGTCCTCCTCGCGGAGTCCGAGGCGGCTGTAGAGCGCGATCTCGACGACGGCGGGGCCGTCGTCGGGGTTGACGAGCTCGATGACCGAGGACTGCCTGGCGGCCGCGCCGAGCCCGACGTACCACTCGTCGAAGGTCGGTGACCGGCACTCCGCCGCGGCGCGCGCGGCTCCGGTGCGGCCCGCTACCAGGCCGGGCGCTGCAGCGTCCTGTCCGGTGACCACCACCTCGCCGTCGGTCGCGACCCGCGTCAGGCCGCCCGACCGTACGCCGACCGGGTCGCGCTCGGTGAGCACGGCCGCGCCGTCTGCGGCGACGTCGACCGCCACCGCGCCGCCCTTCATCTGCGGCACCCGCGAGAGCACCACGTCGCCGGCGGCGCTGCTGGATGCCGCGGCGCAGACCACGGTCGCGTCACTGAGCGGCGCTGCGGACGGCGGTCCGGGCGGCCGGACCTGCGACTCGTCGCCGTCGATCACCGTGAACGCGGCCGCGACGACGGCCGGCAGCAGCATCGCGAGCACGACGAGCACGTCGACCTTGTGCCGCTGCACGATGCCGCGTCGTCCCGCCGTGGTCGCCCCGGTGCGGTCGGCACGGCGGCCGGTGCCCTGCTGGTCGCTCATCCCATTCTCCTCGGCCTGCTCCTGCGCATCGTCGGTAGGGCGAGCACGACGACCACGGGGATCGCGACCGCCTGGAGCACCAGCAGCGCGATCCGCAGCCAGGACCGTGGCCCCTCGACCGCGGCCGGCTCGGGCTCGCGGAGCACCTGCCACGCGCGGGTGGTGGCGTCCTCGGCGCTGGCCCGCTCCAGTCCGGCGGTGGCGTCGAGGCGGGTCGCGACCGCACCGTCGGCGGGCGCCGGCTGCACCACGTAGCGGATCCCGTGCTGGGTGAGGGCGTCGACGGCGTCGGGGGCCGGAGCCGTCACGAGCTCGGCGACGAACGCGGTCGCGTCCGCGTCCTCATCGGTCAGTGCGGCGATCTCGTCCTCTCCCACGGTCGGGCCGTCGCCGCGCTCCACCTCGTAGGTCAGGCCCTCGGCGACGCTGCCACGCACGATGAGGATGCCGTCCTCGGGGGCCTTCTGCGCCTGCTGCGACATGTAGACCGGAACCCCGCTCTCGGGGTGCGACTGCAGGTGGTCACCACCCCATCCCGCGAACCACACCAGCCCGGCGACCGGCACGACGGCGGCGACGACGCCGACCACCGCGATCGCGCCCTGGGCGACCCTCGGGAGCACGATCGGTGAGGGCGAGCGCTCGGTGAGCGCCATGGCGCCGAGGAGTGCCGCGGTGATCCAGGCGCCATGGACGACCAGCAGCACCGGGCCGAGTCCGGGCTGCTGGGTCGCGGCACCGTGGACGTCGACGGTGGTCAGGCCGAGCGGCACCGCCACGACGGCAGCGACCGCAGCCACCAGCCAGCACAGCACGACGCCGATCCGGGTCGGCCGCGGGACGAGCGCCAGCAGGGCGAGCACCGGGAGGAGGAGGCCGAGCCACCACGGCGCGCCGAGCTCGCCGAAGCGGCCGACGAGGACGTCGAGGCCATCGGTCGGATCCGTCGGCCACCGCCCCACGTCGAGGAACAGGCCGCCGCCGGCACCCTCACGCACCGCCGGGAGCCACCAGGGCGCGAGGAGCAGGGCGGGGACGACGAGCGCGGTCGCTGGCGGCCCCCAGACCGATCGCTCGCGGATCGCGCTCCGCACCACCAGGGCCGACGTGGCGACCACGACCGCACCGAGCACCGCGCACAGCCACCACGTCACCGGCGCGACGGCGGTGAGCAGCGTGAGCAGCAGGCCGGTTCGCCAGGCCGCGCGCCAGCGGCGGCCGGCCTCGGGATCGGCGAACCCGAGCGCCGCGTGGGCCAGCCACGGCAGCACGGCGGCGCCGACCACGACGCCCCATCGGCCGCCGCCCCAGGCCCCGGCGACGAGCGGGACCAGCGCGTAGCTGATCGAGCCCCAGAGCAGGAGCCAGCGGGGGGCGCCGTACCGGTTGATCAGGCGTCCGACCACCCGCAGGAACCGCCACGCCCCCCACAGCGCCAGCGGCGCCGCGGCGACGAGCAGCACCGACATCGTCGTGACGGTGCCGAGGATCGTGGCGGCGAGCGCCAGTGGCAGGACGTACGGCGGCGCGGGGACTCCGCTGCCGAAGCCGATCGGGTGCCAGCTCTCGTAGTGGAGGTCCCACCAGGCTCCGGCACCGTCGGGGACCGGCGACAGCGCGCCGCCGCTGACCACGCCGAACGCGTCGCGCGCGCCGATGACGAACGCGAGCGCGGCGACGGCGAGGGCGACCGCGACGGGGTCGGTGAGGAACCGGGCGACCAGCCCGGTGTCCTCGAAGTCCTCGTCGTCGTCGGTCTTGTGGCGCGCCACCGGCGGTGACGGGTCCCGCTCGGCGGCCGCGGCGCGGCGGCGCTCGGCGACATCGGCTGCCTGGTTGCCGGCGGCGGCTGCGAGGTCGCTGACGAGGTCGAGGCCGTGGCGGTAGGGCAGCCACCACGGGGCGAGCAGGCGCTTCACCCGGTCGTGGTCGGGGGTGTCGGGTCCGCGTTGGCGTCGCTCCCTGCGCGCCGCGAGCAGCAGGCCCGGGCGGCTGTAGACCGTGACCACCGCGGCGAGCTCGTCGAGCGCCTCCCCGACCGACCGGACCACGAGGAAGCCGAGCATCCGCAGCACCGAGCCCAGCGCGAGCCGGACCGCCTGGAACGGCAGCGCCCGGGCGCGACAGTTGGCGAGCAGCGTGAAGAGTGCTGCCCTGCGCTCCTGGTAGTGGGTGTGCCGGCCGGTCAGCGGCGTCCGTCGGATGCCGCGGTGGGCGGCCTCGGCGTGGAAGACGACGGCCTGTGGCACCACCAACGTGGTGCGGCCGGCCGCAGCCGCGCGCCAGCCGAGGTCGAGGTCGTTGCCGAACATCGGCAGGTGCTCGTCGAACCCACCGACCTCCTCGAGCGCCGTCCGCCGGACGAGGAGGCCGGCGCTGTTGACGGCCAGCACCTCGCGGACGCTGTCGTGCTGGCCCTGGTCGTACTCACCGCGCTCCAGCCCGGTCTCCCGGCGCCCCGTGCCGCTGAGGGTCACGCCGACCTCGAGCAGCCGCTTCAACGACGGCCACTCGCGGAGCTTGGGGCCGAGGAAGTCGCCCTCGGGACGTGTGAAGGCGGTCGCGAGCAGGTGCTCCAGCGCGTCAGGTGCCGGCCGGCTGTCGTCGTGCAGCAGCCAGATCCACTCCGTGGCGAGCCCGTGGTCGGCCAGCGCCGCGGTGGCCAAGGCGACCGCCTGCGGGTACGACGTACGGCCGCTCTCCCGCAGGACGGCGACCGGCACCCCCGGCCCGGACTCCAGCGCGGACTCGATCAGGTCGGCGCTGCCGTCCTTGCTCCCGGTGTCGACGGCGACGACGCCGGCGATCGGCGCGGTCTGGGCCCGGATGCCGTCGAGGACGGCGGGCAGCCACGACGCACCGTCGTGGCTGACCAGCACCACCGCGACGTCGGACACGAGGAGCGAGACTACCGACGGTCAGTCGGCAGCGCTCATCGCCACCGGGCGGCAAGCGCCGTCGGCGACGCGGTCGCGCGGTTCAGCTCAAACAGCCCTCTTCTTCAGCTTGCGTCGCTCGCGCTCGGACAGGCCACCCCAGATGCCGAAGCGCTCGTCCTGCATGAGCGCGGCCTCCAGGCACTCGACCCGGACCTCGCAGGTCTGGCAGACCTTCTTGGCCTCCCTCGTCGACCCGCCCTTCTCCGGAAAGAATGCCTCGGGGTCGGTCTGCGCGCACAGCGCGCGTTCCTGCCACCCCAGGTCCTCGGTGTCCACATCCTCGACCAGGAATAGTTCTCTCACCGTTCCGCCCCTAACCCCTATTGGTACTGCGACCCCCGTTAGTGCCGTTAACGACACTAGTGGAATTACACGCATGTCATACCCACCTAGTCAAGCCTGAATCTGCTATACGCGGTCCGTTACCACGCCTGCGGCCCGCCCCCGTGCCGGGGCGGGGACCTCAACCGGCAGAGTTGTGCCTATGAAGAAGCTGACGGTGCTGTCGGGCGGCATGGGCGGAGCGCGGTTCCTCCAGGGCCTGCTGCACGGGATCACGACCGGCACGCTGCCGGGGGTCGACACCGACGCCGAGGTCACGGTGGTGGCCAACACGGCCGACGACTGGTGGATCCACGGCCTCAAGGTCTGTCCGGACCTGGACACCGTGATGTACACCCTGGGCGACGGCATCGACCCGGACCGCGGCTGGGGACGGCGCGACGAGACGTGGAGCGCGAAGGAGGAGCTCGCGGCGTACGGCGTGGAGCCGACGTGGTTCGGGCTCGGCGACCGGGACATCGCCACCCACCTGGTCCGCACCCAGCTCATCGACGCCGGCTATCCGCTGTCGCAGGTCACCGACGCGCTGTGCAAGCGCTGGCTGGAGCCGGTGTGGGGCGACCGCGTGCGGCTGCTCCCGATGACCGACGAGCGGGTCGAGACCCACGTGGCCGTCGCCGACCCGGCGTCGCCGAGCGGGCGGCGGGTCGTCCACTTCCAGGAGTACTGGGTGCGGCTGCGCGCCGAGGTCGCCGCCGAGACCGTCGTCGTCGTCGGGCTCGACGACTCCGCGCCCGGCCCGGGGGTGCTCGACGCGATCGCCGGCGCGGACCTGGTCGTGCTGCCGCCGTCCAACCCGGTGGTCTCCGTCGGCACCATCCTGGGCGTCCCGGGCGTGCGGGACGCGCTCCGGACCACTGCGGCGCCGGTCGTCGGCCTCTCCCCCATCGTCGGCGGCAGCCACGTGCGCGGCATGGCGGAGCAGCTGCTCGCGACCATCGGGGTCGAGGTGAGCGCCGCCGGGGTCGGGCGGCACTACGGAGCGCGCAGCTCCGGCGGCGTCCTCGACGGGTGGCTGGTGGACGAGCGGGACGCCGGCGAGGTCGCGGTGCTGGAGCAGGCCGGGATCCGGTGCGCCGCCGTACCTCTGATGATGACCGACCACGACGCCACCGCGGCGATGGCCGCGGCCGCGGTCGAGCTGGTCGCGGGCTGATGCTGACCGTCACCGCTCCCGACGGGGTGCCGGAGGTGAGGGAGGGCGACGACCTCGCCGCGCTCCTGCTCCCTCTGGTCGACCTCGCCGACGGCGACATCGTCGTAGTCACCAGCAAGGCGGTGAGCAAGGCCGAGGGCCAGGTGGTCGAGGGTGACCGCGAGGAGTGGATCACGTCCGAGACGGTCCGCCTGGTCGCCCGCCGGGGTGCCACCCGGATCGTGCGCAACCGGCTCGGCCTCACGATGGCCGCGGCCGGGGTCGACGCCTCCAACGTCGCCCGCGGCTCGGTCGTGCTGCTCCCGCTCGATCCGGACGCGTCGGCCGTCCGGCTGCGCACCGCGATCGCCGAGCGCACCGGCCGCAACGTCGGCGTGATCGTCACCGACACCGCCGGCCGCGCCTGGCGCGAGGGACAGACCGACATCGCGGTCGGCGCCGCGGGCGTCGTCGTCCTCGAGTCCTTCGAGGGCCGGCTCGACGAGCACGGCAACGAGCTCGCGGTGACTGCCCCTGCCGTGGCCGACGAGATCGCTTCGGTCGCCGAGCTCGCGCAGGGCAAGCTCGGCGGACGCCCGTTCGCCGTGGTCCGCGGTCGCGCCGATCTCGTCCTCGAGCCGGGCGACGACGGACCCGGCGCCCGAGCCCTGGTCCGGCACGACGGCGGTGACCTGTTCGGGTACGGCGCCCGCGAAGCCGTGCTGCGCGCCCTGCTCCGGCACCCGGCGGACGCCGCCCCGTTCGGCGCACCGGTCCCGGCCGCCGAGCTGGTCGAGCTGCTCGCCGGGTTCGGCGTCGCCGCCCACGCTGCCGGGGACGACGTCCGGTGCGCGGGTGACCAGCCCGAGCTCGTCGGCATCCTCGCCTTCGTCCATGGTTGGGCGGTCGACGGGACGCCCGACGGCACCGATCTCCGGTTGTCAGTGGTGAGTCCGTAGACTCACCGCGACCCGCCCCACGACATCGAGGTAAGCCGCACCGTGGCCAAGACCACCAAGTCCGAGAAGTCGGACCGCCAGAAGGTCATCGACGACATCCGGCGCAAGCAGAAGAGCGCTGAGAAGCGCCAGGGCTGGGTGATCGTCGGCATCGCCGGCGCCATTGCGCTCGTCATCGTCGCGATTCCGTCCTACATCGCGCTCAAGCCGATGTGGGAGCAGCAGAAGTACGCCGGGGACCCGCTGGCGGAGATCGGCGGCCCCGCGTCCGTCTGCGGCGAGGTCACCACGAAGCCCGCCGAGGGCCAGCAGGACCACCGGGAGGGCGAGCAGCTGACCTACCCGGAGGCGCCGCCCGCCTTCGGGCCCCACTGGGACGCACCGGAGACGATCGAGGTGCGCTTCTACACCGAGGACTCGCGCCCCGAGGTCGAGACGCTCGTGCACAACCTCGAGCACGGCTTCACCATCCTCTGGTACGACGAGGAGGCCGCCGACGACGGCGAGATGCTCGGCGAGATCCGGGCGATCGCCGACCGCCTCAACGACAGCGACACCAACAACCGGCTGTCGTTCAAGGCCGTGCCGTGGACCAGCGAGGACGGCGGGGACTTCCCCGACGGCCAGCACATCGCCTTCACCCACTGGAGCGCGGACGAGGAGACCGGCAAGTCCGAAGGGGTGTGGCAGTACTGCTCGGAGCCCAGCGGCGAGGCTCTCGAGCAGTTCATGGCCGACTACCCGTACTACGACGCCCCCGAGCCGATCGGCGGCTACACCGGCCCGTGATCGCCGCCTGCTGAGCCTCGTCAGGTCAGCTCGGTGCGGCCCTGCTCCTTGAGCTCGGCGACGACGGCCTTCACGCCCTGCGCCGCTTCGCGGGACGCGACGAGCAGGCCGTCGGGGGTGTCGATGACGACCACGTCGTCGAGGCCCAGCACGGCGATCACGCGGCCGGCAGCGGGCACCACCAGCCCGGTCGACTGGTGCGACAGCACCAGGCCGGCGTCGCCGAGGACGGTGCACTTCTCCGCGTCTCCGAGCAGCCCGGCAAGGGAGTCGAAGTCGCCGACGTCGTCCCAGCCGAAGCTGCCCGGCACTACTGCCACCCGGCCCGCGGCCGCCGCGGGCTCGGCGACGGCGTGGTCGATCGCGATCTTCGGCAGGGTCGGCCACCGCTCGTCGAGCCGTTCCGGGGCGGCGGCGAGCTCGCGGAGCGCCGCGGCGAAGTCAGGGCTCTGCGCGGCGAGCAGGTCGAGCAGCACTCCGGGGCGGACGACGAACATGCCGGCGTTCCACCGGTACTGACCGGCGAGGAGGTACTCCTCGGCCACGCTCACCGACGGCTTCTCGACGAAAGCCTCGACGACCCGCGCCTGCTCGTGCCCGGGGAGGCCGTCGCCCTGCCGGATGTAGCCGAACGCGGAGCTCGGGAACGTCGGCTCGATGCCGATCGTCACGAGCCAGTCCTCGCGCGCCGCCGCGACCGCCTGCGCCACGGTACCGCGGAAGGCCCCCTGGTCGGCGATGACGTGATCGGCCGCGAACGAGCCCATCACGACGTCCTCGCCGGTCTGGCCCGCCCGCCGCTCGAGGATCGCCGCGGCAAGCCCGATCGCGGCCATCGAGTCGCGGGGGGACGGCTCTGCGACGACCGCATCCGGTCCCAGCGTCGGCAGCTGGGCGCGGACGGCCCGCTCGTGCGCGCGGCCGGTCACGACGAGGAACCGGTCGTCCACCAGGGGCGCCAGCCGGTCGTACGTCTGCTCGAGCAGGGTGCGTCCCTGGCCGGTCAGGTCGTGGAGGAACTTCGGCGACGACGACCGTGAGAGCGGCCACAGACGGGTGCCGGCACCGCCGGCCGGGACCACTGCCCAGAACGCGTCGATCTTGCCGTCAGCCACGTCAAACCCCCCGATGCTCTTGTCGCAGACCTCGGCAACCCTAGACGACCGGGGTGTCGGACCAACCCCCCGGTGGCGCCGGAAGCGTGCGGCCTATCCTCGGCACCGTGTCCACGTTCGCCGATGTGCTCGCCGGTCGTCTGCGCGACGAGCCCGGCCGTCCGCTCGTGACGTTCTACGACGAGGAGTCGGGCGAGCGGGTCGAGCTCTCGGTGACGACGTACGCCAACTGGGTCGCGAAGGCCAGCTCCCTCCTCGTGGACGAGCTCGACCTCGAGCGTGGCGACACCTTGCGGGTCGACCTGCCGCCGCACTGGCTCACGCCGGTGTTCCTCGGGGCCGCGTGGAGCGCCGGTCTCGTCGTGACCGACGCCGACGACCCCACCGCCGTCGTCTGCGGCCCGGACCTCCTCGACCGCTGGGCCGGCGACGCCGCGGACCGCGTCGTGCTCGCCTGCTCGCTGCTGCCGCTCGGGGTGCGGTTCGCCGAACCTGTACCGCCCGGAGTGCACGACGTCGGCGTCGAGATCTGGTCGCAGCCCGACGCGTTCATCCCCTGGGACCCGCCGGCCGAGGACGACCTCGCGGTCGACCTGTCCGGCAACCGGCTCACCCAGCGAGAGACGTGGGAAGCGGCCGCCGCCGGGACTCTCGTCACCGGCAGCGGCCGCCTCCTCGTCGCCGCGAGTCCGGCTTCCCCACCGGAGCTCGCGGCCTTCACGGAGCCGCTCGCGAAGGGCGGCTCTCTCGTCCTGGTCACCCGGGCCGGACCGGAGCGACTCGAGGCGATCCAGGTCGCCGAGCACGCCACCGACCGCTTCCCCGCCTGAGCGCCAGGGACGTCATCGAAGTCGGGGCGAGGCCTCAACCCACCATGTCGTACTCCCCGGTGTCGCCCGCGATCGCCACCGGCGCCTGGAACCCACGGACGCTTCCCGGGATCACCCACAGCTGGCCGCTGCTCGCCGTCCGGGCGATCAGGTCGCTGTGCCCGGTCAGCTGGACGTCGTCGACGCCGACCAGCCAGTCGTAGTCGCTGACCGGGAGGGCCAGGGACCGGCGGCTGGTGAGCCCGCCGGGACCGTTGCCGTGGTACAGGACGAGCCCAGCGCTGGTCCGGATCAGTGTGTCCGGTGCGCCGTCCGCGCCCCAGCGTCCGATCGGGATCTGCCGGCGGCCCTTGATCGGTGAGTACGCCGCGTAGGACTTGCGCAGGCCGGCGAGACCGTTGCCGGGGTAGATCTGCATCGAGCCGCGGTGGGGCTGGCCCATCAGGTCGGGCTTGCCGTCGCCGGTGAAGTCTCCGACCGCCGCGAGCTTGGAGACCCGCCCGAACCTCGTGGCGAGCTGGGTGGGTTCGGCAAACGTGCCCGCTCCGAGCCCGCGGTAGAGGGAGAGCACGCCGGCCTGCTTGACGATGAGGTCAGCCTGTCCGTCGAGGTCCCAGTCGCCCGCCTTGAGGATCGCGGCGGCGGCGGGCAGCAGCAGGTTGGTCTCCACCTTCCCGCCGAGCCGGTAGCCGGTGTCGGTCGCCACGATCTGCCGGATGAACACCTTGCCGTCGCTCGCCCGCCGGAGGACCAGGTCGGGCCGGGGGCCGCGGACCAGCGAGGACTCCAGCTCGCGCCCGTCCCAGCCCTGTTGCGCCTGACTGGCGAGGGTCCGGATCCGACCGATCCTGTTGTAGAGGTAGTGGCCAGGGCAGGCGGTCGAGCCGGCGTCGCGGTGGCCGTTGATCGCCTTGAACCAGCGGGAGGAGACCTTCTGCCGGAGGTCGCCGGCGGCGACGCCGTGCAGCGAGAGCTTCCACGCGAACAGCGCGCCGTAGGCCCGCACCATCGCGCGGGTCGGACGGGCGGTCTCGAAGTTGCCGATGGCCGACATCGCGAACGAGTTGTCGTTGTAGCCCAGGGTGTGCGCGCCGACGACCGGGCGGTCGACGCCGCCGTAGCGGCCCTCCCAGATCCGGCCGAACCGGTCGACGAGGAAGTTGTAGCCGACGTCGCTCCAGCCCTGCGACTGGGTGTGGTAGGCGTAGATGCCCCGCAGGATCGCCGGCACCTGGTCGCGCGTGTAGTCGTTGGCGTTGACCGTGTGGTGCACGAAGCCGGCATGCACCTCGTAGTAGTGCAGCGACGGTGCGTCCCGCAGCCGCTCGTCGGCGCCCCACTGCGCGCGGGAGAAGATCTTCGGCTTCGGAGCGGTGACGGCTGCCCGCAGCCCGATCTCACCCTCGCTCGACTCGGAGGACCCGGTCGCACCTTCGCCGTCGTCGCCGTCGAGGGTGTCGGTGTCGATCTCCGGGACCTCCTCGGCGGTCGCGGTCGCCTCGCCCGGGTCGATCACGGCGAGCTTGAGGTCGGCGGGTGCCGCGTCGTCGGAAGCGATCCGGACCTGCACCTGGTCCACCTCGCCGACCAGCAGCGGGGCGGTGCCCGGGCGCGCGTGCCGCGCCTCCCTGGTGCTGGGATCCGGAGCGTGCTCGTCGTGGTACGGCACCAAGCTCCAGTCCGACCACGCGCCGTCGTGGAACGTGCGTGCCTCGACGGCGAGCGCGTCGTCGGAGACCTCGAGCCCGTGCTGCCAGGTGACGCCGACGGCGGCGTACCCGACCACGGGAACGGCGTCGCTGGTCAGCCGCTGACCGCCGGTCGCCGTACGACGGCTGCTCGCCCGGAGCGCTCCGGGCGCCAGCCGGGCGCCCTTCGGAGCAGTCAGGCTGTATTCCGCGACGTCGGGCGCAACCGCTGCCGTCGGCACCGTCGCGGGCGCCGACGCGGCCAGCAGGTCGATGCCGACCGGGGTGCGAGCGTCGACCGGGGAGGCCGGACGCACGTCCATCGTGATCGTGCGCGCGGCGGGCGTCAGCGCGGCCAGCACGATGCCGAGCGCCAGCAGCTGCTGGCACGCGACCACGAACCGGCTGCGCCGGGTCGTGCGCACGCGCAGGGCCTCGACGTCGATCGCGTCCTCGGGGCTCGGCTTCGGGCTCGCAAGCATGGTGAATCTGCTCCATCAGTGTGCGGGGAAGGAGTCACACGGGTAGCAACTTTCACATGCGTCACAGGCGGGCGGAAGAGGTTCTGAGTAACTACAAACGTGTAATTACCAGCCGACACGCCGACGACGGCGAGATTTGTCAAGCTGACGTCGGCGGGCGGGCTCGCGTCCCAGCCGGCGGTGTTCGCGCCGTGCGGCGCCGCGCGATCCGCGACACGCTCGGCCAATCAGACTCAGATGTCGTCGCCGGTCTCTTCGTCGGCGAGCTCTTCCTCGTCGTCGCTGTCGTAGCGGAGGAAGTGGATGCCTTCCTCGACTCCCCCGTCGAAGGCCAGCCGACCGTTCTCGAGGACGATGACGCGGTCGCACATGCGGCGCACCTGGCCGGCAGCGTGGCTGACGTAGAAGATGGTGCGACCGCTCTCGCGGACCTCGCGCATCTTCGCGAGGCACTTGCGCTTGAAGGGCTTGTCGCCGACGGCGAGCGCCTCATCGGCGAGGAAGATGTCAGAGTCCACGTGGACCGCGATCGCGAAGCCGAGCCGTGCGTTCTGGCCCGACGAGTAGTGGCCGACCTGGGTGTCGAGCCGGTGGCCGAGGCCGGCGAAGTCGACGATCTCGTCGAACTTCCTGGCCGTCTCCTTCTCGCTCATCCCGAGGATGGCGGCGTTGAGGTAGAGGTTTTCGCGGCCGGTGAGCTGGGGGTGGAAGCCGGCACCGGTGGCGATGAGGCCGGCGATCCGGCCGCGGGTGAGGATCGTCCCGCTGTCCGGCTTCATGACGCCGCTGATCATCTTCAGCAGCGTGCTCTTGCCGGAGCCGTTGAGGCCCATCAGGCCGATCGCCTCCCCTTGCTCGACGGTGAACGAGACGCCGTCGATGGCCTTGAAGCTGGTGCTGGTCTCCTGGCCGCGGAGCTTGGCCACCGACATCTGCTTGATGGTGCGGTGGAAGCGCAGCTTGAACGTCTTGGTGACGTCGTCGAGGACGATCGAGGTGGTCATCGCGTCACAACCGTTCCGGGATCCTGGTCTCGAGCCGGCTGAACACCAGCTGGCCGATCACGAGCACGATGAAGCCGACCCCGACCATCGTCCCGCCCCACACGAAGAGGTCGGCGGGGAGGTCGGTCTCGGCGGAGTGGGCGGGGTCGGACGTCGTACCGACCCAGAACGCGCGCTGCACGAGCAGCACGCAGTCGGCGAGCGGGTTCCACAGGTAGTACTGCGCAGCCGAGCCGAACCGATCGGCGACGATGCTGTAGGGGTAGATCATCGGCACGCTGAACCGCACGAACATCTGCAGGATGCTCACCACGTTGCTGAAGTCGCGGAAGTAGACGTTGGCGGCGCTGAACAGCAGGGCGCAGCCGGTGCCGAGGAGCATCGCGATCAGCAGCGCGAGGAGGAGCGCGGCCATCCCCGCCGCGTCGGGCATCCATCCGTAGGCCAGGCAGGCGACGGTCAGGATCACCAGCTGCGGGAAGACGTGGAACAGCGAGACCAGCATCGAGGCGACCGGGAACATCTCCCGAGGAAGCGCCAGCTTCACGATGACGGCCTTATTGCGGACGATGGACCGGGTGCCTGCGGCGAAGGTCTCGGTGAAGAAGTGCACGACGACGAGGCCGGCGAAGATGTGGATGCCGAAGTTCTCGATCCGGTCGTGCAGGCTCAGGATCACGCCGATCACGAACCAGTACACGAAGAACTGGCACAGCGGCCCGATGTAGGACCAGAGCAGGCCGAGGAACGAGCCCGCGTAGCGGGCGCTGATCTCGCGCTTGACGAGCAACTTGAGCAGGTAGCGCTTCTTGAAGACGGCGAGGAAGCCGTTGCCGGCGGTCGGAGGCGTCAGGGGTACGTCGGCGAGGTCACGGCCGGTGGCCGCCTCACGGACGAGGACGGCGGTCCGGCTCCCGGCGACCGCAGCGGGGCCCGGAGCCGGACCCGTGGACGTCGCGGTCTGCTTCTGCCGGCGGGAGCCGCTGGAGCGCTTGGCGGGGGAAGCAGGGGCCGGCGTCTCCAGCCCGAGTGCCTTCTCGTGGGTACGACGCGCCTTCGCGGTCCGCTTCGCCTCCTTGCGCAGACGACGCCGCGCACGGCGCGAGAGCCGCGCGGGGCGGGAGGCGAACGTCGGCTCGGGGTAGACCGGCTGACCCCACTCGGTCGCCGGGGGTGACGGCTGCGCCGGTGCGGCCGCAGGCACCACTGGAGCCGCCGGTGCGGGCGGCAGTGGCGGTGGCGGTGGCGGTGCTGGAGTGGTGGCCGGGACCTGGACGGGCTCCGAGACGACCTCAGCGGCCGGCTCCTCGAAGACCGTCGGGAACGGCGGCGCGTCGGGATCGCCGTACGGCGGCCTCGCTACCTGCGGTGCGATCTGAGGAGGTCGACGACGGCGGCGGCTGGCTCGTTCCCCCGCGTGCTTGCCCACCGCTCGACGCCGAGCGCCGAATCTCATTCGTCGTCGATGCCTTCGAAGGTCAGCTTCCAGCGCTCCGGCGAGGTCAGCTCGGGCAGCGCCGCGCGCCACCGCTCCGCCAGCTCGTCCCACTCGCGGTAGAGCTTGGCGTGCATCTTGAGCGAACGCGCCATCTGGTCGCGGAACTGGGCAGGGTCACGGCGGTACCACGAAGCCGCGACGCCGTCGGCGGAGGAGACGATCGCGGAGTCGAAGTGCGCCAGCCGGTACCACCGCTGGTCGACGTGGGGCACGATCCCCTCGGGGTGCTCGCCGGCCAGCTCGCGCGTCGGCATCGCCTGGCGGATCAGACCCGTCGCGGCCATCTTGGCCTTGCCGACGGTGGTCGACGGCACCGGGATGCCCTTGCCGCGCTTCTCCAGCTTCTTGCGGCGCGGGGTCGGGAAGGCGTCGAGCTCAGGCTCGGACTTGCCGTCGTCGTACTGGTCGCGCAGCGCGCGGACCTCGGACAGCCGGTTCAGGATGTCGTGGTGCATCCGGTCGGGGCCGTCGAGGACGTCCTGGAGTGCCAGCAGGATGGTCTCGCCGGTGCCGTACTGCATCGACATCAGCCGCTTCGTGTGGTTCTCGAGGCTCTCGCGGACCAGCTTGCCGCCATGGGGGTACGGCGAGTGCAGCAGGCCGGACACGAGCCGGTTGCGCTCGTGGAAGTAGGCCTGCCAGTCGAGCGTGTCGTCCTTCTCGGTCCACGGGACGTGCCACACGGCGACACCCGGGAGGGTGACCGTCGGATAGCCCGCGGCGCCGGCGCGGAGGCCGAACTCGGCGTCGTCCCACTTGATGAACATCGGCAGGGACAGGCCGATCTCGCGGATGACCTGGGTGGGGATGAGGCACATCCACCAGCCGTTGTAGTCGACGTCGATGCGTCGGTGCATCCAGGACGTGTTGCGCAGCGACTTCTTGGCGAAGTCGTGGCCGTGCACGCTGGGCGCGACCGGGCCCCAGAACCAGCGGTACTTCGCGATCGCCTCGCCGTAGGCGTGCATGACCGAGCGGTCGTAGAGGCTGAACATCTGGCCACCGACCAACGACGGCGTCTTCACCAGGTCCGCGAACGCGACGGCGCGCAGGATGCCCTCGAGCTCGCAGACGACGTCGTCGTCGAGGAGCAGGACGTAGTCGGAGGCACCCATCGAGATGGCCTCGTTCATCGACCGGGAGAACCCGCCGGACCCGCCGAGGTTGGGCTGCTCGATGATCCGCAGCTTGTTGCCCAGGCCGGCGGCGGCCGCCTCGAAGCCGGGGTCGTCGACGACCTTGTTGTTGCCCTGGTCGACGACGATGATCTCGTCGATGATGTCGAGCACGGCCGGGTTCGAGGCGAGGTTGACCAGCTGCGGCACGCAGAAGTCGGGGCGGTTGAACGTCGTGATGCCGATCGTGATCCGGCCGGTGCGGACGCGCTCGGTCTCGAAACCCCACGCGGCGTCCTCGAGCACCAGCTCGCCGTGGCCGCCCTCGAGGTCGAACCAGTACCACCCACCGTCGATGAACGGCTTCAGCGGAAGCTCGAACGTGACGGTCTCGGTCTGGTCGTTGTCGATCCGGTAGGAGTCGGCACGGACGACGTGCCCCTTGGCGGTCGAGCGGTAGACGATGACCGACCCGTGGCCACGCAGCTGGGTCGTCAGCCGGACCGAGGTGAACTCGGTCCACCGCCGCCAGTAGCTGGCCGGGAACGCGTTGAAGTAGGTGCCGAGCGTGACCCGCCGCTGCGGGTCGACCGCAACGCCGGCACCGTCGGTGATCCGCCCGAAGCCGGACATGCCGGCGCCGCCCTCGGAGCCGCTCTCCTCGTCGTCGTCGCCGGCCTCCTCGTCCACGCTCTCGTAGTCGCCGCCGGACTGGCGCGACATCGAGTCGTTGCCGGAGGAGAAGCTGGTGACCCCGCTGACGTAGAGCGACTGGACGTCGAGCTCCTGGTCGTCGGGAAGGACCAGACGTTGCACGACCCGGAATCCCTCGTCGACGGGCGACGGGGAAGTGGCGGTGGCAGCTTCGCTCACGAGGGCTCTAGTTCCTTCGACGAAAGGCGGATGGACGAGAATCAAGGTATCAGCGCGGCGGTGGCTGACCGTGAATCCCCTGCTAGCCTGCCGCGGTGCCGAATGCGTCACATTCCGGCTCGGGTGCTCCCCGGATCGTGCTCCACATCGGCGCGATGAAGACCGGGACCACCTTCCTCCAGCAGCTCCTGGCCGATCACCGGACGGACCTCGCCGAGCACGGTTTCCGCGTGCCCCGCGACCAGGCGCTGGCCCTGCGGGGTGTCCTCAACGGAACGCCCGGGGCCGAGGCGACCACCCGGCGGGACCGGGTCGCCGACCGGTTCCTCCGCGAGGTCCGGGAGTACGACGGACGCGGGTCGGTCGTGTCCTGGGAGTTCCTGAGCTTCCTCGAGCCGTCCCGGGTGCGGCGCCTGCTCGCCGCCCTCGCCGGGGTCGAGGTGGAGGTGGTCCTCACCGTCCGCGACGCCGCGCGCACGATGCCCGCGCAGTGGCAGACCACGTGCCGCAACGGCACGACGCTCCCCTGGCCCCGGTTCGCCCGGGGCATCGGCGCCTGGCTCGACGAGGGCAGGGACACGCGCCCGGCGCGCCTGTTCCGGCGTACCCAGGGAGTGTCGCAGATGCTGGACGTCTGGACGGGCGCCGTCGGCCGCGACCGGGTCCGGGTCGTGACCGTGCCGCGGACCGGTGCCGACCCGTTGCTCCTCTGGCGGCGGTTCGCCGAGGCGGCCGGCATCGACCCGCAGCTCCCCGTCGATCCCGACGTACGCCGCAACCCGTCGCTCGGCCACCCCTCCTGCGAGCTGCTGCGGCGGGTCAACGTGGTGCTCGCCGGCGCCGCCCCGGCCGGGAGCGAGCAGGTGATCCGCGCCGTCGTGGCACCCGACCTGGAGACCCGGGCCGCGATCGAGCCGCCGGTCCGCCTCGACCGGCGGGGTCGCGAGGTGGCTGCGGCCTGGAACGGCCTGGTGCGTGACGCCGTCACCAGCGCGGGTGTCGCCGTCGTCGGCGACCTCGACGACCTGCCGGTGGTCCCGCCCTCCGACGCCGAGGACGCCCACCGTCCCGGACCCGCCGACCTCCTGGCAGCGGCCGAGACGGCGCGGGCGGGCCTGGTCGGGCTGGGCGCAACCCCGACCCCGACGCCGGCGTCCGCGGCCCCGGTCCACGTCGACGACGCGGTCCGCGAGCTGGCGGACATGATCCGGGAGCTCGCCGGTGCCGACCTGACCGCTGCCCGCCGTGCCCGCGGGCGCGGCCGCGCCTGACCGTCGCCGGGCCGCCCCTCGTGGTCGTTGATATGGTCCGCCGCATGGCCCTGCGATGGCTGGACCGCGATCGGCGCGACAGGCCCGCACCCGTCTATCTCCACATCGGCGGACCGAGCACGGGGACGACGTACCTCCAGCGGTTGCTGGCCGCCAACCGCGACGAGCTCGACCAGCAGGGCTACCTGTTGCCCGGACGGAGCTGGCGCGACGTCGTGCTGGCCACCCACGACGCCCTGAGCACGGCGCCGAAGACCGACCTCGTCCGCGCCGCCGGTGGTCGGTGGGACCAGCTCGCCGAGGAGATCCTCGCCCATCGCGGCACAGCGACCGTGGTGTCGATGGAGTTCCTCTGCTGGGCCAAGCCACCCGCCGCCGAGCGGATCGTCGCGTCTCTCGGCGATGCCGACGTGCACGTGGTCCTGACCGTGCGCGACACGGCCGCCGTCCTCCGGTCGCAGTGGCAGACCAACTGCCGCAACGGGGCCGAGGTGCCCCTGCGAAGGCTGATCTGGGGACTGCGGCAGGCCGTGGAGAACGAGAGTCGGCCGGCGAGCCGACCCGAGCGGATGGTCGACCGGGCGATGGGGATCCCACGGATGATCGACACGTGGGTGCCGCTGGTCGGCGCCGACCGTTTCCACGTGGTCACGGTCCCGAGGCACAGCTCCGACCCGGACCTGCTCTGGAAGCGGTTCGCGGGCGTCATCGGCATCGACCCGTCGAGGTGCCGTGAGCGGTCGGTCGAGAGCAACGCCTCGCTCGGGCTCCCGTCGAGCGAGCTCATGCGTCTGCTCAACATCGAGCTCGGCCCGGTCACCCGCACGGAGTACCTGCGCACGATGAAGGCGCTCCTCGCCCGCGACATCCTGGGCGAGCGCGCGGACCAGGAGCGCAAGGTCACCCTGAACCGGCCGGGCCGCAACCTCTCCGCCCGCTGGAACGGCCGGATCCGTCAGGCGGTGACGACCAGCGGGGTCCAGCTCGTCGGCAGCCTCGACGACCTCCCGGTCGAGAAGTCCGGCAAGGACGTGCCGGTCGAGCTCGACGGCCCGACCGACGAGGAGCTGCTGTTCGCCGCGGCGTGGGCCCGGACCGGCCTCGAGCGGGCGATCGGCGAGCTCGAGGCCACGGTGACCGCGCTCCGCGCGGAGCAGCAGTACGGCGGCGCACCGCCCGCGACCCCCGACGACACCGACGACCCCGACGACACCGACGGCACCGCGGACGACAGCGGCGACGACGGGCACGACCAAGGGCACGAGGAAGGGCAGGACGACGACCCCGACGACGCCGGCCTGGACCGGCGAGCGGTGCTCGAGCGGCAGCTGCGCGACCGGACGCCGGAGGTCGGCCTCGCGCTCACCGAGATCATCGGCCTGGTGCGGAAGGCGATGCCGCTCGGCGCCGAGGTCGCGGCGCTCAGGGCGCGGGCGCCGGCTCCGCAGACCGCTCGAGACGGCTGACGAACGCGCTCACCCGCTCGCGGACCTGCTCCTCGTCCAGCGCGAGGTGCTCGAGGATCGTGTAGCGGTCCGGCCGGGTGCCGGGGGCAGCCAGGACGGCGGCGGCGAACTGCTCCTCGGTGAGCCCGATCTGCTCCGGCGACACCGCGAGGCCGTGGCGGCGGAGGCAGTCCGCGATCTGGGTGAACCGGGCATCGTCCCCGCGGAGGAGGGTGGCGAAGAGCGCTCCGATGCCGGCGAGCTCGCCGTGGTTGGAGACGCCCGGATAGAGCTGGTCGATCGCGTGGATGATCTCGTGGCACGCGCCGCTGCACGGCCGCGAGGTGCCGGCCACCGACATCGCCATCCCGGACAGCACCAGGGCCTCGGCGAGCGCGATCAGGAACCCCTCGTCCTCGATCGAGTCGGTGCGGTGCAGGATCGCCTCGCCGGCGGTCCGGGCGAACGCCAGCGCGAGGCCGTCGACGCTCTCGCCGCGCTCGCGCTTGGCGAGCAGCCAGTCCTCGATGGCCGACAGGTTGCTGACGGCGTCGCCGATGCCGCCGCGCACCATCGCCGGCGGCGCGGTGCGCACGTAGTCGAGGTCGACGACGACGGCGAGGGGCAGCGCGACGCCGTACGAGCCCTTGCCGTGGGGGTGCTCGAGCGACGCCACCGGCGAGCAGATGCCGTCGTGGGCGAGGTTGGTCGCGACCGCGACCATCGGCAGCGCGGCGCGGGTGGCGGCGTACTTCGCGACGTCGATGGTCTTGCCGCCGCCGATGCCGACCACGGCGTCGTACCCCTGCTGGCCCAGCGCGGCCTGGAGGTCGCCGGCGGAGCTCAGGCTGCCCTCCTCCACCTGGAAGACGGTGGCGTTCGGCAGCGAGGGCCGGACCCGCTCCCAGATCTCCGCCCCCTGCCCGGAGCCGACGGCGACCATCACGGTGCCGCCGCTGGTGATCGCGCGCTCGTGCAGCAGCGCGGCGAGGTTGTCGACGGCGCCCGCCCGGATGTCCAGGTGCAGCGGGCTCGCCAGCATCCGCGCTAGTAGCGGCATGCGATCTCCCTGGCCTTCGCCAGGTCCTCGTGGTTGTCGACCTCGACCCACGACGTGCCGGAGGGCAGCGGCGCGATGCCGATCCGCTCGCCCCGGTCGACCATCTCCTGGTAGCCGTCCTCGTAGTAGAGGTCCGGGTCCCGCTCGAACGTCGCCTTCAGCGCATCCGCGAGCCGCGGCACCGCGGCCGGCTCGATCAGGGTCGCGCCGATGTACTCGCCGTACGCCGTCTCCGCGTCCATCAGCTTGGTGATCCGGGTCAGCGCACCGTCGGCCGACACCTGGATCTTCATCTCCTCGTCCGCGAGCTGCTTCTCGGCGTCGATGGCGAGGAGTACGTCGGGACCGCGGTGCTTCAGCAGCGTCTCCTCGACCGACACCGGGTGCACCGTGTCGCCGTTGACCATGAGCACGCCGTCGCTCATGTGGTCGCAGGCGAGCCACATCGAGTAGGCGTTGTTCCAGATCTCGGCCTTGTCGTTGTGGACCAGCGTGATCCGGACGCCGTACCGCTTCTCGAGCGCGGCCTGGCGCTCCTCCACCGCGCCCGCGGCGTAGCCGACGACGATCAGCACGTCCCGCAGGTCGACCGCCGCCAGGTTGCCGAGCGCGATGTCGAGGATCGTCTCCTCCCCGCTCGCGCCGTCGCGCACCGGCACGAGCGCCTTCGGCAGCGTGTCCGTGTACGGCCGCAGCCTTCGGCCGGCTCCGGCCGCCAACACCATCCCGATCACAGTGGATCCCTTCAAGAACGCGAGTCCCCGCACCTGCGAGGGCGACGGGCAAGGCTATCCTGCCCGGCATGAACGACCGACTGCGCGACGCCGGACGCAAGATCGGGCGGGTGGCTCCGGGCTCGACCCGGCAGGAGGTCGCCGCCCTCAAGGAGCGGGTGACCGAGCTGGAGGCCGAGGTCCAGGAGGCCCGCCGCCTCAACCGGCGCGTGGCGGAGCTGCTCGACATCGTCGAGGAGCTGCTCGTCCCGCTGACACTGCGCGACGAGGAGAAGGTGCAGGCCTTCCTCGACGCGCACACGCTCACCCCGTGACCCCGCACGACACGGACAGGACGGACAGCTGATGGCACGCACCGTCTACCTGCACATCGGGCTCCCCAAGACCGGCACCACCTTCCTCCAGACGACGATGTGGGAGAACCGCCGCGCGCTGCGCCGGCAGCAGTTCCTCTACCCCGGCACCAGCCGGATGGACCACTACCACGCCTCGCAGGAGGTGCGAGGCGCGTCGCCGGCCCGCATGGGTCGCAACGCGGGGACCTGGGACCGACTGGTCGGCAACCTCGCCGCCTGGGACGGCGACGGCATGATCTCCCACGAGTTCTTCAGCATGGCGACGCCCGAGCAGGCCAGGGCGGCGGTCGCCGAGCTGGAGCCGGCCGAGGTGCGACTCGTGGTCACGGTGCGCTCTTACGTGCTGCAGTTCCCTGCCGTGTGGCAGGAGGCGCTGAAGATGAACTCCGACCTCGGGTTCGACGAGTTCATGGACCGGGCGCTGGCCGCCAAGCTGCGCGGCGGGTGGAGCTGGCAGTCCCAGGACATCCCGCAGGTGCTCGAGAGCTGGACGCAGGCCGTGCCGGCCGACCGCGTCACCGTGGTCACGGTGCCGCCTCCCGGCGCGCCGCGCGGGCTGCTCTGGGAGCGGTGGAAGGAGGCCATCGGGGTCGACGACTCCCGGTTCGACCTCGACGTGAGCTACGCCAACGAGTCCCTCGGTGCGGCCCAGGCGGCGCTGCTGCAGCGGGTCAAGCCCCACCTCTCCGGCCCGCTCGAGGTGGGCACCGTCCGTCACCGCTGGGTGCGCAAGTACTTCGGGCACGAGGTGCTGGTGCCGCAGCGCGGCGAGCGGTTCGGCCCCCGGCCGCACCACGTGGCCGAGCTGGCGACCCGTTCCCGCGCCGCGAGGGACTGGATCCAGGAGCAGGGGTTCCCCGTGATCGGCGACCTCGACGACCTGCTGTCCACGGCCTCCCCGGACGGGACCCACCCCAGCGACGTGCCGGACGACGAGATCGTCGAGGTCGCGGCCCGCGCGATCGAGCAGATGATCCGCGACGTGCGCGACCTGACGAAGGAGCGCGACAAGCTCCGGGCCGAGCTGCGCCGCAAGGCGCGGCACCGACCGGTCGGCGGCGCGCGCGCCGCGGCGGGACGGATCAAGAGGGCGCTGCGGAAGTGACCGACCCGACCGAGATCGACGGCGAAGCCGTGAGCCCGGCACAGCCGGCCGCCCTGCGGGTCCGCGACGCCCGGCTGGTGCTGCCCGCGGACCTCGACCCCGAGTCGACGTACGACGTGCTCCTCAACGACCGGCACGTCTGGTCGCTCCAGCCCCAGAACGACACCGAGCCGGGCCGCGGCGGCCTGGTCGCGCGCTGGCCCGCGTCGCTCGACCGCCACCTGGTCGGCCAGGCGGACGTCGTGCTCCGGGAGCACCTCACGGGCACCGTGGTCGCCACCGCCCACCACGTCTTCAAGGGGGCGACCGACGAACGCGTCGACGTCGTCGACCGCGGCGGCAACCCGCTGATCATCGACAAGTACGGCAAGCTGGTCCGGCCGCTGTCGGCCGAGGGCACCGGCACGCTCGGCGAGCTGATGGACCAGGTCGAGGCGCTGATCGTCGACATGCGGGAGAAGGCCGGCGTGCCGACGTTCATCGCCTACGGCACCTTGCTGGGCGCGGTCCGCAACGGCCAGCTGATCGGCCACGACAACGACCTCGACATCGCCTACCTCAGCCAGCACGCGTACCCGGTCGACGTGATTCGCGAGGCCTACAAGGTCGAGCGGGCCCTGCTCGCCGCGGGCTGGTCGGTCCGGCGCGGCTCCGGCGCCCGGCTCAACGTGCGGATCCGGCTCTCGGACGACTCGACCCGCTTCGTCGACGTCTTCACGGCGCACTGGGTCGAGGGCGTGCTCTACATCCCCCAGGACACCGGCTTCCGGCTCCCGCGGGAGGCGATCCTGCCGCTCACCACGGTCGAGCTGCTCGGCCGGCAGGTGCCGGCACCCGCCGACTACGAGGCGCTGCTCACGGCGACCTACGGCGAGGGGTGGCGCCAGCCCGACCCCTCGTTCCGCTACGAGACCCCACGCTGGCTGTCGCGCCGGATCGGCGGCTGGTTCGGCGGCCTCCGGACCCACCGCAAGCAGTGGGACTCCTTCTACGGCGCGCACAAGGGGTCGCTGCCGTCCAAGCCGACGTCGTTCGCGAGGTGGGTCGCCGAGCACTACCCGAGCGACCGCCCGCTCTACGACATCGGGGCCGGCAACGCCCGTGACGCGCGGTGGTTCGCCAAGCGTGCCGCCCGCAAGGTCACCGCCGTCGACTACACGATCGGCGCGATGCTGCGGGCCCAGAAGCGGGCGTCGGAGTCACTGCCGCTGTCCTTCGAGATCATCAACCTGTACGACGCCCGCGAGGTGCTCGGGCTCGGGGTCCGGCTGAGCCGCCTCGACATCCCCGCCGACCTGTACGCGCGGTTCGTGCTGCACGCCTTGGAGGACCTCGGTCGCGAGAACCTCTGGCGGCTCGCGTCGATGGCGCTGCGCGGCGGCGGCCACCTGTTCCTGGAGTTCCGGACCGACCAGGACCGGGGGCGTCCCCACGTGTTCAAGCAGGCCGGGCGGCGCTATCTCGAGCCGGCCGCCGTGGTCGCCGAGATCGAGGCACACGGTGGACGGGTCGTGCACCAGGAAGCCGGCACCGGGCTCGCCCCGTTCCGCACCGAGGACCCCCACGTGTGCCGGATCGTCGCCACCTGGACCGACTGACCCCGCCGAACCGCCGAACCGCCGAATCGCCGCGCCGAGCTCGGCGGGCGATGGGCTCACCGGCGGCCGAAGAGGCCCTTGGGGCGTGGCGGTGCCACCGGCTCGACGCGCGCCTGCGCCACGACGGGCTTCGGCGCCCGCCGCAGGGGATAGATCGACTCGGCCTCGTCGAGCTTCGCGCGGTGCAGCCGGCCGGCCTGGAGCCGGAACTCGGGGTCGCTGGCCGGGGCAGGCAGCTCGTCGAAGCCGACCGGCGCGATCGCGAAGCCGGTGCCGAGCTCGGCGAGCGACTGGTGCTTCGTGCGGTAGTAGCCGTCGTCGATCTCGATCGCGATGCCGTCGGCACCGACGGCGGCCGCCAGCTGGTGGAAGTGGTAGCGGGTCGTGATCCAGGTCTGCAGCGGGCGACCCGGGAAGCCCTCGTGCCACAGCTGCACGAACGACATGAAGTTCTCCTCGGGGATCAGGTCCGCGAGCAGGTCGTAGGCCCGCCTGTCCCGGTCGGTGCCGGGGATCGACTCGAGGTAGCGGAGCGTGCGGCCCTCGAACCGGCCGCTCTCGATCAGGGCCCGCACACCCGCGACGGTCGCCTCGAAGACCTCGGGCTCGGCGAGGTCGCTCTGGAGGCTGATCCACACGTCGCCGGGCTGGCCCGTCGGGTCCGGCCGCTCGCCGAAGCCGGGGATCCGGGACAGACCGAGGAACGCGTCGTTGCTGCCGAGCTCGACGCCGGCCATCTCGGCGCTGGCGCGGTCGCGCACGGTGGCGTGGTCGGCGGCCGCGAGGTCGTCACGGATCCGCTCGGGGTCGATCGCCGGCACCAGGCCGAGACCGGTCGCGACGAACGTGGCGTCCGCCACCTCCGCCAGCCGCCGGGCAGCCCTCACCAACCGGCCGTGGTGCTGCCACGTGGAGGTGACGTGACCGCCCCCGACCAGGTGCACCGTGGTCGCGCGCCGAAGCTCGAGCAGCCCGTAGTCGAAGAGCGGGCTGCCCAGGTCGCGGACGACCCGGTCGACGGTCGCGTCGCCTTCGTCGGGGTCTGCGTCCATCGTCAGCCAGCTCACCCGCCACAGCAGGTTGGTGAACTTCAACCGGGGGTGCATTCCGTCGAAGAGGAAGGCCGCCATCCCGGGGTCGGGACAGTCGAGCACCACCTCGGCGTCCGGCTGTCGTTCGGCCAGGAACCTCAACCACGACGCGGCGATGAACTCGTCCCCGAAGTTCGGATGGCCCGCCGTCGACACCAGGTGGATGGTCGGCTGCTTGTCGTTCTCGCTCCCCTGAGACACGTCGGCAAACCTAGCAGGGGCACACGGTCGTACCGGTCGGCAGATCGACTGACCGGGCAAGCGCCGGGAACTGGCCCGATGCCACCTCGTCGGGGCGTCGAGCGGGTTAGCATGCGGCAGCGAGCAACCATCGCTCACGTCCCGCGGGCCGGCTCCCGTCACCCGCTACCCGAGGTCGGGGGGAGTGCCCATGCGCCGAGCCGCAGCACCCATCGTGATCCTGATGGCGTTGACGCTGATGCCCCTGATGCCGTGGTCTGCCACCGGGTACCAGCCCAGCGGCGCCCCGACCTTCAACGTGCCGAACCCGTGGGGATCCCGCGCGGAGAACACCCGGATCGTCCGGAAGGTCGAGGAGGCATTCCGCCATGTCCGGCGGACCGAGCGGGACCCGCGTCCGGTCATCTTGGTGACCGGCTACCTCTTCGATCGGATGACGAGCGCCGACGCCTTGATCAACGCCTGCCGCCGCGGCGTGTCGGTGCGGGTGATCATCGACCGCGACGTGGTCGCGCGACCGCTCCGCAAGCTCGTCACGATGCTCAACGCCGACAACGTCCGGGACAGCGACCGTGACGGCATCGCCGACAACGACCCCCGGGCGGGGCGCTGCAACCGGCCGCTCCCGCCCGTGCACGAGGGCCTTCGCCAGCGCGCCCAGGGGATCCCCCTGATGACGGCGCGGCAGACCAGGCAGAGCCTGCGCCAGCCCACGGGACGGGAGGTCACCTGGGGGGCCGACCGGAGCTACGTCCTGAAGTGCTCGGGGGCCTGCCGCGGCGGCCCCGGCGCGAACGTGCACTCCAAGTTCTACGCCATGTCGAGCAGCGGGACCGCGAGGAACGTCGTCATGGTGTCGTCGTCGAACCTGAACGGCGGCGGCGCCAAGCTGGGGTGGAACGACCTGGTCGTGATGAAGGGCCGACCGCAGACGTTCGCCTTCCTGGTGGAGGTCCACCAGCTGATGACCGCCCAGAGGCCCGCAGGTCGCGAGCTGCTCGAGCTCGTCGACGGCCCGTACACGACCCGGATCTTCCCGATCAGGGGCGGCAAGGAGAGCGATCCCCTCCTGAAGGACCTGCGCAAGATCAGGTGCTCGAGCGACCTCGGCCGGACCTCGCTGCACATCCAGCAGTTCTGGTGGAACGGCTACCGCGGCAACTACCTCTGGGACAAGATCCGCAGCCTGGCCAGGAACGGCTGCAAGGTCAAGATCATCATCGGCGCCATCGACCGCGGCCTGGGGAGACGGATGCGGGCGGCACGCCGCGCCGGCCTGATCGAGTTCTGGGACAGCCGCATCGACACCGACGACGACGGCTACGTCAACACCCGCACCCACATGAAGTCCGTGGCCGTCCGCGGGACCTACGGCACGAACCGGCGCTACCACGGCGTGTGGACCGGCACCGCGAACTGGTCCGACGGATCGCTGAACAGGGGCGACGAGAACACCCTGAACATCCAGAGCGCGCGGCTGTGGCGCAAGTACGTCCGCTACTGGGTGACGGTGAGGAAGCACTCCCACCGCTAGCGCTCAGCAGATGAGCTCGCCCCGCACCCAGCAGCCACGGCCGTTGATCTTGAACCCGGCGATCAACGGCCGGTGGTCGGAGTTCATCCCGGTCACGATCCGCTGCCCGGTGGCGATCACCCGCCGGGTCGGCTTGAAGTTCACGTAGTCGATGAGCCGCATGTCGAACCCGTTGGAGAGGACATGGGTGCCGGTGCCCGGCTCGCCGACCTGGTAGTAGCTCGACCGGAATCCGCGGGTGCCGAGCGCGGCGTACGGGAAGATCGGGTCCTGGGCGACCTTGTCGTTGCGGAAGTTCACGTTGAAGTCGCCCGTCACGAACACCAGGCCGCCGCCCTCCTCGCTGTGGATCCGGTCGATCACCGCCTGGAGCCCCGCCATGTGCCGCGCATAGAGCCGCGCCCGCCGGACGTTCTTGTTGCGGCCGCCGTCCGGGCCCTGGACCGTCGGCACGAAGTGGGTGTTGAGGATCCAGATCGTCCGGCCGGTGAGGTTGTCCTTCAGCCGCACGCGGACGACGTACTTCGCGTGCATGGTCGCGGGACCGGCGCCACGGTCACCGACGAACGTCTCCGGCGCCACCTGGATCCAGTCGCGACCGAGGAACGTGAACTTGTCGGAGCGCCACAAGATGGGCTGCCCGCCCGGCACCGCCGGCACCGGGATCCACCCGTCCCACAGACACGTCTCGCAGTCGAGCAGCCGGGTGCGGACCCGCTCGCGCCGCGCCCAGCTGGACATCTCCTGGAGCGCGACGATGTCCGGCTCCTGCGCGAGCAGGTTCTTGACGTCGAGGAAGCCCTGGCGGGTCGTCGAGGTGGCCGCGGTGTTGAACGTCGCGATGCGCACCGAGCTGGCCGTCGGCTCCGACGTCTCCTGAGCGGTGCTGGAGCTCTCGGCAGGACTCGCGGCCGGGCTCGCGGTCGGGCTCGCGGCAGCCGAGGGCACCAGGCCGAGGGCCAGCGCGGCGATGGCTGCGAGGGCGCCGAGTCGTGCGGACGGCGAACGTCGGGGATTCCACACGGGAGATTTCCTCCTGATCGGCGTGTCGCAACCGGATTCGCGACGACAGGTGTGTCAGGCTGCGAGTTTCACACCAGTTACTCCGATCACGCAAGCCCCCTGTGGTCACAGGGGTCCCTTTGGTGCACGCCTGTAGCCCGTCCGAGCCAGGCTCGGACGGGTCGAACGGACCGGAATGCCGGTCTCAGGAGCGGTGTCGACGCCCCTTGGCGGCGCGGTAGGCACCGCGAAGCCTGCGCAGCAGCGGACGCTGCTCACTCGCGTGCACGACCGCGAACCGCACCGGCTTCTCCCGGGCTGTCGCGGTCAGGTCGTCGGCCCGCTGCACCGCGGCACGGCGCTCGTTGAGCACCACCAGGAGGTCGGCGATGGTCGCCACGCTCTCCGCCAGCAGCGCCGCATCCGGTGGTACGGCGTACGGGTCCCCCTCGGGCACGACGGCGGTGTCCGGCGCCGGGACCAGCTCGGCGAGGTCACCGGCCACGTCGATGCCGGCCGCGGCCAGCCGGTCGGCGATCGCGCGGGACTCGGCTGCGGCGTACTTCTGGTCGTCCGCGCTCAGCGACAGCCTCGTGCCGGTGCGCGACTCGAGCACCCGGTGGGCGAGCACGTTCTTGACGACGAGCGGATAGGGACCGGGGAGCGGCAACCGGTCGCCCAGCTCGACGTTGACGCGGCGGAGCAGCTCGGCCTGCTCCGCGCCGAGCGAGCTGTTCGAGCGCTCGAGCTCGGTGTCGAACGCGGCCGGGTCGACGCCGATGACCCGCGCGAAGCGATCCCAGAGCGTGGTCGGGTCGGCACCGGCCGGAGGCACGGTGACGAGGTGGAGGTGCTCGGGCGGCAGCGCAGCGCCCCATCGCTCGAGGACCCCGGCGTAGTCCTGCACCTGCCAGAACCAGCTGGTGCGGGCGTGGTCGTCGCGGACCTCCTCGACGAACCGGGCGAACGTCGCGGACGATCGGTGCTTGACGTGCTCCTGCCACTCGGCGGCGATCTGCCGGACGTGGTCGCGCGCGGTGACCACGACGTGCACCTCGGCGCGGTCGGCGAGAGCCGCGACCGCTCGCTGCGCCTGTGCGGCGGTCGCGCCGGCGAACAGCTCGTGGGAGATCAGCACGTTGCCGTCCGCGGCGACGGCCTCCTCGGCCAGCCGGTCCCACATGCCCCGGGCCCGGTCGGGATAGATCGGGTCCTCGGCCAGGCCACGGACGTCCAGGGTGGCGAGGAAGTGGTCGTGGAACCGCTCGCCGGGCAGCAGCAGACCCTGCTCGCGAGCAGTCTCGCGCTGCGTCCACAAGACGTCCTGGAGGAACGTCGTGCCGGTCTTCGGGCTGCCGACGTGGAGGAACACCCGGGCGCGGGGGTCGTTGGTCGCCATCACTCGCACCCTAGTCGCGGAGCCGGCCGAGCCGGCGGCGGACCCGGCCACCGACCCGCCGCGCGGTCGGCACCAGCCCGGGTGCGGGCTCCGGCTCCGGTTCGGCCCGCTCGAGGAGCAGCTCGGCGATCGCCGCGACCGCCGCCGCCGTCTCCAGCTCGGGGTCGACGGCGTCCGGGTCGGTCCACGGTCCCGGGGCGGACTGCGGCACCAGCTCCTCCAGGTCGCCGTAGACCTGGTAGCCCCGATCGGTGATCCGCCCGTTCTGACGCGTGGCGACCTCGGCGAGCCGGGCCACCAGGTCGGGGGGGCACTGCGCCGGTGAGGACGACTGGCCGGCCAGGATCGACTGGGCGAAGACCCGCTTGACCAGCTTGCCGTAGACCGGTTGCTGGATGCGACCGTCGAGCACCTCGTTGACGCGGCGCAGGACCGCGACCTGGACGGCGCCGAGGGTCTGGTTGGCGGTCGGCTCCTCGGTCGTCGGGTCGAACGCGCTGGCGTCGAACCCGACGGCCTCCCCGAACCGCCGCCAGAGCACGTCGGGACCGGCGCCGGGCGGCGGGCCGATGACCAGGTGCACGTTCTCGGGCGGCAGGCCGCGCGCCCAGCGGTCGAAGATCCCGATCAGGTGGTGGTTGCGCCAGAAGCCGTTCTGCCGCTCCAGGCCGACGGTGGTGCAGAACGACTCGAACGTCACGTCGTTGCCGTTCTTGACCCGCTCCTGCCAGTCCGACGCCACCTGCCTCGCCAGGTCCCGCGCGGTCACGACGAGGTGGACGTCCAGCCCCTGGAGCGCGGTCATCCCGGCGTCGATCTGCTCGCGCCGGGCGGCTCCCAGGAGCTCGTGACTCATGATCGTGGTCCCCGGGTAGGCGCGGGCGCCGTCGCAGAGCCGCTGCCAGGTGCCGTGGAGCTCCTCGGGGGTCCTCCCCCAGAACGCATACGCCTCACGCAGCTCGATCGCGGCGTGGAACATCTCGAAGTGGCGCTGACCGGCGCAGGTGACACCCAGGGCGTCGAGCTCGTCGCGATGGCGCCACAGGGCGCGCTGCAGGAACGTGGTGCCGCTCTTGGGGGTGCCGACGTGCAGCACCACGCGCTGGGTCGCCTGAGGGGAATCGCTCGTGCTCATCTCCGGGCAGACTCTAGTGGCCCTCGGCCGTGCTCCGGACCCACCGCCGGTCACCGATACATGCTGTAAGGCAGCCTGCGTGAGTGGTCGCGGATCGCGTCCCAGTTGGCCAGATAGCTCCTGTACGCCGAGCGCAGGCCGATGTTGAGCGTGGTCTCGTCGCTGCGCGACAGCGACCCGGCGACCCAGTTCTGCGATCCGGTCCACACCCGGTAGGCGCGCCGGTTCTTGCCGACCGTGCCCTTCACCAGGACGTACTTGGCGTGCGTGCGGACCTCGCTCCAGCCGTCGTCGTTGTAGTCCCACCGGCTGTCCCACAGGTCGATCACCTGGCGGCGGGCGAGGTTGCGCATCCGCTCCGCGAGCAGCCGGGACGGTGCTCCGTAGACGATCCGCACCTTGCAGCCGTTGCGGGCCAGGTCGGCGACCTTGTCGAGGAGGTAGGAGCCGCGCTTGCCCTTCCAGTAGAACATCGAGATGTGGATCCGGGTGGGGCCGAACGCGCTCCGGCACCGGATCTTCCTCAGGTCGCGCAGCGTCGGGTCGGTCGACTTGCTGGCGTTGCGCATCGGGAAGAACCGCGCGATGAACGGCCCGTCCTTGACCTGCACCTTGTCGCCACCGGCCCGGACGTCGTCGGTCATCAGCCGGTGCATGGCCTTGAACCCGCGGTAGAGCCCCTTGCGCGCCTTGACGACGTACATGTCGTTCCAGCCGAGCTCGGCGCCGCCCCGGTTGAGGTTGGACGAGCTCACCATGACCATGTGGTGGGTGCTCTTCGTGCGCGAGAAGAGATAGAACTTGCTGTGCATGTTGCCGCCCTTGCCGCGGCAGGCGCCGTTGCAGACCTTGACGTAGCTCCCGTCGCGGCCCCAGGTCACCGAGTCGCGCTTGGGCGCCTGGACGCTGCGGAGGGCCTGGCGCGGGGTGAAGAGCCCGAGCTGGGTGTCGTCGGTCGCGCCGGGCTTCACCCGGAGGCCACCGTGGCTCGGCGCCAGGGGCCGGTTGCACTTGCCCGCCCGCGGGTCGCTGTCGGCGCGGCCGTCGCCGTCGCGGTCGCGCACGTTGTCGGCGTTGAGCGCGGTGATCAGGCGGCGCGAGTTCCGGTTGTCGATGTCCTCGTCCAAGATGACCCGCACCTGGACCCCGCGCCGGCAGGCGCGGATCAACGCGTCCACGCTCGGCTTGCGGTCGAGGAGGTACGTCGAGATGTGGATCACCGGCTTCCGGTGCCGCCGCGTGCGGACCGTGTTGCGGATCGCGTGCTCGACCTTCTTGACGATCCGGTAGTTGGCGGCGTCGTTGCCGTACGGCTCCGGCACGTTGAAGACCGCACCACCCCGAGGACCCATCGCTGAGGCGGGGACCAGGAGGAGCGAGACGGACAGGACGGTCACCAGCAGCAGCGATACGCGGCGCACGGATCTCCCCGGGCTAGACGGCAGGCGGTCGGGTTCGCGGTAGCGCAACCGGCTGCAGGATAACCCTTTACCTTGGGGCTGGAGGGGTCGGTGGGACCAGGCGCGGCGCACGACGTCCCGCGAACGTGTGGGATCCAGCCGTAGCCCTTCGGGTCGAGTAAGGTTGATCACAACACCCGGCCCGCTCGCACCACGGCCGGGTCATGACGGTGTCACGGGAGGGAAGCCGGGAGCAGTGGGCAAGCACGAACTACCGCGTCGCGCACGCCTCCTCCCCGTTCTCGGCATCATCGTGCTCGTCGCGGCGCTGCTCGCCGTCGGCCGGTTCGCGATGGCCGACAACACGACCACGGCGACCGACGACTCGACGCCGGCGGCTCCGTCGAGCACCGCGTCCGACACCACCGAACCGAGCCCGACCCCCACGGCCCCGCGCGACGACAAGTCCGAGGACAAGCCGAAGAAGAAGGCCGACAAGAAGGGCGAGAGCCGACGGTCGCGCATTTTGCGCAACCGGGTCCAGCTCGCCGCCGACGGCCTCGCGCCCGACCCGGCCAGCTTCCGGCTCGCCAGCTTCAACGTCCTCGGCGCGTCGCACACCGCGCGCGGCGGCAACAAGCCCGGGTACGCCGGCGGCAACTCGCGCATGGGCTGGGCCATCCAGCTGCTCCGCGGCAACAACGTCAGCGTGGTCGGCCTCCAGGAGTACGAGAAGACCCAGCACGCCACGTTCACCCGGATCACCGGCGGCGGCTGGGGCGTCTATCCCGGCCTGCAGGTCGGCAACAAGGGCGTGCGCAACTCCATCGCCTGGAACACCGGCGTCTGGGAGCTCGTGGAGGCCCACACCATCCCGATCCCGTACTTCCACGGCAACCTGATCCCGATGCCCTACGTGCTGCTCAAGCACGAGGAGACCGGTCGCCTTGCCTGGTTCATCAACATCCACAACCCTGCGAGCACCCGCGGGCCGGCGCAGCACTGGCGTGATGTCGCGACCCAGAAGGAGATCGCGCTGATGAACGAGCTCCAGGCGCCGCAGAGCGAGAACCAGCTCGGCATCCCGACCTTCCTGATGGGTGACTTCAACGAGAAGTCGGAGGCGTTCTGCCGCGTCACGGCCGGTGCCTACGCGCAGGCGGCCAACGGCGGGACCGCCTCGCCGTGCCGGCTGCCCTCCAACCACGGCATCGACTGGATCTTCGGGTCGACGCCCGGCGTCGGCTTCTCCAACTACGTCCGGATGGACGGCGGCCTGGTCAACCGGATCTCCGACCACCCGTTGATCTTCACCGACGTCACGCTCTCCGGCGAGACTCCCTTCATCGAGTAGGGCGCCGCCGCGCGACGGGCTGCGCAGCGGCGGATATGCCTCAGCCAACTCCCCCACAACCGTTTGACAGTACGGCTGTCCAGTGATCTACTCCCCAACAGACCTTGGGGAGTACGACGGGAGCAGGCCCATGACCGACGAGCGGATCACAGCCCTCCGCGCGACGGCGCACCCGCTGCGGCTGCGGATGCTGTCGTTGCTCACCGGCAGCGCGATGAGCGCGGCGGAGGTGGCGCGGGAGCTGGACATCAGCCACGCGAACGCGTCGTACCACCTGCGCCAGCTCCTCGACGCCGACCTCGTGGTCGTCGAGGGCGAGGAGCGGATCAGGGGCGGGGTGGCCAAGCGCTACCGCTACCCCATCGACCGGCCCGAGCCGAAGCCCAGCGACCACGACCTGGGCGCGCAGGTCGAGGCGATGTGCAGCGAGCTGCTGCGCCGCTTCGGCGTCCGCCAGCGGGGCAAGGGCAACTTCACCGACGCCGAGCTCTGGGTGACCCCGGAGACCTGGCAGCAGGTGCTCGAGATCGTCACCCGCGGCTCGATGCTGCTCCACGAGCAGGCACAGCCCCCGCGGACCACGGGCACGATCCCGGTCAACCTCACCGTCGCGGCCTTCCGGATGGAGACCCGGTGACCGGCTCCGCCCTCGCCCCGCTCCGGGACCGCCGGTTCCGGTGGTACTTCGGCTCCCGCGCCGTCGACCTGGTCGGCGACTTCATGGGCCACATCGCGCTCGCCTTCGCCGTGCTCGAGGTGAGCGACTCCCCCAGCGCGCTCGGCGTCGTGCTCGCCGCCCACAGCATCCCGATGGTCGCGTTCCTGCTGATCGGCGGCGTGCTCGCCGACCGGTTCGGCCGGACCCTGATCATCCAGCTCAGCAACGTGACCGCCGGGGTCACCCAGCTCGCGATCGCGGCGCTCATCCTCAGCGGCCACGCGGAGATCTGGCAGCTCGTCGTCCTCACCGCCGTCAACGGCGTCGCGGCCGCCGCGAACCAGCCCGCCCTCGCCGGCCTGCTCCCCCAGCTCGCTCCCCAGGGCGCCCTGCAGCAGGCGAACGTCCTCAACGGGCTGCTCCGCAACATCGCGCTGGTGTTCGCGCCGGCGCTGGGCGGCGCGCTCGTCGTCGGGGTCGGCGCCGGGTGGGCGATCGGCGTCAACGGCGTCACCTACCTGATCGCGGCCGCGCTCCTGCTCCCGATCAAGCTCCCTGCCCCGCCACCCCGGGCGGACAAGGTCGGCATCCTCGGCGACCTCCGCACCGGCTGGACGTTCTTCCGCACCACGACCTGGCTGTGGGTCATCGTCCTCGCCTTCGGCATCCTCAACGCCCTCTCGAGCGGCGGCCAGGGCACCCTCGGGCCGGCGTACGCGAAGGCGTCGGCGATCGGGGTCGGGGGCTGGGCGATCATCCTGTCCGCCGGCGCCTGCGGGCTGGTGCTCACCTCGCTGGTCTTCCTCCGGGTGCCGCTGCGCCGCCCGCTCCTCTGGGGCATGGTGGGCTGCTCGATCCACAGCGCTCCGATGATCGCCCTCGGCACCACCGACCAGCTCTGGATCGTGGTCGTCGCCGCGTTCGTCGGCGGTGCCGGCATCGAGATCTTCGGTCTCGGCTGGGAGCTCGCGATGCAGGAGCACGTGCCGTCCGACATGCTGTCGCGCGTCTACTCCTACGACATGCTCGGCTCGTTCATCGCGATCCCCGCCGGTCAGCTCGCGTTCGGACCGTTGGGCGCCGCGTTCGGCGTGCAGCACATGATCCTGGTCGCCGGGGTCGCCTACGCCGCGATCTGCTTCGCGACGCTCGCCTCCCGCTCGGTCCGCACGATGGAGCGCGCCGACGCTACGAGCACCACTTCTGCGCCAGCGTCCTGACGACGTTGAGGTTGCGGTTGGTCGCGACCACGCCGAGCGCCTTCTCCACGCCCCACGGGTCGACGGTGCCGGTCTGGTAGCCCTCCGCCGGCAACAGGAGGTGCACGGCCCGCCCGCGCACCACGACCTGATCCGCCGCGCCGTCACGTGCGAGCAGTGCCTCGACCCGCTCCGGGTCGGGCTCGTCCTTCAGCAGGTAGAGGTAGTGCCGCTCCAGGTCCGGGCGGGTCAGCTCCTTGGCCTCGGCCGCGATGGCGGCCACCTCGGCGGGCGTGAACACGATCGTCGGCACGGCGAAGCCGGTCTGCCCGAGGTAGGCCTTCTCGAGCGCGCTCTCGACCCGCGCCCGCGAGCGGAGCCGCGACGTCAGCAGCACGTTGCCGGTGTTGATGTAGGTCGCGACGCCGGTGGCACCGGCCGCCTCGGTCGCGGCGACGATGTCGGCCTTGGGGAACTTGCGCTTCGCGCCCAGGTTGATCGCGCGCAGGAAGGCCACGTACGTCGGCATGGCGGCCAGTGTGTCAGCCGGCGGGGACAACCCTCTCCGACGCGAGCGCCGGCTCGGCCTGGCGGACCCGGCGCTCGGCGGCACCGACCGCCGCGGTGCTCCCGTCGACGCCCGCCCACCTCCGGATCCGCGCGATCGCGGCCCGGCGCGCGTCGCCCGGCAGGTGGCGGATGCCCGCGCTGTGGTTCCAGTCGGGCACGAAGCGACGCAAGCACTGCCGATCCCTGCCGGCCGTCCCGCAGGCGAACGGCTCGGCGCTCCAGGGGTCGTGCTCGCCGTACAGGAAGAACATCCGGGACGCGCCGGTGCGCACCCAAGCGTCGACGTCGGCCATGGCGGCCGGGTCGAAGGCGAGCGGCTTGAGGTCGTCGGGCACGAACGACCCGGGCACGTCGTACCCCGGGTAGAGCAGCAGGTCCGCGACCGGCTCCTCGTAGGGCGCGGGCGCTCCCAGCTGGGTCGCGGCCTGGTAGTAGTACGGCAGGTAGTGGCTCAGCATCTCGTCGGTGACCCACGCCCAGCCGAACACGTCGTCGATCCAGCGCCAGACCTCGCCCCGGGTCGCGGTGTCGCCGGGGACGCGCGGACACGCGTCCGCCCCCAGCTGGGACTGCCAGAACGCGAACGGCAGCTCGACGGCCGCCACCTCGAGTCCGTGGTCCGCGGAGTCGACCAGGCCGAGATGAGCGCCACTGTCCTCGACGAAGGCGCTGAGGCGGGAGCGGAACCAGTCCCGGTCGGTCCCCAGGATCCGGCGCTGGACGGCGACCAGCGCCGCGCGGCACGCGCCGTGCTCGGCGCCTCCGACCGTCGCCAGGAAGTCCCCGTAGCCGTCCGCGGAGTCGACCGCGTCGTTCGGAGCGACGTACGCCACGGTCCCGTCGACGTCCGCCGGGAAGAACCGGCGGTGGTAGGTCATCGTCATCCCGCCCTTGGACGCTCCCGTCGAGATCCACCGCTGGCGGTAGATCCGTTGGAAGGCGCGGACGACCCGGTGCTGGTCGGTCGCGGACTGCCGGATCGTGAGCTGGGTCGCCCAGTCCGGGTCGGCAGGACGGGAGGGCAGGAAGAACCGGTGCTCCACGTTGAGCTGGTTGCCGCCGACGATCCAGGTGACCTCGCTCGGGTAGGGCCGCTGCCAGGTACTGAGTCCGTAGCCGGAGGTCGCCAGCACCATGGGCCGCGAGCGCTTCCGGTGCAGCAGGGTCGCGCGGAGGCGGAACCGCGGACCGTCGGGGTCGGTGTGGTCGACGGGCAGGCGCAACCAGATCCGGAAGAAGCGAGCGCCCGGAGGAGCAGCGCGCGGGAGCTCGCGCACGGCGTCGACGATGCCGAGCCGCTCGATGCGCTCCCGCAGCCCGGTGGCGCGTCGCCGGACGACCGGGTCGCTGCCCCGCGCAGGCTCGACGCCCGAGCGCCGGCCGCCCCGGACGTACTCGAGGTAGCGGCCGTCGAGCTCCGGGACCCACCGCGCCCCGTCGTACGGCGACGTCGTCCGGCTCACGGTCGACCGGACCCCTGCCCACCGTCGGACCAGCCGCCAGGTGCGGATCCGCACCCGTCGCGGCAGGTCGGCGATCACGACCCCGTGCGTGCCGCGCGGTACGACGACCCGCTGGCAGCCGCGCTCCCGGGCGCCGGTGCCGCACCGGAACGGCTCGGCCGCCCACGGGTCGAGCTGGCCGTCGACGAAGAGCATCCGGCGCGCGGCCGTCCGCACCCAGCCGTCGATGTCCCTCATCGCGCCCGAGTCCTTCGGCACCGGCTTCATCGCGGCCGGAAGGATGTTCGCGGGAGTGTCGGCGCCGGGGTACCGCAACAGGTCGCGGAGCCGTCGCTCGAAGGGCTGCGGTCCGCCGATCTGCGAGGCCGCCTGGTAGTGGTAGGGCAGCGAGTAGAAGCGGCGCTGGTCGGACAGGTTCGTCCAGGGGTTGACGCTGTCGAGGTAGCGCCACACGTGGGCGTTCGTGATCCGCCGGGCGACCGGCACCGTCCGGCACGCGGCCGCGCCCCAGTACTGCCAGAACGCGAAGTAGAAGTCGATCACCGAGGCCTCGAGCCCCACGTCGACGCCGCCGAGGTAGTTCCAGGTCAGCCCGTGCTCCGAGGAGTGCGCGGCGAGCCGCGCGCGGAACCAGCCGCGCTGGTGCAGCGCGCGTCGCTGCAGGGCGACCAGCCGGTCCCGGCAGTCCGCGAGCCGCGGGCCGCCGACCCGGGCCAGGAAGGCGGGATAGGCGTCCTGGTCGTCGATCGCGTCGTTGGGCGCCACGTAGGCGATCGTCGCGGCGACGTCGCCCGGGTAGAAACGGCGGTGGTACGTCGCCGCCATCCCGCCCTTGGAGTCGCCGGTGCTCAGCCACCGGCCCTCGTAGAGGTGCCGGAACGCCGTGATCACCCGGTGGTGGTCGTCGGCCACCTGCCGGATCGTCAGCTGGGTCTCCCAGTCGGGCTGGTCCGGCAGCGACGGCGCGAAGAACCGGTGCTCGATGTCGAGCTGGTTGCCGTCGACGATGTGGGTGACCTCGGAGCGGTACGGCGAGTCCCAGAGCCGGTAGCCCGATGTCTCCACGACCATCGGCCGGGCGAACCCGCGGTGCAGGAGGTTCACCCGCAGCTCGAAGGCGGGCCCGTCCGGCTGGGCGTGGTCCACCGGCACCGCGACCGTGATCCGGAAGAACCGGGTGCCCCGCGGCGGGTTCCGCAGCTCGGTCGCCCGCGTCACGATCCCCATCCGGCGGATCCGCTCGAGCAGGCCATTGGTCCCGGCGGTCGAGCTGCCGGCGGTCGAGCTGCCGGCGGTCGAGCTGCTGGCGGTCGAGCTGCTGGCGGTCGAGCTCGTGGCGGTCGAGCTTGCCGAGACCTCACCACCGGCCGGAGCGGCGACGGCGAGCGAGAGACAGAGGACGCCGACGGTGGCACACACGAGCGCACGCAACGTGCCGGCCATCATCCCCGCGATTCTTCGCTGTTCCTTGAGTCTCAGGGCTCAACGGAGATCGGGGAGCCGCGTCACGCGGCCGGCGGCTTCAGGCGTGGGAGCCTCGGCTCACGTGAGGATCATGCAGGAGGACGTCGCGTAGGCGACCAGCCGGTCGCGGCCGTCGTACAGCTTGGCCTCAGCGAGGGCAGTGCGTCGGCCGCGCTGCAGCACCGTCCCGACCGCGCGCAGCCGGCCGGAGTCGACGGTGACGGCCTTCAGGAACTTCACCGTCAGGTCCAGCGACGTGTAGGTCTCGCCGACGCCCAGGGTCGAGTGGACGGCGCAGCCGCACGCAGAGTCGAGGAGCGTGGCGAAGACGCCCCCGTGGACGCTGCCGATGGGGTTGTAGTGGCGCAGCCCGGGGTCGAGCTCGAAGACCGCGGTCCCGCGCTCGGGCACGTCGAACCCGGCGAACCCGAGGGTCTCCGCGATCGGAGCCGGAGGCAGGAGGCCGTGGCGCATGGCCTGGAGCTGCTCGAACCCGTCGAGGGCGGCGGGGTCCACCTGGGTCTGGATCGCGGACTCAGTCATGGGGACATGACATCAGCCGGATGCTGGGTCTGTCAATGAGACTTAGATCGCCCTATGCTTGAGAACGTGCCGCCCACGCAAACCAGCCCGCCCGCCCTCGACTGGTCGGTCGACAACTGCACCCTCGGCAGGACCATGGCGATCCTCGGCGAGCGGTGGACGGTCGTCGTGCTGCGCGAGGTCTTCCTCGGGGTCCGCCGCTTCGACGACATCCGCCGGCACGCCGGCATCCCGCGCCAGGTGCTGACCAACCGGCTGGCGACGCTGGTCGACCACGGCCTGCTGCGCAAGGTCCCCTACCGCGACGAGGGCACGCGCACACGTCACGAGTACCGGCTCACCGACAGCGGCCTCGAGCTGCAGCCGATCCTGCTGGCGATCAGCCAGTGGGGCGACCGACACCTCGCCGATCCTCAGGGCCCGCCCACGGCGTTCGTGCACCGCGACTGCGACGAGCCGTTGCAGCTCCAGGTCTGCTGCGCGGGTGGCCACCGGGTGAGCCCGCGCGAGGTCGCGGCCCGACCTGGCCCCGGCGCGCGGCCGTTCGCGGAGGGTCAGGCGCGGGAGCGGGCCAGCAGGTAGACGAAGTACGGCGCGCCGATGAGCGCGACGACCAGCCCGGCCGGCACCTGGGAGGGTGCGATCACGGTGCGGCCGACGAGGTCTGCTGCCCCGAGCAGCACCGCGCCGAGCAGCACCGCGACCGGCACCGAGCGCGCGTGCCGGCCACCGACGAGGGCCCGCGCCATGTGGGGCGCCACCAGGCCGACGAAGCCGACCACCCCGACGGCGGCAACGCTGGTCGCAGCCAGCAGCGCGGCGACGAGCAGGACCACCAGCCGCACCCGCTCGAGGCCCACGCCGACCAGGCGCGGCGTGTCCTCGTCGAGCGCCAGCAGGTCGAGCTCGCGTCGTACCAACCAGGCGAGCGGCAGGGCGAGCGCCAGGACGATCGCCACCGGCAGCACCTGGTCGAAGGTGCGCCCGTACGTCGTGCCGGACAGCCAGGTGTAGATCCGCGGCGTGTCCCAGGGGTTCGAGCGGACGAGCAGGAACGTCGTCAGCGACGCGGCGCCGTACCAGGTGGCGATGCCGATGAGGAGCAGCCGGTCGGCGTCCAGCCCGTGCCGCCAGGCCAGCCCGTAGACGAGTCCGAACGAGACCAGCGCCCCGATGATCGCGCCGAGCAGCACCGCGTTGCCGGACGGCGCGGCGGTCACGCTGCCGGTGACGACGAGCACCGCGCCGACGCCGGCGCCGCCGGTGATGCCGAGGATGCCCGGCTCGGCGAGCGGGTTGCGGCAGGTGGCCTGCACCATCGAACCGGCGAGCGCGAGGGCAGCGCCGCCGAGGACCGCCGCGGCGACCCGCGGCGCCCGCTCGTCGAGGGAGAACCGGACCAGCGCCGGGCCCTCGCCACCCAGCCAGAGCCCGAGGTCCCCGGTCCGGAGCCAGGTGTCGCCGCCGAGCAGGCCGAGCAGGACGACGCCGGCCGCGCCGACGACCGCGAGGGCGAGGACGAGGACGAAGCGCCGGGGGCTGCGGACGCCGATCCGGGCCGCGGGCGGCTGCTTGGCCGGTCCCGCGTCCCGGCTCCGTCGGGCCAGCACGATCATCACGACCGCCCCGGCGATCGTCGTGGTGATGCCGGTGGGGATCGAGATCGCCTCGTCGGCACCGAGGAAGGCACGCAGCAGCGCGTCGGCCAGCACGACGACGAGCGCGCCCATCAGGCCCGCGGCGGGGATCAGCACGACGTGGCGGTTGAGCGCCGGCACCACGCTGCCGACCAACCGCACGATGACGGGCGCGAACAGGCCGACGAACCCGATCGGGCCGGCGAGGGTGACGCTCGCCGCCGTCAGCAGCACGGCGAGGACGGTGCCCACCGCGCGGGTGGTGCGGACGGGTACGCCGAGCACGGCGGCGCTGTCGTCCCCCGTCCCGAGGAGGTCGAGCCGCCGGGACAGCAGGAGCGCGCACCCGGTCGCGACGACCACGACCGGCGCGGCCTGCTGGAAGGCGTCGAGGCCGAGCTGGCTCAGCGAGCCGCTCCCCCACGCGAAGAGGCTGGTGGTCTCCTCGGCGAAGAGGATGAGCAGCGTCGAGGTCGCGGCCTGGAGGGCGAGCGCGACCGCGGAGCCGGCGAGCACCAGCCGGGTGGTCGACGTACCGGCGCCTCCGGCCAGGCCGAGGACGAGGGCGGCAGCGGTGATGCCGCCGACGAACGCGGTCAGGCCGGACGCCCACAGCGGCACGGCGAGGCCGAACGCCGCGACCGTGGTGACGGCCAGGTAGGCGCCCCCGGTGACGGCGAGGGTGTCCGGCGAGGCGAGGGCGTTGCGCGCCAGCGACTGGAAGATCGCTCCCGCGACGCCGAGCGCGAACCCGACCGCGATGCCGGCCGCGAGCCGGGGGACGCGGGACCCGAGCAGGATGTCGTTCGCCTGGGCGCTGCCGTCCCCGACCGCCAACCGGAGCAGGTCACCGGCGCCGACGGCCGACGTGCCCTGCGTCAGGTGCCAGCCGGACACGAGGACGAGGGAGGCGGCGAGCAGCACCAGGGCACTGGTCCCGGTGAGGACGCCGACGCGCCCCAGCCCTGGCTGCCCGGCTGCGGGAGACCCGGCCACCGACCGGGTCTCCCTGAGCTGCTGCTCGACCGCCATCCCCTCGCCCCCGCTGGTCCCCGGTCTGCTAGTCCGTCAGCAGGGCGACGTAGGCGTCGAGCACCTGCTCGGCCGAGCGCGGGCCGCCGAAGGTCCAGACCCCCGCCGGGAACGCGTAGGAGCGGCCTTCCGCGACCGCCGGGATCTGGTTCCAGACCCGGTTCTTCGCCAGCTCGGCGTTGACGTCACCCGCGGGGTCGGTCGTGCCGGTGTAGAAGAAGTTCGCGTCGCCGACCTCGCTCATGCCCTCGATGTCGGTCTGGCCGAGACCGTACGCCGGGTCGACCTCCCCCTCCCAGGCGTTGGTCAGGCCGAGCTCCTCGCCGAGCTCACCCATCAGCGAGCCCTGGCCGAACGGCCGGATCGCGACGTTGCCGCCCTGGATCCACCCGTCGAAGTAGACGAACTCCTTCGACGCGAGGTCGGCGTCGGCGACGGCCTGCTTGGCCTCCTCCAGCGAGGTGTTGAAGTCCTCGACCACGACGTCGGCGCGCTCCTCGCGGCCGGTCGCGGTGGCGATCAGCTCGAAGGTGTCGAGCATGTTCTGGATGGGGTCGGCCGCGTCGGCGCCCTTGGTGGCGAGCACCGGGACGTCGTACTCCTCGAGCTGCTTGATGATCTCGTCGTCGGCGGTGTAGGCCTCGACGATCACCAGGTCGGGCTCGGTCGCGAAGAGCGTCTCCAGGTTCGGCTCGCTGCGGGTGCCGACGTCGGTGACACCCTCGGGAAGCTCCTCGGCGGTGTCCCACGTGGCGTAGCCCTCGGCGTCGGCGACGGCGACCGGCGTCAGGCAGAGGGTGAGGACGTCCTCGACCTGCTGCCACTCCAGCACGGCGACCCGCTCGGCGGGCTGCTCGAGCTCGACCTCCCTGCCATAGGAGTCGGTGAGGCTCACCGGGCCCTCGGCGGTCGCGGTCGTGTCCTCCGCGCAGTCGGCCGAATCGTTCGCCTTCGGCGCGTCGCCCCCGGTCGAGGCCTCGGTGGTGCCGCAGGCGACCAGGAGCAGCCCGGCCAGCGGTGCCGTCAGGGCAGCCGCGATCGATCGTGTCTTCATCGGTTCCTCACTGTTGTGGTGCGGGCGCCCTGACCGTTTGTCAGCGGCGCCGCTGGTGGTGCCGGCCCTGGGCCTCCACCCGCACGGCGCCCGTCTCGGGGTCGACCAGGCAGCGGATGGGGATCCCGTAGACCTCGGAGAGCTGCTCGGCCGTCAGTACGTCGACAGGCGCGCCGACGGCTCGGACGCGGCCCTGGTCCAGCAGCACGACCCGGTCCGCCGCGGTGGCGGCGTGGTTCAGGTCGTGGAGGACGACGCCGAGCGCCGTCCCGTGGTGGTCCGCGAGGTCGCGGACCAGATCGAGGGTCTCGACCTGGTAGCGCAGGTCGAGGTGGTTGGTCGGCTCGTCGAGCAGGAGCACGCCGGTGTCCTGGGCGAGGCAGGTCGCCAGCCAGACCCGCTGGAGCTCGCCGCCCGAGAGCTGGTCGACCGAGCGCTCGGCCATCGCCGTGACGCCGGTGACGCCCATCGCGTGGTCGATCGCCGCCCGGTCGGCGTCGGAGAGACCCGCGAACCGACTCCGGTGCGGGTGCCGGCCGAACCCGACGACGTCCCGCACCGACACGCCGGACGGGTGCGGGCGCGACTGCGAGAGCAGCGTCACCCGGCGCGCGAACTCCTTGGCGTTGAGCGGGGCGGCCTCGTCGGCGCCGACCGTGACCCGGCCGGAGGCGACGGGCTGCAGCCGGGCGAGCGAGCGCAGCACGGTCGACTTGCCGCTGCCGTTGGGACCGATCAGGGCCGTCACGGCGCCAGCTTCGAGCCGCACCGAGACGCCGTGCACGACGGTCGTGCGCTGGTAGCCGAGCACGAGGTCGTGCCCCGCCAGGGCACCCGCGTCCATCACCGCCGTCTTCACAGGAAGTGAGCCTAGCCTAAGTTAGGGAAGCCTTCCTGTGGGGTGGGTCACGCTGGGCCGGAGCGGCTGTAACACGCTGTTCGCCGATCTGGGCGATCGTTCCCGTCCCTGGGAGACCCTTGCATCGGGGCCGAAGCAACGCCAACGTCCTGCCAGGTTCGCGAACAACGTGTTACATCACACGCCCCGCGGCCCCGCCCCGCGGCCCCGCCCCGCGGACTACGAGGACTTCCGGACCGCCCACTCCCGGATCCGGTCGATCCGCGCGCGCAGCTGCTCGGCGTTGGCGATCGCGGCGGCCGGTCCCCCGCACTCCTTGCGGAGCGCGGCGTGGGTGACGCCGTGCGGCTGGCCGGTCCGGTGGTTCCACGCCGAGACCAGCCCGTTGAGCTCCCGCCGCATCACCGCCAGCTGCTCGTGGGTCGCGACCTGCTCGACGGTGTCGGGCGCGGTGGCCCCGGTCGACCGGCGCGGCTTCGACCGGCTGGCCTGGCGCTGCTGCAGCAGCTCCTTCATCTGGGAGGGCTCGAGCAGTCCGGGGATCCCGAGGAAGTCCATCTCCTCGTCCGACCCCACCTGCACCTCGCCCTCGTGACCGAACGCGGCGCCGTCGTACAACGCGTGGTCGAAGCGGGCCTGGGACCCCAGCGCCTCGAACGGCACGGACTGCTCCTCGGCGGAGGCGGCCTCCCCTGCCTGGGCGCGGGCGAGCAGGTCGTCCTCGGCGGCGAAGATGTCGCCCTCGTCGCTGACCTTCCGGCCGAGCACGTGGTCCCGCTCGACCTCGAGCTCGGAGGCGAACCCGAGCAGTCGCGGCACGGACGGAAGGAAGATCGACGCGATCTCGCCGCGGTTCCGGGCGCGCACGAAGCGGCCGACGGCCTGCGCGAAGAACAGCGGGGTGGCGGTGGTCGTCGCGTAGACGCCGACGGCGAGCCGCGGCACGTCGACCCCCTCCGACACCATCCGTACGGCGACCAGCCAGCGCCTGTCGTTGCCACTGAACTCCGCGATCCGCTTGGACGCTGCCTTCTCGTCGGAGAGCACGATCGTCGCGGGCTCGCCCGAGATCGCCTTGAGCAGCTTCGCGTAGGCGCGGGCGGAGTCCTGGTCGGTGGCGATCACCAGACCCCCGGCATCGGGCACGTGGCGTCGTACCTCCGAGAGCCGCTTGTCGGCGGCTTGGAGCACGGAAGGCATCCACGAGCCCTCGGGGTCGAGCGCGGTCCGCAGGGCCTGCGCGGTCAGGTCCTTCGTCAGCGGCTCACCCAGGCTCGCCGCGACCTCGTCGCCCGCGCGGGTGCGCCACTGCATCTCGCCGGAGTAGGCGAGGAACAGCACCGGCCGCACCACGTGGTCGGCGAGTGCCTGCGCATAGCCGTAGGTGTAGTCGGCGACCGACCGCGGGACGCCGTCCGGCCCGGGGGCGTAGGTGACGAACGGGATCGGGTTGACGTCGGAGCGGAACGGCGTGCCGGTCAGCGCCAGTCGCCGCGCCGCCGGCTCGAACGCCTCGCGCACTCCCTCGCCCCAGCTGAGCGCGTCACCGGCGTGGTGGATCTCGTCGAGGATCACCAGGGTCTTGAACCGCTCCGCCCGGATCCGCAGCGCCAGCGGGTTGACCCCGACCCCGGCGTACGTCACGGCGACGCCGACGTAGTCGCTGCTGATCTTGCCCTTGCCGGCGGAGTACGTCGGATCGATCGGAAGGCCCGCCTTGGCCGCGGCCTCGGCCCACTGCGTCTTCAGGTGCTCGGTCGGCGCCACGATGATCAGCCGGTCGACCATGCGCCGACCCAACAGCTCCGCGGCCACCGAGAGCGCGAACGTCGTCTTGCCGGCCCCGGGCGTCGCCACCGCGAGGTAGTCACGCGGCAGCCGTTCGAGGTAGTCGCGCATGGCCGCCGCCTGCCAGGCGCGGAGCGAGGGCGCCGTACCCCAGGCCGCCCGCTCCGGCCAGGCCGGACCGAGGGACGTCAGGGGGGCGGCGGATTCGCCGCCCGTCACTCGCCGGAGCCCGAGCCGGGGTCGGACGGGCCGTCGGAGAGACCCTCGAAGATCTCCTTGCACTCCGGGCAGACCGGGAACTTCTCCGGCGCGCGGCTCGGCACCCAGACCTTGCCGCAGAGCGCCACCACCGGCGTCCCCATCACGGTCGCCTCGGTGAGCTTGTGCTTGTCGACGTAGTGCGAGAAGCGCTCGTGGTCACCCTCGTCGGTCGGGACGGTACGGCGGTCCTCGCGGACGTCCGTTTCTGTCGAGAAGCCGATCGTGGTCACAAGGAGAGTCTAGAGGAGGTGCGGGGCGGCGAGACGCCAGGCAGCCGTGACCCGCGACAGCGTCAACTACAGCGTCAATTGCGTGCGCGGCAGCGTGTCGCACCGCGGGCGAAGCCCGCATCGTGCGGCGTCCCTGGGCCGAGCGAAGCGAGGGCCCGGGCGGCGCCGCACGATCTGCGAGACGCTCGCGCCGAACTAGTTGAGCTCGGGGTCGGCGGGCCGGGTGGCATGGAGAGCGAGGTCGCCGGGCTGTCGCCGCATCACGTCGCGCCAGAGGTCGCGCGTGTCGTTCCGGAAGACGTCGTCGGCGCGCCCGGGTACGGCGTACCAGCTGCCCTCCTCGATCTCGCCCTGGAGCTGTCCGGCACCCCAGCCCGCATAGCCGGCGAAGATCCGCAGCTTCTCCACGGTCCCGACGACCAGCTCGGTCGGCGTGTCGAGGTCGAGCAGTCCGAGCCGGTCCGCGACGGACCGGAACCCGACGGCGTCCTCACCTCCCGGGGTGGCCAGCGCGACCGCCAGCGCTCCGTCGGTGGAGACCGGTCCGCCCTGGAAGAGCACCTCCGGCTCGTCGACGACGTCGCCCCACTCCCCCAGCACCTCCGAGACCGGCAGTGCGCTGGGCCGGTTGAGCACCACGCCGAGCGCGCCGTCGTCGTTGACGTCGAGGAGCAGCACGACGGAGTCGACGAAGTTCGGGTCCAGCAGGTCGGGCGTGGCGAGCAGCAGCATGCCCGCCTCGAGATCGCCGACCACGTTGTTCACGCTCCCCATCATCCCCGATCGGCGACAGGCAACAGCCCCGGGGCGACACGGGAGGGAGGGAGGTGTCGGTCCCGGGGCTGCTGCTGGGAGGACCCGGCGCTGGGAGGAGCACCGGGCGTGTCAGGGGGTCTCAGTCGGGTGTGTCAGGCGGTTGGTCAGGCAGTTGGTCAGGCGGCGACGATCGCGCGCAGTCGCTCGATGAGCGGCGCGCGCGGCTCCTCCGCGACGAGGTCGATCGCGGGGGGTCCGGGCACGGTGGTCCGGGCGCGCTCCTCGATCTTGGCGCCGGCCTTCTGGCCCTCCTCCTTCGCGACACCGGCGAGGCCGGCCATCGCCGCGAGGAAGTGGTGCTCCTTCGACGTGGCCCGCACCATGGCCTGGGCCATCGCGTCGCTCGTCGGGTGTGCGCGGTAGTGGTCGAGGATCATCCGCACACCGGGCAGCTCCTCGGCAGTGCGCGCCCAAGCGACGGCGACCGCGGACTCGAGGTCCATCGGCTGTACGGAGAGCTCGCTCTCGATGTGGCCGGCGAGGCGCGTGCGCCACTTCAGCTGCAGGGCACCGAGAAGGTCCAGGTCGTCGCGGAACCGCTCGGCGACACCGGGCAGGTCCATCGGGAGGATTCCGTCCCGACGGATCGCCGCGGTGGCGATCACGGAGCGAAGTGTCTCGCCCCGGTTGTGAAAGGCCGTCCAGGTCATGGTCAGCTCCTTAACTGTGTGAACGGCAGCCAGTCCCCCCGATGGAACGTGAAGCGCGTCGGCGTGGAGTGCACGTCCGGAATCTGTTCCGGACCACCGACATACCGTTGGTACGTACTGACAGTATGCGTCCGAATCGGAGTACGCCAAACACCTGCGCGCGTGATCCCGAACACCTGGAAATGGGGAGAATCGCCCGCAGGTACGGGGTTCCCGCAAACTCTGTGGCGAGCGCCACGGACGCCGGTCACAGCCGCGTGCCCGGCCTGTGACGCACGACATATGCTGGCGCCCGTGGCCAAGGCTTCAGTGTCGAAACTGGTCCCCAAGGTGCCGAAGGTGCCCAACGTCCCGGGGGCGACGCGCAGGGCGGCGTACTCCGCCTCCACCAAGCGCGCGCTGATCGACGTCGCCGAGGAGCGCTTCACGGCAGCCGGGTACGCCGCAGCCTCGCTCGACGCCATCGTGGCCGGGGCACGGGTCACCAAGGGCGCGATCTACCACCACTTCTCCGGCAAGCAGGCGCTGTTCGAGGCGGTCTTCGAGCGGGTCGAGGACGACGCATCGCGGCGGATCCAGAAGGCGCTCAAGGGACAGAAGGACCCGTGGGTGAAGGCGTTGGCCGGCCTGCGGGCCTTCCTCGCCGTCGTCCAGGAGCCCGGCTACCGCCGGATCGTGATCCAGGAAGGCCCGGCCGTGCTCGGCTACGAGCGCTACCGCGAGCAGGAGGAGCGGTCGACCTTCGCCAACGTGCTCGACATCGTGCGTTCGGTCCTCGAGGCCGGCGACTGGGAGCTCGACGAGCCGATGCTGCAGACCTACGCCCGGATCTTCTTCGGCGCCATGTCGTCGGCCGGCGAGTCGGTCGCGACGGCCGAGGACACCGAGGAGGCCGCCCAGCGGGTGGAGGGCGCGATCGCCTTCCTGCTCTCCGGGGTTCAGCTGATGGTCGAGACCGGCGTCGAGATGCCGACCGCCCTCGCCGCCGGAGGCAAGAGCAGCCACGACTGACTTCCGGCCCGCAGCCGGGTCGTGTGTCTGAGGCAGTGGATATCCGCTGCCTCAGGCACACGACTGAGGCTGCCAGACGGCTGACCGCCTATTTGCCGAAGGTGACGGAGCCACCCTTGTCGTCCCTGGGGACGAGCTCGATCCACACCCGGCCGGCGGGGACCGTCAGCTTGCCGTCCTTGGTCTCGAGCTCCACGGCCGAGTCGAGCTCGTCCTTGCTCCAGGTGCCCTCGACGACCTTGCCGCCGTGGAAGAGCAGCGCCTTGCCCTCGCCCTCGAAGATCGTTTCCGGGACCGGGTTGCCGGCCGGGTCGGTGTAGCCGGCGTCGCCGACGTCGACCCGCAGCACGAGCACGCTGTCGGCCGGGAACTCGTCGCCGTCAGCGGCGTAGGAGTTCTCGTTGACGTAGCTGCCGTTGCGGAACGTCCAGCTCGTGGCGTGCGTGCCGAAGTCGGCGGTCAGCGTGTTGGCAGGCCTCCCGTCGGGCAGGTCACCCTCGCTGCCCCACGGCAGGTAGTCGGCGGGGCGGGCGTCGTCGCCGTCCTCGGCAGCCTTGGCGACCTTCTTCATGTCGGTGAAGAGGTTGTACGGCGCGCTCCGGCTGCTCTCGCGGTAGAAGCCGGGGCTGCCTTCGTTGTAGATCTTGATGCCGGCCTCGTTGATCCGACGAACCGTCTCGCCGAAGCCGCCGCTCGTGACCATCGCCGCGTCGACCGGAGACACGATGCCGATGTCGCTCGCGCGCAGGGACCGGACCGGGCCGACGTCACCGGGGACGTCGGAGTAGTAGAACGCCGCGAGCCGGGTGATGCCGCCTTCGACGAGCTCTTCGACGACCAGGTCGGCGTGCGACAGCCCCAGCTGCGGCGAGCTTGCCTCGGTGTTGTCCAGCTTGAGGACGAGGACGGGGTGGTCCTGCTCGGCCGAGCCGCCGTCGACAGGGAGGCCCGTCAGCGGCCAGGTCTCGGTGGCGCCGCCGCCGTTGCTCGCAGCCGACTTCGGGTCGTCGGAGCCTCCGCCGTCCTTCGCGTCGTCCCCGCCGCAGGCGGCGAGGCCGAGGCTGAGGGCGGTCAGGGTGGCGGTGATGCCGATGAGCTGGCGCGCGTCACGCACGACGGACTCCGATCGTCGATGGGTGGGTTGTCGTCTGAACTTGCACTGATCTGGTCGACTTTGCGACGTCCCCCAGTGTGCGCCCTGCGGCCCCACCGGCGTGGCGAGCCGCCCGGCGTGTCATCAGGTGCCGAGGCTGATGCCGCCGTCGACGTACAGCGTCTGTCCGGTGATGTACGACGCCTCGTCGCTGGCCAGGAAGCACACGGCTGCCGCGATGTCCTCCGGGAAGCCGACGCGGCGTACCGGGTTGGCCTCGGCGTTGAGCCGGCGGAACTCGTCGACGTCGAGCTTGAGCCGAGCGGCGGTGGCGTCGGTCATCTCGGTGGCGATGAAGCCCGGCGCGACCGCGTTGGTGTTGATGCCGAAGGGGCCGAGCTCGATGCCGAGGGTGCGGGTGAGTCCCTGCACGCCCATCTTGGCGGCGGAGTAGTTGGCCTGGCCGCGGTTGCCGAGCGCGGAGATGCTCGAGATGTTGACGATCTTGCCGTACTTCTGGTCGACGAAGTGCTTCTGCGCAGCCTTGGTCATCAGGAACGCGCCCTTGAGGTGCACCCCCATGACCAGGTCCCAGTCCTCCTCGCTCATCTTGAAGAGCAGGTTGTCGCGGGTGATGCCCGCGTTGTTGACCAGGATGTGGATGCCGCCGAGGTCGGCGACGACGCGCTCGATGGCGGCGTCGACCGATGCGGAGTCGGAGACGTTGGCCCCGACACCGATCGCCTTCGCGCCGTCGGCCACGGGCAGCTTGGCGGCCGCCTCGCTCGCAGCGGCCTCGTCGAGATCGACGATCGCGACCGACGCACCCTCCTCGGCGAACCGGGTGGCGGTGCCGAACCCGATCCCGCGCGCTGCTCCGGTGATGACGGCGACCCGTCCATCGAAACGACCCATGGCTGTTCCTCGCTGTTCGTCTTGTCGCGTTGGCGACTCGACACCTTACGACCCGGCAGGGTCAGCCCGCCGCGAGGGTCCGGCGGAGCCGGTCGGCGTACGACGCGGCCTCGCCGGCGGCGTACTTCGTGCGCGGCCAGAAGAACCCGCGCAGCCCGTCGCCCTTGGTCCTGGGGACGACGTGGCAGTGCAGGTGCGGCACCGACTGGCTGACCACGTTGTTCATCGCCACGAAGCTGCCCTGGGCGCCCAGCCCGTCGACCATCGCCGTCGCGAGCCGCTGCGCCGCCGCCAGGAAGCCGTCGCGCAGGTCGGCGGGCAGGTCGGGCAGCGTCACGACGTGCGCGCGGGGCACGAGCAGGGTGTGTCCCTTGAAGACCGGCCGCGTGTCGAGGAAGGCCAGGAGCTCCGGGGTGTCGAGCACGACGTCGGCCGGGGTGTCGCCCGCGACGATCTCGCAGAAGACACACCCGGCCATACGTCGAACCCTAGAACCTCAGCCCACCCAGGCGTCGCGCGCGCCGACCCCGAGGTCGGGGTGGTCGGTGAAGAACGCGTCCACCCCGGCGTCCAGGTAGGCCGACACCTCGCACCCGAGGTCACCGAGGGCGTTCGGGTCGGTGCCGGTGCGGCACTCGGCCGGCAGGAACCGGTTCTCCGCCCGCATCGTCCAGATCACGACCGGAAGGCCGGCGTCGTGCGCCATCCGGACCACGTTCGAGGGTGCTCCGAGCTCGTTGCCCGCGGTCCGCGGGATGACCCACAGCTTGTACGGCGAGAGCCAGTCGGCGTACTTCGCGATCGCCTTGATGCCCTTCTTCGTCATCATCGAGTCGTAGGTGACGCCGGTCCCGGCGGCGACCTGGTCGTACGGCGCGGCACCGGACCCGTCGAGCAGCTGCACGAGCGGCGCCGCCGTGAGGCGGTTCAGCTCCTTGAGGTTGCCGACCTCGAAGGACTGGATCGCGACGGCGGAGCGCTTGCGGTCGAGGCCGAAGCGCTCGAGCGTCGCGACGAGCGGCTCCTCCATGGAGAGACCGATCGAGTCGAAGTACGTCGAGTGCTTGATCTCCGGCGCCACGCCGATGGTGCGACCGGTCCGGTCCTCGAGGCGATCGACGAGGCGCAGCACCTGGGTGAGGGTCGGGACGCGGTAGCGGCCGTCGTACGCCGTGTTGTCGGGCCGCACCTCCGGCAGCCGCTCCTTCGCACGGAGGGTCTCGAGCTCGGCGAGGGTGAAGTCCTCGGTGAACCAGCCGGTGACCTGGTGGCCGTCGATCGTCTTGGTCGTGCGGCGGTCGGCGAACTCCGGGCGGTCGGCGACGTCGGTGGTGCCGCTGATCTCGTTCTCGTGGCGGGCGACGAGGACGCCGTCGCTGGTGGAGACCAGGTCGGGCTCGATGTAGTCGGCGCCTTGCTCGACGGCCAGCCGGTACGCCGCGAGGGTGTGCTCGGGGCGGTAGCCGGATGCGCCGCGGTGCCCGAACACCAGCGGCTCGTCGAGCTGGGTGAGACGCCCGCCGCGCGCGTCAGGGGGCGCCGCGTCGGCGGTGTCCACGACTGGGCTCACCGGCGCGAGGGCCAGAGCGACGAGGGCGGAGGCGGCCACGAGGGCGCGCCGGGGCAGGTGGTGGAGCCGAGATGTCATGGCGTCACCTGACCAGCCGGAGGTGGCGGTCCGCTGAGCGCACGGTGAACGGCCGCTGCCCGTCACCCCGTACGTTGGGTGACATGCGCGTCGCGATCGTCGGAGGCCACGGCCAGATAGCCCGTCACCTGCACCCCCTGCTCGTGGCGGCAGGTCACCAACCCGTCGCGCTGGTGCGCAACGAGAGCCAGCGCGCGGAGCTCGAGGCGGCCGGTGCCGAGCTGCGGCTGCTCGACATCGAGCAGGAGGACGCTGCCGCCTTCGCCCGCGCGTTCGCCGGCTGCGACGCGGTCGTCTTCGCCGCGGGCGGCGGGCCGGACGGCAACATCGAGCGCAAGCGCACGGTGGACCTCGAGGGATCGCTGAAGTCGATCGACGGCGCCCGTGCTGCCGGGATCCAACGGTTCGTCCAGGTCTCCGCGATCGACGTCGACAACCCGGTCGCCGCCGACGCCGGCGATGTCTGGCGGGCGTACGTCGAGGCCAAGCGCGACGCCGATGCCGCACTGCGCGCGACCGACCTCGACTGGACGATCATCCGGCCCGGCCGGCTCACCGACGAGGAACCCGCCGGGCTGGTGGCGCTGGGTGAGCACGTGCCTCGGGCGTCGGTGCCGCGCGCCGACGTCGCGGCGGTGATCGCGGCCGTGCTGGAACGCCCGCAGACGACCGGCCGGCAGTGGAACGTGGTGGCCGGCGAGGACACCGTTGCGCACGCCATCGACCGGGCCGTCGCCGGCTGATCAGGCGGGCGCCTCGCTGCCTCAGGCCTCGTCGAGCCCCTCGATCGAACCGACCCGCAGGACCCGCACCTCGAGCTCCTCGATGACGAGCTTCTTGATCCGGCCCTCCCCGAGCGCGAGCTTGCCGATCGCCACGGCGCCGACGGCGACCGCCCCGATCGCCAGGGCGCCGAGGGCTGCGGCACCGACCGCGCTGGCGCCGTACGCCGACGCACCCATCGCGAGGCTGCCCTTGATCCTGGGCACGAGGTCCATCGTCGGCTCCATGGGCCCGATCCTTTCAGAACCGGGGGCTACAGCGCCGAGGTCGGTCCGGCGGCACTGCGCTGGTCCGTCGTTCGGGGCACCCGGTCCTTGAGCCAGGTCGTCGTCCCGGCGGGCAAGCCCTTGAGCTTCGGCCGGTCCCGCAGCGGCGCGACGATCAGCGCCGCGCCGTCGGCGACCGCCCCCTTGATCTCGTGGTAGACCCGCGAGAGCGAGTCCCCGCTCTCGACCAGGACCAGTCCGCCGGCCAGCGGCCGCAGCTCGACCCATGGTCCGGCCAGGTCCTCGGGGATGGACTCGGAGCACCAGGCGAGGTAGACGAGCACCGTCACCACCTCGCGGTACCCATCACGGTCACGCTCACCGCGGGGACCTGCGTAGGGATCCCCGCAGTCCTCCGGTTCCGTGCCGCAGGGACGAGGCCGGGAGGCGTGGCTATCCACCCGCCCCGCTGGGTACCGCGACGACATGAGCGAGGAGATGGAAGGGCAGGACGGGCAGGAGCCCCGGGAGTCCGGACCGAACGCGGACCCGCACCGCGACGTGAATCCACGCTGACAGCCGGATGAAGGCCGACCTGGTCTACCTGGTCGCCGGGATCGGCCTGCTGCTGGCGGTCGTCCTGCCGGCGCTGCTCCGCCGCTCGGCGGTCTCACCGCCGATCGTCCTCGTCGCCGTGGGCATGGCGATCGGCCTCACGCCGCTGCCCGACGGCGCGCCGCTCGACCCGGTCGAGAACCACCTGCTGGTCGAGCACGTCACCGAGGTCACGGTGATCGTGGCCCTGATGGGAGTCGGCCTCGCGCTCGATCGGCCGCTGGAGGTACGCCGCCCGGCGACCTGGCGGACCTGGGGTCCGACCTGGCGGATGCTCGGTCTCGCGATGCCGCTGAGCATCGCGGCGGTGGCGGTGGTCGGGGTCGCACTCGGTCTCGATCTGGCGGCTGCACTTCTGGTCGGTGCCGTGCTCGCGCCGACCGACCCGGTGCTCGCCTCCGACGTGCAGGTCGCGGGGCCGCGCACGGGCGAGCACGAGGTCGACGAGCCCGACGAGGTTCGGTTCACCTTGACCAGCGAGGCCGGTCTCAACGACGGTCTCGCATTCCCGTTCGTCTACGCAGCGATCCTCCTGGCCGGTGCAGGTGCCTTCCCGTGGGCCGAGTGGCTGGGCTGGTACGGGACGGGCAAGATCGCGATCGGCGTCGTGGCCGGCATCGCGGTCGGTCGGGGTCTCGCCTGGATCGCGTTCCGGTCGCCGCGCGAGTCGCTCCGGTTGGCCGAGCGCGGCGAGGCGCTCACCGCGGTCGCGGCGTTGGTGACGGCGTACGGGCTCGCCGAGGTCGTCGGCGGCTACGGCTTCCTCGCGGTGTTCGCGTGCGCGATGACGTTCCGGTCCGCGGAGCGCTCCCACGACTACCACGAGGCGATGCACGAGGTGACCGAGCGGCTCGAGCGGCTGCTGACGTTGATCGTGCTGCTCGCCCTCGGGATCGCGCTGACCCGAGGCGTGGTCGACCACCTCGACTGGCGCGGCGTGCTCGTCGGTCTCGGGCTGATCCTGGTGATCCGCCCCGTGTCAGGCCTGGTCGCGATGACCGGCTCCAAGTCCCGGCTCACCGGGGGCCAACGCGCGGCCATCGCGTTCTTCGGCGTGCGCGGGATCGGCTCGATCTACTACCTGGCCTACGCGACCGGGCACGCCCCCGACCTCGTCTCGGACTGGATGTGGTCGACCGTCGCGTTCACGGTTGTGGCCTCGGTCGTCGTGCACGGAGTGCTGGCGACCCCCGTCATGCGCCGGATCGGCGACGACGACCATCGGCCGGCGGAGTGACGCCGGAGTGACGCCGCCGGGCTCAGGCGCGGACGGCGTCCTGCGCGGCCCCGGCGTTGTCGGGGCCGTGGTCGACGGCCTCGAGCAGGGCCGCGATGAAGGCCGGGAGGTCGTCGGGCTCGCGGCTCGTGACCAGGTTGCCGTCGGCCACCACCCGCTCGTCGACCCACTCCGCGCCGGCGTTGGTCAGGTCGGTGCGCAGGCTCGGCCACGACGTCAACGTGCGGCCGCGGACGACGTCGGCCTCGATGAGCGTCCAGGGCGCGTGGCAGATCGCCGCGACCGGCTTGCCCGAGGCCACGAACTCGCGGACGAAGTCGACCGCCTTGTCGTCGGTCCGCAGCTGGTCGGGGTTCGCGACGCCGCCGGGCAGCACGAGCGCGTCGTACTCGTCCAGCGACGCGTCGGCGACGACGGCGTCGACCGGGAAGGTCTCGGCCGCCTCCAGGTGGTCGAAGGTCTGCACCTCCCCCTGCTCGGTGCTCAGCAGGACGGGTCGGTGCCCGGCGTCCTTGACGGCGTCCCAAGGCTCGGTCAGCTCCACCCGCTCCGTGCCCTCGGTCGCGACGAGAAAGGCGATGGTCTTCATCCGGTCGGCTCCTTGTCGGTCGACGTGTGGTCGACCGGAACGGTGCCCGGTGCTGCCGATCGCAGACGGGCCGATTCGCTGCCGGCCAGGCCCTCCCCTGGACCGGCACCACCGCTCACGCACGCGCCTACGGCAGGCCGGCGATCCCCCACCCCGGCGTGCTGGTCGAGACGCCCTGAGGCAGGGAACGACACGACGGCGTGTGCCGGGAGGCACACGCCGTCGTGGTCGCGTGGAGCTGCGGGGAATCGAACCCCGGTCCTCGAGCGTCGAACCAGGTCTTCTCCGGGTGCAGTCAGCGATGTCGTTTTTTCTGCCCCGGCGCTCGCACTGACACGTCGCCGACAGGCCTATTCGGGATTGAGTCCCGGCCGACCCTCCCGACGGAGGTCTGGCCAGCAAGTCTCCTAGTCGACGCCAGGATCAGGGACGGAGACGGATGCCCTGTCTGACGCTTCGATCACCGCTCAGGCGGCGAGAGCGAAGGACTGCTTGTTGTCGGCAGTTATTAGTTTCCAGCGATCGTTAACGAGATGACGCTGGCTCCTCGACCCGCTTCCCCTGGAACTAACGTCCCAAGTCGAAACCGATCAGCCCCTCTTGAGTTGTGTGTCCATCTTACGGGGTGCAACCGACAGAACGCTCAGGAGATTCCCAGCAGGCGTGCGGCGTTGCCCCAACAGACCGCGCGCAGCCAGTCGTCGCCGAGCCCGAGGTCGGCGAGCCAGCCCAGCTGCTCGGCGTAGGCGAAAGGCAGGGTCGGGAAGTCGGAGCCGTAGACCACGCGGTCCTGGAGGTCGACGAGCCGCGGCAGCAGCTCCCGCGGGTAGGCGTCGGTCTCGGCGAAGAACTCGGTGAACGCCATGGACGTGTCGAGGTGGACGCCGTCGTACTGCTCGGCGAGGTCGACGAACTCCCGGGCCTCGGGCGACCCCATGTGCGCGACGACCAGGACCAGGCGGGGGAAGCGGGCGAGCAGCCGCGCCATCGACCCCGGGCCGGTGAACGCATTGCCGACCGGCCCGGAGCCGGCGTGCACGACGACCGGCGTACCGGCGTCCTCGAGGACTCCCCACACCGGGTCGAGCAGGGGGTCGTCGAGGTGGAACTCCCCCACCTGCAGGTGGACCTTGAACACCTGGACACCGTCGGCGACCAGGGAGGCGACGTACGCCGGCGCCTCGGGCTCGGGGTAGCAGGTCGCCGACCACAGCGCCTCGGGCACCTCGGCGGCGAACGCGCGCGACCATTCGTTGAGGTACGACGCGACCCCGGGCTTGTGCGCGTAGGGCAGGGTCGTGAACCGACGTACGCCGAAGTCCCGCAGCAGCGCGACCCGCTCGTCAGCCGACTGGCGGTAGCGGATCGGCCACGGGCGTCCGATCTTGTCCCCCGCGTCGTCGAACTCCCGCCAGACGGCGCGCTCGATCGGCGGCGGCAGGAAGTGGACGTGCAGGTCGATCAGCCCGGGCAGGTCGAGGCGCTGCCAGAAGGCCCGGACCGCTGCGGCTTCCGCCGCGTCAGTCACGCAGGCCCTTCATCCGGCGACCGATCTCCTGCTCCTTCTCGCGGTCGAACTCGCGGGCGGCGATCGACTGCCGCTTGTCCCAGGACTTCTTGCCCTTGGCCACGCCGATCTCGACCTTGGCCCGGCCCTTCACGAAGTAGAGCGACAGCGGGATGACGGTGTGGCCCTTCTCGCTGACCTTGCGCTCGATCTTGTCGATCTCGGCGCGGTTGAGGAGGAGCTTGCGCTTGCGGCGGGCGGCGTGGTTGGTCCAGGAGCCCTGGGAGTACTCGGGGATGTGCACCCCGTGCAGCCACGCCTCGCCGCCGTCGAAGTCGACGAACCCGTCGGTGAGGTTGGCCCGGCCGAGCCGGAGCGACTTCACCTCGGTGCCCTGCAGGACGAGGCCCGCCTCGAAGACGTCCTCGACGTGGTAGTCGTGGCGTGCCTTCTTGTTGGACGCGACGAGCTTGCGCGGCTCGCCGGCGTCCTTGGGTGCGCCCTTCCCCTGCTTGGCCATCCCACCATTCTCCCAGGAGCCGGCAAGCGCTTTAGAGGTAGCCCATGGGGTCGACCGGGCTGCCGTTGCGCAGCACCGTGAAGTGCAGGTGGCAGCCGGTGGACCAGCCGGTCGAGCCGACGTACCCGACGACGTCACCGCGGCCGACCCGCGCGCCCTCGGAGACGTTGTAGCTGGACAGGTGGTTGTAGACCAGGGTCAGGTTGGCGCCGTTCACCGAGCCCACCGAGAGGTAGAGCCGGTTGCCGTAGACCTCGTCGTAGTAGGTGTTGATCACGGTGCCGGCACGCCCCGCCCACAGGGCCGAACCGCAGCCCGCGCCGAAGTCGGTGCCGTCGTGCAGGCCCCAGTAGCCGTAGATCGGGTGGGTGCGCCAGCCGAACGGCGAGGTCACCGGTCCGCTCACCGGCGGGTGCAGGAGTCCGTTGGTGGCACCGTTGTACGTAGGCGCGTTGTTCTGCTGAGCGGCCTCGGCGGCGAGCCGGAGGATCTCTCGCCGGATCCGGGCCTCGCGGTCCTTGAGCCGCTCGAGCGCGGCCCGGTCGTGCTGGCGGGCCCGTACGGCGGCGCGGCGGGCGTTGCGCGTCCGGTCGACCAGGAGCGCCACCCGTGCGCGGGTGTCGCGGGCGTCGACGAAGAGACCGCGGATGGCGAGCAGGTTCAGCCGCGCCGCCTCCTTCTGCTCGGCGACCGCGTCGCGCGCGTCGCGGACCTCGTCCTTCCAGTCCGAGAGCTCCTCCTCCGCGGCCAGGTAGTCGACGAGCGCCTGGTCCTCGCGGCCGAGGATCATGGTGCCGGCGGTCTGGGCGATCTGGAGCTCCTGGATCGACCCGGACGAGGTGATCGCGTCCAGCACGGCGAGGTCGGCGTTTCCCTGGGTCTCCATCCCCAGCACGGTGTTGCGGACCAGCTCCCGCTGCGCTGCCACTTCGCCCCGGGCGGCGCGCAGCTCGGCGGCGACCCGGTCCAGCCGGGCCTCGGCGCTGACCAGCCGGCGAGCCAGCCGCAGCCGCTCGGCGCGGGCGTCCCAGAGGTCGGCGCGCACCCGCTGCAGGTGCTTGCGCGCGCCGCCGAGCCGCGCGTCGGCGCGCTCGAGGCGACGAGTGGCACGGGCGACGGCGCGGCTGGCGTGCTTGAGCTCGTCGTGTGCTCGGTCGATCTGGTCCTCGACCTGCTCCTGCTCGTGGCGCAGCTTGCGCTTGTCGTCGTCAGCAAACGCGTTGGGGACCGCGAAGCTGCCGATGGCGACGGCACCCACGACGAACGCGGTGACGCGCTGCGAGACGGAGGGTCGGAGGGAGGTGCGGGCAGGACGGTCGGACGGGGCGCCGGGGAAGGAGCGCACAGGTGCAGCCAATCTCGTTCGGGGAAGTGAACTCCTCGACCGTAGTGGCGCCGGATCAGACTTTGATGTATTTGCGGGTCAGCAGGAGTGTCGGGATCAGCGTCAACGCCGGGCCGAGGATCAGGATGCCCGGCGGTGCGAGCCCGATCAGCGACTGGATGTAGTCGTCCCACCCGATCCACGGCACGAACTCGATCACGTCCGCGAGACCGTCGATGATCGCGAACTTCGTGAACGCGGCGAGCGCGCCCGCGGTCAGACCGACGCCGATGGCGGCGGTGACCAGGGACTCGAGCAGGAACGGGAGAGCGATGTAGAGGGTGGACGCTCCGACCAGGCGCATGATGCCGATCTCCCGACGACGGGCCATCGCTGCGAGCCGGATCGTGTTGGCGACCAGCAGGAGGGAGGCCAGCAGGAGCAGGGCCGCGCCGATCCAGGAGCCGTACTTCAGGGCGTCGATGATCCCGAAGACCGGCTCGAGGTCCTCGCGCTGGTCCTGGATGACGGAGACGCCCTCCAGTCCCTCCACCGCGCTCTTGACGCCCTCGGCCTCCTTCGGGTCCTCGAGCGTGATCCAGTACTGCGGCGGCCAGTCCTCGACCGTGATGATCGGGTCGGGGCCGTCGAAGTAGGGCTCGTACTGCGGGATGTCCTGCGCCTCCTCGAAGCCCTCCGCCTGGGTCTGGTACTCGTAGGACTCGACCTCGGGGTTGTCCTTGAGCGCGTTCTCGATCGCCTTGCGCTGCGGTTCGGTGACGGCGCCGGTGCCGCAGGTGGGACTGCCGATCGGGTCGTCGACGACGCAGAGGTTGACGAGGATCTGGAGCTCGTTGCCGAGCGCCTCGGCGGTCTTGTCGGCCTGGCGCTGCAGCAGCATGCCGCAGCCGGCGAGGGTCAGCGACACGAAGAGGGTGAGGATCACGGCGACGTGCATCGACAGGTTGCGACGCAGGCCGGAGCGAAGCTCGGTGAAGACGTAGCGGAGCTGCATGGGGGTGGGCTCTCCTGGGTGCAGTCAGGCGGCGGACGGCGGGGCTGCGGGCAGTCGGACTTGTCGCGCTGGGGGCGGACGGGCTAGTGCTGGAAGCCGTAGCTCCCGGCCGCCTCGTCCCGCACGACCTTGCCGTGTTCGAGCTCGACGACCCGCTTGCGGAACTGGTCGACGAGCCCGTGGTCGTGGGTCGCCATCACGACGGTGGTGCCCCGCTCGTTGATGTCCTCGAGCAGCTTCATGATCCCGACGGAGGTCTGCGGGTCGAGGTTGCCGGTCGGCTCATCGGCGATGAGGATCATCGGCCGGTTGACGAAGGCGCGGGCGATCGCGACGCGCTGCTGCTCGCCGCCGGAGAGCTCGTCGGGCATCCGGGAGCCCTTGTCCTTGAGCCCGACGACCTCGAGGGTCTCGGGCACCACCCGGTTGATCTCGCGACGCGACTTGCCGATGACCTGGAGCGCGAACGCGACGTTCTCGGCAACCGTCTTGTTGGGAAGCAGCCGGAAGTCCTGGAAGACGGTGCCGACCTGGCGGCGCAGCCGGGGCACCTTCCACCCGGCCATCCGGTTGATCTCCTTGCCGGCCACGTAGACCCGCCCGCTCGTCGGGCGCAGCTCGCGGAGCACCAGCCGGAGCGCGGTCGACTTGCCCGATCCGGACTGCCCGACGAGGTAGACGAACTCGCCCTTGTCGATGTCGACCGTCACCTGGTCGAGCGCGGGCGTGCCGGGACCGGGGTAGTTCTTGGTGACCTTCTCGAATCGAATCACTGACCAGACGGTACGCGATCGGCGGGAGGATCTCGGGTTGCGGTCTATCGTGGCCCGGTGCCGAGGACCCTGCGATGGCTGCTGCTCGCCGTCGTGCTGACCGCCCTCCCGGTCGCGACCGGCGTCCTGGTGCTGGACGAGGAGGCTCCCGCCATGGAGCCGCCCGAGCCGCCGGCGTACGCCTCGACCCCGCTGGCGGACTACGACACGACCGTGGTCACGCTGGACCGCGCGCCGTTCTGCGACCAGATCCCCGAGGAGGCGCTGACCGAGGCGCTCGCCGGCGACGTGGGGTGGACGGTGACGACCTACGACAACGGCCAGGCGGCCGAGATGGCGCCCGGCGTCGACGACGTCGCCCACGAGTACGGCTGCCGGGTCGAGGGCGCCGGCCTCCCCGACGGAGAGCTGCGGGCGTGGCTGTTCGCTCCGCCCGTCGAGCGGTCGCGGGCGACGGAGCTGGTCGCTGACGCAGCCCGCCGGGCGGGGTGCACGCGGCCGGCGCGCGCCCCGGCGTACGGCGCTCCCACGCTGGCGCTGGTCTGTCCGTCCGGCGACCGCAACTGGGCGTCCTTCCGCGGCCTCTTCGGCGACTCCTGGCTCGCCTGCAGCCTGGGCGCACCCAAGACGCTCCCCGAGCAGGAGCTCCTCGACCGCGCCGGCCGGTGGTGCGTCGCCGTCGCCCAGGCGGCGTCGGCCGGCTAGATGTTCTGGCCGGGGAGGTTGAGCACGCGGTCGATGGGCGACCTGCCCTTGAGGCTGGTGTGGCCGCGGTGGTGATTGTAGTGATGGAGCCACGCCGGGTAGGCCGCTGCGCGGTCGGCATCTCCGGCCCGCGGCGACGGACGTGACTGATCGGGGAAGTCCCGTTCAACCTGCATGAACGGACTTACCCCGTTGTCGTCCCAGTCCCCACTCCCCGGGTGCCAGGAGATCTGGGTGGGCGGCCGGACGCTACTGGCGCCCTGCATGCACAGTTGCCGAGATGCGCGCATCGCTGGACAGACGTTCGGGGCCGAGCGCGGCTAGGCGTCGAGAGGCTGGGCCTGCGGTGACCGGCCGAGGTACCACGCCGCGAGCAGCCCGCTGCTGACGATCACCGCCAGGTAGACGGCCAGGCTCACCGCGTCCTCCTCGGGGACGTCCGGGACCCGCGCCGCCAGCGGACCGATGAGGACCAGGTCGTAGGCGAGGAACCCGGCCAGCTGTCCCCCGGCATGGGTCCACCGCGCCCGGACCGCCCCGAAGACGAAGTACGCCGCAGCCCCCAGGAACATGATCCCGACGACGACGCCGAGCTGTTGGGTCACCGGCCAGGGCAGGATGTCGCGCCCGGCGAACAGCGCTCCGGCCACGAGGACGAGCGCGACGGCGAACCCGACGAACGCCCAGCGGACCGGCGCAGGGGTCGGTCGCTCGCGCGCGGGCAGCCGCCCGAACGCCACGACCAGCCAGACGCCGAAGGCGAGCGTCGGCAGCACGGCGCCGACGAGCGTCCACCGATCATCGACGTCCGCGACCAGCAGGACCACGAGCAGCGGCACCAGGATCGCGAGGTAGTCCAGCCCGACACCGGCCAACCCGGCCGGCTCTTCGGCGAGGACGCACCACGCCGTCGACGCCGCGGCGGCCAGCAGGATCGAGGCGACGAACGTGAAGGTGAGGGGCGTCATGCCTTCGAAGGGCCACCGCGTGGTCAGCGTCGCGACCCCGCGAGGAGGCCGAATCCGAGCGCAGCCTGGACCAGCGCCACGGCCCACACCACCCCGCGGGCGACTCCGCGGAGCCCTGGATGCACGGCGTCGGCCTCGGTCACGCCCCACAGCAAAGCGAACCCGGACCGCTCCTGCAGCGTTTCGCGGCAACGGGTTCCCGCGTCCTACGTGGCGAGCAGGGCGTCCAGGGCGCGGCAGCAGTGGCCGACCTCGTCGTCGAGCGCTGCCCGCGCGGCGGGGCCGACGCCGGACCAGAGGAGGGCGCGGTCCTCGACGTACGCCGTCCACCCGTGGACGACCGGGGTCGCGTCGTGCTCCAGCCCGAGCGCTGCGACGACGCGGTGGGCGACGGTCATCCGGTGCGACTCCACGCCCTCTCCCCCGATCGAGATCGCGTCGCTGCCGAAGACCAGGGCGAGGTAGAACTCCCGGCGCCGGTCGATCTGGGCGTAGAAGCGCTCGACGAACTGACGGAGCGCGACGTCGGAGGCGACGTCCGGGTCGGGCGAGATGTTGCGCAGCACCCGGCGCAGCGCCGCGCCGACCACCGCGTCGTAGTAGTCGGTCTTGGTCGGGAAGTAGTGGAAGAGCAGTCCCCGGGAGATCCCGGCCTCCGCGGCGACGGCGTCGAGCGAGAGGTCCTGGATCGGCTTCTCGACGAGCATCCGCAGCCCGATGCCGAGCAGCTGGCGGCGCCGCTCGTCCTGGCTGAGCCGGGTGCGCGAGCGGCGCGCGGGCGGCGTCGACGGCGCCGTGTGATCTGCGTCCACGCTATTGAGCATTGCTCAACAGTGTGCCAGGGTCAACCCCATGGACTTCGCACCCTCCCCCCGCGCGGCCGAGCTCACGGCTCTCGTCAAGGACTTCATCGAGGCCGAGATCGAGCCCGTCGAGGCGGCGTACCACCAGGAGATCAAGCGCCGCCGCGACGCCGGGCAGGGCGAGCAGTGGCAGGAGCTGCCGGTCATGGCGGAGCTGCAGGCCAAGGCGCGCGAGCGCGGCCTGTGGAACCTCTTCCTCCCCGCCGGCCACGAGGGCCCGTACGCCGAGAAGTACGGCACCCACGGCGGCGCCGGGCTGTCCAACGTCGACTACGCCCCGATCGCCGAGCTCACCGGCCGGTCCTTCATCGCGCCGTACGTCCTCAACTGCAACGCCCCCGACACCGGCAACATGGAGGTGCTGCTCAAGTACGGCACCCAGGCGCAGAAGGACCAGTGGCTCGACCCGCTGCTCGACGGCCGGATCCGCAGCGCGTTCCTGATGACCGAGCCCGGCGTCGCGTCCTCCGACGCGACCAACATGGAGCTCAGCGCGATCGTCGATGGCGACGAGATCGTGCTCAACGGCCGCAAGTGGTTCTCGACCGGCGTCGGCCACCCCGACTGCGAGATCTTCATCGTGATGGGGCTGACCGACACAGACCCGGACTCAGGGACCGACCGCCACCACCGACACTCGATGGTGCTGGTCCCCCGCGACACCCCGGGGGTGAAGGTCGAGCGGATGCTGACGACGATGGGCTACTTCGACGAGCCGCACGGCCACGGCGAGGTGTCGCTGACCGACGTCCGGGTGCCGGTCGAGAACTTCGTGTCCGGCCCCGGCGAGGCCTTCTCGATCGCGCAGGGCCGGCTCGGTCCCGGCCGCGTCCACCACTGCATGCGCCTGATCGGCCTGGCCGAGAAGGCACTGGAGCTGGCCTGCCAGCGCGGCACCGACCGGGTCGCGTTCGGCAAGCCGCTGGCCAACCTCGGCGGCAACCGCGAGCGGATCGCGCAGGCCCGGATCGCCATCGAGTCCACCCGCCTGCTGGTGCTCAACGCCGCGTGGAAGCTCGACGTCGGCGGCCCGATGAGCGCGATCAGCGAGGTCTCCCAGATCAAGGTCGCCGCGCCGCAGATGGCGCTCGACGTCATCGACTTCGCCATGCAGATCCACGGCGGCGGCGGGCTCACCGACGACTTCCCGCTGGCCGCCGCCTGGACCACCGCCCGGTCGCTGCGGTACGCCGACGGCCCCGACGAGGTGCACCTCGGCCTGATCGCCCGCTTCGAGCTGATGAAGTACGGCGTCTCCCGGTGACCCGTCCCGCGAAGGACGCTCGGAGGGTCCTCGTCACCGGCGGGGCGTCCGGTCTCGGTGCGGCGTTCGTCGCCGCGTTCCTCGCGCGCGGCGACCGGGTCGTCATCGCCGACCTGCAGCCGCCGGTCGAGCCGACCCTCGTGGCCGGCGCCGACCAGATCAGGCTCGACGTGACCTCCGACGGCGACTGGGAGGCGGCGCTCGCCTGGGTCGAGCAGCACTGGGGGGGCCTCGACGTGCTCGTCAACAACGCCGGCATCGCGGCCGGGGGCCGGATCGACGTGGTCGGCATCGACGAGTGGCAGCGGGTGATCGACATCAACCTGCTCGGCGTGGTCCGCGGCTGCCGCACGTTCGTCCCGATGATGAAGGCCCAGGGCAGCGGCCACATCGTCAACACCGCCTCGCTCGCCGGACTGGTCCATCCGCCGGCGATGGGTTCCTACACCGCCGTCAAGGCCGGTGTCGTGGCGCTCAGCGAGACGCTGTCCTACGAGCTCGACCCGTTCGGCATCCTGGTCTCGGCGGTCTGCCCCGGCTTCGTCCGCACTCCCTTGGCGTCGTCGATCAGCGGAAGTGACGACACCGCCAACAAGATTGCGGCCCGACTGATCGAGAAGTCGCCCTACACCGCCAACCAGGTCGCGCGAGCGGTCATGGCCGGCATCGACAGGAAGAGGATGGTGATCGTGCCCGACCGCACCGCGCGGATCGCCGTACTCACCAAGCGGACGATGCGTCCGCTCTACGACCGCCAGCAGCGCGCCTTCGGCGCCCGGATCGTCGCACTGACCGCCACAGAGGAGAAAGCATGAGCAAGGGAACGATCCTGATCACGGGCGCGAGCTCGGGCCTGGGCGAGGAGATGGCGCGGCAGTTCGCCGCCCTCGGCTACGACCTCGCGCTGTGCGCGCGGCGTACCGAGCGGCTCGACGCCCTGCGATCCGAGATCTCCGCGGCGAGCCCCGACGTGACGGTCGCCGTCAAGGCGCTCGACGTCAACGACGACGAAGCCGTGTTCGCGGTCTTCAAGGAGTTCGCCGCCGAGCTCGGCACCATCGACCGGGTGATCATCAACGCCGGCCTCGGCAAGGGTGCCCCGCTCGGCACCGGCCGGTACGACGCCAACAAGGCCACCGCGATGACGAACTTCGTCGCCGCGCTCGCGCAGACCGAGGCCGCGATGGAGATCTTCCGCGCCCAGGGCAGCGGCCACCTGGTGATGATCTCGTCCGTCTCGGCGCTGCGCGGCATGCGCAAGACCATCACGACGTACGCCGCCACCAAGGCCGGCGTCGCCGCGCTCGCCGAGGGCCTGATCAACGAGAACGTGAAGGCCAAGGGCATCGACGTCTCGATCATCTACCCGGGCTACATCGCCTCGGAGATGAACGAGAAGGTCGCCAACAGGACGAGGTTCATGGTCGACACCAGGACCGGGGTCAAGGCGATGGTCGACGCGATCGAGAAGCGCAAGGAGAAGGCGCTCGTCCCGGCCTGGCCCTGGGTGCCGCTGGGCTTCGCGCTCAAGCACCTGCCGATGCCACTCGTGCGGCGGCTCACGTGAGCGGACCCGGCGTCGCAGGCGCGCAGGAGGTCCGTGAGGAGGACGCGTTCGACGTCGGCGCCGTCGAGACGTGGCTGCAGCACCATGTCGACGGCGTCCCGGGTCGCATCACCGAGGTGCGCCAGTTCAGCGGCGGGGCGTCGAACCTGACCTACCTGTTGCGGGTCTCGACGGGCGCGACCACCGGGGAGACGCGCGACCTGATCCTGCGGCGCCCGCCCGCCGGCACCAAGGCGAAGGGCGCCCACGACATGGGGCGCGAGCACAAGATCCAGGCCGCCCTCGCGCCGGTCTTCCCGTACGTCGCGACGATGGTCGGCTACTGCGACGACCCGTCCGTGATCGGGTCGGAGTTCTACGTCATGGACCGGGTGGCGGGACACATCCCCCGCCGCGACCTCGGGATCGACCTGTCGACCGACCAGGTCCGGCAGCTCTGCACCAACGTCCTCGACCTGCTCGTCGACCTCCACTCGGTCGACCCGACCGAGGCCGGGCTCGCCTCGCTGGGCAAGGGCGAGGGGTACGTCGCGCGTCAGGTGGGTGGCTGGTCGGCCCGGTTCCGGAAGTCGAGGACCTGGAACGTCCCCTCGTGGGAGAGGACGATGCGGTGGCTGGACGAGAACCAGCCGGCCGACCGCCGTACCTGCCTGATCCACAACGACTTCCGGCTCGACAACGTGGTCCTGGACGCCGACGACCCGACGAAGCCGGTCGCGCTCCTCGACTGGGAGATGGCCACCCTCGGCGACCCGCTGATGGACCTCGGTGCCGTCTCGTCCTACTGGGTGCAGGCCGACGACGACCGGATGTACCAGCTGTTCCGGATGCAGCCGACCGACCTGCCGGGGATGCTGACGCGCCGGGAGGTCGTCGACTACTACTGCGCGCGCACCGGCATCGAGCTCACCGACAGGGAGTGGGCGTTCTACGAGGCGTTCGGCCTGTTCCGGCTGGCGGTGATCCTGCAGCAGATCTACTACCGCTACCACCACAAGCAGACGACGAACCCGCGCTTCAAGAAGTTCTGGATCGCCTCCTGGGTGCTCCACCGCCGGGCTCGGGCCATCATCCGGAAGGCCGAGCGGGGATGAGCAGATGAGACTGATCTACCTGGTCCGCCACGGCCAGGCGTCCTTCGGGAAGCGCGACTACGACGCGCTCTCGGACCTCGGGCACGAGCAGTCACGACTGCTCGGCCGGGCGCTCGCGGTGCGCGAGATCGTCCCGGACCTGGTGATCCGTGGTGAGCTGCGGCGGCACCGCGAGACCGCGGAGGGCATCCTCGACGGCCTCGCCGACGTCGGCGTCGACAAGGCCGTGCCGGTCGAGGTCGACGCGGGCTGGGACGAGTTCGACTTCCAGCACGTGGTCGAGGTCCACAAGCCGCTCTACCGCTCCCGCACCGTCATGATCGCCGACCTCGCGCGCAGCCGGACGCCGCGGCAGAAGTTCCAGGAGATCTTCGAGGACGCGACCGCTCGCTGGACCGGTGGCGAGGCCGACGACGACTACCACGAGTCGTTCCCCGCGTTCGCGGGTCGGATCCAGGCGGCGCTGCTGGCCGCCGCGGCTCAGCTGCCCGACAAGGGCACCGCGGTGGTCGTCACCTCCGGCGGTCCGATCGGGCTGGCGGTGTCGCACCTGCTCGCGGGCGACGCGTCACTGTGGCCCCGGTTCAACAGGGTCGCGGTCAACACGGGGGTCACGAAGGTGATCAACGGCCGCAGCGGGCTGACCCTGTCGTCGTACAACGACCACAGCCACGTCGAGCACGACCGGCGGCTGCTCACCTACCGCTAGGGTCCGCGAGCGACTGGCCGACTGCCCGGCTGGGACCTAGCAATCACCCGCCCACGGGCTTACTCTTGCTCGTTATGGACGCGGGGGGGAGCCCGTCGTCCTCGGGGGCGCGAGGGAGATCTGACGGAGCCGGCTTGTTCGCGGGCCGGTACGCGCTGGGCCATGTGCTCAAGCGCAGCAACGGCGTCGACACCTGGGTTGCCGAGGACCGCCGGACGGGTGCGGAGGTCGTCCTCAAGTCGATCGATGCCAGGATCGTGCATGCGCCCGCGCGGCTGCGCTTCGAGCACGAGACCCGCGTCCTCCGACAGCTGAGCGGCAGTGGGCTCGCCGAGCTCCACGACTCCGGCGAGGTGGGCGACCGGCTCTACCTGGTGCAACCGCGGGTGCCCGGGTCGACACTCGAGGCGCTGCTCCGGTCCGGACGCCTGTCCGTCGAGGCGGTGCTCCGCGTCGGCATCGACGTCGCGCAGGCGTTGAGCGTGGCGCACGAGGCCGGCATCGTGCACCGCGACGTCAAGCCCGCCAACGTCATCGTCGACGGGTCGGACCCGGTCCGCGCCGTGACGCTGATCGACTTCGGCTTCGCCCGCAGCGCGCTCCTCGACGAGTCCGTCCGTGAGGACCTCGTGGGAACCGTCCGCTACCTCGCCCCGGAGGCGGCCGGCCTGTTGTCGGCCACCCCCGACGAGCGCTCGGACCTCTACGCCGTCGGCATCGTGCTGTTCGAGTGCCTGACGGGTGCGCCGCCGTTCCCGGGGCCGAGCGTCAGCGACCTGCTCCAGCAACACCTCTCCATGCCGGCGCCGGCAGTCAGTGAGATCCGGCCGGGAGTGCCGCGCGTGCTCGACGTGATCCTCCAACGGTTGCTCCGCAAGGACCCGGTCGACCGCTACCAGTCGGCTGCGGCCCTCGGCGCCGACCTGGCCGAGCTCCGGGCTGCTCTGGAGGCCGGCGACCCTGATCCGCGGATCACGATCGGACGGGTCGACCACCGGCAGCACCTGACCGATCCCGCGTTCGTCGGTCGTGACGCCGAGCTGGCCGAGCTGCGGGCGCTGTTGACGGACATCGGCGACGGCCGGAGCGGCTTGGTGCTGCTGGACGCCGAGTCGGGCGGTGGCAAGAGCCGACTCCTGGCCGAGCTGGCGTCCGAGGCGGTCAGCATGGGCATCACGACGCTGCACGGCCAGGGCGTCCGCGATGGAGTCCAGCTCCCGTTCACACCGGTGCAGGGCGTGGCGCGCGACGTGGCCGGCCGCGACGATGCCGGACCGCTACGGGCCGGTCTGCGCGATCGCCTCGGTGAGAGCGTCAAGGTCACCGCCCAGGTGCTGGCGCCGCTGCGCCCCCTGATCGACCTGGCCGACGACGACACCGGGCTCAAGGCGTTCGGCCCCGACGCCTTCGGTGAGGAGCGCAGCCTGGCCGCCCTCCGCCACTTCCTGTCCGTGATCGCCACGCCCGACAACCCGGTGCTGGTGGTGCTCGACGACTGCCAGTGGGCCGACCCCCTCACGGTCAGGCTGCTCGTCGACACGTTCGCGGCCGACAACGACCCGCCGGCGTACCTGGGTGTCGTTGCGGCGTTCCGCTCGGAGGAGGTCGCCGACGATGCGCCTCTCCGCGGCATCGCGACGGCGAAGTCGCTGCACCTGGGCCGGCTCCCGGACAGCGCGGTGGCCCTGCTGGCGGAGTCCATGGCCGGACCTCTGCCCGACAAGGCCATGGCGACCGTGACCCGGCTGGCCGACGGCAGCCCCTTCATGGGGGCCGCGGTGCTGCGAGGCCTCGTCGAGTGCGGCGCGCTGACAGCCGGGAAGGGCGGGTGGCTCGTCGACGAGACCGCGCTCGCCGAGGTGCAGACCGAGCGGCGGTCGGCCGCTGTCCTCGTCCGGCGACTCGACCTGCTCCCCGAGGGAGTCCTGCGCGCGCTCTCGGTGGGGGCGGTGCTCGGCAAGGAGTTCGACATCGTGCAGGCCGTCGGGCTCGCCGGCCAGAGCGAGTCGGCAGCACCGATCCTGGAGGAGTCACTGCGCCGCCGGCTGCTCTGGGTGGATCCGCGCTCCGGCCGCTGCACCTTCTTCCATGACCGCATCCGGGAGGCACTCCTCGACCGGCTCGACGTCGCCACGCGGGTGGAGCTGCACAGCAGGATCGCCGATGCCCTGCTGGCCGGCGACGTCGACGACACCGCGGTCTTCGGCGTCGCCTACCACCTCGACGCTGCGCAACGCAGTGCCGACGCGCTCCCCCACGCCTGGCGCGCCGCCGAGGTGGCCCGGGCCCAGTACGGCCTGGACTCCGCCCTCTCGCACTACCGCATGGCCGAACGGGGGGTGGCGCCGGCGGACTCGGCCACCCGAGCCGCGATCGCCACGGGCATGGGCGACGTACTGACCCTCCGGGGTGCGTACGCCGAGGCGAAGGCCAAGCTCGAGGAGGCCAAGACCCTCGTGGCCGACCCGATCGCGAAGGCGTCGCTCGACGAGAAGCTGGGCGGGCTCGCGTTCAAGCAGGGTGACCTGGTGACCGCACGCGGCCATCTCGAGGGCGCGATGGCGCAGCTCCGTCGACCGGTTCCGAACAGCACGACCGACGTCATCACCCGGCTGATCTGGGAGATCCTCGTCCAGACCGTCCACACCCTGCTGCCGCGGCTGACGACCGGACGCCGGTCGCCGGCCGGTCGCGACGAGGACTTCCTCGCCATGCGCCTCCACAGCCGGCTGGCCTACGTCTACTGGTTCTCGAGCGGCAAGTTCATGTGCGCATGGAGCCACTTGCGCGGGCTGAACCTCGCCGAGCGCTACCCACCGAGTGCCGAGCTGGGTCAGGCCTGCTCGGAGCACGCGCCGGTCATGACCATGCTTCCGTGGTACGGACGCTCCCTCCGCTACGCACGTCGCTCCCTGGAGATCCGACGCGCCCGCAACGACCCGTGGGGCCAGGGCCAGAGCCACGGCTTCGCCGGCGTCACCCTCTATGCCGCCTCGCGGTACGACGAGGGGGTCGACGCGTGCCGCGAGGCGATCCGCCTGCTCGAGTCGACCGGCGACCAGTGGGAGGTCAACACCGCCAGCTGGAACCTCGCCCTCTGCCTCTATCGCAAAGGGGACCTGGCGGCCGCGGTCGAGGTCGCCCGCGCGACGTACGCCTCCGCGATGGCCATCGGGGACGAGACCTCGGCCGGCGTGGCGCTCTCGGTGTGGACGCGGGCCAGCGGCGGACGGGTCGACCCGACGCTGATCGAGGCAGAGCTGGCACGCAACAGCTCCGACCTGAGCACGACCGCGGAGCTGCGGTTCGCCGCGGCGCTCTGCGCCATCCGCGAGGGCGACCTGGACCGCGCCGCTGACGAGGCGGCGAAGGCGGCGGCGGTGGTCCGCGACGGCGGCCTCCGGCAGGAGTACGCCGCGCCGATCCCGTCGTGGAACGCCACCATCGCCCGCCTGGCTGTCGAGCGTGCCTCTGCCTACGACGTGGGCGGAAGGAACCGCCTCCTGCGTGCCTACGCGCGCCACGTGCGACGCGCACGGTTCTGGGCCTTCAGCTATCGCAACAACGCCCCGCACGCGCTGCGCGAAGCGGGTCTGCTCGAGAGCCTGCGCGGCCGGCATCGCCGGGCGGTGCGGCTGCTGGCGCGGAGCCTGGCCATCGCCGAGGGACAGGGGGCCCGCTACGAGGCGGCGCTCAGCACGCAGGCCCGGGCCCAGGTGATGGCACCGCGGGGAGACGCCGACGACCTCCTGACCGCTGCGAACGACGCCGTCCTGGTGTTCGACCGATCGGTCGAGCCGTTGCCCTCGGACGACGCGGCGGATCCGACCGTGTCGCTGTTCGACCGGTTCACCACCCTGCTCAGCGTCGGGCGCGAGATCGCGGCCGCACCCACGACCGCAGCTCTGGAATCGGTCATCCGGCACGCCGCGCTGACCCTGCTGCGGGCGGAGCGGTGCCACATCATCAGCGTCGAGGACGTGCGCAACGAGAACCCGGTGACGGTGTCGGGCGAGCGCGCCGACGCCATCAGCCAGTCCCTGCTCCTCAGGGCGATCGACGCCGGGGTGCCGATCGTGGCGGGCGACGTGACCGCCGACGGGAGCGAGAGCCTGCTGCTCTCCGAGATCCGCTCGGTGCTCGTCGCGCCGATCATGGTGGACGGCAAGGCCCTGTGGTGCTTCTACATCACCCACAGTCAGCTCGGAGAGCTGTTCGGCGACGAGGAGGTCCAGCTCGCCAGCTTCGTCGCCACCCTCGCGGGGGCCGCGTTCGAGCACCTGGCCGGCACCGAGGCCCGCTTCCGCGCCATCGGCCAGAACTCCAGCGACGTCCTCACCCTCGTCGACCGCTCCGGTGTCGTGACCTACCAGAGCTCGGCGGCGTCACGGGTGTTCGCCCTTCCCGCGGTCGGGCTGGTCGGCCGGCCGATCCTCGAGTGGGTCTTCCCCAGCGACCGCGTGGTGTTCGACGAAGCCCTCGAGCGTGCTGTCCGCGACGGCCAGTGCCGGGTCGAGTGCCGTCTCATGCAGGCCGACGGCTCGTTCCGGTACGCCGAGACGTCGATCACCGACCTCGTCGAGGATCCCGTCGTGGAGGCGCTCGTGCTCAACACGCACGACGTGACCGAGCGCCGCCGGCTCGAGGACGAGCTGCGCGAGCGCGCCCTGTCCGACGAGCTGACCGGACTGCCCAACCGGGTGCTCTTCCTGGAGCGGATCCGGCACGCGCTCGAGCGCCGCGACCCGCAGCCGCTCGTGGTCTGCTTCCTCGACCTCGACGACTTCAAGGCCGTGAACGACGCACACGGCCACGGCGCCGGCGACCGTCTCCTGCGGACCATCGGTTCCCGACTCCCGCAGGCGGTCCGCCCCGGTGACACTGTCGCCCGGTTCGGCGGCGACGAGTTCGCCGTACTGCTGGAGGACGCGAGCCTCGACGTCGCTGTCGGCGTGGCGCAGCGCCTGCTCGAGGCGATCCGGGTGCCGGTCGGCATCGGCGATGCGGAGGTGGTCATCCACGCCAGCATCGGGCTCGCCCAGTCCAGCGACCGCCACACCGACACCGACGTGCTCCTCGCCGAGGCCGACGCAGCGATGTACGCCGCCAAGGGGCGCGGGAGCAACTGCTACGAGATCTTCCGTCCGGAGATGCGCATGGCGGCGGAGTCCCGGTCGCGGGTGCGGATGGATCTCGACCTGGCCCTCGTCCAGGAGGAGTTCTGGCTCCACTACCAGCCGATCGTCGACCTGCAGACAGGTGAGCGTCTCGGCATCGAGGCGCTCATCCGGTGGATGCATCCCGAGCGTGGCCTCCTCAAGCCGGCGGACTTCATCGACCACGCCGAGACCAGCGGGCAGATAGGGCCGATCGGCGAATGGGCTCTGCGGTCGGCGTGCAACGCGACGGCGCGGCTGTCGCCCGAGGTCTACACGAGCGTCAACATCTCAGCCCGGCAGCTCCGTCTTCCGCGGCTCGCCGAGGTGGTCGCGCATGCGCTCGAGGCATCCGGGCTCCCGGCCGAGCGACTGGTGCTGGAGATCACCGAGACGGCGACGGTCAGCGACATGACCGGCGCCATGGCCCGGCTCCGGGAGCTGAAGGCGCTCGGTCTCCAGATCGCGCTGGACGACTTCGGCACCGGCTACTCGCCGTTGACGCACCTGCGCAGCTTCCCCGTCGACATCCTCAAGATCGACCGGTCGTTCGTGCGCGACGTCGTGCACAGCGACGAGGACCGGGCGATCGTCCGCGGCGTCATCCAGATCGCACACCGCCTCGGGCTGCGCACGGTGGCCGAGGGCATCGAGGAGCCTCGGCAGCTCGACATCATGAGGGAGCTCGGGTGCGACGCCGGCCAGGGCTACCTGTGGACCGAGCCGGTCCCGCTGGAGAGCCTGCACATGACGCCCGTCGTCGAGTAGGCGTCACACCTCCGCGCCGACCTCCGCAGCTCGCGGTCCGGTCAGTTCTCGTCGGACTTCTCGGCGCCCCGGCGCCAGCGGATGCCTGCTTCGAGGAAGTCCTCGAGGTCCCCGTCGAACACCGCCTGCGGGTTGCCGCTCTCGAAGCCGGTGCGCAGGTCCTTGACGATCTGGTACGGGTTGAGCACGTAGTTGCGCATCTGGTCGCCCCAGCTGGCCTGGACGTCGCCCTTGAGGTCCTTCTTGAGCGCCGCCTCCTCGGCCTTCTTGACCGCGAGGAGCTTGGCCTTGAGGACCACCATGGCCGACGCCTTGTTCTGCAGCTGCGACTTCTCGTTCTGACAGCTGACGACGATGCCGGTCGGGATGTGGGTGAGGCGGACCGCGGAGTCGGTGGTGTTGACCGACTGGCCGCCGGGGCCGCCTGAGCGGAAGACGTCGGTGCGGATGTCGTTCTCGTCGACCTCGATCTCGTCGGTCTGCTCGAGGACGGGCACCACCTCGACCGCGGCGAAGCTGGTCTGGCGGCGGCCCTGGTTGTCGAACGGGCTGATCCGGACCAGCCGGTGCGTGCCGGCCTCGACCGAGAGGGTGCCGTAGGCGTAGGGCGCGTGGACCGCGAACTCGGCCGACTTGATGCCGGCCTCCTCGGCGTAGGAGACGTCGAAGACCTCGACGGGGTACTTGTTGCGCTCGGCCCAGCGGGTGTACATCCGCATCAGCATCTCGGCGAAGTCGGCGGCATCCACCCCGCCGGCACCGGAGCGGATGGTCACGATGGCCTCGCGCTCGTCGTACTCACCGGAGAGCAGGGTGCGGACCTCGAGACCCTCGACGGCCTTCTTGATCTTGCGCAGCTCGGCCTCGGACTCGGCGAGCGACTCCGAGTCGCCCTCCTCCTGGGCGAGCTCCACCATCAGCGCGAGGTCGTCGATGCGACCCCGGAGCGCCTCGAAGCGGTCCACCTGGCCCTGGAGGCCGGAGAGCCGTCCGGTCACGCGCGTCGCGTTGGTCTGGTCGTCCCACAGGTCGGGGGCTGCGACCTGGATGCCGAGGTCGTCGATCTCACGCTTCATCGCAGGCAGGTCGAGCACCTGCTCGATGGTGTGCATCGTCGCGGTGAGCTGCTTGATCTCGCTGTCGTACTCGGGGCCTGCCACAAGGATCTAGGTTACGGGCCCGGCGTACCCCACTGCCATTCGCCGCCGCCCGCCGCCGCTGAGACGGCCGCACTAGGGTTGTCGGGTGTCCACCTTCTCGCGCGCCTGGCGCGGAATCGTCGACGACGCGGCGATCTTCCCACCCGGCGACCTCCCGCTCCCCGAGGCCGTCGCGGCCCATGTCGTCCGGCGTGAGGAGTGGTACGCCGACCTCGTGGGGCCGCTGGTCGTCAAGGACGTCGACGTCCCCAAGGTCGACGCCCCGGTCGCCGTGTCCGTCGTGCTGACGGGCGGCGCGGGCGCCGTCGCCGGCGCGGCGAAGCTCTGCGAGCGCTCGCCGACCAGCCTGTCCGCCCTGGAGGTCGCGCTGGCCGATCCGGACGACCTCCCGGGGAACGCACGCCGGGTCACCGCCGCCGTGGACGCCGCCCTGGCCGAGGGCCTGCTCGAGGACGATGTCGCGATCTACGTCGAGCTCCCGCAGGTCGCCGCGACCGGATCCTGGCTCGCAGCGGCCGACGTGGTCGCCGAGAGCGAGCTCCGGCTGAAGTTCCGGACCGGCGGCCTGACGGCTGACGCGTTCCCATCCGCCCCTGCGCTGTCAGGGTGGATCGACGCCGCGCTGGACAGGGAGACGCCCTTCAAGTGCACCGCCGGGCTGCACCACGCGGTGCGCCACACCGGCGACACCGGCTTCGAGCACCACGGCTTCCTCAACGTCCTCGTGGCGACCCGGCTGCTGTTCGACGGCGCGCCGGTCGACGAGGCCGTCGCGACCTTGGAGGAGCGCGACGCCGGGCGGCTCGTCGCCCAGGCCGGCGAGCTCGACCTGGCCGGCGCCCGCCGGTGGTTCACCTCCGTCGGCTCCTGCAGCGTCGCCGAGCCGCTGGCGGACCTGGTCGCCCTGGGCCTCCTCGACGACGTGTCCTGAGGCGCCGGCCGCCCCGATCTTGCTGGCGGGTGGACGGCGCCGAGCCGGGTACCGGTCCCCCATGACGGCCCCAGCACGTGGTGACATCCGCGGCACCTCCGCGAAGAGCCCGGAGGACATCCCGCCGCGCGGGTGGTGGCAGGTGACCCGCCGCGCCTGGCACGAGGCGTCCGCCGACCAGGTGCCGCTGCTCGCCGCCGGCGTCGCCTTCTACTCGTTCCTCGCGATCTTCCCGACGATGATCGCCGCCGTCCTGATCTACGGACTGGTGCGGGACCCGGCGGAGGTCGAGGCGCAGGCCCAGCAGCTCACCCGGGCGATGCCGGCCGACGCCGCGAGCCTCCTGACCGAGCAGCTCCGGGCGCTGGCCACGACGTCGTCGGGGTCCCTCGGCCTCGGTCTCCTGGTCAGCCTGGTGCTGGCGCTGTGGGGAGCGTCCGGCGGAGTCGGCAACCTGATCACCGCGATCAACCTCGCCTACGACGAGGAGGAGACCCGCAGCTTCGTGAAGCGCAAGGCGCTCGCACTCGGGCTGACGCTCGGCGCCATCGTCTTCACCGTCGTCGCGATCGGGTTGATCGCCGTGGCGCCGGCCGTCCTGGACAGCGTGATCGGGTCCGGGCCGATCCGCTGGCTGCTCGAGGCCGGACGTTGGATCGGGTTGTTGGTCGCCATGGCCTTTGCGCTGGCGGTCCTCTACAAGGTCGCGCCCGACCGTGACGACGCCCAGTTCCGATGGGTGTCCGTCGGCGCGGTCGTCGCCACCGTCGTCTGGCTGCTGGCGAGCCTCGGCTTCTCGCTCTACGTCGACAACTTCGGGTCCTACAACGAGACGTACGGCGCGCTCGCCGGCGTCGTCGTACTGCTGCTGTGGCTGTGGCTGACGATGTACGTCGTCCTCCTCGGGGCCGAGATCAACGCCGAGTCCGAGCAGCAGACCGTGCGAGACACGACCACCGGTGCGCCGGAGCCACTGGGCGAGCGGGGTGCCGTGAAGGCCGACACGCTCCCGTGGGAGGACGCTCCGCACCCACGCCGCACCGGCTGACGCCGGCGTCAGTCCGGACGCGCGTTTCCCGGCGGTCGCGGGACCGGTTTCGTCCTGTCGGATGAAATCTGCCGATTCCTGTTTGCGGGACCGCCTTGTGGATGCATCCTTGGTTGTGATCACGAGGTGAAAGCGATGACTCCCCGACACCGCCTTGAGCCGGCGAGGACCGGCGGCTCCGTCCGGCGCGCCGCCGCGACGTCGGTGCTGTCGGCCGTCGCCCTCACCTCGGTCACGATCACCGCGGCCGCGGTCACGCTGACCAACAGCGAGCCGCGCCCCGCGCCGCCGGCCGCCGCATCCGACACGACGACGACCGCCGACATGGCGCCGCCCCTCGGTCCGCCGGTCGTGATCGACGACGTCCCCGTGGGCGTCCCGGACATCGCGCTGGTCGCCGCCGACGGTCCCGTCCTCGCCGACATCCCGACCTCGGCGCTGGCGGCCTACCAGCGGGCCGAGGCCGTGCTCGCCAAGGCGGACGACGCGTGCCACCTCGACTGGACGCTGATCGCCGCCGTGGGACAGGTCGTGTCGGGGCACGGCAGCATCGCCGGGAGCGAGCTCGACGACCAAGGCGCGATGCGCCCGGAGTACGCCGGCAAGCCGCTCAAGGACGACTCCGGGAAGCGGATCCCCGACAGCGACGCCGGCGGCATCGACGGCGACCCCCGCTTCGACCGGCCGGTCGGGCCCATGCAGCTCTCCCCCGCCACCTGGGCGGTCGTCGGGGTCGACGCCGACGGTGACGGCAAGCGCGACCCGCACGACATCGACGACGCGTCGCTCTCGGTCGCCGTGCTCCTCTGCTCCGGCGACGACGACCTCCGGAAGCAGGCCGGCCGGGTCGACGGTCTCCGTCGCATCAACGACGCCCCCACCTTCATCGAGACCGTGCTCGCCGTGGACCGCGGCTACCAGGAGCAGCTGGCGGCGGCGTCGGACGAGCCGATCCTCGTGCCGTCTCCGACCTACGGCCCGACCGACCTGCCCACCAACCTCCCCACCGACCTGCCGAGCTCCCTGCCGAAGGCCCCGGAGCCCTCCGACGCCGGTCCGAGCGACCCGGTCACCTGGACGCCCGAGGTGTCCGAGCCGCCGGAGCCCACCGACGAGCCGACCGACGAGCCGACCGACGAGCCCACGGACCAGCCGACCGACACCCCGACCGACACCCCGACCGAGGAGCCGACGGACCTTCCGTGCCCGACCGACGTCCCGGAGGAGCCGACGGACCTGCCGACGTCGTCCGAGCCCGTCGAGCCGTCCGACACCGCGACCGGCGAGGCGAGCGACCTGCCGACCGACGAGCCGACCGACGACCCGGCGGACGTGGCTGCGGATGACGACCCCGGCTGCTCGGCAGCGGAGCACGACACCGACTGAGCAGCAGCGTCAGGCGGTCCGCCAGTCGCGGCCGACGCCGACGTGCCTCACGGCGCCTCGGGCCGTACGACGGCCGACCCGGTCGCGCGCACGAGCGGCCGCTCCGGGCCGCCGGGCAGGGTGAGGGGCAGGTCGACGGGCGCGGCGATCTCGACCACCACCCGGTCGTTCCGGACGGCGACGGAGACCCGCAGGCCGGGGTGCGCGTCGTACGCACCGGCGGATCGGAGGTAGTCGTGCACGGCGGCGCGCGCGACGCCGACGCTCAGGTCGAGATCGCGCTCGCCGAGACCGCCGCGGTAGACGTCCCTGCCCTCGGCCGCGGCGTCGGCGCCGTACAGGGCGGAGCCGTCGGCCAGCGAGTCGAGGCTCTGCCGTTCGAGGTAGGCGGCGCCGGCGTCGACCACGACGACGATGACGAGCAGGACGACGGCCGCGAACCCGATGATGATCACGCTGGTCTGGCCGCGCTCGTCGCTGCACCGAGCGGCTGGCTCAGTCACCGTCGATCTCCTGGTAGCGGCCGATCGGCACCGTGTGCGTGGCGTCGAGGGCGAAGGTCGGCTGCCCGCCGCCCAGGAAGTCCGGCAGCAGCGGCAGCACCACGCGGGACCGGATCCGGACCGTGATGACCGAGGTCCCGTTGTGGCAGTCGCGGGGGTACGGCGTGCACGTGACGGTCACCTGCAACGGCGCGTCGTCGAGGCCCTGGTCGGCCAGCGCGCGGCGGGCGACCGCCTCGGCCGCCTGCTGGCCGGAGCCGTCGTCGGGCGCGAGGGCGTAGGCGCGGCCGGCGGCGCGGGCGGCTGCGGTCACCCCGAAGGCGCCCTGCTGCACCTGCGCGACCGAGAGCACGATCCACAGCAGCGGCACCAGCAGCAGGACGCCGAGCCACACCAGCTCCACGATCGCGCTGCCGCACTCGTCTCTCCGCCGGGCCCGCCGCCAGCCCGTCACGACGGCGCCTCCTCCACCGCGCGCCCCGACACCGAGAACCTGACGCCCGGGCCACCCAGCCCCAGCGCGGGGACCTCGGCCGTGACCGTGATGACCACCCCGGGCAGGCCGTCGACCGCCGTCTGCTCGACCCTGACCTGCTGCGCGAAGCGCCCGGCGATCGCCGCGTCGATCTGGGAGCGCGTGCGAGCGACGCCCTCGGCCGGACCGCGATCGGCGGTCGCCGCGTAGCGGGCGCCCTCCGACGCCGCCGCGGCGAGCGTGGCCCGGACGTGCAGCACCAGCGCGACCTGCAGCAGGCCGACGACGAGCGGTGCCAGCACCACCACGACCAGCACGAAGTCGACCACCGCCGAGCCACGCTGGCCGCGCCGAACGGTCACTGCACCGAGCTGAGGGCGCTGCGCAGCATGCCGACCAGGGCCGGCCGGGCGAAGGTGAGCAGAGCCGTCACCAGACCCACCGACATGACGGTGACCAGGACCCAGCCCGGCACGTCACCGCGCTCGTCGCGGGGTCTGGTCCACCAGAGCCAGAGGTTGAGCAGTGGATACATGCAGGTTCCTTCCCGAGGCGGATCGAACTGGAGTGAGAGTCAGGGTGCGGTCAGTGACAGGCCGACCAGACCGGGCCAGAAGGCGAAGACGACGGTCACGGGCAGGACGATGAAGACGACGGGCATCATCATGAGGATCTCCCGTCGCGACGCCTGCTCGATGAGCTCGCGGCGGCCGGCCTCGCGGACGTCACCCGCCTGTGCGTGGAGCACCTCGGTCAGCGGGGTGCCCCGTTCGACCGCGACCGCCACCCCATGGGCGAACCGCGCGACGATGGGCACGCCGGTCGTCGAGGCAAGTCGGTCGAACGCGTCGGCGACGGGCTCGCCGGTGCGGATGGCTCCCAGGACCGCGGCGAGGTCCGTCGCCAGAGCGCCACGGGAGCGGCGTACGACCCGGTCGAGTGCCGACACCGGCCCCTCCCCTGCCGCGACGGCGAGGGCCAGCAGCTCCGCGACGGTCGGGAACTCCTCGACGATCGCCCGCTCGCGCTTCCGCACCTGGGCCGTCAGGTGCTGGTCCCTGGCGAGCACGCCGCTGACGACACCGAGCACGCAGAGCAGGACCAGCGGCAGCGGGTTGCCGGGGCGCGAGAGCGCGGTGAGGACGCCGTACGCGGCGGTGATCGCGAAGCCGGCAAGCCCCCACAGCACCTGCTCGACGCGGAAGTCGTGGACCGTGCGGTCGAGGCCGGCGCGGGCGAGGCGGCGTCGTACGAACGGGGCGCCGCCCAGCACCCGCTCGACCAGGTCGGCCGTGGACCGGAGCAGCGGCGCGGCCAACGCGACGAGAGCCGAGCGCGGCTCACCGGAGCGCGTGGCGTGGACGGGGTAGGTCGTCGTCAGGTCCCGCACGTAGGGCAGGACCCGCGCCTCGAGCTGCGGTCGTCGTACGGCGACCACCCGGGCCACCGCGAGGAGCAGCCCCAGCGCGGCGGTGCCGCCGAGCACCCCACCCCATGCAGCCGCGGTCATCCGGGGCCCCCGCGGCGTTGCTCGGCGGAGGAGCGAAGCGGGGGAGACGAAGAACGTCGTGGGGTGGTACTGAGGATCCGTCGCTCGGTGGGCAGCCGGCCGATGCGCATCATCAGCCGGTAGGCGAACACGCACAGCGCCGCGCCGACGGTCAGCACGACGGCGCCCGTCGCCGACCGGTAGCGGGTGATCACGTCGGTCTGGAACGACATCAGCAGGAGCACCACCCACGGCGCTGCGACTGCGAGCCGTGCGCCGTTGACGGTCCACGACTGCCGGGCCTCCAGCTCTGACCGCGTGCGCAGGTCGTCGCGCAGGTAGGCCGACAGGTTGCGCAGCAGGCGTCCGAGCTCGCCACCACCCACCTCGCGGGCGACGCGCAACCCTTCGACCACGCGATCGCCGACCGGGTCGGCGAGCCGCGCCTTGAGCCGGTCGAGGCAGTCGCCGAACCGGCCCGACACCTGGTAGTCGAGGGCGAACGACTCGAACGCCGGCCGTAGCGGCACCGGTCCCCGGACGGCCAGCGCGGCCACCGCGTCGGGCAGCGACATGCCCGCCCGTACGGCGGAGGTGAGGTCGTCGACCGCCTCCGGCCACACCTCGGCGAACTCCCGGCGCCGGCGTCGCACCCGTCCGGAGACGACCGCGATCGGGAGGTACGCCGCGAGCGCGCCCACCACGACAGCGAGCGGCGCCGTCCGCGAGATGGCGAGCACCACGACAGCGACGACCGTCCCCGCCACACCGCACAGCAGCAGCAGCGACCGCGGCGAGACCCCGCCCATGCCGGCCTCCGCCAGCATCCGAGGGATTCGCCCGGACCTCGCGGCGTCCGGCCGCGACGGGCGCGGGGTTGCGAACGCGGACCAGATCAACAGGGCACCGAGCCCGACCCCCAGACCGACCAACGCGCCCATGTCACTCGGCTTCGTGGAGGAGTCGTCGTACGTCGATCCCGACACGCTCGTACTGCTCGACCCGCGGCGGCATCCCGATCCCCCGCCGGAGCTGGCCGTCGCGGAGCTCGAAGACCTGCTCCGCCTCGATGATGTCCTGCTCGATCCGACCGGGCACGGCCACGATCTCGGTGAGGCGCCGCGCGCCGCGGTGGTCGACCTCGAGGTGCACGACGAGGTCGACCGACGAGGCGACGGTCGGCACGACGAACCGGGCCGAGATGTTCTCCCCCGCCAGGAGCGGGAGCGTGCAGGCCTTGGTCAACGCCTCCCGAGCACTGTTGGCGTGGATGGTGCAGAGCCCTGGAAGCCCGCTGTTGAGGGCGAGGAGCAGGTCGAGCGCCTCCTCCGCGCGGACCTCGCCGACGATGATCCGGCTCGGCCGCATCCGCAGCGACTCCTTGATGAGGTCGCGCAGCCGGATCTCACCGGTGCCCTCGAGCCCCTCCTGGCGGGTCTGGAGAGCCACCCAGTCCGGGTGCGGAAAGCGGATCTCGAAGACCTCCTCGACGGAGATCACCCGCTCCCCCCCGGGGATCGCGGCCGCCAGGCAGTTGAGCATCGTCGTCTTGCCCGCCTGGGTGCCGCCACTGACCAAGATGTTGAGGCCAGCCCGGACCGAGGCCTCGAGGAACAGCGCGGCCGACGGAGTGAGGCTCTGCAGGTCGACCAGCTCGGACAGCCGCGACGCGCGAACCACGAACTTGCGGATGTTGACCGCAATGAAGAAAACCACTGCAGGCTGACCTGGCCGAACGTGGTTCGCTGTCCACCAGTGACCGAGTCTGGCCTGCGCCGGCGCTCTCGCCCTTGCGCCAACCTGTCACCTGATCGTGCAGCAGACCCCAGGCCTCCATCGCGGGAGTAGGTCAGGTCGGCCCGTCAAATGATCGTGCAGCAGACCCTCGACAACGCCGCACTCCGGCGCGGCCCGGCACTTCGACGGGTCGAGTACCACACGGAGGCCGAGGGCCGGCGGCGGAGACCAGGCCGGTCAGGTACGCCGCGCGTGGGACTACTGGTCGAGCTAGCCCTCGCGGATGGTCATCGAGGCGACCTGTGGGCCGGCGGTCTCGAACTCGAATCTGCTCGGACCGTTGGCGTGGTTGCTGCGCCAGTCCCCCACGACCACCACGCTGCCGGACAGCGTCGTGGTGACCGACTCGACCGTCAGGGTGCCTTCGGCGCCGATCAGCTCGCGGCTGCTCCAGCCGTGGATCGCGTCCCTCCCGCGGAAGGTGCGGCCCCAGTCGTCGACATAGCCGTCGTCGGTGAAGGTGGCGAGGAAGCCGTCCTCGTCGTGGCCGTTGATCGCCGCGATCACCGATGCGACGGGCTCGGGAATCTCGTAGGTCATCTCTTCATCCTCCTTTGACTCGGGCGGGCCGGCGCTTGGAGCGCCGGCCCGCCCTTGGTCGTCGGGCGTCGGTTGTCGGTCAGCGGGTGGTGTAGCCGCCGTTGGCGAAGATGGTCTGGCCGGTGATCCACCAGCCGTCAGTCACGAGGAACCGCACGATCGGTGCGATGTCCTCGATCTTCGTCAGCTGACCGCCGAGGGCCTGCGACTTGTGGTACTCCACCCGCTCCGGGGTCTCCTGGCCGTAGAAGAACGGCGTGTCCATCGGACCGGGGGCCACCGCGGTGACCGAGATTCCGCGCGCTGCGAACTCCTTCGCGGCCGCCCGCGTGAAGTGCTCGACCGGAGCCTTGCCGCCGGCGTAGGTCGAGTAGCCGTCGGTGAAGGCGGCCAGCAGCGAGGTCACGATGGTGACAACCTTGCCGCCTTCGTTGAGGTTGCGCCCGGCCTCCTTGATGAAGAAGTACGCCGACTTCGCGTTGATGTCGGCCATCGAGTCGTACTCCTCTTCGGTGGTCTCGGTGATGGGCTTGCGCAGCACCTTGCCGACGGTGTTCACCGCGACGTCGATCGGCCCGAGCGCGGCAGCCGCATCGGCGAACAGGCGCGCGACGTTGGCGGCGCTGGTGAGGTCGCCGGTGAGGACGACGCCCTTGCCACCGGCGGCCTCGACGGCAGCCAGCGTCTCCTCGGCTGCAGGCCGGGTCGAATCGGAGTTGTAGTGGATGGCGACGTTGGCGCCCGCGTCCGCGAGCTGTCGGCTGATCAGTCCGCCGAGGTTCTTGGCGCCGGCCGCGACGAGGACGTTCTTGCGCTCGAGGGTGTGGGGGGACATGGAGTGCCCTTCCGTATGTCGGAGATACACCGTTTGTGTATCGCTTGTCAGTAAGTACTATATCGATGTGACACAGATACGCAAGAGCGATACACGACAGCAGCTGCTGGAGGCGGCAGCGACGCTGATCAGTGACGCCCCGGGGCAGGACGTGCCGCTGCGGGCCATCTGCGAGCGCGTCGGGGTGAAGCTGCCGACGCTCTACCACTTCTTCGGGAGCAAAGACGGCCTGCTCGAGGCGGTGATCGAGCACGGCTTCGAGAGCTACCTGGGGCTCAAGCACGCTGCGGAGCCGACCGGTGACCCGGTCGAGGACATCCGCCAGGGTTGGGATGCCCACGTGCGGTTCGGGCTGACCAACGCCGGCTTCTACGCGCTGATGTACGGCCAGGTCACGCCCCACCGCCGGCCGGTGGCCGCGCAGGCCCCGCACGACGTGTTGCTCCAGCTGTGTCGCGAGGCCGAGGCGCAGGAGCGGCTCTCGGTTCCGGCTGAGCAGGCCGCTGACCACGTCCTCGCTGCCAACGTCGGCGTCACCCTGTTCCTCATCACCGCGGAGTCGCCGGACCTGTCACTGTCGGCTCAGGTGCGCGAGGCCACCCTCGCTGCGATCACCGGCCTGACCGGTCCTCAGCCGGCAGAGCCGGCCGCCCGCCGCGACGTCGCCCGCCAGCTGTTGCACAACCTGACCGGCGCCCAGGTCGAGCTGGGCGAGCCCGAGCTGGCGCTCTTCCGCAAGTGGCTGGGGATGCTCGCCGCATCCGATCGTGAGGACCCGCGTTAGCCGGCGCGGAGGACCTCGTGCTGCGCAGCGCGCCGCAACCACATGTCCCACGCCCGGACGATCTGGCCGGCATTGGTCTGGGCCGCCGCTCGACCCTCGCCGACGGTGAGCGCGTTCATGCCGTCCAGCGGGAGGCTCCGCAGCTGCAACGCGGCGTTCTGCTCGGCGTAGACCGCGCGGTAGACCGCCAGCGGCAGCGAGGGTCCGACGGCGACGGATCCGTGACCGCGCATCAGCGCGAACGGCGCAGAGCCCAGCGACCGGGCCAGCGCTGCGCCGAGCCCCGCGTCCCGCACCAACAGGTCCGTCGCGTCACCGGCGACGTCCCGGATCTCGAAGCGGGCGACGCCGTCGACGAGGAAGCCCGCCATGTGGAACACGGCCTGCAGCGGCGTCGAGGACAGGCCGAACGGGATGACCGACGCCGAGTGGCTGTGGACCACGGCCCGCACATCGGGCCGCGCTCGGTAGATCTCCGCGTGGATGAAGCGCTCGAGGTACGACGGCGCGGGACCGTCGGTGTCTCCATCGAGGTCGTACTCCTGCACGTCGTCCGGCGTCACCAGCACCGGCGCCATGTTGCGCGCCAGCAGGAACCGGTCAGGCCGCTCGTCGCTGCGCACGCTCACGTGCCCGAACGCGTCGAGGACACCCTGGTCGAACAGGATGTGGTTGGCCTGCGCGAGCAGCACGCGAAGGTCCTGGGGGTCCTGGGCATTCGTCATCGGGCGTCCTCCTCGAAGGTGGCGCCGGCCGCACGGAGCAGCTGGACGAGGTCGTCGTCGGACGTCGACCGCAGGTTGTTGGTCCGGAACGGGTTGCGGGCGCTCGCCTCCACCATGCGTGCCCCGTCGACCTGCCCGTGGCCGATCGCCGAGAAGGAGGCGACCAGCCCGAGCTCCTGGTAGAGGTCGTCGACGAGCGGCACCAGCGCGAGCACCTCCTCGCTGAGCAGAGGAGTGTTGAACCGCGCCACGTGGGGCAGCAGAACCGCGTTCTGCAGTCCGTGCGGAACGCGGACCGCCGGCGAGGAGGACAAGGCGTGGACCAACGCGAGCCCGCTGTTGCCGCAGGCCATGTTGGCCGCGCAGCTGGCCTCGAGCAGGACCTGCAGCGCGTCGTCGTTGGCGCCGGCAGCGTTGCGGCCGTCGGCTGCTCCGGATGCGGCAACCGCGAGGTGGGCCATGATCGACCGGGCCGCCGGGATCGCCGCGGCGTTGGTGAAGTAGCTCCCTCCGCGCGCCCAGAGCGCCTCGAACGCGTGGGACAGCGCATCGAGTGCGGAGTGGACGAGCGGGTCGCGGGGAAGCGACCGCAGCACGGTGGCGTCGAGGACCGCCGCCCTCGGGGCGCACAGCTCGCCGCGGACCACGATCTCGTTGTCACGGCCGGCCTCGTGGAGCACGAGGGCGTTGGAGACCTCGCTGCCGCTGCCGGCGGTCGTGGGCACCGCGATCGTCGGAGCCGGCTGTTCGCCGACCTTGTCCCGGCCCTCGTAGGCGTCGATCCGCTGGTCGTTGGTGAGTCGGATGCCGACCGCCTTGCCGACGCCGAGCGCGCTCCCACCTCCCACCGCCAGGACGCAATGGGCGCCGGCTGCGCGGGCGGCCGCGGCGGCCTGCTCGACGACCTCGATGTCCGGATCGGGGTCGACCAGGGTCATGTTCACCACGATCGCCTCGGGCGCGTGGGCGAGCACCCGGTCCAGCACGCCGGCCTGGTCGAGCGCCGTGTCGGCGACCACTGCTACTTCGCGGTGACCGAAGCCGGCGATGAGCTCGTCCAGGCGGGCCAGGCTGCCCAGCCCGGTCACGACCTCGGTGCGGACGGCGTACCGGGGGAAGGGGGTGATGGTCACGTCAGCTCCGAGGTGGCCAGGTCGCCGGCACCGATCCGGCTCACGTTGGACTCCAGCAGTCGACCGCACGACGGGCAGACGTACTCGCGCAGCTCGAGCTCGTCGTGCAGCCGCACCAGCGGGCCGTGCTCCTCCGGCCGGACCGTACGGCGCGTTGACGCGCCCTTCCAGTCCGGCCCCGCGCCGAAGTCGTGCCCGCAGGAGCAGCGCACGTGGCCGTCCCCGGCGACAGTGAGGTCCGGCGTGAGCCGCCGCCCGTCAGGACGGGCACTGTCGGCGCCGCCGGACGGCACGGCCGTCGCCGTCGGCGACCCGCCCAGCCGCGAGGTCCGGATCTCGCTGCGCCGGGCCTCGGTGGCCGCGGCGTCGAGCACGAGCCTGTCGTCGACGACGACGCCGTAGATCGCCGCTGCCGAATCGCGGCTCACCTGGCGGGTGGCGACGTCGTGCGCGACGAGATCGGGGTCGCGGTCGACCGGGTCGCCGTACCCTCCCCCGCCCTGGAAGCTGTAGGACACCGCGTCGCCGCGGCGCAGCGTGAAGAAGCCGGGCTTGGCGTTCATGACCTCCCGCTCGCCGACCCAGGACTCGTGGTCGGCGGCGGAGGTGATCAGGCCGACGGGTGAGACCCCCTCGACGCGGTGGAGCAGCTCGTTGCGGTTGCAGGAGCCCTCCATGCCGCCGAAGATGCCGGCGCTGTTGGGGACTTCGACACCGTGGCCGACGAGCATCGCCTGCAGCTGGTCGGTGCCGTGCGGGGTGAGGGCCAGACCGACGGTCGACCCGCCCCGTTGCCGGCCCGGGCCGGCGGAGTCGGGCAGGATCCCGCGGTAGAGGAAGAGGATCTGGCCGTCGGCCTCGTGCGACTCGACGTTGGCGATCGCCGGGCGCGGCACGCAGAAGTCGCCCGAGGCGGTGAGCCCGTCGTGGTCGGCGTACGCGCCGCCGCCGCCGGCGGTGGAGTCGAGGAGGAAGGTGCCGTAGGGGTCGCCGTCCGGGTAGAGGCCGTTGAGCACCATGACGGTCATCGACCCCTTGGTGACGCCCGCGCCGTGCCGTGCGACGTCAGGCGAGGTCGTCACCAGTCGGGAGAGCGCGCTGAAGGAGACGTTGGTGACCACCCAGACCGCGGACACGGTGGCGCTGGAGACCGGAGCCGGCCAGTTCGCGTTGACGATCGTGCCCTTCGGTGCGGTGATCGACACCGGGCGCAGCAGCCCCTCGTTCCACCTCAGGTTGGGCGCGAGCGTGGGCAGGAGGGCGGTGAACACGCCCGCCACCAGGCCCGACCAGGTGCAGTTGATGAATCCTGGTGCCTGCTCGGAGGTGCCGGTGAAGTCGAAGTCCAGCTCATCCCCCCTCTTGGTGAGGGTGAGCCGGAACTCGTAGAGCACGTTGTCGTGCCCGTCGTGCTCGATCCAGTCGACAGCGCGGAAGACGCCGTCGGGGAGGGTGCTCAGCACCTGCCGGAGCTCACGCTCGGAGTGGTCGAGCTCGTGCGTCATGACCTCGAGCACGGTCTCCAGGCCGTAGCGCTCGAAAAGCTCGGTGAGCCGGCCCGCTGCGACGTTGTTGGCCGCGATCATCGCCTTGAAGTCCAGGCCCACGGTGGTGGGCATCCGGGTCATCCCCATCAGCATCGACCAGAGGTCGGAGCGGATCTCGCCCCCCTCGACCAGCTTGATCCCGGGCAGCAGCATCGCCTCCTCCTGGATGCTCCGCGCGGCGAGGCTCCAGCTGCCGAAGTTCATGCCGCCGACGTCGATCTGGTGGGCGCAGGCGCCGACCCAGGCGACCCGGCGGCCCTCGGCGAAGACGGGAGCGACGAAGGTGACGTCCATCTGGTGCAGGGCACCCTTGTAGGGGTCGTTGAGGACGAACATGTCGCCCTCGGCGATCCCCGGGTTGTCCTCGCAGTCGGTGATGATGTTGCGCACCACGCTGGCCATCGAGCCGGAGTGGAAGAGCACCTGCGGGCCCATGGTGACGACCGATCCGTCGGCGAGGTAGATCCCGACGTTGAAGTCGGTCGCCTCGGTCACCACCGGTGAGCCGGACACGTTCTTGAGCGTGGTCGCCTGCTCCTCGGTGATGGCGGACAGCTTGTTGCGGATCACCTCGAAGGTGATCGGGTCGAGTGCGGTGGTGCTCATGCGTCTGCTCCTGCCGTGCTGGCGACATCGCCGGTCGTGGCGCTGGTCGTGGGAGAGGGAGTGATCAGCAGGTTGCCGATCGTGTCGACGTGGACCTGCTGTCCGCTGGCCACGTAGACAGTGGTGGTCGGGTGCTCGACGACGACAGGACCGACGAGGCGGCGGTCCGGCACCATCGCGTCCCAGTCGACGACGGCGGCGTCGAGCCAGTCGCGGGCCCGTACGTCGAAGACCGGCCGGCTCCTCGGCTCTGCCCCTGTCGTGGGGTCGAACGCCCGGAAGGCCGGCTTGACGGTGCGCCCGATGCCCGCCACCCGGAAGGTGGTCAGCTCGATGCCCGCCTCACGGAAGCCGGAGCCCTTGCCGTAGGTCTCCTCGTAGGTCCGCTCGAAGAGCAGCACCAGGTCGCGAAGGCAGTCCGGGTCGGCGAGGTCGCCGGTGACCGGGATGATCAGCTCGTGGGTCTGGCTGCGGTACCGCATGTCGACCGAGCGGTCGATGACGGTGTCGGCCTCGGCGACATCGTCCCCGACCAGCTTGGCCAGCACCTCCTCCTCGAGCTCCTTGAAGATCGCCTCGACGTGCGACGGGTCGAACTCCTCCCACGGTGCCGTGCTGGCCCGCGAGCTGCGCAGAGACTCCGACCGCTCGGCGCCATGGTGGATGTCGGCACTCAGCGCGCCGTAGGCGCTGTGCGCCATCGAGGTCGCCGGCACGACGATCGACGCGACGCCCAGCTCGGCGCCGAAGCCGGCGCAGTGCATCGGCCCCGCGCCGCCGTACGCGTAGAGGACGAAGTCCCGCGGGTCGTGACCACGACCGACCGTCAACTCGCGCAGGGTGTCGGCCATCCGGGCGTCGACGATCTCGCGGATGCCGGCGGCCGCCTCCACCACGCTGATCCCGAGCGGCTCGGCGATCTGGGAGCGGATGGCGTCTTCGGCGGCGGCCTTGTCGATCCTCATCCGGCCGCCGAGGAAGTTGCGGGGGTCGATGACGCCGAGGGCGACGTCGGCGTCGGTGACGGTGACCTGGGTCCCGCCGCGCAGGTAGCAGACCGGGCCCGGGTAGGAGCCAGCGCTCGCCGGACCGACCCGGAGCTTGCCGTTGACCACCGTGGCGATCGAGCCCCCTCCGGCCCCGATCGCGGTGATGTCGACCATGGGCGTCGCGACGTGGTACTTCGCCACCTCGGTCACCGCCTTGACCACTGGCTTGCCGTCGACGACGAGGCCGACGTCGAAGCTCGTGCCGCCCATGTCGGAGGTGATGATGTTGCGGTGCCCGAGCTGGGCGGCGAGGTGGTGGGAGCCGAGGACGCCGCCGGTGGGCCCGCTGCCCAGCAGGAGCACGCCGCGCTGCGCTGCGTCGCGGGCGTTCATGACGCCGCCGATGCTGTTGAGCACACTGAACCGCCCGGTCAGGCCCTCGGCACGCAGCCGTGTCTCCAGGCTCTCCAGATAACGCTCGACGACCGGACCCAGGTAGCTGTTGAGCACCGTCGTCGCGGTCCGCTCGTACTCACCGAGCACCGGGTTCACCTCGCTCGAGAGGCTGACGTACGCCGTTTCGCCGGCGATCTCGCGGATGATGTCGCCGATCCGCTGCTCGTGTGCCGGGTTGCGGAACGACCAGAGCAGGCAGACCGCGAACGAGGTGATGCCCGCGTCGACCAGTCGCTGGACCTCCACGCGCACGGCCTCCTCGTCGAGTGGAACGACGACACGGCCCGCGTGGTCGACCCGCTCCGGCACCTCGGCGATCAGGTCGCGCGGCACGATCGGGTCGGGATAGGAGCGCGCGCTGAAGTCGCCGAGCCGCTCCACCGGCACGCCCGCGGTGAAGCCCATCAGCCGCTGGATGATGAGGGTGTCGCCGAAGCCGCGCGTCGTCACCAGCGCGGTGGCCCGGCCGCGGCGCTCGATGAGTGCGTTGGTGGCTTGCGTGGTGCCGTGGCCGAAGGTCACGACCTTCGCGAGCAGCTCCAGCACGGACTCGCTGCGGTGCTCGGCGACCAGGGCCAGGGCGTCGAAGACGCCGACGTCGAGGGAGTCCGGCGTGGTGGGCGCCTTCGTGGCGAAGACGTCGCCGTCGGCGTCCATCACGACGATGTCGGTGAACGTCCCTCCGGTGTCGACGCCGATGTAGAGGCCGTGGCCGCTGTCGGCCCCGGTGTCACGGTGGCTTGTCATGCTGGTCATGGTCATCCTCGAGTTCCTTCGGTTCCTAGTTCAGCGCATCTGCGCGGGTTCGGCGGGCGATCCGGCGCCCGAGAGGTAGGCAGCGGTGGTGAGCGACTCGGGTCCGAGCCGGTCACCGGCAAGCTCGTCGACCACCAGGCCGTCGCCGATGACGAGCACGCGGTCGCACAGGTGGGCGAGGTCGTCGTACTCGACGCTGACGACGACAGCCGCCATGCCATCGGCGACGGCGTCGGCGAGGAGCCGGAAGATCTCGGCCTTGGCCCCCACGTCGACGGCCTGGGTCGGCTCGTGCACGACGAGCACCCGGGGACGGGTCGACATCCACTTGCCGATGACGACCTTCTGCTGGTTGCCGCCGCTCAGGTTGCCGCTGGAGATGTCCGGGTCGCCGGGAGACACGGCGAAGTCGCGCACAACGCCGCTGGCGAACCGGTGCTCGGAGCGGGCGCTGAGCCCCGGGCCGGACCGGAACTTCCGCAGGTGCGGCAGGCCGACGTTGCGGGTCACCGAGACCGTGGTCGCCAGGGCGCGCCGCTTCCGGTCGGCGGGGACGAGCGCCATCCCTGCGCGCATCCGGGCTCCGACCGACGCCGTCGACACGTCGAGGGACCGGCCGTCCACCGTGAGCGCGCCACCGGCTCCGGCCGCCGGGTCCATCAGCAGGTAGGGCACGTCGTCGAACCCGGACCCGGGCAGGCCCGTGATCCCGAGGATCTCGCCCGCGGAGACAGAGAACGAGAGGTCGCGGACCGCGCGCCCGCGCAGATTGGTCACAGCGAGCAACGGCAACCCGGACGAGGCATCAGAGCCACGGTCGGGGTAGTAGGACTCGATGGCTCGCCCGACGATCTGCTCGACCAACCGGTCGTGGTCCAGCTCGGCGGCCGGAGTGCTGGCGACGATCCGGCCGCCGCGCAGCACCGCTACGTGGTCAGAGGTCGCGAGGACCTCCTCCAGGCGGTGGCCGATCAGGAGGACACCGACGTCCCGGGTGCGGGCGAGGTCGCGGACCCACGCCAGCATCTCCGCGGCGTCCTCGCGACCCAGCGCGGCGGTCGGCTCATCGAGGATCAGCGCGCGGAGCGTTGAGTCGCCGTCCCGCCCCGCGGCCCTCGCGATGGCGATCTTGGCCGCATCCGCCAGCGAGGGCGCCCCGGCGTCGTCGCGCACGTCGACGTCGATCCCGTGCTCGTCGAGGAACGCCTGCGCACGCCGGCGCTCGGTCGGCCAGTCCAGCCGAACGAGAGAGCCGGTGCCGAGCCGGTCGACGAGCAGGTTCTCCAGCACGGTGAGGCCCGGCACCATCCGCGAGTCCTGGTGCACGAACCGGACTCCCGCGGCGCGGGCCTGCGCCGGGTGCACGTGACCGTCCAGGTCTCGATCGCCGAACCGGATCCGCGATCCCTTGTCGGGCTCGTGGTACCCGCTGAGGATCTTCACCAGGGTGGACTTGCCGCTGCCGTTGGCTCCCACGAGGGCCGTGACCTCGCCAGCGTGGACCGCCAGGTCCACCCCCTGCAGCACCGGGACGCCCGGGACGTAGGACTTCCGCACGTCCCGCAGCGTGATGACCGCTGCCCGTCCGTCGTGGGTCGCCATCGGTCTCACTGCTCCCAGAGGGAGGCGAAGAGGTCTGCGTAGGCGCCGGACCCGGCGTACCAGGAGCCGTCGTCGGCCGCCGCCTCGTCGAGATCTAGGTCGCCGACGTTGGAGTCGTCGAAGATCCGGACGGGCGCGACGACGTCCGGCAGGGTCGGCTCCCCGGCCATCGCCCGCAGCAGTTGGTCGGCCTCGAGGTAGGCGAGTGCGTCGAGGTCGATGCCGACCATCGCCTTGATCGGGGAGCCTTTCTCCATCTCGTCCAGGAACGGCAGGTTGCCGTTGACCGTCACGACCTTCACGTCGCTGCGGCCCGTCTGCAGGATCGCCGGGTTGGTGAACTGGGTCATCGGGTCGAAGGCAGGCACGACGTAGGTGATCTGCGGGTTCTTCACCAGCTCGGTGCTGGTTGTCGTACCGAGGTCGTTGGCCCAGTTGGCGAGGGTGACGCCCTTGACGGTCAGCGAGCACTCGGGGCAGGTCTCCTCGATCCGCGACTCGAACGCCTCCTGCTCCGACACCGAACCGACGACGTCGGGCGTGGTGAGGAAGAGGACGTCCGCGTTGGCGCCGGAGTCCTGGACGATCCAGTCCGCGGCGAGCTCGCCGGTGAGGCCGAACGGCTGGCTGGTCTGGCCGGCCAGTCCGTCGACCAGGTCGGTGGTGGTCACGTCGACTGCCGCTCCCGAGAGGACAGGGATCCCGGCGTCGCCGGCCGCGCTCAGCGACTCGGCGTATGTCGCGGGCTCCGGTCCGTCGACCTGGATGGCGTCGACGCCCTGGGCGATGCCCTGCTGGATGCAGGCGTTGACGTCGACCGGGTTGCCCTTGCCGTCGCAGGTGGTGACCTCGACGCCCACCGAGTCGAGTGCCTCGGTGAGGTTGCGGCCGATGCTCGCCAGGAACGGGTTGCCGGCGTACTGGGTCACCCACCACACGGACTTCCCCCGCAGGCCGCTGACGTCGAACGCGGGTCCGTCGTACGTCGCCTCCACGGCGTCGCTGTGAGCGGCGACGTTGTCGGTGACCTCGGCGGGGACGTCGCCACCACCGCCACCGGTCGCGTCGCCGGGCGAGGTGCAGGCCGCGAGGGCGGTCGCGACGCCGAGTGCGGTCACTGTGGCGACGAGTCGGGACGGGCGGGCGCCGGGTCGTCCGGTGAGCCAGGGTGCGGACATTGCGTTCTCCTTGGGGTGGTGAGGTGAGGTGTGGCCCGAGCTCACGGGTGACCCGCCGCCGGATTGGCCATCGCAGTGATGCGGGAGACGGTGACGGCGACGACGACGGCCGCGCCGTAGAAGACGTCGCGGATCCAGGGCTCGAGGCCCACGAGGACGAGGCCGCTGATCCCGGTGGCGAGGAAGAGGACGGCGATCATCGTGCCGATCGGGTTCGACGTGCCGGGCTCGACGATCGCGGATCCGAGGAAGGCGGCGGCGAAGGCCGGTAGCAGCAGCGTCTGCAGCGAGGTCGGCTGCAGCCCACCGGCGATCCCGACGACGACGATGCCCGCGGCGCCGGCCAGGAACGACGTCGCGACGAAGCTCAACGCCTTGATGCGAGCGACGGGGAGGCCGGACAGGCGCGCGACCTCGGCGTTCTTGCCGATGAAGACCGCGCCACGGCCGAAAACGGTGTGGCGGTAGACGAACCACATCACGACGCCGACGCCGATCGCGAGGTAGAAGGCTGTGTTGACCCGGAGGAGCTGGGTGTTGAGCAGCTCGCCGAGATCGGGCGAGACGCCGCTGATGGTGAGCGAGTCGCTCGCCCAGACCGACACGCCGACCAGGAGGGTCCCCATCCCGAGGGTGACGATGATGCTCTCGACACCGACCCGGACGGCGAGGAAGGCGTTGACGAGACCGACGGCGACCGCAGTGGCCAGCCCGGCCGCGACCGCGAGCCAGATGTTGACGGCCTCGACTGCGTTGAGCTGGGCGGTCACCGTCGCCGCGACGGTCATGGTGCCGGCGATCGACAGGTCGATCTCGGCGGTGACCAGGGTGGGCACGAGCGCGAGGGCGAGCAGCAGCAGGACCGCCTGCGAGCTGAGGAGCGAGGTGATGTTGGCGGTCGTCGCGAACGTGTCGGGAGCGAGCACGGCGAACACGACGATCTCGACCGCCCAGACGGCGACGATGCCGAAGCGGTAGCCGAGCGACCGCCACGGGGCAGGCCGCCGGCGCTGCGGCCGCGCGGTCGGCACGGGGCGCCTGGGCAGCGTGGCGGACCCCATCAGCGGAGTGCTGTTGTCCATCGTCTGACCTCGTTTTCCTGGGGGTTCCTGGGGCGTTCCTGGGGGCGCGGGACAGCGGATCTGCCCCGTGGTTCGGGGCGTCCCGAGAGGGAGCGGTCAGAACCGCGGTGGACGGCGGGGAATGAAGCCGGTCCGGCGGGTGACGCCTGTCACGCTTGCAACTCCACTGTGTTGCCTTGCAGAAGTTGAAACCAGATACTTCTGGAATGCAGAAGCCGGAGAAGTCGCGGGAAGTGCCCGCCTACATGGTGTCGTCGGTCGACCGGGCGCTGCGGCTGATCCAGATGCTGCGTGACGAAGGCGAGCTCCGGCTGCGCACCGCGGCGCGCGACCTCGGCGTCGCCGAGTCCACCGTGCACCGGCTGAAGTCGATGCTGGTCTTCCACGGGTTCGCCGTCCAGGACGAGTCCAAGGCCTACCGGCCCGGACTCGCGCTGGGCGTGGGCCCGGTGGGACTCTCATGGACGCGTCAGCTGCGCGACGTCGCCGTGCCGCACCTCGAACTGCTCTCGAACCGCACGGGCGAGACCGCCAACCTCGTGGTGCGGGTCGGGACCAAGATCCACTTCCTGTGGAGCCAGGAGGGCAACCGCACGCTGCGCATCGTCTCCCGGATGGGCGCGGTGCTTCCGGCCAGCACGTCGGCCGGGGGCAAGGCGCTGCTCGCCGACCTACCGGACGAGATGCTGCACCGGCTCTACCAGGGCACGGGAGCGGCCGCGATGGGAGATGCACTCAACGACCGCGATCTCGCAGCACTGCTCCGCGAGCTCAAGGCCTGCCGGCGCAACGGGTTCGCGACGACCAACCAGCAGACCGAGAAGGGGGTCAGCGCGGTCGCCGTACCGCTGCGGGACGCCTCGGGGCGAGCGATCGCGTCGATGTCGCTGTCGGCACCGTCGGCCCGGTTCGCCGAGCTGCTGGTCCCGGAGTCGATCCAGCTGATCATGGCCAGCCGGCACGACCTGCAGAACGACGTCGCCGCGCTCGGATTGTGAGCCGAGCGCCGGTGTCGCCGGTTACACCATGATGTTGATGACCTTCTCCTCGGTGTAGGACAGCAGCTCCTCGAGGCACTCCTCCTTGCCGCCGACACCGGATGCCTTGACGCCTCCGTACGGGACGTTGAGGAAGTGCTGGGAGGAGCCGTTGACCCACACGAAGCCGGCCTCCAGTGCGCGGGACACGCGCACCGCTCGGTCGAGGTCGCGGGTCCACACGCTCCCGGTAAGGCCGTAGTCAACGCTGTTGGCGATCGTGACCGCCTCCTCCTCGGTGTCGAACGGGATCACCGACAGCAGCGGGCCGAAGACCTCCTCCCGCGCGATCCGCGAGTCTGGCGCGACGTCGACGAGGACCGTCGGCGCCACGAAGAGCGACCCGGAGAACTCCTCACCCTGCGGTTGCCCGCCCCCGCTCCGCACGACCGCGCCCTCGCCGAGGGCGACGTCGATGTAGGACATCGACTTGTCGAACTGCGCGCAGTTGATCATGGTGCCCTGCTCGGAGTCCTCGTCCAGCGGGTCACCCACGGTGCGGGCCTCGACCAGCTCGACGACCCGGTCGACGAGTCGGTCATGAATGGACCGGTGCACGAGCAGCCGGGAGTTGGATCCGCAGGACTGCCCGGACCAGGTGAAGTTCATCCCGGCGACCGCGCCCGCCGCCGCCTTCTCGACGTCGGCGTCCTCGAAGACCACCATGGCGTTCTTGCCACCGAGCTCGAGCGTCACCTGCTTCACGCCGCTCTCGGCCGCGGCACGCTGGATGGCGCGCCCGGTCGGCTCGGAGCCGATGAACCCGATCCGGCGTACGGCGGGGTGGCGCACCAAGCGGTCGGGGACAGCCGGGCCGTCGCCGACGACGACGTTGACCACACCGGGAGGAAAGATCTCGTTGGCGAGCTCGGCCATCCGCAGCGTCGAGAGCGGTGCCGCCTCGGGCGGCTTGATGACGACCGGGTTGCCAGCCACGAGCGGAGCAGCCATCCGGCAGGCGAACATCAGCGGGTGGTTGTAGGGGAAGATCTTCGCGACGACGCCGACCGGCTCCCGGACGGTGAGGTGCAGGTTCTCGCTCGCGGGAACGGTGGCCCCCTTCATCTCGAGGGCGAACCCGGCGTACATCCGCATCTGGGCCAGCGCGATCTCGACGTCGAATCGCGCGTTGGAGATCGGCGAGCCGGCGTCGATGGTGTCGAGCAATGCCAGCTCCTCCCCGTGCTGCTCCACCAGGTCAGCGAACTCGCGCACCAGCGCGGCCCGCTGCAGGGCCGGGGTCGCCCGCCAGCCCGGTAGCGCCGCGGCCGCGGACTCGACCGCGCGGTCGACGTCTGCGAGCGAGGCGTCCGGGACGACGGCGACCACTTCCTGGGTGAAGGGGTCGCTGACCTTGAACGTCGCACCGGCAGCCGCCGGCACCAGAGAGCCGCCGATGAGCAGGCGCCAGTCGCGGCCGATCAGCTCGGCGATCTCGGCCGCGCGAGCAGCGCGGGCTCCACGAGTGACGACGGACGTTGCTTGGTTCATGACTTCCTCCACAGGCAGGACGCCGGGCCGGATGCCCGGCATCAGGACAACCATTGCGCAGAACAGAATCCAGGTGGCACAAGTTTCCTCACCCCAGAAGTCGGGCGGCAGGTGGCTAGCGGGCTCCCGCAGTGTCGGCCGGGGCCGTCAGCGGCATCACGGGATACATCGGCGGCTCGTCCTCGGGCACGAGGGCAGTGGGACCGTAGATCCAGTCGATGTAGGTGTAGTCGTCGGTCGCCCGTGCCCGCAGCAACGCGTTGCGCCGGTCGCGCGGAGCCCCGTCCAGGTGCCAGAGCGCACCCCAGGCGCGAGCTGTGGTCACCACCCGGCGGCAATGCTCAGGACGGACCGCCTCGTAGGCCCTCAGGGCTGCGGTCCAGTCCACCTCCGCGCCCGGCCCAGCAGCCTCCGACTGTCGGCGCACGTGCTCGGCGAGGACCCAACCGTCCTCGATCGCCATGATCGCGCCCTGCGCCATGTACTGCAGGGGCGGGTGCGCTGCGTCGCCGAGGAGAGCGATCCGGCCGCTGACCCAGGCCGCGATCGGGTCGCGGTCATACATCCGCCACCACTTGTCGCGCCACATCTGCGGGATACCGGCCCGCACGGCTTCGCAGGTGCCGGCGAAGGCCGCGTCGAGCTCGTCCGGTGTGCCCCAGTCCTCCTCGCCCGCCAGCGCCTTCGGTGACTCGAACACGGCGACCTGGTTGAGCAGCTCGCCGCCCCGCAGGCCGTAGTGCACGAAGTGGCAGCCAGGTCCGACGTACACGACGACCTCGGAGAGGTCGACCGCCCGGCCGCTCGTCTGGCCACCCGCCAGGCCGTCGAGCTGGGAGACTTCCATCGTGCCGCGATAGGCGACGTACGCCGATGACACCGGCTCGTCGTCGACGAGCAGCGAGCGCGCCACCGAGTGCAAGCCGTCGGCCGCGATCACAACAGCGGCCCGATGGACATCCCCGGTAGCCAGCCGCACCTGCGCGCCCTCGGCGTCAGTGTCGTACGACGTCACTTGCGCATCGGTGATGAGCTCGACCCCCACCCGTTGGCAGGCCCGCAACAGCAGGCCGTGCAGGTCGCTGCGGTGGATCACGAGATAGGGGAAGCCGTAGCGACGCTCGAGGTCGCCGAGGTCGAGCCGGGTCAGCTCGCTGCCGTCGACGGCGTCGCGCATGACCATGGACGCCGGGACCACCCCGAGCTGCTTGGCCTCGTCGAGCAGGCCGTAGTCGTCGAGGATGCGGGTGCAGTTGGGCGCGAGCTGGATGCCGGCGCCGGCCTCACCGAACGCGGGGGCCTGCTCGAGCACTCGTACGGCGAGGCCCGTGCGGGTGAGCGCGTAGGCGGCGCTGAGGCCACCGATCCCGCCGCCGACGACGACGACGTCAGGGTTGCCGGTGCTGCTCATCGGGGTCTCCTCGGTGATCACAGCCACGGTCCGAGGTCCGGGGCTTCGGTCAAGGCGTGGGGCCGGCCGGCCAGCCACGCGGCCGTCTCGGGCAGCGTCCCGTCGACGGCAGGGACGCCTCCCCGCTTGACGACGATGTCGGCGACGAGCGCCTCGAGGAAGTCGGTCGGCAGGTCGGCGAACCCGATGTCACGGTCGAGATCGACGGCGTGCACGCAGACCTCGCGCGCCCGCAGCCAGGGGATCTCGGTGGCCGGCACCGTCCGCCCCTGGGCGGTCCCCACCTGCCGGGACCACTGCGTCTCGGTGAGGACGTCCATCGCGAGGCCGAGCCGGTCGTGGGACATGCGAAGCCACGCCAGGAGCTCGTCGGCACTCATCCGCGTGCCCCGCTCGATCCCGGCGGCACGCTCCTCGGGGGTCGCATACATCGGAGTGCGACGCCCGGTGGCAGCCCAGCGGACCAGGTTGCCCAGCGCGTCGGCGTTCGCCGCCACATGGGCCACCAGGTGTCGCCGCGTCCAGCCGGGAAGAAGGGTGGGGTCTGCCAGGCCGCTGTCGTCCAGGCCGGTGACAGCGTCGAGGAAGAACTTGCTCCCCTCCTCGACCCACCGGACGGCGTCGGCGTGCGTGCGGCCCATCACGCCTCCTTGACGACGCGATTGGTGCAGGCACCGAGGCCCGCGATCGTGGTCACCACGGTCTCTCCGCCGACCAGGTACACCTTCGGGTCGCGCGCGTGGCCGACTCCTGCCGGCGTGCCGGTCGCGATCAGATCACCGGGATTGAGCCGGACGATCGTGGAGACATACTTGACCAGCGTCACCGGGTCGAAGAGCAGGGTCCCGGTGTTGTCCTGCTGCATCACCTGGCCGTCGACGCTGGTGGTGACCTCGAGGGCGGGGCGGACGCCGCCCGCAAGCTCGTCGGGAGTCACCACGTAGGGCCCGACCGGCGTGGAGGAGTCCCAGATCTTGCCCTGGGTCCACTCGATGGTGCGGAACTGCCAGTCGCGTACGGACACGTCGTTCATCACCGTGAAGCCAGCGATCGCCGCGTCGGCCGCGGCGTCGTCCGCGCGGCGGACCTGCTTGCCGATGACGACGACGAGCTCCACCTCCCAGTCCAGCGCGTCGGTCTCCGCCGGTTTGACGATGTCGTCGTTCGCACCGATGAGGGTGTCGGCGAACTTCGGGAACAGCGTCGGGTACGACGGCAGCTCTCTGCCCATCTCCTGGATGTGGTTGATGTAGTTGTGCCCGACGCAGATCACCTTCGACGGGTTCGGCACCACGGGTGCGAAGTCCGCCCCCTCGGCCGGGTACGTCGTGCCGGTGCCGACGGCGTCGCGCCAGTCGGATCGGGCCAGCAGCTCGCCGAGGTCGGCGGCGCCGAGGTCGAGGAGCAGGTCGCCGTCGAGCCGGACGGCCCGGGTGCCTTGAGGGGTGCGGATGGTCGCGAGTCTCATCGGACGATCTCCTGTCGGTCGAGCCGGAGCGCCTCGAATACCGGCGCGTCACTGAAGCGGAAGAGGTCGAGCGCGCCGGAGTCGGAGTCCGTCGTACCTGCCTCGGAACGGGCCGAGAAGGGCAGCCACGACGGCACGACGAACAGGTCGCCGCGGCTGACCGACCAGGTCCGGTCGCCGACGGTGACCGTGCCGGACCCGTCGAACACCTGGTAGACACTCGAGCCGGTCTCCCGGATCGGCGCGGTCTCGACACCGCGGACCACGCGGTGCAGCTCAGCGCGAATGGTCGGGAGCACGTCCCCGCCGGTGGCCGGGTCGGTGTAGCGGACCGCGGCGTGGCCGGGCTCGATGGTGCCTGCGAATCCCTCGCTCTCGACCGCGAGCTGGTCTGCGAGCGCGCGGTCGGTGTGCTCCCACTTGTAGGACAGCAGCGGTGTGCCGGCTGCGCCGTGCGCGACGCCGACCGGGCGGAGCCCCGGGTGACCCCAGATCCGCTCTGACCGCGAGCGCTCAGGCGAGATCCGTTCGGCGTCGCTGATCTCCTCGCGGCCGAACTCGAAGAACTGGGCGTCCATCACGTACTGGAACGGAATGTCGAGCCCGTCGATCCACGCCATCGGCCGGTCCGTCGCGTTGTGGTGCGCGTGCCAGTTCCATCCGGCCTGCGGCAGGAAGTCGCCCCGGTTCATCGGGACCGCATCGCCGCCGACGACCGTCCACACGCCGGAGCCCTCCACGACGAACCGGAAGGCGTGCTGGGTGTGGCGGTGCTCCGGAGCATCCTCCCCCGGCATGAGGTACTGGATCGCAGCCCACAGCGTCGGCGTGGCGAAAGGCCTGCCACCGAGGGCCGGGTTGGCGAGCGCGATCGCCCGACGCTCGCCGCCGCGGCCGACCGGGACCAGGTCACCGGCCTGCTCCGCGAGCGTGACAAGGCTCGTCCAGGTCCAGCGGTGCGGGACTGCGCGCGAGCGCGGGTGGGCGGGCATCAGGTCACCGATCTCGGTCCACAGGGGCACGAGCATTTCCTGCTCGAAGCCTCGGTAGAGCTCCACGAGGGCCGGCGTGACCTCCGGCCGGTCCGGCGCGGAGACCGCTTGCAGTCGGACGGGCATGCCAGTCGAAGCCATGTAGGAACGTTGACATCGTGCCCACGACCCCGAACACATGATTCTGTGCAGCAGAAGGGTCTGCTGCACGAGCTGGTGACAGCTGCCAGCTCGACTAATCGCCAGCTGCAGCATGAACTGCGGGCTTGACCGCAGTGAGGAAAACCACTGCATGCTGACCTGGCCAAACGAGGTTTCACTCGTGCGGTATTCGTGAGAGCCGCGCCCAGCTGACCCGGAAGCGCGGCATCCTGTCCTCGATCTCGCAGTAGAAGCCGCGCATCGCCCACAACGATGCGGCATCAAACCTCGCTCTTCAGACTCCCCCGCATCGCGTTGCGTCGGCATCGGCCAGTGACCGAAGGAATGCACTCAGCGAGGCGATGTTGTCGTCCGCCAACATTCGATTCGGAGGGCGACAGACGGGAGTCCAGCCTGTGACCTGTTCGCGCGACGACTCCGCTTCATGGCCGCGTGTCACTCCGCTACCTGCGTCTGTCCGTGGCAGGCTTCACAAGCGAACACCCACCTCAATTCCGCAGAAAGACGCCAGAGTTGCTCAACGCCGCCGCTGCCGCGCCGCTGTCGCATGGCGATGTGCTCAGTCAGTTGCTCGGCGTCGAAGGTTTTTTGTTCGCGGCCATCAGCCTTGCCGTGACCCTATCCACACCGAACCAGGTTCGGCGGCCGCAGTACCCGCGGCTGAGGCCAGAGAAGCTTCTCCTGTGGGCGATTGCCGTCCTCACGCTCGTCGGCCTCGGCGCTCTCGTCGCGTGGGGCGGCCTATACCTCGGCGGCGCCTGGGCGGGCATACCGACGCTCATCGAGGGCGCTGTCCTGCTGATCGCAGTAGTAGCCCAACCGATCATCGCCCTCCTCCTCACCCTGGCAGCTCGCCAGAAAACGTCGACATGAGTGATCCTCTCCGACGCGTTCGTCTTCCGGCGGGCGCCCAAGGATGGTCAGTGCGCCTTGATCTGAAGGCTTGGGTCAACCGAAGGAGGTGGGAGACCGGTCCTCGCTACAAGGTCATCGACAACGTGCGCGAGTGCTGGGCGAGCATGGATCGTCCGGAACTGGGGGATGACCCGGAAACGATCGTCGGTTCCACGTTCGGGCTGTTCCTGCATGACCAGGAGTTCGTGAAGTACGTGCTAGAGGAGTGTTCCCAGGACGTGACCACGGACGAAGAATGGGAAGAGATCGCCAGGGCCTACGCGTGGGTCATATTGCAGCGGTACAACAGAGAGCTAGGAGGAGACCATGACTGAGCGGCCACTGAGGAAGCTCGATCACAAGCCCGCTCTCCGTTCCGAGGACCTGGACGCAGCGCTGAGCCGGTTGCGCCAAGAGATGAGCCAGTCTGCTGCCGACCTCGCTCGTGAGACCGCCCCGGCAGGCGGTGCGGACGACGAATCCAGCGAGTTCCTTGAGCTGCCCGATCTTTCTGACCGCGCCGAGGCCGCCCTACGCGAGTTGCTCGAGGAGGAAACGCTCGCGCTGATCGAACCCCAGGGACCGACGGGAATCGCTGCCCACGAACTCAGCCGTGAAGTGCAGAAAAAGGCTCTCGTCGGTCTCAAGCGAGAGATTCTCAACGACGTAGCCTTCAGACGAGGCCTTGTCCCTGCTAGCACCATGGATGAGCTCGCCCAGCAAGTTGCTGCATCCTATGGCTGGGACGAGCAAGCGATCGCTCGGCTGGTGCTCGACTACGCGGAGGATCCCCACGTAACCGAAGGTGGGCCCACCACCCGTGTCTTCGTACTCGAGAACCCACTCGACATGCAGCGGACAGTCGACCGCCTCTCCTACGTCGACGGTCGCTACTACCGGACCGACATCGCAAAGTGGTTCACCTTCGAGCGGTACCAGCAGACGGATTCAACCCTCACGATCAATGGAAGCCTGCAGACCTACACAGCAGGCGTGAATCCTCTGGACGAGGACAGGCTCGTATCCGAACGTGACGAGCAGGGCGCCGCACTCCAGTTGCGCTCCGGCAACACGATCGCCTACGTGCACCACGCTTCAAACGCTACTGTCGCTCGCTCGATGCTGTCGGCATTCAAGGTCGCGACGCTCACGGACTACCTAAGGTACGTACCCAATACCGGCGCAGACGCCGATATCCGCCCCCACACCCTCCACCCCAGCACAGAGTGGCTTCTCAACCTGGTGACGCACCGATTTCGCAGTCACCTGTTCCGCGACCGCAACCCCGTGCTGGCGAGGTTCCGCCTCACTAGAAATGAGACCCGTACTTATGGGGGCGGGCAGCGCTCCCGCAAACCCAGCCTCCGAGCGGTCCGGTTCGAAGGGGAGAACCTGATGGCGTCTCCCGCAGCTTGCGGTCTCATGTGGACGGAAGGACGACCGCTCGTCGACCTGACAGTCACGGTGGCCGCCAGTGTTTCCGAAACGGACTCAACAATCAGGGGACATCTGCCGATCAGAATCGCTCTGGAGAAGGACCACGTCCTTGTCTCCACTGGACTTCACCGTGACATGACGTTGGCAAACGAGGTACACCGGGCCGTCTTGCACCAAGTGGAACTGTCCATCCTGAATAGCGTCAGCGAGGACCACCGCGCCACGCTCGAAACCGCTATCCGCAGGCAAGCCGAGCATCCCGATCCCGACGCAGATGACGTATTGCTTGGTGACGATTTGGAGACGATCTGACCCTCGCCGTTCTCAGGTCCGCCGGCCGGCGTAGTCCGACCCGCGACTCGGTCTCTCCCCAACGCGGCAAGGGGAAACAAACCCGAGCGGGAGCAAGAGCAGCGGGAAGGTGAACGCCGGCGGCTGCAGTGTCCACCACACGGGAATGCGCCGCACGTCCGCCGGTCATCTCTTACATGGACGAGCTCGACTCCGGCGGCCGTTGATCGCTCCGACAGCATGACGCCGTAGGTACAAAGGACCCACTCGACAGATTGGTAACATCGGCGCCTCCGGTCCGATACATCCTGTTACTCTCCAGCCATTTCAACGACGTCCCCTGCTCGGGATTAGGTCAGCGGCACACGCCGAAGGTGCGTGTCCCAAGGGCGCTGACGAGAACGCGAGGAGCGTTGTGACCGAGGAATCGACCTTCCGGACTGGGGATACAAGCTCAGTCGCGCCTGGGTCGATGCAGAAGGCACACGGCGATGCGACATCTGAACCGCCAGGTTCGATGCCGCTCCTATCTGCGTCCGAAAGGATGAAGCAGCATGCCGAAGAAGGACAGCCTGACGCTACCGACTCGTGACGCCGGCTAATGTCAACGCACAGTCGGGTGAAACCAAGCCGCGATCCCCCCGCTAGGACAACGTTAAGAACATCTCACGGATACTTTCGATCTGGCGTCGACGAGCGTCGCCATCTTTATCCGACACGGGTCGCGATCTTGGTCCCGCGAGGGGCTCCCCTGTTGAGGTTGGAGACATATCCTTGCCAGGCTCATACTTGTCCATTTCGTCAATCATGGAGGCCGCCGCCAGAAAATCGCCTTCCAGCAAGCTAGTCGCGGCGTGGGTATCGGCAAGTTGTTTGAGATCAGCAACACGGTCACGCATATCGTCAGGATCCTCATAATCGGAGCCCAACTCGGCCAGAGACTCTCGGATATATTCGGTTGCGCGGTATTTGATGGTCTGCTGGTGATGCCCATCAAAAAGGTGGCCCGCTTCCGCTGCCACACGCTGGTAGGCGTCGAAATCCTCCTCTGTCTCAGTTGCCTCCGCTAACATAAGACCGAGCTCAGTGATGGCATTCTCTAGGCGTTCTCCACGTTCTGAGGACATTTCGGTGACGGCATCAAGTGCAGCAGATGCGTGCAGGACCAATTTCGTGAGTGCTTCAAAGTCGTGGGCATGCGAATGCGGACTCAGGTTCGGAAGTTCTGTGATGCGCTCGTCAACCCATGCGGTGACCTGGCGGCCGAGGAGTTCGGCAGCGGACAGAACCGCGATAAGCACACGTTCGAGGGTCCCGAAGTCCTGCGCACTGTCGGCGGCGTCGCTGTAGAGCGAGGCAAGGTGGTCTCTAATTGAGGAAGCCGCGCTCGTCATCGCATCTCGGATGCCTGGGTGATCCGCATGCATGCGGCGATTCCGCCAAGTGCCGGAGGTTGCATACCGGAGGAGGAGCATGGCTTGGTCGACAGAACGTGTTTCGACCATGAGCCGCACTGCTTCACCGGGATCGCCGTCGAGGTATGCGAGCACGTAATCGCGGCAGCTCGGATCAGCAAATGAGACGGTGAGTTGCGCACCGGTTCCGGATAGGCGCACCCAGGTTCCCTCTAGCGCTCGGAGCGCCTGGTTAGTCGGAAGTGAGGGTGCTTTTGTTACACAGGCTTCTAGAAGGTCGCTACGTCGTGCGCCTTCAGGCTCGAACGTCACGAGCGCAAGCAGAAGATCGCGCGCCAGATCTGACAACCCGTGCTCGAAACTCGGTCCCCAGAGTTCCACCGGACGGTCAAGGGACTGGGCGAGTTCGAAAGCGAGTCCCTTTGCTGTGCCGTGGGGACGACGCAGAATCTGTTCTACAATCCGCGGGCTAAAATTTGGGTGGTCGAGCGCGGCCCAGAAGCACTCCTGGGAGACGTAGTCGCGGACGACCGGTCGGGGCAGGCCGCTGAAGTAGAGATGGTTGTACACGATTCTCGCACGGTTCTGTCGGTCGTAATCCGATAGCTTGACCACGCACGTGCGGAGGTCAAATGCTGCGCGACGTAGCGGTTCTCGGCTCTCCTGGGCTTGACGAAGAACCTGAGTTCTAGTAGTTAGGATGAGTCTCTTATCGGCCCTGGTTGAGACCAGATTAGCAAACTTAGCAATCGAAGCATCTTCGTTCTTAGATAGACGTTCACCGGCGTTGGTCTGCCCTAGAAAGTCGTCATAGAGGAATATCTGCTTGCTCTTCGGGACCCAGGCCTTCCACGCATCCTCGATGTCTGAGCCGACCTGGACCACCTGCCACTGCTCCTTCCAGTGGGTGAGAAGTAGCATCTCGGCTAGCATTGACTTGCCAACCCCCGGCGAACCGGAAATTATAACTACCTTCTCTTTGTTGAGAATCGCACTAGCGCGTTTGTAGCCGTCATGCGGCACATAGAGCCTCACCCGGTTTTCGATATCCTCAAGTAATGCCTCGCTACGCGCCCAAATGCCGCTATTCACGATGGTACGCAAGACTTCGCTAGAGGCCAGCCAGAGTTTGAAGTGCCTGCGCTCAACTTCCGGGTGGCGGCCCAACATCACGTTCAGGTCGTACTGGTGGAGAAGGTCGTCCGGCGACTGGAGCGGCGGGTGAACTGCGGCAACAATGGTGTCGTGCTGTGACCTGCTCAACGCGCGACTTGTCGCCACGAGATACCTGCCTGGCCGCTCCTTCAGCATCTTGGCTTTCTCGGCCAGGAGCGACTTCTTCAGCTGCGCTGGCGTCGACCGCGCGTAGTGCTTGCATTGAACGACAATTTTTCGTTTGCCGGACCCGACCTTCAGGTCCACGCCGCCATCGGGCCCAGCGGCGAACGACTTGAGCCGCCATCCGTGCTCAGCCTCAAGCAGATCCCGCACAAGATGTTCGAAGTCTTGCGGCGAAAGCGTGGTGAAGTCGTACACGTTGCCCCTTCAGAGAGTCTGACTTCTAGAGCGTAGGCGCCGTTTCGCATCGCAGTCGCGCGGCGCGCTCGGCTGCGACGACCGACACGCGACACTTCGCAGATATTTGTGCCACTAGCCAGATCCGAAGCGCAGCCCTTCCTGTCGACCCCGGACGTCGTAGGGAGCGCTGCCCCCAGAGGACGGCGCCCAGGCCCGATTCGTGCGGAGCCGCCAGGGACTACCGTCGGGCACAGTTTGAAGCTGTCGACGACGCTTGAAAACGAGGCCATAGCGACGGTCGAAAACGAGGCCACCCAGACAGATTGGATGGGTGATCTCTGTGGAGGATTGGGCTTTGATCCGGCGGCTGGTAGCGGACGGTGTTCCGCAGCGCCAGGTCGCACGGGACCTGGGCATCGGACGGTCGACGGTCGAGCGAGCGTTGGCGTCGGACGGGCCGCCGAAGTACGAGCGGCCGGCGGTGGAGACGTCGTTCACGCCGTTCGAGCCGGCGGTGCGGCAGTTGCTGGTCAAGACGCCGGACATGCCGGCGACGGTGATCGCCGAGCGGGTCGGCTGGACCGGGTCGATCACCTGGTTCCGCGACAACGTCCGACGGCTGCGGCCCGACCACAACCCGGTCGACCCGTCGGATCGGCTGATCTGGCTGCCCGGTGATGCCGCGCAGTGCGACTTGTGGTTCCCGCCGAAGAAGATCCCACTCGAGGACGGCACCAGGACGCTGTTGCCGGTCCTGGTGATCACCGCTGCCCACTCCCGGTTCATCCTCGGGCGGATGATCCCGACCCGGACCACCGCCGACCTGCTGCTAGGGATGTGGATGCTGCTCCAGTTGCTGGGCCGGGTCCCACGCCGGTTGATCTGGGACAACGAGACCGGCATCGGACGCGGCAAGCGGCATGCCGAAGGGGTGGGCGCGTTCACCGGCACTCTGGCCACGACGCTGCAGCGACTCAAGCCGCACGACCCTGAGTCCAAGGGCGTGGTCGAACGCAGGAACGGCTACTTCGAGACGTCCTTCATGCCGGGCCGCGACTTCGAGTCCCCGGCCGACTTCGACGCCCAGTTCGGCGAGTGGCTCACGATCGCCAACGGCCGGATCGTGCGCACGATCAAGGCCAGGCCGATTGACCTGCTCGACGTCGACAGGGCGGCGATGCTCCCGTTGCCGCCGGTCGCCCCGGCGGTGGGCTGGGTCAACCGGGTCCGGCTGGGACGCGACTATTACGTCCGTGTCGACAGCAACGACTACTCCGTGGACCCCGCGGTCATCGGCCGGTTCGTCGACGTCGCCGCTGACCTGTCACGCGTTGAGGTTCGCCACGAAGGCCGTGTGGTCGCAACCCATGACCGGGTTTGGGCGCGAGGCATGACGATCACCGACCCCGTCCACGTAGCGGCCGCGAAGGTGCTGCGTGAGCAGTTCCAACGACCCCGACCGGCATCCGATCCGGACGACGGCATGGCGCGGGACCTGGCCGACTACGACCGTGCGTTCGGACTCCTCGATGACGGACTGCCCGATGTCCCTGCCGACGGTTAGGAGGTGGCCTGATGGCGAGCGCGAAGGCGAAAACCGACGCGACCGAGGCGCTCAAGCAGCTGACCTACCTGGCATCAGCGTTGAAGGCACCCCGGATCACCGAAGCCGCAGCCAGGCTGGCAGACCACGCCCGTGACGCTGGCTGGACCCACGAGGAGTACCTCGCCGCAGTCCTCGACCGCGAGGTCGCTGCCCGCAACGCGTCCGGCGCCCAGCTGCGGATCCGGGCAGCCGGTTTCGCCGCCAGGAAGACGATCGAGGAGTTCGACTGGGACGCCCAACCCGCCGTCCGCCAGCAGATCGCCGCGTTGGCATCCGGCGGGTTCCTGACCGAAGCCCGCAACGTCGTGCTGCTCGGCCCGCCCGGCACCGGGAAGACCCACCTGGCCACCGGACTGGGGATCGCGGCCGCGAACCACGGCCACCGGGTTCTGTTCGCAACCGCGACCGAATGGGTCACCCGGCTCACCGAAGCCCACCGCGCCGGACGACTCCCACAAGAGCTCGCCCGGCTGCGGCGCTACGGACTGATCATCGTCGACGAGGTCGGCTACCTGCCCTTCGAGCAAGACGCCGCGAACCTCTTCTTCCAACTCGTCAGCAGCCGCTACGAACACGCGTCCCTCATCCTGACCAGCAACTTGCCGTTCAGCGGCTGGGGCGGCGTGTTCGGCGACCAAGCCGTCGCCGCCGCGATGATCGACCGCGTCGTCCACCACGCCGACGTCCTCACCCTGAAGGGCGCCAGCTACCGGCTACGCAACCGCGGGATCGACACCCTGCCCAGCATCAGAACCCAAGACACGGCAGACTAGAAACAAGAGAACCGGTGGCCTCGTTTTCGAGCGTCGGATCGGCCCCGTTTTCGAGCGTTGCCGACAGAAGCCCCGAGGTCGGCTAGCCGCCAGCGAGCCCGACTTCGTCGACTCAAGCAGATGGTGCCCGACTAGGGCTGCTATACGACTGGCGGCAGTTCGCCAAGGCCGCCTGGGCGGCAGGCCGCCTACCGACTCATCCGCAATCCGCCAACATCGGGAGGATGCACTCCCCCGCTCAAAGCGCCCCTGTAGAGATCCCCGCCAAAGTCCCAAAGGGAGGCGCCGGGCTACTCGCAAAGATTGCGCCGGTGTCCTAATTTGGCGCTTCGGCGTGCGGATGCCTGGACACCATTCGGCGCTACGCGCCGCGGGAGGGTGCACTCCGGAGCGGCGAATCGCGCAGTACCAAATTCCGTCCGCAGGCCATTCTGCAACCATTTCGTGCAGCAGCCACCCGACAGTCCGGGGGCGAGGTGAAGTGTCGGTGACGCCGCCTAGCGTCGTGCCATCAAGATGCCGGAGGCACTCCTGAGGAGACCATCGCCTGGGTGAGGCCGGTGAGCTCGATCACGCGGGGGCGCTCCGGGCGACGGCTTACTACGGACTGGCTGCCAGTCGAACAGCTGCGGCCGGGTGTGTCGCGTGACTGAAGCCCGCCTCGACGGGCAATGTAGGACGATGAACGACCAGCAGCTCGCGTCGCTTCGCAAGGCCCTGAGGTGGCGCGGCGCGACCGTCGAGGCGACAGGCCCAGACCAAGTTTCCCTGTCTACGGTCGTTGACGGTGGGGCGTCACTCGACCTTTCGCCGCTGGCGGAACACGCGGGCACGGTTGCGCATGTCCACCTGACACTAAACAGCCGCCGCGTGGGCGGGCCGCAACCCATAGTCGTTCGCAATCTGGCTGACAACATCGATCTTTCAATCGTTAGCCAGATTGCTCAGCCACTTCGACTCTCGGAGATCAAATCGAGTGTTTATCTTGAAAGAACGGAAACGCTTCTACATATCGACCAACTGGAGGCTAGAGATCTGCTAGTTGGAAGCGACGCATCAGTTGCTACTCCCCTCAACTGCCGCACCGAGATCATTCTGCGAGGTGGCACCATCCTCGTTAGAGGTCGCCTGCAATCTCTGGTGTTCGAAGGTGGGTTCATTGACGCGGATAGCGACGCGGCCATCAGCCTCATCACCGTTAGAGGTGACCAGGAACTGCAGTTAAGCAAGAATCCACCGCAAATCAGTACCATACGAGGCGAGCACTTCAGCAGGGTGAGCGACGCCAAATTGAGCCTGGTTAACACGACGAAAGACAGTCGCGCCACGACGCGGCTCCAGGTGCAGCAGATGGTCCGCGATCTTCGGGTCGATCTGGGAGAGAAGACGGCCCTCGTCGTGAGTGACACCGCTGTAAATCTAAAGGTAACGGGCGCTGGTGCCCTTCACTTTGCGAAGAACGCCAACGGATATGCGGTCGAACTCGACCGCGGCGTCGCACTCACATGCTCCGAGAACTCGTCCATTATGGATCTATCTGGCGACGTGCGATTAGGAGGTTGCGCAGGCGCGCACCTTGAGGGCGCGAGGGGTAAAGGTTTCACGATCCTTGGGAAGGTCGATGGCTCCACGGAGGCCGATTGGAGCGGGAGCATTCTCATCGGGTTTCAAACACCCCCTGGGCTAGCGGGACGGCGCCTCCTCGCCGATTTGGAAGGCGCCTATCATCTCAACCCTAACGCTTCGAACATCTCGGGCTGGGATCAGGCGCTCACAACAAATCTCAGCCCCGTGACGTGGATGTATTACCTCCAAAGCTTCCGCGCCGACCGCTTTCAGCCCGCGCGGCAAAATGCCGAATACTTGCGGGAACTCAGTCGTCTAGCGCGGGAAAAGGGAGCGCCTGGCGCGACGAGGACGAAGCTCGGCTGGTGTGCGAATCGCTTGCGAAACCAAACCGCTGATGGTGTCGAATGGATCGCGTTGTCTTTTTACCGTTTGATCGGGTACGGCGAAAGGCCTCTGCCAGCTCTAGTAACGTGGCTCATCGCCGCCCTGTTATCAACCTGGGTGGCGTTGAGCACCACCAACGCATCCGACTTCAACGAGACCTTCGGCTCCATGAGCCTGGGTCCGCTGGCGGGCATCATGCGCGTTGACGGCTCGGGCGCGCACGTCGACGGGACAGGATGGTTGGCCCTGCGCGCTCTAGTCGCGATTCCACTTGTAACCGGGTTGATAGCGCTCCGCAACTATGTGAAGAGCTGAGCCGCGCGTGGGTCCGAGGCCGATCCGTCGCGCAGCGACCCTCGCCCGCGTAGTTCGAACAAGTCTGCTGCACGACTTGGTGACACCTACCGCTCGACCGCGCTGGCCAGCTGCAGTGTGAACTGCAGCGTTGACCGCAGCGAAGAAAACCACTGCACGCTCACCTGGCCAAACGAGGTCTCGCTCGTGCGACGACCGCGAGTGCTGCGCCGGCTGACGCGGGGGCTCGGCCTCATTCTGTCCTAGATCCCGCGGCACAAGCCGGGCCTCGCCCACAACGATGTGGCATCAAACCTTGGGCGCTTCAGTCACCGCAGCGGCACGTAGGTGCCGCTCACGCTTCGCCGCACGCTCGCAAACTCCGCCCGGGTGGCGGTCCCGAACCAGATCGTGTCTGTCCCTGAACCCGGCGCGTACCAGTACACGTCGTCGAACCCATCGCCATCGAAGTCGCCCGTCACCGGCCTGTAGCTGCCGCTCACGCTTCGCCGCACGCTGGCGAACGTTCCGCGGGTGGCGGTCCCGAACCAGATCGTGTCTGTCCCTGAACCCGGCGCGTACCAGTACACGTCGTCGAACCCATCGCCATCGAAGTCGCCGGTCACCGGCACATAGGTCCCGGAGACACTGCGCTCAACGCTGGCGAACGTTCCGCGGGTGGCGGATCCGAACCAGATCGTGTCCGTCCCCGAACCCGGCGCATACCAGTACACGTCGTCGAACCCATCCCCATCGAAGTCGCCGGTCACCGGCACGTACGTCCCGGAGACACTGCGCTCAACGCTGGCGAACGTTCCGCGGGTGGCGGATCCGAACCAGATCGTGTCCGTCCCCGAACCCGGCGCATACCAGTACACGTCGTCGAACCCATCGCCATCGAAGTCGCCCGTCACCGGCACATAGGTCCCGGAGACACTGCGCTCAACACGATCGAACGTCCCCTGGGTGGCGGTGCCGAAGAAGATTGTGTCCAGGGCGGAGCCCGGCGCATACCAGTACACGTCGTTGAACCCATCGCCATCGAAGTCACCTCCAATTGGCCGATACGTGCCGCTAACCGAGCTGAGAACGCTCGCAAACGTTCCTCGAGTGGCGGTGCCTGACCAGATCCTGTCCTCGGTCGCGCCGGGGGCATACCAGTACACGTCGTCGAAGCCGTCGCCGTCGAAGTCGCGTGCCTTGCCACCAAACGCGAGTACGACGGCGGCTGTCTGGCTGGACGTCTTGCTGGTCGACTTGTACCCGCGGGCGGAGGCCGTGACCTTGACAGAGATCTTCTTACCGGCAACCGAGACCGATGGCGTGTAGGTCGAGCTCGTGGCGCCTGAGATCGTTGAACTGTTGGCAAGCCACTGGTACTTGTAGGTGACCTTCGAGGTCGGAGTCCCTCCGGTGGAGGAGACCCAGGTGCCGCTCGAGGCGCTCAACTTTGCGCCGACAGACGGTGTCCCTGACACCGTCGGAGAGCTCGAGGCTTTCAGGGACGCGTCCTTGAAGTGAATGAAGTTGTCGGGCCAGCCGCTGCCGGTGGTGATCTTCTTCCGCCTTGTCACCAGTCCGTGTTCAATCCCATTCTGAACGAACGAGCAGTTGTCCTCGGTGGTGATGATGTAGTCCGGGCCTACCGCTTCGACGTAAGCCACGTGGTTGCGATCCCATTGCGCGATGGTGCCGACCGCCGGGGTGTTGTTCACAGTGATGTCGTATCGGCGGGCGTTGTCGTCCCAGGCACTGGCGTTGCCGAGGCGCCCCGGATTGCTCACCCCGTTCTTCGCGAGCTTGAACGCTGCGTACGACGTGCAGTTGTGCTTGGTGTTGTTGCTTGCTCGAATGCAGGAGTAGTTGCTGTACCCCCACGGGTCGGTGCCCGAGTACCCGCCGGTGGTGCAGCCATAGGCCGTTGACTCACAAAGCGTTGTCGTCGTGGCATGAGCCGGACTCGACGAGGAGCCAGTCACCCCCACGCCGGCCGACAAGAGCGCGGCGACGACGATCAGTCGTGAAAGTCGAGAAACCCTCATGCCATCCCCTTGGTCACGCGAAGCTCTAACCCCAGCGAGTTCCCGGACCCGAGACGCCAGTTCGATCCGAAGACTAGAGGCGCGAACCTGTTGGCCGCAGCACATCGCCGACAAACACATCGTTGCCGTATAGGTCTCGCGTCATCGTCATCCACCTAATGAGCCGCCCCGGCATGTTCGGAGACAGTCTGCGACGCCGTGGAACTGTTGCCAGCGATGTTGGTGGCGCCAGCGGCGACCGCCCAGGTGCCGAACAGGTGCCGAACAGGTTGGCGAGTCCGTTGGTGGACAGAGTGGTGCTCCATGTGCAGGCGCCGGAGCCACGGGTTTGCTGCACGAACCGGTGACAGCCGCCAACTCGAAGTCCACCCGTGGCCGCAGCGTGAACTGCGGCGTTGACCGCAGTTAAGGAAACCACTGCGGGTTGACCTGGGCAAACGAACTTCACCAGGCCTCGCGGTCATCTTGGTCGCCCACTGTCGGCGGCCTCGGGACCCACGTCATCCTGTCACCAGACCGTGCAGCGGAACCCGGGCGTCCAGCTGAGAGCTAACCCGTTGCGTAGTGAGGCGGGACGACCGCCAACTGATCCCGGTACGCCCGACAGATAGTGGGCCGTCACCCGGTGCGCCTCAGCCCGTCACAGCGCGGAGTGGTCGATCGCGTGGTGGCATGAGGCGGTTGTGGTCCGGGGAGCGGTAGCCGGCGACATGCGCAAGTTCGCCGTCGTCGAGGCCCCGTCCGTGGAGGTGTGCGCTGATGTGGTCGAGGAGTTCGGGCTTCTCGGGGGCGATCTCGTCGCTGGCGGGTTCGCGAACTCGCCAACCTCGGGCGGAGAGCTGCTTGAAGAGGCTGGTCCGTCGTGAGTCGGGAAGGACACCCAACTGGTGGGCGCGCTGGATGAGTGCCGCGACCGAGACGCCCCACTGACGTTTCAGGTCCAGGGCCTTGCCGAGGGTGAGGTTGGACAGCTCGGGCCTGATCAGGAGTCCGGGCATGAGGAACTCGGCGGCGAACGCGTCGGCCTCGCGTTCCATGTCGTCGGTAGCGTCCTCACGATGCAGCACCAGGTGCCCAATCTCGTGCGCAAGGGTCCACCGGATCCTGTCGGTAGGGATGGCCGAGTTGACGACGATGACGGGGTGGTCTGCGGTCCACTGCGAGAGCCCGTCCACGCGCTGGTTTCCAAGGTCGGTCATGAACACGACACTGCCTGCGGCTTCGATCCACCGAACGAGAGATCGAACCGGTCCGGCGGGCATCTGCCATTGGGTGCGCGTCATTCGGGCGGCGTCGGCAGGGTCGACGGCAAACGGGTCGAATCCCGGCATCGCGAAACTGGCTGCGAGCGCTACCTCCTCACGGAGGAAGTCGGAGTGCATGCGCAGCATGTTCAGTTGCGCCTCCATTTGCCGCCACACGGTCGGCTTGGCGGTGGCGCGGCGCCGCATATGTGCGTCGACCGCAAGCGCGGCGGCAGGGTGGCTGGCGCGCTCCAGGAACCGGACGGTAACGCCAAGGGCGTCGGCGATCCGCTCGACCGTGTCCGCGTCGGGCTCACGCAAGTCGTTCTCGTACCTGGACATCGCGGCTTGCGTGACACCGACGGCGTTCGCCATGTCCTCCTGGGTCATTCCGGCAGCGACGCGGCCGGTGATGATGACCTCGCCGATGCTGCTCATTGGGTCCCGGAATCCTTCTCGATCTCGACTGTCTCGACGATCGTCGGGAGCGACGGGAGGTTCGGGTCCACGCCCTGCGGCTGGAAGTGCACGAGTCCGTCGGCGCCGGCTGCCGATTCGGCGAGTTCGACAACCCACAGCACATTGCTCTTGCCATCGCGCGCGGACAGAACCGCGGTGCCGATCTCACGGGTCTCCGAGTCCCAGCGGTAGCCGCCAATGAGGCGGACCTCCTGGATCAACTGGGGCGGGTCCTGGAGAGCGAACGCGAGAAACGCATCGGTTGGATACGAAGACACCATGTCGTCATTGGCGTGCTTCTTAAGCCGGAACCGGAAGGTGTGCCCGACGAAGATGTCGCGAGTCGGCTCGCGGTCAAGGACGCTGGTGCCCTCGACGTTGGACTCGAATCGGACGCGCGCATGGGCGAAGAACTGGTCGTGGACCCAGTTCAGAATGCCCCGCTGGCTGTGCCGCGCGGCCATCGCGGGCAACGTGGAGCGGTAGGTCCCAAGATCGGCCCGCGTGTCACGGACGGCGGCTCCGATGGCGTCCAGCGGCGACTGACCGAGTGCCTCAACAACCGACTGTGTATTTCGTGGGTCAACCATACCAGAAAACATACCATGCCGCGGCCCGTCCTTGAGTCAGTCGCGGGTGTTGGCCAGTCGCTGCCATCTCAGTCACTCCGCAAGCGGTCCGTGCACACTGGGCGAGCGCATGGCCTGGCCCGAGCGGTCGGCACAACCGCCTCCTGGGGCCGTGTACGTGTCGCCTAGACTTCACGCCCGTGAGCCGTCGCCGGCGGCATCCCGATTGATTCGTCCGAGCGGAGAAACAAGCGATGAACTTCGACTTCGGCAAGCTGTCGAAGACGACATCGATCTCGACGATCACCGATCCCACCGCACTGTTCGACGCACTCCCGAACAAGGCACCCGGCTACGGGTACCTGCGGGCGGTTCAGAAGACCGTTCTGGACGCTTGGTCGCCTCGCCGTGACGAACGCGACCTGGTCATCAAGACCAACACCGGTGGCGGCAAGACCATTACGGGGCTGCTCCTGCTGCAGGCCTCCCTGCACGAAGGCAAGGCGCCAGCTCTCTACGTTGCGCCCAATCCGCATCTGCAGGGCCGGGTCATCGAGGAGGCGAACAATCTAGGCCTACCGACCGTCGATGACCCCGAAGCGACGCGATTCCTCAGCGGCGAGGCCATCTGCGTCACCACGATGCAGGTCCTGGTCAACGGCATGACCCGGTTCGGGTTGGTGGGCTCCACCACCAGGCAGCCCATCCACGTCAAGACGGTCGTCATCGATGACGCCCACGCTGCGCTCGCGCTCACCGAGCAGCGAACGAACCTGACGATCCCGTCGGCTCATCCGGCACACGCCACCCTGCTGGACCTGTTCGAGTATGCGTTGACCCAGCAGGGCCAGAACGCCTTCATGAACATCCGCGAGGGCGACCGCAGCGCGGTGCTCCGCATCCCGTTCTGGACCTGGCAGGAGCGACAGGCCGACGTGCTGAGCATCCTGCGTCCGTACCGCGCCGACAGCACCCTCAAGTGGACTTGGCCACTGGTCGCAGACCTGCTGCCGCTGTGCCAAGCGGTGGCCTCCGCCGACGCGATCGAGCTCGAGCCGCCCTGCCCTCCCATCGAGAAGATCCCGAGCTTCGCCGAGGCCGAGCGGCGGATCTACCTAACGGCCACATTGGCCGACGACAGCGTGCTGATCACGCACTTCGACGCCAACCCGGCCAGCATCGCGTCGTCCATCGTGCCCGAGAGCGCAGCAGATCTCGGCGACCGCCTGGTCCTGGCGCCCCAGGATCTCAACAGCACCATCCAGGACGAAGAGATCCGAGACTTCGCACGTGGATTCTCTGAGAAGCGCAACGTAGTTGTGCTGGTGCCGAGTTGGGCCAAGGCGAACCTGTGGGCGCACCACGCGACCAGGCGCGTCAGTACCGCTGCCGACGTCGGCGCCGCCGTCGAGGAGCTGAAGCAGGGCCACGTCGGACTGGTGGTGATCGTCAACCACTACGACGGCATCGACCTGCCCGATGAGGCCTGCCGGCTGCTGGTGATCGACGGACTCCCCTACGCCTACAGCGGCATCGAACGCCGCGAGGCGGTCGCCCTCCGAGACAGTGACGCGATGGTTACCCGTCAACTGCAGCGGCTCGAACAGGGCATGGGTCGAGGCGTGCGGAGCCGCGAGGATCGATGCGCGGTCCTCTTGATGGACTCTCGGCTGATCCAACTCGTAGCCCGCGCCGACGTCGCCGACCGCCTCTCGCCGGCCACCCATGCACAGCTCAAGCTCTCCCGGCAGGTCGCCAAGGAGCTCGAGGGCGCCGACCTGGCTGCGCTCGCACCCGTGATCCAGCAAGTCATCGACGACGACCCTGGCTTCCGTACCTACTCCCGCGAGGCGCTCGTCGGCGTCGGCTACGGCCCAGCGCATGTTTCGCCCGAGGCTGCACCTCTGCGTAACGCCTACAACTCCGCTGTCGCCGGGCGCGCTGCAGAGGCCGCGATCCACGCCGACGAGGCCGTCAAGGCCGCTCTCGCGGCCGGCGACACCCGGCTCGCGGGGTGGCTCGGTGAAACCCTCGGCGCGTACCTGCAACCGATTGACGCCGTTCGCGCGCAAGCCGCGCTCGCCACCGCCATCGGACGCAACACAGCGATCCTTCGGCCCATCGCCGGCATCAGCTACCAGAAGGTCAAGCCGGCCGCAGCACAGGCGAGCCAGGCCGTTGGATACCTGTCAGGCCGCTACGCTACGGGCGCCGAGTTCGTGCTCGGTATGGAGGCGGTCCTCGGCGACCTAGTGTGGGACAACGACCGGACCGATGACACCGAAGCGGCACTGGCCGACCTCGCCGAGCATCTCGGCATGGTCGCCCAACGCCCCGAACGTGACTACGGGCGCGGAAGCGACGTGCTCTGGTCTACCGGCACGCAGTCGTTCGCGGTCATCGAGGCGAAGAGCGGCGCGACCGGCCAACTCATCTGGAAGAAGGACATCAACCAACTCGCCGGATCCGCCAACTGGGCCCAAGACGAGTACGGCCCCGCGGCCAAGATCGTGCCAGTGGTGATGCACCAATCGAAGACGGTCGAGAAGGCCGGCACTCCCCCGCAGGACGCCCGAGTACTTACCGCGGCCAAACTCGACGACCTCAAGGTCGCAGCACGTGCCTACGCGAAGGCTCTTGCCGAGCAGGACGGATACAGAAACGCCAGCAACGTCGAGTCACAGTTGGCCCAGCACAAGCTTCGCGGCAGCGAGATCATCCAGAACTACACCTCAGCCGCCGTCCGCCAAACCTGACACTCCTGCGCGATGCACGCGTCGCAGGCACCAATCTTGCCCCGGCACGTTAGCTGCCAGAACGAGGCACCCGGTTCCGTTGCGCCGTCCGGAAAGCCGCGATTCGAGCGCGAACACGGGCGAACTCACAGTGCCGCGCGGAAATCTTCCCCGGAATGATCGCTCCGAACCATCGACGCTCCTTAGGTTAGTAGGACCCTTCGTGCGCCAGCTTGCGGATGTTGACCGCAGTGAAGAAAACCACTGCAGGTTGACCTGGGCAAACGCACCTTCAAGTGCAACAGGACCCGAGATCGCAGCCACGGCTGGCCAACGCGCCCGCCTCATCCTGTCATCGTGTCGGCCCCTCGACGACGCTCGAGGCCATCCGCGGTGCCGGCAACTCCGCGGCGCCAGCCACGTGTGTCATTGCCTATGGGCGACCAGTCGGCCTGGCGGCGACAAGTTGTCGCCCGGGAAGCGTTGTGGAAGGTCGAAGAGCCGGCCCGCCAATGGCTGAAACCATGCGATCGTCGTGGCTCGCCGCGCCACCCACGAGGAGAGGACCCGGATCGCCTTCCAACCCGGCTCGACTACGCGGGACGCGCGGATATAGACGTTGACGCAAGGCGGGCGGCGCCAACTACCGTCGACGCATGAGCTCGACTCTCGTGTGGATCACCCGAACTGTCATCACGCCCGGCACATCACTGGGTTGGCCACTGGCTTGGAAATGGCCGGCGCCCTCGACTACGCCGAGCTTCTGATCATCGCGGTCGCCGAAAACGACGGGGCGTTGATCCCGCCTGGCAGTTGGACCTTGCCCGATGGATGCACGCTCGAGGGAGGCGCAGTGCTGACCTACGACACGATCCCCGCCCAGGGCGTGCTGATGGCCAGCAACGATGGGTAGGCGCCCCGGCCGCAGGCCTCCCTGCGGCGGCCGGCGCGTGCCATTCTTCGACTCGTGACCGATGTGGACTGGACACCTGCGTTCCAACTCATGCTTGAGGAGGCACGCCGCTCGATCGACCGACAGAGCGAGAGTGTCCAGCGCGTCCGGGAACGCGCGATCGGCCTCGTGGGATTCGGATCCATCGTGGCGGCTGCGTTCGGCTTCGCTGGCGGAACCGGCCGGAGCGTTGCCGGCGCGGTAGCGCTCGCCGCATTCCTGGTGGTCGTTGGGACGGCCGGTTACGTCTTGATCCCGAGAGAGTTCCACTTTGAGCTCGGGGCCAACCGCATCGACGCCTGGATATACAAGGATCCGTCGACTCGCGACGTGAACCACATCCGCCGAAGCACGGCGCAGGCACACGCCGAGAATCACCGATACAACCGAACAAAGCTCAACCGGTTGCAAGCGGCGATTGCCGTCGGGGTCGGCGCACTCGCCGTCGAGACCGTGGCTCTCGTGGCCCGCCTCGTGTTCTGATTGGCGCATGCCTGAGGAAACGCCTGAGCGGCCGGCGCCGCCGCCGGACTACCCGCAGCTGCCTAACCCGGTCGTACCTGACATCCGTGAGACGCCTGACGCGCCCGCACCCGTGGCGCCGAGTGAGCGCGAGGTTCGGGGAGACTGAGCTCGTCGAGGACAACTAGACGGCGGCCGGCAGCTCGAGGCCGGCGGAGATGCAGCTACTGCGCACGACGCCCTCGAGATCGGTCCGGTGGACCGTGTCCAGGAGCATGTGTGGGCGGGTGCTCGCCCGCTCTAGGACCATCAGGATTTCGGGTTGAGTAAACAACCAGTCGGCGCTGTCGTTGTAGCCCTCCGCCGTGGGTGCGTGCTGCTCGATCAGATCAGACAGGTCCGGGTGGGCAGCGCAGAAGGCGTCAACTAGTTGCTCGATCGTGGCGATCTCGTCTGCCGCGTAGGCGCCGACGAGCTGGCTCGCGATGGCTACGTCCTTGGTCTGCTCGGCCACCTCGCCGGTGAGGTGGTGGTACATCGCGTCGAGGTGCTCGAGAACGACTGCCTCGCGGTACATGGGTAGCTTGCGACGTCGCTTGAACAATCGCACCACCTCGTCGTCGAAGACCTCCACCAGGATCGTGAGCCGGTCGATCAACCGCCGCATCTTCTTCGGCGGCTTCACGGGCCCCTTGTAGGCCAACTTATGGGAGGCCACCGACCATGCATCCTGCGCTCGGGTCCGGATCTGGACCTCGCAGACAATAGGCACTCCGCGATCATCTAGTACGTCAGCGGCGCTGATCTCGAGGTGGATGCCCTGGTAATAGAGCTCGTTGAACTTGCCCTTCACCACCTCCCTACTGACAACGTCCCACGGACCTGCGCACAGGAGCTCCTCGACCACTCGACAGTCCGCGCGACTAGTGCATATGACCCTCAACCCGACCTTGTCCGTGATCGAATCCCATGTCCGCTCGCGTTCTCGCAACTTCCGAATGAGGCTGCGCGGCGTCTTGACGCGACCCGTCACGTAGCGGTCCGCGACGCCGCCACTGATCTCCTCGACCCGCTTGGTGAACTCGACACGCGCAGTGTCGAGGTAGGGCTTCGCCGCGCGATACAGCGCGCCGAACTCCTCAGTCACCGCGGCGGCCTGGCTGGCTTGATCGAGTCGGGAGTGCCGTTGACCGTCACGCGCGGCCCGTCGGGATGGTTGGTCTCGACCTGCAGAATGCCGTTGTCGATTGCATAACGCGATGCCCGAATCTCCACGGCACCGTCGGCGATCTGCATTCGTAGGCCACCCACCTTGTCCTGGACGAGTTTCGTGTCCTTCCGGAAGGTCACGTCAGAACCCGCCGGAAGCGCAGCTGCGATCCCGTCGCGGTCCTCGCGCTCGATGAACGTCCGCAGGAACTGCTGAGGATCGATCTCGTCCTCAGGGCTGTCGAGCACCGCAACTAGTGCGTTGATGTAACGCGTCTTCTTGTCGGCAGGCCACGCCGCCGCGTCGATCGCATTCACGATCGAGTCCACGAATCCCTGGGTCGCCTTCTCCGCCTGATGCCGGAGGGCCAATTGCAGGAACGCAGTCAAGAAGTACTCGGCGTATTTGACGCCGTTCTGCATGTCGATCATCCGCCCGGCCACGCGGCCTCCGTCTACCCACAGAATGGCGATCTTGTACACCCGCGAGTTCTTGCCGACGATCAACTCGGTGATGTGCTCGACCTGGAACGCGACGTGATCTGCAGATCCCGACTGTCGGAGGCGCACGCCTTCCTGATGCTCGGCCTTGGTCAGGATGACGACGTCGCGGCCCTCGTACGTGGCTGTGCTTGCCAGCAGGATCCCGGCCGAAGCGGCACCGCTCTGCGACTGGAACAGGTGTTCGGCGATCGTGCGGGAACCGTCAGGCAGGTGAGTCGGATCCTCGAGGATCTGCTTGACGGTCGCCGGCAGGACGGACGTGTCTAGCTCGTCAGTCGGGTCCTCGATGACCTCACGAGATGACCCGAGTGAGGGCAGCAGCATCTGTTCGCGGATGAATCTGTCCGTCGCCGCGTCCAACGGCGTCGGGTTCTCCGAAAGCGTTACAGCCCGGTCGGATGCATTGCGTCCCGAGCCCCTCGGGATCTCGTGGACCATCGTCGACGTCAAATCGATCGACATGCCCAGCGGCACGGTGACCTCCCCTCCACTCAAGGTCTTTACTCGAGGCATTGAACCGCCCGCGGATGCGAAGCGGGGCAAAACGTCCAAAGTAGGGAGGGTGGTGGCCACGTCCGTCGTGCGTCCGGTTCCCTGCAACCTTGCCGGCACCGCGCCGAAGCGACTCTCGGCCTATCCTGTGATTTCGCGTCGTCTTCGCGGTTCTTCTTGAGTTGCGCATCCATGCGGTGAGGTCACCAGTTTCTCGCCCCCTCGCCCGTCTACAGAGATAGCGTTCCGCGCATGCCAGTACCCATCGGATCGTCGCGGGTCGCACTCGGCGAGTGGTCCGAGCTCGAGACGGCTGCTCAAGATGGCCTCATCAACGAACGCACGCATTGCGAACTCAAGCGCGGCATGCCACCGACCAGCCAGAGCGCCGAGATTTCACGGGACATCGCGTCGATGACCGTCGAGGGCGATGTCCTTATCTACGGCGTGGAGGACGCTGGCGGTGGCGTGACCGGGACAGTCATCGGAGCCTCCGGACTCGCAGGGACGTGTCACACAGAGACTGGACCGGAAATCGGGGGACCGGACAGTGTCAATAGCCCTCCTGCGATATTCCGCAAATCACCATTCGTTGAGACCCGGGCGTCAGACACTCGGCCACCACCTGGATTGCGCGATTTCCTACCACGATCGTGGTAGCGTTCAGCGCAACGCCAAGAAAGGACTCCCTGATGGCGATCACCGCTGCCGCCCCGTCCGAGTCGAACGACGAGGAGCGGCTCAACGCGTTCGGTCTATCCAGCGAAGTCTTTCACGACGGGATGCGACCGGGTGCGTCCCGCGCCGCCAATCGCAGCACGCTCGCGCTGGACTCGGCGCCGGGCACCGACGTGTACCACGACGGGATGGAGAACCTTCACCGGATTCTCAAGCCGCGAGGCTGGCGCATCGTGGTGCTGGAGCAGCAGCCGCGCCTGGTGCACCCGGATGGAATCTTGTCGTTCACCATCTCGTCGGCCATCAACGTCGGCAAAGCCACCATGCGGACGCCACGGACCCGCAAGAAAGGGCCAGCGACCAGGAGCAGCCTGGAGGCGCCCGACCTCGGCCCTGGCCTGTTCGATGATCTCGACGACAAGGTGGCTGCGCGATTGGTTGAAGCCTCCAAGAAGGCGCCGTTCTACTTCCTACTGTGCGAGCGCGTCACTCGCGGAGACTGCGGCCTCCTCCTTGAGTTCTCAGAGCCCGCTGGGATGACCAAGGGCGGCAGCGTCAACAGGTGGGGCGACCGCATCGCCGTCAGTTTCCTCGACCTCAATGGCGACCTGTCTGTCTTCGACAACCCCGACGGGGGCGACGCGATCGACGTTCCGGTCGAGCCGCGCTAGCTCGTCCGGCCCGTTGTCGCCATGTTTAACCCCTCGCGGTTGACGCTCGCCCGGCTTCGCCTTGGGCTAACCCGGCCAAAGCTCGCCGATGCGAGCGACGTCTCGGTGCGCTCGATCACTGACTTCGAAAACGGAATCCGCCCACCGAGCGATGACAGCCTCGAAAAGCTCGCCGTCGCACTGCGAGTTCCGCTGGCATTCTTCGAACGGGATGACATCCATCCCGTTCCAGTTACTGCTGTGAGCTTTCGCAAGCTCAGCAAGGCGACGGTCGCTCGGCGCGATGCCGTGCTCGCCTCGGCAGCGCTGGCCCTGGAGTTTTTCGAAGAGATCGATGAGCGATTCCGGCTGCCCGAACCGAGCATCCCGACGTTGGACAAGCTCTCCCCCGATCAGGCGGCCGACCTGGTACGGCACCAGTGGAACCTCGGTGAGCGTCCGATTTCGAATATGGTGCACCTCTTGGAAGCCAAAGGCGTACGGGTCGCTTCGCTGAACCATGATTACGGTGACATCGACGCCTTCTGCTTCTACCGAGACGCCATCCCCTACGTCTTCCTCAATACAAGCAAGTCGGGCGAGCGCCAGCGCTTCGATGCCGCTCACGAGCTCGGGCACTTGGTGCTGCACAGCGAGGTCGACATGGAACGGGCCACGTCCAAGGAACGAGAAGCTCAAGCCAACGCCTTCGCGTCCGCCTTCCTCATGCCTTCGGCTGCTGTCCTCAGCCAGTCCATGTCGAGCGCCGGAGTCGAGCGGATCCTGGCAGCACGGTCGTTTTGGAAGGTGTCCGCAATGGCCCTGACCCACCGATTGCACGAACTCCACCTCGTGAGCGACTGGCAGTACCGCTCGACATGCATCACCCTGTCCGAGCGCGGCTACCGAAGGTCCGAGCCCGACGGCATCGTGCCCGAGACCTCACAACTGCTTCGCAAGGTCCTGTACGGATCAGCGGCTGCGCTGAAGGTCCGCGACGCCGCCGCGGCCTTGGACATCGACGCGTCCGAAGTACGGGACTACGTGCGTCACCTCGTGCCGCTCAGCGCGTAGGGCTCAGCCATCGGCGAATCCGCCTTCGCAATACCACTCGCTCTGCGCAAGCGCTTCGTACATCGCGCCCCGACGGTCATTCGGGTCGGCGCAGAAGGCAACCCGCGCAAGTTCATCCAGGTAGCTGGGCACGTCGATCTGGTCAGCGATCGCATTGAGGCGCCGGTTCAGCCCCGTGAGCTCTTGGCTGCAAACGACGGCGTAGAGATCGCCGAGACCCAGTGCGTCGAACTGGTTTAGAATCTGCGATTGCAAGTCCGGTGAGAGAGCTGCGTCAGGGTCTGCGACGAATGCCACCGACGGCGGCTGGGTTGGCAGGACGACTGCTCGCAGCCATCGGCCAAGGTCCGGCGCGAAGTAGGGATGCAGCAGCTGCCCGTGTGCCTGCGTCGACCACTGCTGCCCGAGCCTGTGATTGCACTGGTGGCAGCACGGCACGAGGTTCCACGGCTCAATGCTGAGACCCGCGATGATGGTCTTCGGAATGAAGTGATCCAGGGTCTTTGCCTGGCCGTATCGACAGTAGGCGCACAGGCCATCCGAAGCGCCCATTCTGAGACGTTCGTAAAAGACGTAGGCCGGAGACCCAGGGCGCGCGAGCCGGCCCTTGTAGAGACCATGCATGTCCGCATCCGCGATGCCGGGGACCGCGTATCCAGCCGAAGTTGCAGTGTGCATGGATCCATCAGCCGCGCTGGCCTGGTAGGCGATGCTGTTGCTGCTCAGCGTGGACATCGAGTCCAACAGTGACTGTCGCAGAGGCTTGTTGCGCAACTGCTTTGCGCATGCCCGGGCAACGCCCTCGGCGGTGCAGGCAGGCGTCTCAGCCGGCCACATGCGGCCCTCGCGCTTGGGCATTCATCATCGCTCGTAGAATTGCTCGGCCCTCGGTGCCGAGTTTCCCGTCGAAGTGTTCGAGCGCTTCGTCGTAGTCGCTGGCTTCGCTGGCAACTTCAGCGAGCAGCTTGTGGAACCCTGTCGCGGTCACCTCGAGGCCAAAGACTTCGTCAGTCAAGATGCCCGAGTTCTCGCCGAAGGTCTCGATTCTCGGACGGTCCCTCGTGATGACGTTCTCAATCCTTTGCAGCTTCCACACGCAGTTGCTAGGCACCTCCTGAAGTACGACCGGGGAGTGGGTCGCAACGATCGCCATGCCGTTCCGATTCGTGAGCAAGTCGCTCAAGGCTCGGACGAAGGCCGACAGCAGCGGGGGATGAAGGTGCGCCTCTGGCTCATCGAGCAGCACGAGACTCTTCTCTTCGACCGTCTCGACAAGTTTTGCGATCGTGAGTAGGACGATCTTGTGTCCCGAGCTGAGTCGACCGAAGATCTTAGGCAAGGCTTCGAACACCTCAGCACCTGGTGCGTCACCGATGAGGTCGCCGATGCCGATCGAGGCAAAAATGGGGTCGCCTTCGAGCAGCCGTAGGGCGCGCGTCAGCCGGCCATGGCGGGCACCGACGAGGCATGTCTTGACTGACTGGCTCATCTCACGCCCGAGGGCGGCGGGGCCTTTCGACTCCTGCACTTCCTCGCCGCTCGAGTTGCTGATCTTCTTCAGCCCGACGTAGTGGTACGGCAGCCCTGGACGGTCCTGGGGAAGGCTCAGCGGTGCGAAGGAATCAAATGCGCTAAACGACACCGACACGACGTTGGAAAACTGCTGCCACGGTCGGCGACCGCCTTCCTCCCCGAGTGGCCGGTCCGAGCTCGCCACGATGACCTTGGCGATCCCGTTGAGCACCGTGCTCTTGCCCACTCCGTTGCGACCGATCAGAACGTGGATGTTGCTCGGCGGGCTGGACGATGGGTCAACCTTGAAGGCGAGGCCCAACGAGCCCTTGCGATAGACGAACTGGTACGGAGTCAGCCGGGCGCCCCCTCGGGCTAGTCGGGCGAACTGGTCGCGCACCGTCCGGATCGGGACATTGCGAAGCAGGGACACTCCTGTGACCTGTTCGGCATCGGCGCGCGCGAGCAGGTCCGGGTCGAACGCAATGTCGTTGATCGCTCTTAAGAACGACTCACGAAACGAGGCGCCGATCTCGGACAGGGACTCATAGAAGCTGGTGTCCTGCCCGAGCGAAAAGAACCGATCGTCGAGCGCCTTGAACCGTCCAGGCAGTTCGGGGCTCCGATAACCAGGCTCCTTCTCACCGTCACCCCTCCTCGGCTTGAGACCGAACTCGCCGATCTTGGTCTCGCCGAGGTGATGAAGGGTCGCGTCGGCGTCGACGTACGAGACGTTGTACAGCGTGGAAAACTTGAACCAGTCGTCCCAGCCCGACGACCACAGATACACCGTTTCAGCGCGTCGCTCACGGCTCGGCGGCATCGACGTGACAACACGAAACTTCATCGCCCTCCCGCCTCGCGGCCCCAGAACCAGAAATCTACGACACTCCGGAAACAAACGTCGTCGATCAGGCCGAGTGGCTGGCCTCGCGTTCCGCCCCGCGGTCGAAGGGGTCTGCTGCACGGGGGCAGGCCAACTGTCGGAGGCCGCCCGCCAGCGGCCCGCCGCAGTGTGAATTGCAGTATTGACCGCGGTAAAGAAAGCCACTGTACGCTGACCTGGCCAAACCTGGTGTCACTGCCGTTTGAATCAGAGTGCCCCGTCGCGCCGGCCGCGGCGGAAGCTCGGCCTCTCGTGCCCAATGGCCGCACCAGGAGCGATGGTTGGCCCACAAAGATGCGGCGTCAAACTGGGGCGCTTCACTGAAGGACTTCTGGTGACGTGACGCGCGCGACCGATCATGGGCGAACCCACCTGCGGCAACGCGCGTTCGCCGGAGGTCGACCCGGACTATGGTCAATCTAGTCGTGGCTAGGTGGCGCTCGGTGCCGGTTCGCCACGGACGGCGGACTCGACCGCGGCGACCTGCTCGGCTTCGAGCCAGTAGTCCGAATGGACTCTTAGGGCCCTGCCTGCGGGGCGCGCGTCGCCATCGGCGAGCTCAACATCCGCTGGTAGACCACCGGCTGATTGGACTGAGCCTGCCACGTCGTTGTCGTGGGGGGCCATCTCGGTCGAGATCGGATCGGTGCCGCGCCAGAAGTTGACCCACGTCGCGACCGACTCTCGGATCTTGACGCGTTCTTCGGGTGGGAAGTGGCATGGGAAGTAGGCGCTGTACAGGGACGCGAGCGGCGATCCGCAGGTGACCAGCGCAAGCTCGTCCCTAGCCCAGCCACGATCGGCCAGGCGCTTTACGAGTTCTGCCCCAAGGACGCTGCCCTGGCTGTGCCCGACGACCACGACTGGCCGGGCTAGGTGCGCGGCATGGTCGACAGCAGCGTTGAGAGTCACAAATCGATACGGCGGCGCAGCAAGCGGATGAGTGGCGTTGGGCCAGTACCCGACGACATCGCTGGCGACTGCAATCGTCGCCCGCAGGCCACTGCTGAGCAGAGCGAACGGCAGCAGCACCATCAGCAAATGCAGGCCTCCCACAAAAGTCCAATCGAGAACGTCCCACATGCACCGTAACTCTTCGCCTCTAAGGACTGAGTCCAGGTTGCTGTGCAGGCTCCACATCGTGAGTGCCGTGACCGATGCCATCGCAACCACGAGCGCCAGCACCGCCAGCGGGAACCCGCGCCTTGTCGGCCGCGCAATCAGATTGTGCACGAGTCGGGCCCGGTGCTCGCTGCGTCGCCGGCCGACGGCGGGCCCGCCGACCAGCTGGCCCAATCGCTTCACGACCCACAACACAATCAGGACTGCCACCGCGAGCCAGCCGATCACAACCAAAGGCGCTGCGAGCGTGTCCCGCGCGCTGTATGGGAGAGCCGCGTAGTCGAACGACCGAAGCAATGGCTCGGCACGATGGATCCCCGCGGGGTCACCGTGAAGCGGGGTGTGTCCACTGACGTAGAGCGCGACCCAGTCGGCGAGCAACGCGACCAGGGACCCGGCAACATGCAGGACCACCGCTGCGGCGAACAAGGTGATGCCAACGCCGAGCGCAGGTGCCGCCGGCTGCCCCGCCCAGTTGGACGTCTTGCCGAGGACGGAGGCCGCCGCCGTCACGACCACGATGAGGGCGGTGACGGCGATCGTTGACCACGCGAGGACGACCGACCAGTCCGCCCACTCGATCAACGTGGGCGTCCCGTCCCTCGGAGTCCAGTCCCGGGTGCCCTCAGCCGGCTTCAAAATCCCGATCGTGATGCCCGCGGCCGCGACCGCGACGAGATGGACTACCGCCCACCCGCGGGCGCCTGGAGCCTGGTCCGACGCCGCCATTCGCCATGCAGCGGCCCGCCGGGCCAGGAGCAGGCACCAGATAAGAGTGACGAGCACCAAGATCACCAGGGCGATGTCGCACCCCCAGATCTCGTCCGGGAGATACAGCTTGATCATCACCGCTTCGGCGACCACGAGCGACCAGAAGTAGGCGCCCAGCGTCAGCAGCACACCGATCCCGGACACGAGGCCGCGAAGGATAGCCCCTGCCTTGCCGGTCGGACCCATCTCGCCCGCTGCATTGCACAACGTGAACGGCAATCCCATGTACCAGGCCGGAGAGTTGAGCGACCGCGACCACCGGGTCCAGGCCAGCAGCCATACCGGGTGAGGCGTGCGCGATGGCGGCATCGGTCGCACGATCGCTGGCGTGTTGTCGCTGCGCTCCAGAGCCTGACCATCGTCAGTTATCGGCGAGCCCAGCGCGCTGTACGCCGCGTGGTTTCCGATACCGTGGATCCGCAACTCAGATCCGAGCACGCGCTCACCAGATGCATCGGGCAGGTCGACCATGACACCAGTGAACTGCAGTGGCGCTCTCGCCCGCGAGAACTTTCCAATACTCGTCCCCGGCCACACTCATTGACGACGCTCCAGCGGCGAAGCCTGGTCGCCACTTTGCTTGACATCAGCCAGAGAAGCTGCCGCGGACTCGTCGTCCGAGCACGGCCAAATCCATTTGGCTGACCGCAGGCCCTAGTTCCCCGTGGGCAGGCGGTGGCCGCCTACAGCACGGAGTGCGTCTTCGCCGCCGAGGCCCGCTCTGGGGCGCAGCCCGCTCGGCCGAGCCGAAACGGCTGGGTCGCGTGGGTACTTGCGGTGTTGACCGCCGCAACGAAAACCACTGTGCGCTGACCTGGCCATACCCGGTGTCGCTGGCGCTTGAATCAGAGTGCTGCCCAGTTGCATCGGAAGCTCGCCTCGTCTTGTCCGATGCCCGCAGCAGAAGCCATGGTTGGCCCACAAAGATTCGGCGTCAAACCGGGGACGCTTCGGGATCGGCGTCAGGGGGCCCATCCTCCGCAATCAGATCCCTCTAACCGCTAGGGGACGCAACGACTGCCGGGGCTGGTCTATGAAACAGAGTGGTTCCGCGGATCGGTCAGCCAATCGAGCATGGGTCGGCCGATGCAAGTCAACGGTGGATCGACGCCGTAGTCGGTGGGGAGGGGCTGTAGGTGCGGCCCGTGGAATCGGTCGCCCGAGCAGACAGCGGGTACGACCGGCCCGGGGCATTGGCACCACCCCATCCGGTCGGACGGTCCCGGCCTTCCGATTCTTCCTACGCCGAGGGGGTGAACACGACTCAGGATTCCACTGGGCATCAGCGCGATTGCCTGACCGCGTCCGCCGATCAGCCAAGCCTGCTTCGTGCTCGACTTAGGGTTGATGTATTCGCTCCGCCGGAACCGGCCGCCAGCGATGATGTCAATCAACAGCGGGTCGCCGCTTGGCAGCGAGGTGCCATGGCGTACCTGGGGCTTTCCTTCGTGCTTCAAGCGGACCGCCGACAGAGAGACGCTCGCGCCACTGAGGTCGCGGGCGGCGGTCTGCAGAGTCGTGTCCCACGTGGCAAGCAGGTCCGCCATCTCCGCCTCTTGACGTGCAGCGGCGATCTCACTCGCTCGGCGACTTCGTTCGACGTCGATGTGGGTGCCCTGCCGCAGTGCCTCGAGGTCTCGATCGAAAGTCATCGCGGCATCCGCTTGCGGTGCCGTACCTCGCGCCAGCTCGAACCAGAGATGATGCGATGCCACCCGGTGTAGATATTGCCATTGATGTCCGGGTAGACGATGACCAACGAGGCGCCGTCGACCAGCTGGACGGCGACAGCTCCGGCCAGATTGTAGTTGTCCTGGTCTCCGACCATGAGAACCTCGACCTCGTACTCATCGAGCGGCCAGCTCTCGTGCATGTCGCAAGGTTAGTGCTGGTCGACAGTCCGGGCAGACGGATCGGTCAAGGTCTATTGCGACGAGCCGTCGCTAGCCTGTCGAAGTGACCCGCGAGGCCGACGACCGCATCCTCATCGCCCGCCTCGACGGCTCAGCCCTGAGGCTCGCGGCGAACAAGGCGAGCGAACCCGATGCGATCGCCGAGCTGCACCGGATCTCGACCAGGCCGGATCTGCTCGGGCGTGCTGCCGGCCGATTCCTCGCGGACACACGACACGACCATCCGCACCCGTTCTCGGCGCTCGCGCTGCGGCTCCTGGCTCAGGCTGGGGCGGGACCGTGAGGCGGCTGAGCCAAAGGCTGCCAAGGTCGCCACGAGACCCTGAGTTACGGAACCGAGGCCCCTCGACTCTCTAGTATGTCGATCCGTGGCGGGCCGCCCTGTTTCAATGCCGGGTTGCGGCTGACATGGTGCTGCCGGTGTTGACCGCAGTGAAGAAAACCACTGCACGCTGACCTGGCCCAACGTGGTTTCGCTCGTGCGGCAACCGTGAGTGCGGCGCAGGCTGACGCGGGAGCTCGGCCCTCATCCCGTCCTAGATCCCGCGGCAGAAGCCGGGCCTCGCCCACAACGATGCGGCATCGAACCTGGGGCGCTTCAACTTGATGCGCCCTCCCGCAGCCTTCATGGTCAGCAGCTCAGCACGGTGAGCGAACCCCAGGCTCAGTCGTGGCTCAACCTTAGATGCGCTCGAAGATCGTGGCGTTGGCCTGACCTCCGCCCTCGCACATGGACTGGAGGCCGTAGCGGACTCCGCGATCGCGCATGTGGTGGATCAGGGTCGTCGCCAGACGTGCCCCCGACCCGCCCAGCGGATGTCCGAGGGCGATCGCGCCACCGACGGGGTTCAGGGCGACGTCCGGCACGTCGTAGGTGGCCTGCCAGGCGAGCGGGACTGAAGCGAACGCTTCGTTGATCTCGAAGGCGCCGATATCGGCAAGGCTGAGACCCGACTTGGCCAGGGCCTTGGCGGTTGCCGGGATCGGCCCGGTGAGCATGATGTTGGGCTCGCTGCCGATGACCACCGCGGTGTGAATCCGCGCGAGCGGCTGCCACCCGTGGGCGGCCGCAACCTCTGAGGTGGTGATGAGAAGGGCGGCAGCCCCGTCGCTGATCTGCGAGCTGTTGCCCGCGCTCACGACGCCGCCCTCGAGGAACGGTGTGCGAAGGCCCGCGAGAGCCTCGACGGAGCAGTCCGCGCGGACGCCCTCGTCCCCGGCGACCAACCCGTCAGGAGTGTCGATCGGGACGATCTGCTCGATGAAGCCGCCCTCGGCGATCACAGCGGCGGCGCGCTGGTGCGAACGCTGTGCATAGCTGTCGAGCGTGTGTCGATCGATCTCCCACTCCCGGGCGATCTGCTCGGCGCCGACACCCTGGTTGGGCATCCCGTCCCCGTAGCGCTTCGTGTAGAGCGCTCCGAGCGGCGACTGATCTCCAACCGCCGAGCCCATGGGGATGCGGGACATGGACTCGACGCCACCTGCCACGACGACGTCGTAGTGCCCCGCAACCACGCCGGCGGCCGCGAAGTGGATCGCCTGCTGGGAGGATCCGCACTGCCGATCCACCGTGGTGCCCGGGACGGACTCCGGCCAGCCGGCCGAGAGCACCGCCGTCCGGGCGATGTCGAAAGTCTGCTCACCGACCTGACTGACACACCCCCAGATCACGTCCTCTACTTCCACCGGATCCAGGTCCACGCGGTCAACGAGACCGGAGAGGACCTGCGCAGAGAGGTCCGCGGGATGGACTCCCGAGAGCCCACCGGACCGCTTGCCAACGGGTGAACGAACAGCTGCAACGACAACTGCGTCTCGCATTGATGTCTCCTAGTGTGGGGAGGGCTCGGAACTCAGCCGTGGAGCGGGAAGACCCACGGCCGCAACGGGGAGCCCGTGGCGCCGCGGAGGCGGAGGCAGGCCGCGAAGAACGCGAACTCATATACCTGCGCTGCAGCCAACTCCTCCAGGTGCAGGGCCTCGATCAGCGGGGCACCTGCCTCGGCGAGCAGGTAGGTGTGGACGGGCGTGTAGTTGTCGTCGTCGTGCGCCGGACCCTGCTCCACGCAGATCGTGTCTGCGCCGACGATCATGGCGCCCTTCTCGACCAGGTGCACGGCCGCAGCACGGTTGATGCCCGGCGGATTCCCACCCCACGCCTCGTGGTCGGGCCAGGCCCGCATCCGTCCGGTACGGATGAGAACGACGTCTCCGGACTCGATGGTGACCTCTTGCGCCTCGAGACACTCGTCGACGTCGTCCGGGGTGATCCCGTAGTTGTCGGCCAGCATGTCCACGCCGCGAAGCGTGGCGAAGTCGAGAAGAACGCCTCGGGCAATGATCGGAGGCATCTGTTCAGCCCCGGACTTGTGCCAGTGCCGGCTGCCGAGGTGCTCGGTCTCGTTGAAGTTGTTGTAGATCTTCCCGTTGTAGCCGTAGTGGTTGAGGGTGTCGATGTGGGTGCCGGTGTGCGTGTACATCAGGATCGAGTCACCTGAGTAGCCCACGTACTCGGTGAGCTCCTTCGAGATGCCCGGCAGGCCGTCGTTCACGGTGCCGTGCGGTGTGTGCGTCATCCAGATCTGGTACGCAGGGTCGCCGATCATCTGCCATGAGGGCATCCCGATGAAGTAGTCGACCGAGAGATCGAACATCCTGCTGGCATCGATCCGACTCATGACGGCTGCACGTGATTCCGGCGTCATCAGGTTGAGCCGCCCGATCTGGTCCTCGGGACCGTACGGGCTGGTTGCGACCTGACGGTTCGCACCTGATGCGGGGTTGTCGGACACCATCTTCACTCCTTGGGTTCTGGGATGTGTGACGCTTCTCGTGCGGTGATGCGGTGCTCGCAAGCCGGGTCTCAGCGAGACCACTCGCTCGGACAGGCAAGATGAAAATTGGTCAGACGCTGGAAGGCATCGGCCGCCCGGAGGACCGTGGCCTCCTCGAGGTGTCGGCCGACGAGCTGCATGGAGACAGGCATACCGTTGCCGTCGAAGCCGACGGGCACCGCACACGCCGGCAATCCGATGAGGTTCCACTGCGACATGAAGGACGCACCTGACCAGCGGTCCATCATCGTCGGGTCCGTCTCATCGAGCAGGCGAGCCCCTGTGGGCATCGTGGGCAGCACGAGCACGTCGCACTGCTTCATCGACGTGGCAACGTCGGCGGCGAACATCTGCCGGATCTTGAGAGCCTGCACGTAGTCGGCGGCGGTGAACAACGCGCCGCGGACGAGCAGCCCGCGGTGGTACACGCCGTAGTCGGACCATCGCTTCGCCAGATCGTCCCGGTGGTAGGCCAGACCCTCGCTCAGCAGCACGATCTGGCAGGCGATCTTCGCGATGTCGGCGTAGGGCAGATCGATCTCCACGATCGCAGCCCCAGCCTCCCGCAGGGTCTCGATCGCTTCCGCGACGCCTTTGCGGACCGGCTCGGAAGCGTTGCCCTCCTCGAGGAAGTAGCGCTTCGGCCAGCCGAAGCGCAGGAGAGCGGCCGACCCGTCGAGTGCAGCCGCATAGTCAGGGACGGTGCCCGATGAGGTCGTGCTGTCCAGCGGGTCGTGGCCCGCGATCACCTGGAGCAGATGCGCACAGTCGCGCGCCGAGCGGGCGATGGGACCTACCGTGTCCAACGAGGGGGCCAGGGGGACGACGCCGGTGAGGGGCACCCGTCCCGCGCTGACCTTGAGTCCGGTCAACCCGTTCAGCGCTGAGGGATGCCGGACCGAGCCCGCGGTGTCGGTCCCGAGCGCGCCCAGTGACAGGCCCGCCGCGACCGCAACCGCGGACCCGGAGCTCGACCCGCCGGCGTACCGGTTCAGGTCCCAGGCGTTGTGCGGCATGCGAAAGCCCTTGGACGGATCGTTGAGGCCGAGGGCGAACTCGTTGGTCGTCGTCTTTCCCGTCACGATCGCGCCCGCCTCGCGCAGCCTGTGGATGACCGTCGCGTCTCTGTCGCCGGCCCACAGGGGCGGAGGAACGAGGCTGTTGGCCTTCGTCGGACCCTCGACCGTCGCGATGACGTCCTTCACTGCGATCGGGATGCCGTGGAGCGGCCCGCGGTCGCGCCCTGCCGCCAGCTCGTCGTCGGCCACCTGCGCGGCCTCTGTCGCGGTGTCGCGGAACGTCGTGACGAATGCGCCCAGGTCCGCGTCGGAGCCCTCGATCCGCGCGAAGCAGTCCGCCACGAGCGACGACGCCGTGACCGAGCCGGATCGCAAGGCAGACCCCGTCTCGGTGATCGTGGGACCCCTGCCCGGAGGAGGACCGACGCCGTCGGACGCTGGAGCAGGTGGGAAGGCCTTGGGTACCGAGGTGTCGCGCGGCACGCCGTCGACGGCTGTTCGATGGAGGTCGTCCGCCTGGTCACGCAGGGTGGAGTAGTCGCGTGCAACCGAAGCGAGCTCCTCGCCTTCCACGGCGAAGCCGAGAAGGTCCAACAGGACCCGAACACGCTCTTCCGGTGCGGTCATCTCGGTACCGGCCTCAACGATCCATGAAACCGGTGTAGCGCCCGCGCAGCATGTCGCGACTGACGATCATCTTCTGGGTCTCCGTCGTGCCTTCACCGATACGCCTGATGCGAAGCTCTCGATACCAACGCTCGAGCGGCAGATCCTTGGTCACCCCGTAACCACCGTGGATCTGGATGGCTCGGTCGACAACCCGGCCGGAGGCTTCCGTCGCCACGATCTTCGCGATCGCCACCTCGGTGCGGAACGGCTCACCACTGTCGGCGCGCTCAGCGGCGTCGAGGGTGAGCAGCGCCGCCGAACGGATGTCGACCTCGTTCTCCACGAGCATCCACTGGATACCTTCGTGGTCAGCGAGCTTCTGGCCGAAGACGGACCGGATGCCCGCGTACTCGACGGCGAGGCGCTGTGCGGCCATCGCGACCCCGATGCAGCCGGCCGCGTAAGGGATCCTGTTCTTGGTCAACCGCTCGCTCGCCATGGCGAAGCCCTGTCCCACCTCGCCGAGCACTGCGCTGTTCGGGACGCGGACGTCCTCGAAGACGAGCTCCGTCGGGTAGTGGCCGGAACGAAGCGTGTGAATCACGCGACGGACCGTGAAGCCGGGGGTGTCCGCATCGACGATGAAGCAGGTGATCCCGTCGCGACCCGACTCGCGATCACCGGTGCGGGCTAAGACCAGACCGAAGTCCGCCGAGTCGGCGCCACTGATGAACACCTTGTTGCCGTTGATGATCCAGTCCGACCCGTCCTGCTTCGCTCGCGTCTGGATGGAACGCGCGGGGTCGCTGCCTCCTGCTGGCTCGGTGAGCGCGAAGAACGAGCTCTTCTCACCCCTCAGGACCGGGTAGAGGTAGCGCTCCTTCTGCTCATCGGTCGCTTCGTACAGCTGAGCCATGTCGGGTTGGCCGAAAGCCCCGTAGCAGGCCGAGTACAGACCGGCGCGGTGCTGCGACATCTCCATCGCCAGCAGGGTCCGGGTCACCGTGTCGAGCCCAGGACCCCCGAACTCCTCCGGGGTGTCCAGGTTGTAGAGGCCCATCTGCTTCGTCTTCGTCCGGAGTCGGTCGAGGACCGAAGGGCTCAGCTCGCTCTCGTCAGGATCGAGCTCGAACTCCAGCGGGACGATCTCGTTCTGGACGAAGGAACGGACGTTGTGGATCAAGGTGCGCTGGACGTCGTTATAGGCGAATCCCATGGGTCTGTGCTCCAGTTCCTAGTTCTGCCGGATTCGTCCGGTCGGGAGGTTCTCGGTGCCGGCGGGGTTGCGCGGCGGGCGTCCTGTGTCGTTGATGTACACCTGGAGGACTTCGCGGAATCGAGAGATGTAGGCGTTGGTCCGTTCGTAGCGGAACGACAGGCCGGGCTCGCGGTCCAGCCACTGCTGCAACGCGCCGCGGAGCCCGAAGGCGCTGTGTCCACCCGCGTAGGCGATCTCGAGTACTTCGTCGCCGTCAGCGATCTCGAAGACGCCGACGGTCGCGGGGACCATCGCCACCGTCCCGGCGTTCAGGGGGGTCCAGTCCTTGGTCATGGAGGTGCTCATCGCACTGCCACCGCCAGCGAGGTGGCGCGCTGCGCGACGGCAGCCACGGAATCCGGAGCTGCCAGGAGGGTCGTCGGGATCTCTACATGGCGCGAGCGCACGTACTCACCAAGTCCTTTGGCTTGAGGGTCGGGCCGGGTCGTCGCAGCCACTCCGTCGCCCAGGAGGCCGCGGACGACGAAGTTGACTGCCCGGATGTTCGGGAGCTCGAAGCGGTCGACCGTCAGGCCGTCTGTCTCAGCAAGCAGGGCGCGCAACCTGTCCTCGTCGAGGAAGTCCCGCAGCCATGAGTACGCCTCGTCGGAGCGTGCCCAGAATCCGATGTTGGCGTCCCCGCCCTTGTCGCCGGATCGGGCACCGATCAACCGGCCGAGAGGCGCGACGACGGTGTCGGCGGCGACGCTGCTCGTCAGCGACGCGGGCGGGCGCGCCTCGTATCCGTGGTACTGCTCGTGCGGGGGCGCCGGCACGGGCGCTCGCCGCCCGTCCGCGAAGACGACCTCGGGCGCGAGCTCGTCAGTCGGGATCAGGGCCGGCCAGTAGACCCCGTAGGCACTCGCGGTCCGTTCGGCACGCTCGACCCACATGCCGGGGTACCCGGCCATCCCGATATCCCCGATCGCGTCGAAGAACTGGCGACCGACCCTGTTCTCGTCAGGGTCCTTGAGCGTGATCCGCAGCCGGGACTCTGCGGAGGCGTTCACCGCGGGGTCCGGGACGTCGGTGCGAAGCAGCCGCACGTCGGCTTCGGCGAACGTGTCCAGGCCGCCCAACGCGTCGTCGAGCGCGCGCACTGTGTGCTCCGCCTTCGCCTCGATGTCGAGCCCGGTGAGGATGAACGTCGCGCTGTTGCGGAAGCCGCCCAGGTAGTTGAGACAGACCTTGGTGGTGTCCGGAGCCGGCAGTCCGCGAACGCCGCTGATCCGGACCCGATCGGGCCCTTCCTGAATCAGGTCGATCGTGTCGAATCGCGCGATGACGTCCGGGTTGAGGTAGTCCGGTGAGGCGGTCTCGTAAAGGACCTGGGCAGTCACCGTCTCCGCGGTCACCGCGCCCCCCGTCCCGGGGTGCTTGGTGATGACGGAAGACCCGTCCGGCATGATCTCCGCGATCGGATACCCGGGCCGCCGGCCGCCGGAGATCTCGGTGAAGAACGAGAAGTTGCCGCCCGTGGCCTGAGGGCCGCACTCGATGACGTGCCCGGCCACGACGGCGCCGGCCAACCTGTCCCAGTCGTCGAGCCGCCAGCCGAACGCCCATGCCGCGGGCCCCACCACGAGGGACGCGTCGGTCACCCGCGGACACACGACGATGTCCGCACCGCCCCTGAGCGCCTCGGCGATCCCCCATCCGCCGAGGTACGCGTTCGCAGTCACGGGCTCGATGCCGGTCTCCGCCAGGGTGCTGCCGGTCCCCAGGTGGGCGAACGGATGTCCCTCGGCCTGCAGCTCCGGAAGCCTCGGGAGGATGTCGTCGCCCTCGATGTGGGCGATCGTCGGTCGCAGGCCGAGCCGTCCGGCCAGGACTCTCAGCTCTCGCGCGAGACCGCCCGGGTTCAGCCCTCCGGCGTTGGTGACGATCTTGATGCCCCGGTCGAGACAGGTGCCGAGCACGTCCTCGGCCTGCTTGAGGAAGGTCGCGGCGTAGCCGGCGTCCCGGTTGCGCTGCCGGCTCTTCCACAAGATCAGCATCGTCAGCTCCGCGAGGTAGTCCCCGGTCAGGACGTCGAGGGGACCCCCCTCGACCATCTCCCGGGCAGCCGCGAGCCGGTCGCCGTAGAAGCCGGAACAGTTGCCGACCCTCAAGATCTGACGTGACTCGCTCATCTCACCCTTTGCTCTGTGCTGTGTGTTCAAGGCAGTGCAACGACTGCCGACGCGGTCGCGCACACCTCGTCGTCGGACTGACGGACCTCCTTGAGGTCCAGGTGGACCAGCCGTTCATCGCGGTCGACGGCGACGATCTCTCCAGCGCAGACCAAGACGTCTCCGGGCACGGCGAACCGTCGGACGGACACCGTCAGACGACGGAGCCGCGCAGCTGTTCCCATCCAGTCCGTGCAGAGGCGGGTCAGGAAGGCGCCGTGCAGATAAGATTGCACCAGGACGTCGGGATAGCCTTCGGCCGCCGCATAGTCCGGATCGAAGTGGATGCGGTGGCTGTTCCAGGTCACCGCGCTGTAGCGGAAGACCTGCAGCCGCGTCGGCACCTGGCTCAGTTCCGGCAGCTGATCGCCGACGTTGATGTCCTCGAACCGGACGTGGCCGTCGCGAACGGAGGCGGGAAGGCTCATCGCAGGAGCAGCTTTCGGGTCGTGGTCACCAGGAGGTGGCCGTGGGAGTCGAGGAACTCGTGGCGGTGGGTCACGACGATCACCGGTCCCGAACGGCCGTCACGCAGCTCGGCGTCGATCAGTGTCGACCGCTCCTCCACCCGGGTCCCGGCGGTGATGGGTGCATGGAACTCCATGTCCTCACCGCCACCCATCACCCGGACGCCCTCGGTGGGAACGTCCTCGAGCGCCGCCGCCGGGGTGCCGTCCACCCGCAGCTCGTCGGTCGACGGGCCCTCGTCCCACACCGAGACCGCGGTCACGAGGTTGGGAGGAGCCACGATGTCGGCATACCCCTGGCTCTGCGCGAACGCAGCATCGTAGTAAAGCGGGTTCGACTCGCCGATCGCGCGCGCATAGCGACGGATCAGCACGGGCGTGATCTCGCCGAGAACGTGCGTCGATTGCGAACCGATGCTCGCTCGGATCGTCTGCAGCAATGTCTGGTCGACGGCCATGAGGGTCCCCCTAGACGACGTCATCGTCGTGCAGCTCGCGGATCTGGTCGGCGGCGAGGCCGAGACGACCGGTCAGGACGTCGTCGGTGTCGGCGCCGAGTGCGGGCGCGCTGGTCGCGGGAGGCGGCGAGGACCCCGCCAGGCGCAGGGGGCTGCCGAACACGTACGACGGTCGACCGTCGGCCCCTGTGACGGGCTTGATCATCGCGTCGCTGCCGACCATCGGTCCTGCCATGACATCGGCGAGGGACAGCACCGGGGCACAAGGGACGCCGGCAGCCTGGAGGTCCTGCACGATGGCGTCACGAGTGCGCTCTCCCGTCCACAACGAGACGATCTCGTCGAGCTTCTCCATCTGGGCGACCCGCCCCGGGGGACTCGCAAGCTCCGGCGCCTCAGCCAGGTCCACGCGTCCCATCAGGCCGCAGAGGGTCCGCCAGTGGTGGTCGGTCATGCAGAGGATCGCAACCCAGCCATCCGCAGACGGGTACACGTTGTAGGGGCTGACCGCCATGCCGCCGTGCCGGTTGCCGGTGCGCTCGGGAAGAGTCCCGTCGTTGTCGAGGTATCCGGCGATGCTGGACGTCAGCGAGGGAATCACTGAGTCCTGCATGGCAACCTCGACATGCTGCCCGCGACCCGTCACCGTGCGTTGGAAGAGAGCCGCGACGACCGCGCCGAAGAGATGAGTGCCTCCGAAGAAGTCGGCGACTGCGGGGCCCGCCTTGGTAGGAGGAAGGTCCGGCTGGCCGGTCGTCGCCATCACCCCGGAGACGGCCTGGATCGTGAGGTCCATGGCGCGTTGCTCGGCTTGGGCCGTGTTCGCTGCGTAGCCACGGCCGGAGGCGAGGATGATCCGCTCGTTGACGTCGGACAGCACATCCCACCCGAGTCCCAGGCGCTGCAATGCGCCTGGGCTGAAGTTCTCGACGACGACGTCGGCCTGAGCGACGAGGTCCAGGAAGAGGTCGCGCCCGCGCGGCTTCTTGAGGTTCAGCCGGAGGCTTTTCTTGCCGCCGTTGAGGAGACCGAACGCAGCTGTCTGCTGCTCGCCGACCACGCGCCACCGCACCGGCTCGCCCCCGAACGGTTCGACCTTGATGATCTCCGCACCTAGCTGAGCGAGCAGCAAGGTGCAGTACGGGCCGTTGTACACCTGGCTCAGGTCAAGGACGGTGATGCCGTCCAGTGCCCGTGTCGTCATCGAGCTCCTCCCATCGGTCGCGTCGCGAAGTCCCGTCTGGAAAACATACTACTGCGTAGGTCGCGTTCGTCAATGGCTTTCTTCGAACGCCTCACCGCGCCCCACCGTGGGCCGCGCACCTCAGGGTTCACTGAGCTCGCGGAACGCAACCACCGCGGGGTCGAGGTCCCCCCTGGAACCGTGGACAAAGGTCTGAGCGCCCATCCCCGGGGGCGCAGCCGGCAGGCTGCGGCTCCAGTCCATGACGCAGATCCGCCGCAGGACCCGCCACTGGCCGTCACGACGGACGAGTCGGTCGACGTAGCGGCCGGCATAGAGGCCGCCACCCACGGGCGAGCGATCACTCGAGCTGTCCATTCCCTCCAGGTAGCAGAGGAAGTAGGACTCGCAAACCGCCGCCAGACCGCGCACCTCGATCAGCAGGTTCCCGACCAGGTGGTGCCTCACCAACTGATCGTTCCGCGACTCCCGGAGCTTTTCGGCGAATTTCTCGACCGTCCCGCTCGCGTATCCGTGATCGTCGTAGGCACCGGGGTGGTAGCAAGCCTCGACCATCTCGACGTCGCCGCGGTCGACCCCGTGCGCATAGCGCAGGACAGTCCGACCGATCTCGCGCTCGTCCGCGAGCAGCTGCACTCTCTCTTCCATCTCGTCGACAGCCTGCACGCCGTTGCCCTCATGCGGCAGCAGTCGGTCTTCACGCATGTTCACCATTGGACCTCCTCATAAGCCACCATACAGGAAAAACCTACGTGGTAGTATGTACCCGTGGCTGACATCGAGTACAACGTCGCGGACGGAATCGGCACGATCCTGTTGAACCGGCCGCGGCTGAAGAACGCGTTCACCCTCGAGATGATCGACGACTGGGCAGACGCGTTGCGGTCCGCTCGCGTGGACCCCGAGGTGCGGGTGGTGGTCGTCACCGGCGCCGGCGACGCTTTCAGCTCCGGGATCGACTTGAACACCTTCGACCGCGAGGCAACCGATCCGCTCGCGCTCAAGGCACTCCTCCACGAACGGATCCACCGCGTCGCCGCTGCGGTCGAGGACCTCGACAAGCCGCTCATCGCGGCCGTCAACGGGATGGCCGTGGGCGCCGGAATGGACATGGCCCTCATGTGCGACGTCCGGCTCGTTGCGGAGTCGGCCCGCTTCTCGCAGGCCTACATCCGGATCGGGCTCGTGCCTGGGGACGGTGGCTGCTACTACCTGCCCCGACTGGTTGGCATGGCCAAGGCCCTCGAGCTGATGTGGACCGGAGACTTCGTCGGCGCCGAGGACGCGCAGCGCCTGGGCATCGCCGACCACGTGCGCGCCGACGCGGACTTCGTAACCTTCTGGCGCTCCTACGCCGAGCGGCTCGCCGCCCAGCCGCCGCTCAACGTGCGACTCATCAAGCGAGCGGCGTACCAGTCGGCGAACACTGACGCCCGCACTGCACTCGACTTGATCTCCTCGCACATGGCCCTCGTCCACAGCACGGCGGACTCGCGCGAGGCCATGACCGCCTTCCGCGAACAGCGGACACCGCGATTCACCGGAAAGTGAGGAAGTCGCATTGAGTACAGCATCAGCCCCCGCTGCCGCGTCCTCGATCCTGCTCTCGCGGAACGGTGCCAAGGCCACGGTCACCCTGAACCGGCCGACTCGGAAGAACGCCATCGACACCGGCGGTTGGGACACCCTCCGCACCATCCTCGACGGCCTCGCTCACGACAACAGCGTCCGCGTCGTCGTGCTCACCGGCGCAGGAGGGAGCTTCTGCGCGGGCGCCGACCTGGGCGGGCAAGATCGCGAGGAGCATCCCCTCGCCCGGATGCGGCGGGTCGGCGCCATCGCGGTCGCACTTTGCGAGATGCCGAAGCCGGTCATCGCCCAGGTGTCCGGGATCGCCGCCGGCGCCGGTTGGAACCTGGCCCTTGCCTGCGACCTGGTGGTCGCGGACGAGACAGCGCGATTCACACAAGTCTTCGCTCGCCGTGGACTCTCCATCGACCTCGGCGGGTCCTGGCTGCTCCCACGGCTCGTCGGGCTTCAACAAGCCAAGCGACTGACCATGCTCGCCGAGACGATCAGTGCTCAGGAGGCCTTCGACCTCGGACTGGTCACCTGGGTGTGCGCCGAGGAGCAGGCGGGGCCGTTCGTCGCCGAACTCGCAGATCGTCTTGCCGTGATGCCACCGCTCGCACTGGCCCAGACGAAGACCCTTCTGCACAAGGGGACCGCGCACAGCCTGCACGACGCACTCGACGACGAAGCGTGGGCACAAGCGGTCAACCTCGCCAGCGAGGACGCTCCCGCAGCATTCCGCTCGTTCCTCGAGAAGACGGATACGCCCACCTACACGGGCCGATGGGCTCGCCCGTGAACCGCGCGGCGAGGCAGGGCCAGATGAGCCTGTGGGGACTCGAGCCGGTGGTGCTTCCACCGCTACTCGACCGGGTGCGCACCGAGGTGCGGTCGTTCTTGGCCGACGAGATCTCGACGGGCCGGATCACCCCACGATGCGACCAGTGGCTCGGAGGATGGGATGCCTCGTTCAGCCGGCGTCTTGCCGAGCGTGGATGGCTCGGGATGGCCTTCCCCGTGACGTACGGCGGCACCGGCGCGGGTGCGCTCGCACGGTTCGTGGTCACCGAGGAGCTGCTCGCCGCGGGAGCGCCGGTCGCGGCTCACTGGATCGCCGATCGCCAGTCCGGCCCAGGACTGCTCCGGTTCGGCACCGAGGAGCAGAAGCAGACCTACCTTCCTCGGATCGCTCGCGGGGAATGCTTCTTCGCGGCCGGGATGAGCGAGCCGGACACCGGCTCCGACCTCGCCTCTGTGCGGACCCGGGCGACCCGCGTCGACGGTGGCTGGCGCGTCAGCGGAACCAAGGTGTGGGCGAGCGGAGCACACCGCGCGCACGCGATGATCGCGCTGGTTCGCACCGAGTCCCGATCGGAGGACAGGCACGCGGGACTGACACAGGTCCTCATGGACCTGCCCCATCCGGACGTGCACGTGCGTCCGATCCTGCTGCTCACCGGCGAGCACCACTTCAACGAGGTCGTCTTCGACGACGTCTTCGTGCCCGACTCGCGCGTTCTCGGCTCGCCGGGCTCCGGTTGGCACCAGGTGACGAGCGAGCTCGCGATGGAGCGAAGCGGACCCGAGCGCATCCTGTCCACCTTTCCGCTGTTGAGCGCGGCCATCGACCACCTGGCGGCGAACGCGGTCGCAGCGGTCGCGACCCGGGTGGGAGCGCTGGTTGCCCGACTGTGGACCTTGCGGCAGATGTCGCTCGCTGTGGCCGGCCAGCTCGAGGCGGGTGCTGCCCCGGCAGTGAACGCTGCGCTGATCAAGGACCTGGGAACCAGGTTCGAGGGCGTCCTCATCGACACGGTCCGCGAGCTCAGCGGAGTCGCTCCCGACCTCGAATCGGCCGACCCGCTCGCCGTGCTGCTGGCCGAGTCGGTCGTGCACAGCCCAGGGTTCACCTTGCGTGGTGGAACCAACGAGATCCTTCGTGGCGTCGTCGCCAAGGAGCTGGGGGTTCGATGAACGACGAGACCCGGGCGCTCGTGACGGTGGTCGACGACGTCTGCAACAAGATCACCGATGCCGGGGCGCCCACTCCCGGTCAGTGGGCCGCCCCCGCGTGGGACGCACTGCAGGACCTCGGCGTGACGACGATCTCCGTTCCGGAGGAGTCGGGTGGCTCCGGCGGCTCGATGGTCGACGCCGTCGCAGTCCTTCAGGTCCTCGGCGAGCACTCGATCGATCTCCCTGTCGCCGACACCGCCCTTCTCGGCGGCTGGCTGTTGGCGCGTTGCAACGCGACCGTCCCCCGCGGGCCCCTTGCGGCAGCCGTCCCCGCCGAGCCCCTCGGCATCGCAATAAGCGGTGCCGGCGTCGCCGTCCACGGATCAGTCCGTCGAGTGCCGTGGGCACGGCACGCCGAGCGCGTCATCGTGCTGAGCGACGTCCTTGTTCTGGAACTGGAGGCGGACGAGATCGACATCGTGCCGCACACCAACCTGGCCGGGGAACCTCGCGACGACCTGTCCATCGACGTCAGGATCCCAGCGGAGCGTGTCCACGAGCTCGATGACGACCCAACCGTCGTTCTGCGCGAGCTTCGCGAGCGCTCGGCCCTCGCCAGGGCTGCGCTGATGGCCGGCGCCGGCCGGCGCGCACTGAGCCTGGCCGTCGACTACGCGAGAGAGCGCGAGCAGTTCGGCCGGCCGATCGCCAAGTTCCAGGCGATCCAGCAGCACATCGCGGCCATGGCCGGCGAGGCTCTGGCGGTCAAGGTCGCAGTCGAGGCGGCGGCTCTTGCCTTCGACGCTGGCGGGGATCGTGAGCTTGCGGTGGCCGCGGCAAAGGCGACCGCCGGAGGCTCCGCTGGTCTGGTTGCGTCGTCGGCACACCAGGTCCTCGGTGCCATCGGCTACACCGCCGAGCACGAGCTCCATCGTTCGACGACACGTCTCTGGGCGTGGCGCGACGAGAGCGGCACCGAGCACGAGTGGGCCGCCGCGGTGGGGCAGCGCGTGCTCTCGGCCGGAAGCAGCGGACTGTGGCCGATGCTCACCAGAGCGCGGTGAGTCCGGTGGACAAGGTTCGCTTCGAGTCCCAGGACGGCATCGCCGTCATCACCATCGATCGGCCCCACCAGCGCAACGCGGTCGACCTGGACGTGGCGCACGGAATCGCCGGTGCCGTGGACGAGTACGACGCGCGGGACGACCTGATGGTCGCCATCCTCACCGGAGCCGGCGGCACGTTCTGCGCAGGCCTCGACCTCAAGGCGTTCACCAGCGGCGAGGTTCCGATCCTCCCGGGGCGCGGCTTCGGCGGACTAACCGAGAGCGCGCCGCGCAAACCACTGATCGCAGCTGTTGAGGGGTGGGCCCTCGCCGGTGGCTTCGAGCTCGCGCTCTCCGCCGACCTCATCGTGGCGGCTCGCGACGCGCAGTTCGGGCTGCCCGAGCCGAAGCGCGGTCTCGTCGCCGGGGCCGGCGGACTCCTGAGGCTGCCCAAAGCCCTCCCCTTCCAGACGGCGATGCTGCTCGCGCTGACCGGCGAACCGATCGGCGCCGAGCTGGCCCACGCCCACGGACTCGTGAGCGTCCTCACCGAACCAGGATCCGCCCTGGCGCAGAGCCGAGAGCTCGCCGCGAGGATCGCCGCGAACGGTCCGCTCGCGGTCCGAGCAACCAAAGCGATCCTCACCATGTCAACCGCGTACGACGGCGCCGGCGGTTTCGAGTCGCAGCGCGAGCTCGTCGATCGCGTCGTCGCCTCCCGTGACGCGCTCGAGGGCGCGCGGGCATTCGCCGAGAAGCGCGCCCCCGTCTGGAGGGGGCAGTAGGACCGACCCCTTCGGCTGGGTCCCGCTCAGGCGGGTCTCCGGCGGATCCGGAGCGCGCGCTTGCCGCTGAGCACGGCTGCGCCGACGGCAACGAGCAGCGCGAGGCCGTTGAACAGGTCGGTGACCCAGAGCTGGTTGCCCATCAGCTGGAGGCCCTTGACTCCCGTCGCGAGCAGCACGACGGCTATCACGGTGCCCCAGACGTTGAACCGACCAGGCTTCAGTTGGGTCGTGGCGAGGAAGCAGGCCGCGAAGCTCGGCAGCAGGTACGCGGGGCCGAGCGTGGGTGCCACGCTTCCGATCTTCGCGGTGACCAGGATGCCGGCCAGTGAGGCGAAGAAGGCGGTGACGACGAAGGAGCCCGCGACGTACCACGTCGTGCGCACGCCTGCCAGACGCGCGGCGTCCGGATTGGCCCCGACTGCGTAAGCCCGGCGCCCCGCTGGCGTGTGCTCGAGGAGGTACCACACGATGAAGCAGAGGACGACCGCATAGAGCGCGATGAGTGGCAGTCCTGCCACCTCCTGATTTGCGATGCTCTGAAAGCCTTCGGGCGCCGGCCCGACGAACTGGTAGTTCGAGACGTAGGAAGTGATGGCCAACAGGACGGAACTCATCCCCAGCGTCGCGATCAGGCTGTCGATCCCGACGACCGCGACCAGCACAGCGTTCAGCACTCCGATGCCCACCCCGACGAGCAGCGTGATGGTCACGGCCAGCGCCGGGCTGACGTCGTGCTTGACCATCAACACACTGCAGATCACTGCGCTCATGCCGAGGTTCTGCGCCGCCGAGAGATCGAACTGGCCGACGGCGAGCGTCACCAGCAACCCCAGAGCCAGGATGAGCGTCACCGACTGGTCTCCGGCGATGCTGGTCACCGTCGAGGTCGTCGGAAAGGTCTCCGGGAGCTGGATGGAGAAGAACACCACGAACACTGCCCACAGGAGCAGTCCGCTGTACCTGGCGGGGCGCAGGGCGGCGATCGGTCCTCGCTGGGCGCGCCATCCTGGGCGGGCGTCAGCAACGGCCTCGGTGAGTGGGTGGCCGGCGCTGGTCGGATTCTGCAAGTCATTGATCATGGGTGGTGCGCCCTTCCAGGCTCTTGGCGACCGAGTCGCGGATGGTTTCGCTCACGATGCGGGCGACGGACAGGTCCTTCTTCTCGAGCACGGAAGCGACCGCACCGTTGCGCATGATGAAGACGCGGTCGCACACGGCGCACAGTTCCTCTGCGTCCGAGGAGGAGATGACGACGGCGCGTCCTTGTGCTGCGATTCCGGCGAGGGCGGCGTAAATCGAGGCCTTGGTTCCCGCGTCGATCCCACCGGTCGGTTCGTCGAGCAGCAGGACCTGCGCATCGACGCGGAGCCAACGCGCGAGCACCACCATCTGCTGGTTCCCGCCGGACAACAGTGACAGCTGCCGCTCCGGGTCGTCGGGCACCACGTCGAGGCGCTTCAGCCACGGTCGGACCTCTCGACGTTCCAACCGGGACCCGAGCCACCGGGCGGGACCACGCGACGGAAGTCGCGGCAGGGTCAGGTTCTCCCCGATCGTCCACGACTGGATGGTTGAGAAGCGCTTGCGGTCCGCCGGCGCATAGGCGACGCCGGCTGCGATCGCACGGTCCGGGCGACCTCCCCCCAGCTTCCTGTCCGCCACCCGCACGTCACCCGCGGCGCGAGGCACAGCGCCATAGACCATGCCCAGGACCTGGTCATAGCCCGAGCCGATGAGGCCCGTGACGCCGACGATCTCGCCGGCCCGGACCTCCACCGAGAAGTCGTCCACCTGGTCGCCGCCTACCTGTTCGGTGCGCAGGAGGACGTCAGCGCTTTCGGACGGCATGGGCGGCGAGAACTCTGTCGGCTTCCGGCCGATGATGAGCTCAACCAATTCGTCGCTGTCGACCTCCGTGACGGTGCGCGTGGTGATCCTGCGACCGTCGCGCAGGACCGTGACGCGGTCCCCGATGTCGAACACCTCACGGAGTCGGTGGGTCACGTACATGATCGCCGCGCCCTGGTCGCGCAACTGCCGGATCAGCCCGAAGAGCTGTTCGACCTGGTGCTGCGGGAGGGACGCCGTGGGTTCGTCCAGTACCAGCAGCGCGGGCGCTCCGGCGGTGGCCGCGACGGCGCGGACGATGGCGACCATCGTCTGCTCGCCTGGCGTGGCGCCGGCCAGGGGGGCACTCGGATCGAGGTCCAGATCGAACTTCGACAACAGGCGATCGGCTGCACGACGTTCACGCCGCTCGGAGACCCACCAGCGACCGGAGTACCGATTGCTCAGGGCGATGTTGTCGATCACGCTCAGCTGCGGAACCAGGCCCAGGTCCTGGTGGATGAAAGCCACCCGATGATCGCGGATCGACGCGCTGCCGAGCGTCACGGGCTTGCCGTTGAGCCTGGCCGTCGCCCCCTGATCGGGCGAGTGGTAGCCCGCCAGGATCTTGATCAGCGTCGACTTGCCCGAGCCGTTCTGACCCAGCAGGCAATGCACCTCGCCGGCTCGCAGCTCCAGGTCCACGTCGTCCAACGCCCGTTGGGCCGGGAACGTCTTGGAGAGCGACGCGATGGTCAGCACGGCCTGCCGCGGAGCGCCCGCGGAGCTCATCCCACGTGCCATGCGGAGCGGTACGCCTCCGCGTAGCCCGGCGGCTCCACCTGCTCGTCCGCGTCAGAGACGTTGCTCTCGAGATAGATCTGCTGCCAGCCGATGGGGTCCGCAAGATCATCGAGCGGCACGTCGGTCATCAGACGGATGAGCTGATCGACGGCGCGATAGCCTGCTGCGGCGAGCTCGAGACCGACCGACGCCCACTGCGTCCCATCCTCGATCGCCTCGAGCGCGGTCGGATCGGCCGCCCGGCTGATGATCTTGACCTTGTCCTGCAGGCCCGCCGCCTGGAGCGCTGCATCGAGCCCGGCGTTGTAGTCGACGACCGCGAGAGCCACGTACTTCGTGTCGGGGTTCGCCTGCAGGTGGCTGACGATCTGTGAGGGAACGGTCTTGCCGATGTTGGCGTTCGAGACCTCGAGCACGCCTGCGTTCGCGCCGGCGTCCTCCATGACCGTCTCGTAGCCGTCCTTGATCGGACCCCAGGAACCGGCGAAGGACGGATCCCACACGAACACCGAATCGGTCGGACCGTCCGCGTCGGCGAGGACCGCCTGAGCCATCAGCGTGCCGGTGAACTCGGCGTCCTTCTGCCCGAAAATCACCGCTTCGACGGGGCTGTCAGCCTCTTGGAGCGGGTCACCCAGCGGAGAGATCTCCACGATCTTGGTCCCTGCGGCATGGATCTCCTCGAGCTGGTCGGCCACCGAGGAGTCCGGGAGCGCGGGGATGTAGGCGAGGGCGTCCGGCGGGTCCGCAGCGACCTGGTCCATGGCCGAGGTGTAGCCCTCGGGCGTGCTGTTGGTCTGGAGGGTCGAGACCGTCCACCCCAGCGTCTCGGCGGCCTCTTCAGCCCCGTCGGCCAGCGTGATGCACACCGGGATCGAGCAGGTCAGCAACGTCAGGGTCTTGCTAGTCGGGGCTGGCTCCGGAAGCTCGGGCACCGAGGCGGCCGTCTGGATCTCGGAGTGGTCCTCGAATGCCTGGACGGCTTCGTCGACCACCTGCTGTTGCGCGGGAGTCAGGTTCGCGTTGCTCGTGGAATCGCTGCCGTCACTGCCGCACGCTGCGGTCAGCCCCAGGGCACCGACGATGAGCGCCGTTGCTGAGGCCTTGCATTTCTTCGCCATCGCTTCACCTTCAAGATCGTCGAGCGTGGAACCGCTCGGAACGGGTTGGAGACATGCGGCACCTGAACGCTCGAGAAGTGATGCGTGCCACAGAAAAAATACTACGTAGTAGGATTGTTTCCGTCAATGAAAATGTTCTTCCGACCTCGGCGAGGTCCACATCGGAGGCGCAGAAGGCCCTCCTGCGACGTGCTCGCGCACAAGCGTCCGGCCTGGTCGAACAGGCGCCCGGAGACGAAGCACCGGCCCGACCCGGCCCAGTCGCTCCATCCCTCGTAGAGGAGCCAGTCGCCGGACCGCCACGGCTCGTGCATCACGACCGAGTGGCTGATGGTCGCGAACCAGACGTCATCGTCCTCGATCCGGTAGGGGTGCGGCTCGAGCGCTGCAGTGAGGAGCAGCAGGTCAGAGAGGTAGACCAGCGCAGCATCCCGGTCCGCGCGCAAGGATCCGACCGCGTCGCGGGTCCGCATCCAGACCCGGAGGACAGGCTCTCCTTGTCGCGCAGCGCGACGAAGCAGGGTCCCGTCCGGGAACCTGACGTCGACGCCGATCTCCTTCATGACCCCCGCGATCCACCCCGCGAAGACGGACTCGAGCGCAAACGCCTGATCCGGTGGCGAGACGTGGGCCGGGCCGTCCACATCGGGAGCAGAGACGTGATGCTCGATGCCGCTCTCCTCGCCCTGGAAGGACGCCGTGAGCACCAAGATGGGTCGCCCGTCCTGGGTCGCCTCGACGGTCCGGGCGCTGAAGACGCCACCGTCGCGAGCTCGACCGACCGTGTATTCGACAGGTTCGACCGCGTCGCCGGCCCGGAGGAAGTACGCGTTCATCGAGTTCAGCGTCCGACCAGAAGGCACGGTGCGCAGCGCGGCGAGCGTCGCCTGGGCTGCGACCTCGCCTCCGTACAGCCGCGCGAGGCTGCGAGCCGGCTCCCTGCTGCGGAACCGGTGCGCGTCGACCTGCTGGAGGTCGAATGTCCCCTGCGGCACGAGCGCTCACCCAGCCGCGAGCAGGGCTCGTAGGACGGTGACCAGCTCGAGCGGCCGATCAAGCATCACGTGATGGCCGGCGTCGGGGATCTCCACCGTAGGGACGGCAGGCACCGCCGAGCCCAGTCCAGCAATGTCTGCGGCGGGCATCCCCTTCTCGGCGCGCACCATCCACAGCCGGCTGCCCAGTGCCGCCAGCTCCTGCGGATCGAAGTCCCGCTGCCCTCCGAAGATCCGGGGGTCGAGCTTCCACACCCACTCCCCGGACTCCTCGCGGAGCGAGCTTCTCGCGACGTGCTCGAGCACGTAGGCCAACGACACCTGGTGGGGAATGAGCCGGAACCGTGCCATGGCGGCCTGCTCACTCGGATAGCGAGGCAGCGGCCCGACCGCGCGAGCCTCATTGGCCAGCCGCTCCTCATGGCTGTAGGGCGTGGTGCGACAGTCGATGAGGATCGTCCCGGCGATCCCATCTGGATGCCGGATGCCGTGACGAAGGGCGACCAGCCCTCCCATGCTGTGACCCACGACCACCGGCGGTCGTGCGAATCCGTCGTCGGCTACGACTGCCGCCACCTCCTCAGCCCAGGCGTCGAGGTCGTAACGGTCCCGGCGTCCGCTGTCGCCGTGGCCGGACAGGTCGACCGCGGTGACGCGCCGCCCGCGCTCGACGAGCATCGGGGCCACGTGATCCCACCAACGGGAGTGCGCACCGCCGCCATGCACGAGGACGACCCCGCCGGCCTTTCCGTCCGCTCCCCATGTCCGGTGCACGATCGGCACGCCGTCGACGGTCGTCGTCCCGACGACGGGGCTGCGGGCGAGGGTTCGGATGAACCAGTCCGGGACCGAGGCTGTCTTCGCGTGAGTCCGCAGAGCAAGGGGGGACGGGTGATTCACAAAAACATACTACCACGTAGGTTTCAGTATTAGACGATACATCCAGCGGAGTAGTATGTGGATCATGCGACAAGGTGCAGCCCCTGGAAACGACCGCGAGCTCCGACCCAAGCAGCAGGCAAGTGCGCGCGAGATCTTGGATGCGGCGGCGACCGCGTTCTCCGAGCGCGGCTACGCGGCGACCTCGATCGATGACGTCGCCGACGTCCTGGGATGCACCAAGGGTCGGATCTACTATTACTACCGAACGAAGGGCGATCTCTTCATCGGCATCCACCTCCAGGCCCTCGAGTGGGCCTTGGAGGCGATCGGACCAGCAGCCGAGCGCGCCGATCTCGAACCTGCTGAGAAGCTGCGCGCGATGGTTCACCAGCACGCGCTGCACCTCATGAACAGATCCAGCTACATGGGTCCTGCGCAGTACCAGATCGAGATGAACCTTGCGAGCGAGGGCCGCAGCAAGGAGGCGCAGATGACGAAGATCCTCGAGATGCGTCGCCAGTTCGAGGACTACTACGTCACAGTGGTCAAGGAGGGGGTGGCCGCGAAGGTGTTCCGCGAGGCGGATCTCAATCTCCTGGTCAAGGCCGTTCTCGGCGCTGTCAATTGGATGCACGCGTGGTTCCGTCCAGACGAGCCAAAAGACTCACCCACCGAACGGGAGCGGATCGCAGCCGAGATCGCCGAGTTCGCGGTCCGTGGCGTTCTGGCGTGAGAGCGGCCTCGATCTAGGCCCTCGGCAGGCCGAGCAGCCGTTCGGCCAGGATGTTGCGCTGGATCTGACCTGAGCCGCCGTAGATGCTGCCCGCTCGTCCGTAGAGATAGCGGTCGAACCACTCGGCCCGACCAGGACTGGCACTGTCAGTGACGAGCTCCAAACTGAGGCTCATCAGCTTCTGCTCCACCTTGGTCATCAGCAACTTGTCCACTGAGCTCTCCGCTCCGGGCGGCCCGCCGGACACACGCCTGCTGAGCGTGCGCAGGAAGTGCATCCGCAGCACCTCGAGATCCGCCGCGACCTCGCCCAGTCCCAGCCGAGCCGCGCGGTCCGGATCCCCGTCGCCGTCCTTGAGGACCGCCCCCAGCGCGGTGAGATATCGCTCGAACTTCGGTAGGTAGCCGGTCTCGACAGCGCCCCGCTCGTAGTTGACCACGTCCATCGCGATGCGCCACCCGTCGCTGGGTTCGCCCAGCAGGTTCTCTGCTGGGACACGCACCTCATCGAGGAATACCTCGGCGAACTCCTCGTCGCCGTTGGCGAGGACGATGGGCCTGACGGTCACGCCCGGGGTGTCGAGCGGCACGATGAACGCGGAGATCCCGCGGTGCCGAAGGGCGTCGGGGTCGGTGCGAGCCAGCAGCAGGCAGTAGTCGGCGAATGCCCCGTAGCTGGTCCAGGTCTTGTGTCCGTCGAGCACCCACTCGTCGCCGTCACGGACGGCGCGAGTTCTCAGCGAGGCGAGGTCCGAACCGGCCTCCGGCTCGGAGAAGCCTTGGCACCAGATCTCCTCGGCCGCAAGCAGCGGCCGCAGGTAGCGCCGACGCTGCTCCGGCGTACCGAACCTGTATAGCGGACGACCGAGGTGTCCCAGCGGAATCAAGGTCGGAGCATTCGAACGGCCGAGCTCCTCGCTCAGGATCGCCTCTTCCATCGGCCCCAAGCCCTGCCCACCGACTTCGGTCGGGTACGACAGCGCGACCCAGCCGGCGTCGTACAAGCTCTTCTGGAAGGCGCGCATGTAGGGCCATCGGTCGGCAAGCATCGTCGGCTCTGGGTCGGTTGGCACGTTCGTCCCCAGCCACGCACGAAGCCGTGCCCGGAAGTGCGCCTCTTCGGTGGAGTCGCGCAGGTCCATCTCGTCACGCCCTCTCAACGATGCTGTCGGCCAGCAACAGCAACGGTCCGTCGGTGCCGCCGAAGGCACGGTGATGCAGATGAGCCGTGCGGAGGCGCAGGTGCGCGTCATGCTCGGCCGTGACGCCGATACCGCCGAGCACTTGGATCGAGGCCTCACAGACCCGGACGGCAGCGGCGCCCGAGTACGACTTGGCTGCGGCGGCCGCACGCTCCGCGTCCTCGATGGGCGCATGCTCGGCAGCCCACGATGCGCCGTAAGTGATCGACCGAGAGGTCTCCACGTCGACCAGCATGTCGGCGCAGAGGTGCTGCACCGCCTGGAAGGAGCCGATCGGACGTTGATACTGCTCACGGTGCCGGGCGTACTCGGTGGCGACACTCATCGCGCCATCGGCCAGACCGGTCAGCAGCGCCGCCGTGCCAACCCATGTCACGGCGCGTGCTCGACGTGCAGCCTCACTCTGCGCAGGCGCACCGGCAGGAACCGGATCGAACTGACGCAGCCGGTGCAGTCGGTCGAGGTCGTCGATCGCGTCGCCGTCGGCCAGCTCGTAGGTGACGACCGCGCCATCCGGGGACAGCACGACGCCTTGCGCCCCTGCGACCCAGTCGAAGGCAATGCTGGCGAAGGCCGCGGAGTCACCGAGGTCCCGGTCGAGAAGGACCGAGTAGGGCTCCCCCGACGCAAGCGCAACGAGCGCATCGACCGGGCCGTCGGCGAACCGCAGCAACGACGCAGCCGCGATCGCCGTCCCCACGTAAGGAACCGGGGCCAGATGTCGTCCCAGCACCTCGGCAACGACGCACGCATCGGTGACGGAGCCCCCGGACCCACCGTGCGCGACCGGCACGAGCAACGACACCAGATCGAGCTCGACGAGCTTCGACCACAGCGCACCACGCAGCTCTCCCCCGTCCGTGGCCGCCTGCCGCGCGGGGGTGCTCGTGAGGGTCTGTTCGACCAGCTCGTCGAGCATGCGCTGGAGGAACTGCTGATCCTCGGACAGAGCGAAACGCATCAGATCGTCCTCTCAGATCTTCGAGCCGCCGTCGACGTACAACGTCTGACCGGTGACGTAGGAGGCCTCGTCGCTGCACAGGAACGCAGCGGCCGCGGCAATGTCCTCAGGCGACCCGACGCGCCGGATCGGGTTCCGCTCGGCACGAGCGCGTCGAAACTCCTCAACATCCATGCCGAGCCGGACGGCGGTCGCGTCGGTCATCTCGGTAGTGATGAAGCCCGGAGCGATCGCGTTGACGTTGATGCCGAACGGCCCGAGCTCGAGCGCAAGGGCGCGGGTAAATCCCTGAACGCCCATCTTGGCTGTCGAGTAGTTCGCCTGCCCGCGAGTCCCGAGGGCCGACGTGCTGGACAGGTTCAGGATCTTGCCGTACCTCTGGTCGACGAAGTGACGCTGCGCGGCCTTGCTCATCAAGAACGCGCCTTTGAGGTGGACGCCGATGACCAGATCCCACTCGGCTTCGGGCATCTTGTGGATGAGGTTGTCGCGGGTGACGCCTGCGTTGTTCACCAGGACGTGAATGCCGCCGAGCTCCTGCACCGCCGTCGCCACTGCGTCCTCGACTGCCTCCGCGCTGCTGACGTCGGCAACGATGGGAATTGCCACCGCACCGGATCGCAGCGGCAGGGCGGCGACAGCATCTTCGGTCGCAGCCGGGTCGACGTCGACGACAGCGACCGAGGCGCCCTCCTCGGCGAACCGGGCGGCGATCCCCCGTCCGATGCCGCGGGCGGCGCCGGTGACGACGGCGGTCCGTCCTTGAAAGCGACCCATGTTCTCTCCTTTTTCTAAGCGACGTTCTAAGCGAGGCGACGCGGGGGAGCGGGAGTGGTGGATTCGATGAGCGCGCTCAGGGCACGAGCAGGCGGATGCTGTCGGCGACGCACGCCGGCTTGTCCTTACCGTCGATCTCGACGGCGAAGCGGACGACGGCCCGGGTGCCGGCGGCCTCGGCGTCGGCACTGATGAGCGTGGCGCGAGCGCGGAGGCGCGAGCCGACACTCACAGCCTGAGGGAATCGCACCCGATCGAGCCCGTAGTTGATCGTCATGCGCACCCCACCAACACTGAAGACATCGCGACTCAGCGCAGGGAGCAGCGACAACGTCAGGTACCCGTGCGCGATGGTCGCGCCGTACGGGCCTGCCGCAGCGCGCTCCGGGTCGACGTGGATCCACTGGTGGTCGTCGGTGGCATCGGCGAAGCCGTCGATGCGCGCCTGGTCGACGAGCATCCAGTCGCTGACGCCGAGATCGCCGCCGATCGCGGCGCAGAACTCCTCGATGCTGTCGAACCGGGTAAATACGCTGTTCACAGCGAAAACATACTACTGCGTAGGTGTTTGTCAACCATCAGAACGTCCGTGCTATCAGTTCCTTCTGGATCTCGTTCGTTCCGCCGTAGATGCGCTGCGCTCGCGCATCGGCATACAGACGAGCGATCGGGTACTCGGTCATGTATCCGTATCCGCCGTGCAGCTGCAGGCACTTGTCGATCACCTGACACTGGACGTCCGTCAGCCACCACTTGCACATCGCCGACGTCGCAAGGTCGAGGCCGGTCGCCAGATGCGTCGCCATGCACTCGTTGAGGAACGAACGCGCCACGGTTGTCAGGGTCGCGCACTCCGCCAGCTCGAAACGCACGTGCTGCTTGTCGAGAAGGGGGGCTCCGAACGCGTGCCGTTGCTTCACGTAGTCGGTCGTGACTGCGACAGCCAGCTCCATCGCGGTGACGGCCGTGATGCCGACGATCAGCCGCTCCTGGGGCAGCTTGCGCATCATGATGGCGAATCCGTCGCCCTCCTCGCCCAAGAGGTTCTCCGCCGGAACAATGACGTCGTCGAAAAACAGCTCGTTGGTGTCGGCGCCGTGCTGACCGATCTTGTCCAGTGGGCGGCCGCGCGAGAAGCCGGCAGCGTCCGCCGTCTCTACGACGAGAAGCGAGATCCCTTTCGCACCCTTGATCGGGTCCGTGGAGCAGGCCACGACGACGAGGTCCGCGGTACCGCCGTTGGTGATGAATATCTTCGAGCCATTCAGGCGCCAGCCGTCGAGGGTGCGCTCGGCGCGGGTGCGAATCGCCTTTAGGTCCGAGCCTGCCGAGGGCTCCGTCATCGCCAGGGCCGCGACGTACTCCCCCGTCGCCATCTTGGGCAGCCAACGCTGCCTCTGCTCCTCGGAGCCGTACTGCACGATGTAGTCAGCGACGACCCCGCTGTGCATGGCGTTGCCCCAGGAGCGGTCGCCATGACGGGCATAGGCCTCCTGGACGGTCGCTTGATGCACGAAGCTGCCACCGCCACCGCCGTACTCGCTCGGCACCGCAACACAGAGCAGACCGAGCTTTCCGCAGCGCAGCCAGAACTCACGGTCGACGTGCCGCTGCGACTCCCAAAGCTGGCGACGCGCTGGAATCTCGCGATCGAAGAACTCTGAGGCCATCGAGTAGAGGTCCTCGGCCTCGTCGGTCATCCATGGACGGGAGACTGGGTGGTTCATTGAGGGGTCATCCTTCTCGGCTCGACTAGCTGGCGGGGGCACGCGGGTTCTGGCCGGCCTCGGCCTAGAGCCGCTCGATCACGGTTCCGGTTCCGAGGCCGCCTCCGCAGCACATCGTGATCAGCCCGAACCGGCCGCCCGATCGCTCCAGCTCGCACAGGGCTTTGGTTACAAGCACACCGCCGGTCGCTCCCAGCGGGTGCCCGAGCGCGATGGCGCCGCCATTGACATTGACCCGGTCGTGGTCCGCACCGAACTCCTCCATCCAGGCACAGGCGACGGACGCGAAGGCCTCGTTGATCTCGACGAGATCGAAGTCGTCGATCGTCAGACCAGTGCGGGCGAGGATGGCCTCCGTCGCAGGGATCGGGCCGGTGAGCATGAGCACGGGGTCCGATCCGACCAGGACCGAGTCGACGATGCGCGCACGCGGACGCAGCCCCATCTCGTCGGCCTTCTCGCGGGTCGCGAGGAGGACGGCACTCGCGCCGTCGGAGACCTGCGACGAGTTGCCGGCGGTATGGAAGCTGGTCGGCACGCGGTCGGGCTGGTTCAGCCGGAGCTCGGCGAGACCTTTCAGGGTGGTGGGTCGCAGACCCTCGTCGCGGCGGATGACAGCAGTGCCGGCTGCCGTGGCACCCTCGTCGTCGATCGGGGCTTCGACGGGAACGACCTGCCCGTCGAATCGACCCTCGTCCCATGCCCTGGCCGCCCGATCCTGCGATGCCTTGGCGAACCGGTCGAGACTCTCGCGGGAAAGGCCCCATCTCTCGGCGATCCGATCCGCACCTTCGAACTGGATCGTCGGTTCGTAGACCTCGGCGTACCGTCCGACGCGCGGGTTGCCGAAGGGCCCACCGGCGGGCATGTTGCTGCCCAACGGGATCCTGCTCATCACCTCGACTCCGCAGGCGATGGCGACGTCGCCAAGACCACTGGCGACATGCGCGTGCGCCATGAGCAACGCCTCCTGCGCCGAACCGCACTGGGCGTTGATTGTTGCGGCCGGCACCTCCAGTGGAAGTCCCGCCGTCAGCCACGCGTTGCGTGTGACATTCGCGGCCTGCATGCCCAACTGCAGGACGCATCCGCCGATGACGTGGTCGACCTCGGTGCCAGTCATTCCAGAGCGGCTCACCAGCGAGGCGAGCAGGTCTCCCAGCAGCTCGTTGGCGTGCTTGCCGGCCAAACCGCCGTTTCGCTTGCCGACGGGAGTTCTGACCGCATCGACGACAACAACCTCACGCATGCTCCACCCTCTTCTCGCGACTCGTGATAACATACTACCACGTAGGTTTTTTCTGAATGGAGGCACGTATGGACTACTCGAGCTTGGGCCCGGAGCTACTCGTGGAAGCCGAGGGACCGGTGCGGATCGTGACCCTCAACCGTCCCGATGAGCTGAACTCGTTCGACGACGCAATGCACACCGCGATGCGTCGGGTCTGGGATCTTCTGGTCGACGACGAAAGCGCTCGGGCTGTCGTGCTGACCGGAGCAGGGCGGGTCTTCAGCGCAGGGGGCTACGTGCCCAACTTCATTCGCAACCACCACGACCTCGGCGCTCGTCGTCGAGACATCCGCGAGGGCGAGCGGCTAGTGCGAGCGATGCTGTCCTGCGAGCTTCCCGTGGTGGCGGCGGTGCACGGACCAGCGGTTGGTCTGGGTTGCAGCCTCGCCTCCATGTCGGACTTCGTGGTCATGGGCGAGGACGCTTTCCTCAGCGACCCTCACGTTGCGATCGGGCTTGCTGCAGGTGACGGGGGCGCGGTGACCTGGCCGTGGCTGACGAGCATGCTCGTCGCAAAGGAGTACGTCCTGCTCGGCGACCGGATCCCCGCGGCAGAGGCGGCACGACTCGGTCTCTGCAACCGGGTGGTGCCGAACGACGACGTACTCGCCACCGCAAAGGAATATGCCCTGCGGTTCGCCGCTCTTCCTGCTCAGTCGGTGCGCGACACCAAGCGCGCCTTGAACATGCACCTCATCGACTCGGCGAACACAGTGCTGAACTTCGCTCTCGCGGCCGAGTACGAGTCGTTCGGCACTGAGGACATCAAGGTGCGCGTCGCCGAGTTCCTCGGTCAGCAGGAGCACGCAGCAAGCGACAAAGCCACCAACGGTGCACGGACGAACGCATGACTACCTTCTTCCGTGCCGATGGGTACGGTGATGGCGCAGGGCGGATCTCCGAGGCCGCGGGCAACGGCGGTAGCCGGCTCAGCGGCGTCGGCACCGCCTCGACGAACCTGACCCGGAGGGCACGATGGACGTTTCTGTCACCGACGAGCTGCTGAGCACCACACGGGCCGTCCGACGCCGGCTCGACCTGGCGCGCCCGGTAGAGCGCGACGTCATTCTCGACTGCCTGCGCCTCGCCATCCAGGCACCGACCGGCGGCAACAAGCAGAGCTGGCGGTGGATCGTGATCGATGACCCGGCAATGCGTTCACGGATCGCCGAGACGTACGCGTCCCACACCCTGCGGCTGATCGACCGGCGGTACGACGCGATCGAGGACGCCCAGACCAGGCGGGTCTACGACAGCGCCCGCTATCTGACGGAGATCCTCGAGCAGGTGCCAGTCCTCGTCGTCCCGTGCGTCGAGGGTCGGCCCGATGACGTCACCGCTCCCCCACCAGCCGCGTACTACGGCTCGATCTTCCCGGCTATCTGGTCCTTCCAGCTCGCACTGCGCTCCCGCGCGATGGGTTCGGTTCTCACCACTCCATTCGTCGGCAAGCTGGAACAGCAGTACGCGGAGATCCTGGGCATTCCTCAGACGATCATGCCGATCGCACTGCTCCCGGTTGCCTACACCGTCGGCAGTCAGTTCAAGCCGGCCGCACGCAAGCCAGTGGAGTCGGTCACCTACTGGAATGGCTGGGCACAGCAGGGTGCCTGACGATCTTGACCGCCGTTAATAAAACCACTGCAGCGCCAGCAGTCGGTACGCCGCTGCCCTGCTGCTCGGCCATCCTGTCACCAGATCGTGCGGCAGTCCCATCTACATGGCCACCAGTGGGGACCGCTATGCGCGGCGCCGAGTCAACAGTCATCAGGTGACGGGTTCGCATCCGGTATGAGTGCTCCCCGGGAACGTCCGGTTGGGCAAACGATCGCCGACACCGAAACGCCCATGTGGCGGAGAGCGGAGAGCCGCATCAAGGGTGGCACCGAGTCGTCGGCGAAGAGCGGCGGTCAATCCGCTGCTCGGGGAGCAGAGAACGCCGGTTCGAATCCGGCCTATCCGACCGTCGACCAGTGTGCGCCGTCCAGGGGCGGGCACGGTGGCTGTCACATTCCGGCGTTGATCTGGTTGGTAGGGGCCGTCCAGCTCATAGCGGAAGGCCGCGGGTTCAAGTCCCGTCACCGCAACCACAGGACCGCGGCGCCGGGAAGGCGCCTGGGGTCAGTTCGCGCGAACGAAGATTTCGCGGTTGCCCAGGTAGGCCCCGAAGCGCCACAGCCCGTCATGAGCAAGGGTCGTCGGCACGGAGGTGCAGTTGTTGGCTGTCACGCTGGCGCCGGCGTACATGTCGTCGATGTCGTCCAGGTCGGGGTCGGCTTCGCCGCACACGTTGCCTCCCGAATAGGCGTCGTAGACCCGGTTGTCGGCGGCGAGGAAGTCGATGGCCATGTCCATGTCCGGAGTGGAGCCGCCGTCGCCGTGGTAGGTGTAGGTCGCCGAGTAGGAGATGTAGTTCCAGCCGGGCTCGGGCGGGTCGTAGAGCTCGTGGTCGATGTCTGGGTAGGTGTCGTAGTCGGTGGCGTGGACGCGGATGGTCCAGTCGGCGATGCGGAACGCCTCACCCAGGTCGTACGGGTTCGTGCGGCTGCCGAGCGGGTCGATGACGGTCACGGTGACCGCGCGGGTCGTCACGGGACGCATCGGTCCCTGGGAGCTGCGGGCCGTCGGGGCGTGCACGCGGTAACGGACCTTGCCCGGGCGGGCGGGCGCTTCGACCTTGAAGATGAACCTGCCGGCGCGGGTCGTCCTTGACCGGTCGACGCGCCTCCACGTGCCGTTGGTCGCCATCTGCAGCTGCACGGGCCGGTACGACTTCGCCGGCACGCGGCCGGTCACCCGCAGCCGCTCCTTCGGGCGGACCGAGGCATTCGACACCGCGATCTGGCCCGCAGCGCGGAGCACCCGCGGCGCCTCGACGGCGGTACCGGTCGACGGTGTCTGGGCTTCGCCGGACGGCAGGCCCGCCAGGCACGTCACCGCGACGGCGACAGCAAGAGTGGCAGCCACGCGGCGAAAGCCGCGCCGGATGGCCGGGCGGCCGGGAAGGAGCGTCGTGGCCCGAGTGGTGCGCATGTGAGTCCCAGAGTCGTGGCGATGCGCCTCGCAGAACTTCGAGGGCAACCGCAGCGTACGTCGGAAACATGGCCTTCGAGGCCGCTTTCGACCTGATGCCCGCCACCTCCACCACGGAGTACCCACGTCGCAGCGAGTGTCGGCCTTGTCTTCGGCGTGTGAGCGTCTCGACCCGCCGAGAACGCGGTCCTCGTCAACATTGATGGCGGTTAGTCGAATCTCCCCGGTTCTGCTCCGACGCCCCGTAGTAGACGAGCCACCCAAACCGGCGTCCGGACCTCGGTCAACCGGATGGTGGTCTGTACCCCTGGATGGGCCACGTGTAGTTCGCAATGAGCGAGTTGCCAGAGCGGTCCGTGTGGTTGGCGATCTGCTCCAGCACGTCTTCCAGGGGCCGTTCGCGATTGGCGAAGTCGGGCTCGCCGCTGACCTGGATCCGCCTGGGCCGTGGTCGCGGAATCGTGGCATCTAGCGGAACAGGATCGTCGTCGGGATGGAAGTACAGGAACCGCTCTGCGCTGAGTACGGCGGTGTGACTGTTGATGTTCGCGAAGAGTGCGACAGGATCGCGATCACGGTCTTCGTTCGGGCTCTCGTCGGACCGTTCGAGCCACAGCAGGGTTCGGCGGTCCAGCGGGACGGCGATCGTCCTCGCGCCCGCCAATCCTCGTTCGTGGTGGGCCTCTCCTGGCACCAGAGAAACGGGTACGTCTGAAGCCATGAGGCGCTTCCGGGTGAACGCGATGCGACACCAGGATCGGTCATAGATCATGGCGCCCGCCCGGTCGTAGGCCCCCATGAGGATCTGCAAGTGCTCTTCGCCCTCGACGACGACCTCCGGCCCCTGGTCGGAATGGATGTCGTCCCACACGGCTTCGGCCTCAGCCTTGGTGACCTCCCGGCCCAAACCCTGGCTCATCGCATGCTGGAGATAGGCGACACCACCCATCCCGACCTGCATCCGAAGCTGGACCGCAGCAAGTTCGGCCATCTGCCTCCGGTTGTCGGGTCCGCGTAAGTACTGAAGCGCGATCCATCTGGCCAGCCGCTCGCGGTCCTCTTCCTCCAACCGAAAAACAGGCATGTCGATCGCTCGCCGAAGGGCCGGTGCGATCTCGCTCTCTACCTCCCCGAGCCACTGCTCCCATGCGTCGGTCACGGTGCCGCCTGGGAGGACAACGGTGTAGAAGTTCCTCACAACGGCGGCGTCGGTCACCGAGACCTCTCGCCGCCTGCCTGTGTCCAGGTCGAGTTGAACAATCCGGCCTCTTTCGTCGGCGAAGCCGCGCAGATGCAGCCGAGGGACAACGTGGTGGCGTTGCCGACGACCGTTGCTCATCCGCGCAGCCAATCAGATGTCGGCCGCTGCGCCCGAACGATTTGAACAGCGGGGCGCTCAATGAGCCATCCAATCCACCCGATACGCGACAGGACTAGGTGCTTTCACTGCACTCGCGACCCTCGCAGGCGCGCCTCCCGACCCGCGCTTGACGCGGGTCCCGCCGTGGTTCGCTCGTTGCCGAGTTGGCGCTGATGTGGGTAGTTACGGTGTGACCGCAGTAACAAAAACCACTGTAGATCTGACGTGTTTGCTCGCCGCGCAGCCGACCGTTCCGCGGCACGTGACCTTCGTGCCTCAGCTCATCCTGTCACCGGATCGTGCAGCAGACCCGAGCGTCTTCAGGCCTCACCACGATCGGCACCCTAGTGCTTCCGAAGCACGGGTCGGGGTGACAGGTCGACGTCTCTGACTGCTTGACCGGTCGGTCAGGCAGCAGTCTGCCGGATGCGGCGCTTGAGTTCCTTCTTGACCTGCAGCGGGGTCCGGCCGGC
>Ga0164290_1000346_pt1 | contig 166454 bp, 162 predicted proteins | sample Micstemetagenome_FD_108782 | JGI IMG/M metagenome (GOLD analysis project Ga0164290, IMG submission 108782) | Contaminated culture microbial community from soil near Moab, Utah, USA - Microcoleus steenstrupii SON62 (Illumina Assembly) | ecosystem: Environmental > Terrestrial > Soil > Soil crust...
TCATCGAGAACTGGATGTAGGGGCCCATCAGGTCGAGGATGAGGTCGAACACGCGCGGCCGGTCGATCAGGTCGATGAAGGCCTGGTGATAGGAGAGCAGGTCACGCCGATCCATGAAGGCTTGCGGATCGGGATCGGCATGATCGACCCAGGCATAGTGGCCGCGCGGCAGCTTGCCCGGTGCCGGCTCGTAGCCGGGCTGCATGCGCACGCGATCGATCTGCTCGGAGAAGAAGTCGACTTCTGCCGGACTGAGCACACCTTCGAGCTGCAGGTAGCCATCGACGGCCCACTGCTCGCGTTGCGCTTCGGTCAAAGCCCGTGTGGTGTTGGCCAGCATGCTGTCCTCCGTGAGGGATGCATTAAATCGCTCCCGGTCACTCCGCGTCCAGAGCATGGTCCGCCTAGCGATCATTGCTTCGTGCTGTCTGGCCGGTATTGTCGTCCGCGTAACGATCGGAGAATTGGCATGAAGCTCGCGGGAAAAATCGCTTTGATCACCGGCGGTTCACGCGGGATCGGTCGCGCCACGGCGCTCGCCTTCGCCGCCGAGGGCGCGGACATCGCCTTCTGCCACCTGGATGACGGGGCCAAGGCCGACGAGACGGCCGGCGAGATCCGCGCCCTTGGCCGGCGCGCCCTGCACCGCTCAGTCGACGTCGCCGATATCTCGGCCGGCAAGGCCTTCGCCGACCAGGCGGCCCGCGAGCTCGGGCCGATCGACATCCTGTTCAACAATGCCGGCATCAACGTGCGCAAGCCCTTCGACGCCTATACCGAGCAGGAGTTCGACCGGATCTTCGCCGTGCACGTCAAAGGCATGTTCTTCATGGCTCAGGCGGTCTATCCGGCGATGGTGGCGCGGGGGCAGGGCTGCATCATCAACGTCGCCTCGCAGCGCGGCTTGAAGGGCGCCGTGAATTCGGCGCCTTACTCCTCCGCCAAGGCCGCGATCATGGGCTTCACGCGCGCCCTGGCGTGGGAAGCCACGCCGAAGGGCATCCGCGTCAATGCCATCGCGCCCGGCCCGATCGTCACCGATCTCACCGCCACCATGACGCCACAGGACCGCCAGGCCTTCATCGATGCGCTGCCGGTGGGCCGGTTCGGCCGCCCGGAGGAGATCGCCGCGACCGCCCTGCTGCTGGCCGGGCCGGACGGTGGCTTCTATGTCGGCGCGACCCTGTCACCCAACGGCGGCGACGTGATGTACTAGAGGTCGAAGCCGTAGACGCGCGCGGTATTGCCGCCGACGATCTTGGCCTGCTCCTCGTCGGGCACGCCGGCCAGAATCTCCGCCAGGATCTTGCGCGATTGGGGGAACGTCGATTCGCTGTGGGGATAGTCGGAACCCCACATCATGTTGTCGACGCCGATGATATCGCGCAGGCGGATGCCGATGGCGTCCTCCTGGAAGCTCAGCACGACGTTGCGACGGAAGAAGTCGCTCGGGATCATCCCGTCCTTGAAGCGGTAGATCGCCTCTTCATGGCGCTCGCGGTAGGTATAATCCATGGACGAGAGCACGTGCGGCGCCCACGACAACTCGAACTCGACGATGGCAAGCATGAGACGCGGATGCCGCTCGAAGACGCCGGACAGGATCATGTCGCACATCGATAGCGCCGGATAGAACGCCTTGGTCGAGCGGCTGCTGGCGTCGCGCAGCGTCTTGGTGCCGAAGCCGCGGATCTTGGCCTGTCGCCTGGTCGCCGTATGCAGGCTGACCGGCATGCCGTGCGCCGCCGCGGCCGCCCAGAACGGCTCGTACTCGGGCTGGTCGTAGCGCCGGTCCTCCAGCGGATATTCGGTGATCATCGCGCCGGCGAGGCCAAGCCGCGCGGCGCGCTCCAGCTCCTTGATCCCGTCCTGGACGTCATCAAGGTTGATCATGGCGATGCCCTTCAGCCGCGCAGGGTCGGCGCGGCAGAACTCGGCCAGCCAGTCGTTGTAGGCACGGAAGATGGCGGACATCAGCGCCGAATCCGCCAGCCTGTAGTAGAAGAGCCCCTGCGAGGGATAAAGGACCTCGCCCGCCACGCCGTCGAGCACCATGTCCTTGAGATGCTGGGCGGGATCCCAGCCGCCGGTGTGCACGTCTTCCATGCGGCCCTGACCGGAGATGGTCTCCGGGGCCTCGAACCGCGCTCCGGCGTTGGAGATAAGACCGATGCCGGAGAGGACCTGGCCCCTCTCGACCACGATCTGGTCGGCGCCCTCGATGCGCTCGATGCGGGGGGCGCGATCGCGGAACGCGGCGTCGATGCGGGTCTGCCACAGGTCGGCCGGTTCGAAGACATGGGAGTCGGACGAGAGAACCAGGGACGGCACCGACACACTCCTCTCAGGGTGATCAGGTCACAGCTTTGGCAGCCGCTCCCTCGCCGTCAAGGCGCGCGGTGGCCAAATTGTGTTTCCTTGCCTCATTGTCCCCCATGAGACTTCGTCGCCGAACGCGCATGCCTACAATGGAGCAATGAGAGATCATAGCGAGACGATCCTTTTCCACGTCCGCGCGACCGACCCGACGAGCAGCGAGCAAGTGGTCCATGAGTGCGTCGGCTTTCCGATGGCGCACGCCAAGGCCGCCGAACTGCGCATGAGCGGCTACAAGGACGTCGTCACGTCGTTGGCCCCGCTCGGCGCCGAGAGGGTCGGCCACGCGGCGTCACACAGCGCCTGAACGGCCGGCCTCTCAGCGCGCCGCTGCAACGCCCTCGACGGGAACGCCGGATGCGCCCGGCCGCCGCGCGTCCAGCAGCTGCCGCGCTTCGTCCAGCCGGTCGGCGCCGAGGTAGGCCCTGAGCAGGGTGAAGTCGATCAGGTCGTGCTGCGCGCGGCTGCCGCCGATGCGCTCGTTCTCCCCAGCGAGCGGCGCAAGCGCATCGATCGTGGCGGCATAGTCCCCGCGCTCGAACGCCGAAAAGCCGCGCGCCAGTGTGGGAAGATACGAGCCCGAGAGGTAGCGCCCCTCTTGAGCCAGCGCCTCGATCTGGCGGGCCCGCGTGTCCGCGGCCTCATCGCCGGTCACGGCTTGCGCCAGGATGACGTGCAGGTCGTAGAGCCCGTTGCCTGGCCGCGGCAGCGCGGTCCTGGCGTAGTCGTGCAGCGCGCGCCAGGCCGCGGCATCGCGCGGATGGCCCGCAAGCTCGGACCGCCACAGGAAGGCGGCGCCATCGGAAATCTTCTGCTGCGGCCCGCCGCTGTGATGATCGAGGGCGATGGCGTCGCGATAGAGCCGCGACGCTTCCGGCCAATTGCCGGCCTGGATCTCGAACAGCGACAGATGCCAGCTGAGATGGCCATGGAAGAAGCCGTCGCGCGGATAGGTGGCGAGCCACGCGGAGAGGTAGCTGCGCCCCGCCTCGAGATCGCCGGTCTCGTAGCAGATGTGGGCAAAGCCGTGGGCGCCGTGCGCGTTGTTCGGATTCGCGGCGATGGAACGTTCGATCATCGCGCGCGCCGGCGCGAACTGTCCGTCCTCCGAAAGCGCCATGGCGTGATAGGAGCCGAACCAGAAATCGTCACCATAGTGCGGGGCGAGGCTGTCCATCAGCACCGCGACTTGCCGCTTCTGGCCGATGCGGCCGGAGCCGCCGATCAGGCCGTTGGGGTTCGCCGCGGCAGCGACCACCAGCGCATCGCGCGGCCATGCCGCCAGATGGGCATGCAAGGCCGCGATCGCGGCCTCGGTCTCGCCCGCGAAGACGAGCTCGAAGAAGGCGACGTGGCTGGCCTCGCGCTCGGATGCGCCGGCAACCAGGCCCTTGGCCGTCGCCAACGCCGCTCGCGCCTCGGCGACGTCGCCTTGTCTCAGGAGAACCAGCGCTCGGCCGGCATGGGCCAGGGCGAAGCCTGGATCGGCGGCGATGGCCCGATCATAGGCCTCGAGGGCACCGGGATAGAAAGTAAGCGCCAGACGCGAGGCTTCGACATAGGCATCGCGCGCGTCAGCCGACGCCGTCGTCACGGGCAGATCGTAGCAATCGCTCAGCATCGAGCGACGTTAGCAGAGAGGGAGCCCGCCGTCTCAGCCTGGACGCCGACGCCTGGAAGCGAACGGCCGGCGGGCTCCCGGGCTCATGCCGAGCAAGCCTCATCAGTAGTAGTAACTACGCTGCGGCGTGGTCGCCGCACCGATCGCGGCGCCGCCCAGGCCGCCGACCACCGCGCCGGCCGCCGGATTGCCGGCAGCCGCGCCTACGGCAGCGCCACCGGCCGCGCCGATGGCGCCGCCTGTCAGTGCGCGTGTACCCGGTGTCTCGCCGCAGGCCGCGGTCAGCAGCGACAGGGCGGACACGACGGTCGCAATCATTGCAACTCGTGACATGGGATCCTCCTTCAAGCCGTTGTCACACGGCGAACGACCGCGGCGCGGCATGGGTTGCCCGCGCCGGTCGTCCTGGAGGTCATGATCTCTCTGCGACCATCGCAGACGTCGGAACCTCTAGCGCGGCCGCATCACGCCCATGCGCGCGCGCGCCTCTGCCGGTACGGCGTAATCCTCGAGGACCCGCTCGGTGAAGCGAAGGCCGCTGCAATCGCGCTGCACGACGAAGTTCCACAGCGCATAGCCCGCCGCATCGACGAGGCGCGCACGTTGCGAGTCGCGGCCACTCTCCTGTCTATCGAAGCTGTGCAGGGCGTCGAGGGCATCCCTCAGCTCGCGGCCAAGACGGCCGATGGTTGCCGCCTGCTCCTCGCAGATCTCGTGTTCAAGGACGTCCCATCCAGTTTTCGGGCGCATCATGCGCGACCCCCGTTCGAGACACGCCGATGGTGGACGGGCTGGATGTCGCGCGGAATGTGCTACTTTGGCGCAACATGGTTCCTGCGAGCGCAGACGCATGCCGGAAGAGCTTTCCCGACGAACCCTGCTCGAGCTGATCGGACGCATCGGCGGGACGGCAGCCGCCGCCTCCGCGCTCAACGTGATGGGCCTACTGCCGACGCCAACGGCCTGGGCAGCACCGCCGCAACTGCCGCCCGGCTCCGGTATCGGCAAGCACGTGATCGTGCTGGGTGCGGGCATCGCCGGCATGACGGCGGCGTACCGCCTCGGCCAGGCCGGCTATCAATGCACCATCCTCGAGGCGCGCCGGCGGTCAGGCGGGCGCGTCTGGACCCTGCGCGGCGGCGACGAGGTCGTGGAGACCGAGTCGACGCAACAGGTCGTGTGGGATACTGATCGACACCTCTACTTCAATGCCGGCGCCGCCCGGCTCTCCAGCCATCACCAGGGCATCCTGGGTTATTGTCGCGCGTTCGGCGTGGCGCTCGAGCCGTTCATCAACGACAACCACGCGGCGCTGCTCCAGTCCGATGCCTGGTTCGAGGGCAAGCCACAGACGATGCGGCGCGTCCAGGCCGACCTGCGGGGCGCGATTGCGGCCCTCGCCGTCAAGAGCGTGCCGGCCGAGGTCCGGGCCCAGCCCCTGATCCGCTGGTTCGGCGCGCTCAAGGCCGACTTGAGCTATGGAGGGTCCTCGCGCGCCGGCTATGTCGGTGACGAGCTGCCCGGCGGCGGCAACCAGCGCGGCACCTTGCAGACGCCGCTGTCGCTGGAGGAGATCGTGGAGGGCCTGCCGCCCCGGGTCGCCTTCGCCTTGTGTTTCGCCGAGCTGTGGGATCAGTCGCCCACCATGCTGCAGCCGGTCGGCGGCATGGACATGATCCCCCGCGCCTTCGCGCGCGAGCTGGGCGGCGTCATCCGGCTTAACGAAGAGGTGGTCGAGATCGGCCGCGTCGGCGAGCGCGCCCGCGTCGTCTCGCTCAATCGCGCCAGCGGGCAGCGGACCGCGCTGGAGGCTGACTTCGTGATCTGCACGATTCCGCTTTCGGTGCTGCAGCACATTCCGGCCGACTTCGCGCCGCCGGTGAAGCAGGCAATCGACCGCGCGGCCAAGGCGTATTTCCCGGCGGTGAAGGTCGCCTTCCAGTCGCCGCAGCGCTGGTGGGAAGTCGACCAGCAGCTCTATGGCGGCATCAGCTGGACCGGCCGAGACATCACGCAGGTCTGGTATCCGTCGCACGGCTTCCACGAGAAGAAGGGCGTCGTGGTCGGCGCCTACATCTGGGACTTGGCGCCCGGCCAGCGCTTCACGGCCATGGCGCCGGCTGAGCGCTACGCCGCCGCGATCGCCGACGGGGAGCGGCTTCAGCCCGGCTATGAGAAGCTCGTCGGCGCGCCCGTCTCGGTCGCCTGGGCGAGGATCCCCTACTCGCTCGGCGCCTGGATCGAATGGGACGCCGTTCCAGGATTGCGCCAGACCGAGTACCCGGTCCTGCTGGCCGGCGATGGCCCCTTCTATTTCGCCGGCGAGCACATGAGCTACGTCACTGCCTGGCAGGAAGGGGCCGTGCAATCGGCGCACTACACGGTAACCCAGATCGCCGACCGGGTGGCGGGTACGCATCGCTAACGGCGGCGCAGGATGCGGCCGCTGTCGTAGCGCCAGACCGCAAGGGCCATGGCGACCACGGTCATCACGACGGTGGCGACGAGAGCCGTGATGTCGAGCCGGCCATACAAGGCGAAACGGACCAGCTCGACGGCGTGACTGAAGGGATTGAGCCGCGCGACTTCGGCCAGCACGGCATTGGCCTCGCCGAGGCGCTGTAGCGGATAGAGCGCGGTCGAGGCGAAGAACACCGGGAAGATCACGAAGTTCATGACGCCCGCGAAGTTCTCCAGCTGCTCGACCAGCGATGACAGCAGCAGGCCGAGCGCGCCCAGCATCAGGCCGGCCAGGATCACCGCCGGCAGCACGTAGAGGTAGCCGGCGAGCGGCGGCCGCACGCCCCACAGCCAGGCGCAGGCCAGGAAGGCATAGACCTGGGGCAACGCCACGATCACGCCCGCCAGCAAGCGGCAGGTCAGCAGGTACCACCGGGGCCATGGGCTCACCAACAGCACCTTCATGCTGCCCATCTCGCGGTCGAACACCATCGAGAGCGCGATCTGCATGCCATTGAACAGCAGGACCAGGCCGACCAGGCCCGGGACGATGTACGCCTCGTAACCGACGCCCGCGCCAAAGGGCGGCGTGTGCGACAGGTCGACCATCGTGCGCAGGCCCGTGCCGAAGATCACCAGCCAGACCAGCGGGCGCACCAGGGAGGCGAAGAAGCGGCCGCGCTGGCGCACGAAGCGCAGGAACTCGCGCTCGACGATGCCAACGAAGCAGCGCAGGGCCCCGGCCGTCATGATGCCATCTCCGGCGTTGCGAGCCGAGCGAAATAGTCCGGCAACGAAGCCACCGCCATGTCACGACGATCGTCGCGGACCTGGCCTTCGTGCAGCACGATGGCGCGGTCGCCGGGCTCGACCTCGTCCGTCAGATGCGTCGCCCACAGCGCCGTCGCGCCCTGCTCGGCGCATTGCGCGCGCACGCGCTGCAGGATGGCACGGCGGCTCGGCACGTCGAGTCCCACCGTTGCCTCGTCGAGCAGCAAAAGCCTCGGCCGATGCAGCAGGGCGCGCGCGATCTCGACCCGCCGACGCTGGCCACCGGACAGGGTACGCACGAGATCGTGCAGGCAAGACACCAGACCGAAGCGCTCGAGTTCCTGCTCGATCCGCCGGCGGGCATCGCCGCGCGGCAGGCCGTGCAGCGCGGCGTGATAGCGAAGCGACTGGGCCACCGTGAGGTCGAGATCGAGGGCCGACTGCTGGAAGACGAAGCCGCAGCCGGCGAGCGCCGCGCTGCGGCCGACCTCATGGCCGAGGACGCGGATCGATCCCTTCTGCAGTCCGAGCAGTCCGGCGACCAGCGAGAACAGCGTGGTCTTGCCGGCGCCGTTCAGGCCGAGCAGGAGGACGAACTCGCCCGGCTCCATCGAGAACGAGACTCCGCGCAGCGCCGGCTTGCGGTATTTGTGGCTGACGTCATGAAGCTCGAGCGCGGTCACTGCCGGGCGGAAAAGTAGGCGAGGTCCGGAATGTCGGCGTCGGGGATGGGCTGCATGACGTCGCCCATCGACGCGTCGTATCCGGGGCGCTGGTTGGTCTTGTATTCACGCAACGTCTTGACGAGGAAATCCTCGCGCTGACCGGCGATGCGCGGCACGGCATCGCGGCCGCTGAGATTGGGCGCATGACAGACGTTGCAGCGATATTGCTGAACCAGGGTCTGCCCTCGCGCCATGCGCGCCGCATCGATCGCCTCGCCTGCCGGCGCTGGCGGCGGCAGCCTGGCGAGCGCGTCGGCGAAGGCGCGCAGATCATCGTCGCTGAACCCCTTCACGGCCTCGTTCATGATCTCGTTCTGCCGCAGCTTCTCGCGAAACATGAACAGCTGGATGAGAAGGTACGGCGCGGTCTGCGCGCCGAGCGACGGGGTTTCGGCCATGGCCGATTGCCCGCGCTCGCCGTGGCACGCCAGGCAGGGCGTCATGCGCTCCTGCAACGACTCCGCCGACGCCCACGACGTCCAGGCGGCGAGCAGGATCAGGACGAGCGCCGGCTTACTGGGCGCGGCTGACACGATAGACGGCGCCGTTGAAGTCGTCGGACACGAGCAACGAGCCGTCGGGCATGGGCAGGAGGTCCACCGGACGTCCCACGTAGTTGTTGTTCTGTATGAAGCCCGCGATGAACGGCTCCATCGACCGGAAGGTCCCGTCGTCGTTCAACCGGATGGCCACGACGTCGCCGCCGATCTTCACCGTGCGGTTCCACGATCCGTGCCGAGCGAGGAAGAGGACGCCGCGATAGTCATCGCCCAGGCCGTTGCCGGTGTAGAACTTGATGCCGAGCGCTGCCGAATGCGGGCCGAGCAGAGCGATGGGCGCCGTGAACTCGCTGCACGAACGGCCCCAGCCGAATTCGGGGTCGGTGAAGTTGCCTTGGTGGCAATAGGGATAGCCGAAATTGTCCTTGCCGGGCTGGGTGACGCGATTGAGCTTGTCTTCCGGCACATCCTCCGACAGCCAGTCGCGCGCGTTCTCGGAGAAATAGAGCTGCTTCAGCGTCGGATGCCAGTCCATGCCGACGATCTGGCGGATGCCGTAGGCGTAGACTTCGAGGCCCTTGCCATCGAGGCCGACGCGATAGATCCGGGCGTGCCGCTCCGACGGCATGCAGATGTTGCAGGGCGCGCCGACCTGGAAATAGAGCTTCTCGTCGGGTCCGACCGTCAGGTACTTCCAGCCGTGCGGCTCGTCTTTCGGCAGACCGTCGAGGATGACGGTGGGCTTCGGCGGGTTGTCGAGATTGTCCTCGATCTTGTCGATCTTGGAGATCTGCGACAGCTCGGCGATGTAGAGCGTGCCATTGTGAAGGGCGATGCCGTTCGGCCGATGGAGGCCGGAGGCAATCACCTTCATCTCGCGCTTGCCGTCCTTGGTGACGAGGGCGTGCACCTTGTCCTGCACGCGGCTCGAAACGAAGACGGTGCCCTTGTCGCCCAGTCGCAGCGTGCGCGCGTTGGGAACGCCGGCGGCATAGACCTCGATCTTGAAGCCGTCCTTGACCTTGAGCTTGTCGAGCGGAAGCTTGTCCGCCGGCGTGGGCAGCGGCGGCGGCGCGATCGGCGCCAGCTTGGATTCAGGCATGCCCGCCGCCATGCCCTGCTGCCACGGCTGCGGGCCGGCCGCCTGCTGGGCATGGGCAGCGGCGGTGACGACCAGAAGCCCAATGAGACCAACACCAAGCGTACGCATTGAAGAGATAATGCCTGCACTTTTCATGACGGCGTCCCCCTTGCGATTTGGTTGTCTGCTATTCCGCGGGCTACTCAGCGGCTTTGGGTATGGCCTCCGTTTGCTCGGTGGCGCACCTCCTGCTGGAACCAACTGGCTTCGGCCGCAATAATGCTCCTGTTTGCTCACGCAGCGGAAGGGCCGATCATGAAAATCCTCGTCGTCCACGGAGCCGGCATGGACATGCGCGGCAAGTCGCAGGTCGAGATCTTCGGGCCGATGAAACTGCCGGAGTACGACGCAAAGATCCGCACCTACGCCGAGGAGCTCGGGGTCGAGATCGAGATCTTCCATTCCAATATCGAAGGCGAGGTGATCAACCGCCTCTACGCCGCGCACGACGAGGCCATTGCGGGCGCGATCATCAACCCGGCTGGATTCTCGCGCGGCTATCCGGCGCTGGTCGCCGCCATCGGCAATGTCGGCTTCCCCACGATCGAGGTCCACATCTCCAATCCGGCGCGGCGCGGTAACGTGTCCGACGTGACGAGCACCTGTCTCGGTAGCGTCACCGGCTTCGGCATTGCGGGCTATGCGCTCGCCCTGCGCGGCCTCAGGGACCAGGCCAAGGCCCGGGCTCAGAAGAGCTAAGCAGCCTCCTCCAACGACGAGCACGCCCCGCTGACGCGGGTCTGGCGCATGTAGCGGCGGTGGCGGTCGGCGTCGTAGCCGCTGCCGGCGTGGAGCAGGCAACGATTGTCCCAGAACACGACGTCGCCCGGTTGCCAGGCATGGTCGTAGACGTGTTCGGGCTGTATCGCTTCTTCGGTCAGTTCGTCGATCAAGGCGCGGCCCTCGGCCTGGCTCATGCCCTCGATCTCCCGGACGTGGGAGCCGAGGAACAGGTTCCTGGCGCCCGTCGCCGGATTGGTCCGTACCAGTCGCTGGCGCACCGGCGGCAGGGAGGCCGCCAGCTCCGGCGACACGGCATCGGGCGCGACCTTCGAGCGCGAGAAGACGTAATCGTGGATCGCGATCAGCGGGCGGAGGTCGGCCTGGCGTTCGGGCGGGAGGCGATCGTAGGCGGCGCGCAGGGAGACGAACATCGTCGTGCCGCCCTCGGACGGCGTTTCGTAGGCGCACATGATCGACAGGAACGCCGGGACCGGTTTGAACGAGGCATCGGAGTGCCACATGTTGTTGCCGGTGAGGAAGATGGTCTTCTTGTGCGCGTTGCCGAGCACCGTCCCGTCTTTCTGGACGTTGCCGATGGTGCCGAGATATTCGACCTTGTCGAGACTGGTGTGGCTGGGCTCAGGCTTGCCGATCTGGCGCGTGAGGGCGAGCTGGCGGTCGTCATCCATCGACTGATCGGGGAAACAGACGAACGAATAGCGATCGATCGCCGCCTTGATCTCCTGGACCAGCTCCGGGGTGAGCGGCTTGCCGAGGTCGGCGCCGCGCACGCTGACGCCGAATTCGGGATGCAGCTCTTCGTAACTTAGTTGGGACATGGCATCTCCTACTGCGCGGCGCTGCGCATCGGGGTGTGCGATTGCAGGAAGGTGCGCACGCGGTTGATCGTGCGCGTCTTGAGTTCCGGCGGCTCGCGCCACGGGAAGACGGTGATTTCGGCGTTGGGCGCCAGCGAGGCAACGTCGATCGAGGTCGGCAGCGGATGCGACGGCGTGTCGTCCGGCAGGACCAGCATCGGCGTGCGGCAGCTGGCGATGAAGTCGCGCGGCACGCTGTAGAGGAAATCCGGCTGCTTGCGCCAGAGGCTGTGCATATACTTCTCGATCGTCTCCGCCGACACGTCGGGTCGGCGTTTCCGGAACTCCGGCAGCCAGTTCTGCTGGCTGTGCCGAACCATGACGCCGGGATCCTCGGGCCGATGGCCGACGGTCTGGCAGAACACCGCGGCTATCACGCGTTGCGGCGCTCGCTGCAGCAGCTTGCCGGCGAAGCAGCCGCCGATGCAGTAGCCCATGAAGAAGAATTCGCCGATCCCGAGGTGATCCATCAGCCCAAGCTGGTCGTCGGCGAAGGCGTCCCACGCATTCTCGACCGGCACCGGACCGGTGGACTCGCCGCCATTGGCATTGCGCTGATCCATGGTGATGCAGCGGAAGTCGTGCTTGAACTCTTCCATCGCGTTGAAGACGGCGGTCGGCCAGTTCCTGACGCGCGAATTCAATCCGCCGCCCGGGACGACCAGCAGCGGGAAGCCGGAACCGGTCTCCTCGTAGCGGATGCGAACGTCACCCTTCTGATAGAACGGCATGGAGAACTCCCACAAACTGTGCGAAGTCGCGCCGTGCACGCTATCACAGCCGCGAAATCGACGCGCGGCGGCTTTGGCGTTGGGAGCTGTTCAGCGAAACGGCTTGTCGGGAGCGTGTCAGGACCAGATGGCGGAACGCAACATCGCCACCCCCGTCGCCATGAGCACAATGGAGAAAATCCGACTGAGGAGAAGGGCGCTGGAGCGCGCGGCGATGCTCGCGCCCACCCAGGCGGCTGCGGCCTGCGCGGGTGCGATGCAGGCCCAGATCGCGAGGTCAATGCTCCCGAGCTGCGTCGGATTGGAGGAGTGCGTCGCCATCGCGGCCACGATCGTGGCCGGAATGCTGACGACGATGCCGGTAGCCGCAGCGCGCCCGACGCTCTTGTGCATGGGCAGCCCGGACAGCGTCATGACGACGTTGGTCAGAATGCCACCGCCCACGCCTGCCAAGCCCGAGCAGGCACCGATCCCGATGCTCGCGACGTGTCGGAAGACACCGCCAGGCGGCGCTTCGAGGATGGGAGCGAAGCGGTCAGGAAAGGCAAACCTGTAGGCGAAAAGCAGGCAAAGAGCGGCGAACACCGTCCCGAGCACCTTGCCGTCGAGATGGGGCGCCAGGATCTGGGTGACCGCGACCCCGAGCACGATGCCGGGCCCCCACTCCCTGACAAAGCTCAGATCAGCATGACCTGCCTTCCAATGCCGTGCGAAGGACACGACTGAAGCAGGCACGATGGAGGCGAGCGATGTCGCGACGGCGACGTGTGCGGCCTCGTTGGCCGACGCTCCGGTGAGGGTCAGCCCATAATACACGGCAGGCACGATGACCACGCCGCCGCCGATGCCGACCAGTCCGGCGAGCAGGCCGGCGCCAAGCCCCGTCAGGGCGCCCAACCCGACCAACTCGACGATACTCATGTCGCACCACGTTCACGTGAGTCGTGGACCCGGGATGGTTTTCGGCGCTGCAGGCGTGAAATCGCCTCGACCACCCATTGCCTCAACATTCTCGATCTCAGACGCCGGGCTTCGAGGAGGACCTCGTGGCTCGGCCAGTCGAGGCAGGGACGAGATGGCTTGCGGGACTCGCGCATGGCTTCCTCCCAATCCGATTCTTCGGACAAGCCGGTGGCGAACAGCCAGATCTGTCCATCCATGGGTGCCCTCCAGGGTTGCTTTGTGCCTGTCGGCTGCAACCAAGTCGGTGGCGATTGTCACGCTCGCGGATCTTTGTTGGGGTGTACGGGGGATGCTTTCGACCCCGAGACGGCGGGAGGCTCCAGGCCTACTTGCGCCTCAACTCGGCGAGCAGCCGATCGACGAACTTCGGCGAGTACCCCAGCAGCGCCATCTCGTCGGAGAGCTCCTTCTCGAGCCGCCCCAGCGCCTCGACGAACGCGCCGCCTTTCGCCAGCGCCTCCTCGACCAGCTTGCCGGCCTTCTGCTTGCCCATGGTCTCCGCCAGCAGGAAGGTGGCGCGCTCGGCCAGCACCGCGCCTTCGGTGGCGTCCATGTTGGCCTGCATGGCGTCGGCATCGATGGTGAGGCCGGGTGCCACCTCGTGCATGGCCTGCACGGCCGAGGCCAGCGTCTCGATCAGCGCCGCGATGGTCGGCCATTCGGCCTGCCAGCCGCCCAGCGCCCGCTCGTGTTCCTGCGGCAGCGCGGCGACGATGGTGGCCGCGAGCATCGGGGCGCGGCCGGCCGCCGACAGCACCAGGGCGGCGCCCACGGGATTGCGCTTGTGCGGCATGGTCGAGGAGCCGCCGCGGCCGGGGCCCGACGGCTCGGCCGCCTCGCCGACCTCGATCTGCATCATCAGCGAGATGTCGCGCGCGGCCTTGGCGAGCGCGCCCACAACGAGCGCGGCATCCTGCGCCAGCGCGGCGACGCGCACGCGCTGGGTGAACCAGGGCGCCGCCGGCAGGTCGAGCTTGAGGCGCCTCGCCAGCGACACCATCACCGGCTCGGCCTTGTCGCCCAGCGCTGACAGGCTCCCTGACGCACCGCCGAACTGCACGACCTGGGTCTCCTTGAAGCTCGCCTCCAGCCGGCGCGCGGCGCGGCTGATGTCGGACGCCCAGCCCGCGATCTTCTGGCCGAGGGCCAGCGGCGTGGCCGGCTGCAACAGCGTCCGGCCCAGCGTCGGCGTGCGGCGGTGCTTGCGCGCGAGAGCGGCGAAGGCCACGACGATGGCGTCGAGCTCCTTCAAGAGCGGTGGCAGCGCCTCGCCAAGCTGCAGGACCATCGCCGTGTCGATGACGTCCTGGCTGGTGGCGCCCCAGTGCAGATAGCCCGCCGCCTCGGCGTCGCGCTTGGCGACCTCGTCGGTCAGCGCCTTCACCACCGGCACGGTGAGCGTGGCGGTGCGGCGCGCGCCCTCGGCGAGCGAGGCGGGATCGTAGAGCGCGGGATCGCAGGCCTTGACGATGATCGGCGCGGCCCGCTTGGGAATCAGGCCGGCCTCCGCCGCCGCCTGCGCCAGCGCCGCTTCGAAGCGCAGCATCTGGCGCAAGGTCGCGAAGTCGGAGAAGGCCTCGGCGGCGAGCGCCGAGGAGCCGAGGGCGTTGACCAGCCGGCCAGCCATAGTCACACGTCGAAGAAGACGGTTTCCGCCGGCCCGCCGAGATGGATCGGCAGGCGCCAGGTGCCGTTGCCGTCGCGCTTGGCGATCAAGGTGTCGCGGCGCTGCGGCTCGACCATCTTGAGCACCGGGTCTTCCGCCAGCGCCGGATCGCCGTCGAAATAGAGGCGCGTCGCCAGGCGATTGAGCACGCCGCGGGCGAAGATCGACACGTTGATGTGCGGGGCCTGCAGGCCGCCTTCCGGCCACGGCACGCGGCCGGGTTTCACCGTCGTGAAGTGGCTTGTGCCGTCGGTGAAGGTCGAGGCGCGGCCGAAGCCCTCGAAGCCCGCATCGAGCGGCAGGTTGCGCCGATCGTCGGGATGGTTGTAGCGGCCGTGGCTGTTGGCCTGCCAGATCTCGAACACGCCGTCGGGCACGATCGCGCCCTCGACGTCGTGCAGCTTCAGCACGACCTCGATGCGCTCGCCGGCGACGCCGGGCGGGGCGAGATCGCAGCGATAGGCGTTGACCAGGGTGCCCCAGTAGAACGGCCCGATGGTCTGCGATGGCGTCAAGGCATGCGACATCGGCCTACTCCATCGGCGTGGCGTTGCGGCCACGCAGCACGATGTCGAAGCGGTAGCCCAGCGCCCATTCGGGCTGCGTCAGATCCATGTCGAACGCGGCCTGCAGGCGCTCGCGCGCACCCGCCGGCACCGAGTTGTAGATCGGGTCGAAGGCGAGCAGCGGATCGTTGGGGAAATACATCTGGGTGATCAGCCGCGTCGCGAAGCTCGGGCCGAACAGCGAGAAGTGGATGTGCGCCGGTCGCCAGGCGTTGTGGTGGTTCTTCCAGGGATAGGCGCCGGGCTTGATGGTGATGAACTTGTATTTGCCCTCGGCATCGGCGCGGGCGCGGCCGCCGCCATAGAAGTTGGGATCGAGCGGCGCGTCGTGCTGATCGCCGGCATGGTGGTAGCGGCCGGCGGCGTTGCACTGCCAGATCTCGACCATGGCGTTGGGCACGGGCTTGCCGTCCTGGTCGAGCACGCGGCCCTGAACGATGATTCGCTCGCCGAGCGGCTCGGCCATGCGCTGCTTAGTCAGGTCAAACTCGTTGGCGCCCAGCCGCTCGTCGGCGAGCGAGGGGCCGGTGATCTCCGACAGGCTGTGCGGCAGCACGACCGCCGGCTTGCGCGGCGAGCGGCCGGTCGTGGACTTGTAGTCCGGCGAGAGATTGAGCGGGTGATCGCCGGCCGTGGGACGGCGGTAGGTTTCCTCTTTCATGCCGCCAGTTTAGGCGGGATCGGCGTTCAGCGTAACCGGATCCTCAAGCCGTCGGCCCGTCGTCCGCCAGCGGCTGACCCGCCACGACGCGACGCCAGGAGAGCCGTGACAAGTCGATCGAACGGAACCCACCGTCCAGGATCAGCTCCTTCACCGCGCGCCCTACCGCCGGCGCATGCATCAAGCCATGCCCGGAGAACCCGGCCGCCAGGATGAAGTTCGGCACCTTGTCGAAGCGGTCGATGATCGGGTTGCCGTCCAGCCGGTTCATGTCGTAGTGGCCAACCCAGCCGCCCTTCGGCTTGATGGCTTCGAACGCGTCGCATTGCTCGGCAAGCTGCGGCCATAGCACCTCGTCGAACACCTCGTGTTCCAGCTCCCAGTGGAAGCCAGCCGGTTGCCTGGGGTTGGTGAAGCCGGAAATGTAGCCGTCCTGGTGGATGCGCACGCCGAGGCCGTCCATGCGACGCATGGCGGGGATCGGCTCGATCGCCTGCTGCGCCAGGAAGTAGAATTGCTGGCGGCGCACCGGCTCGATCGGCACCGCCATCCCGACCATGGCGCAGATCTCCGGGGCCCAGCAGTTCGCCACATTGACCAGCGTGTCGACGGGCAGGCTGCCGCCCGAAGCAAGGCGTGCTTCCCTCACCAATCCGCCGGACAGCTCGAGCCCGACGAGACGATCCTTCAGGTAGCTGATGCCAAGACCTTCCGCCGCCTTGCGGAAGCCCATCAGCGCTGCGTAGGGGTCGACCTGCCCGTCCGCCGGCGACAGCGCGGCGCAGTCGACACCGACGAAGCGAAAGGACGGATAGCGCCGGCGCAGCTCGTCCGCGCCGAGGAGATGGACCTCGACGCCGGCGTCCTGCTGCATGCGCACGTTGGCTTCGAGCGCGGCGATGCCTGCAGCCCCGCTTACCTGATAGAGATAGCCGCGACGGCGAAACTGCGGATCGAACTCCACCTTGCCGCCGCGCACATGCTCGGCGAAGGCGGAGTAGACCTGATCGCCATAGAGCGACATCTCGACGTTCTCGCGCAAGGCGTGCTGCAGGCGGATGCCGCCGACCGCGCGCGGCGTGGCGGCGAATTCGTAAGTCGGGTCGGGCTCCAGCACGGTGACCGCCGAAGCCGCACCGGCCAGCGCCAGGTGATAGGCGATGCAGGAGCCCATGATCCCGCCGCCGGCGATGACGATCCGTTCCACGTACGACGCTCCATCGGTCACGCGCGCAGGATTAATCCCACGCCTTCGCACCGCATGGAACGATTTTCAGTTGCTGTTCTCGATGCGCGTCACCTTGAAGGTGCGGCCGTTGCGTTCGACTTCGAAGCGCACCTTGTCGCCCGGCCCCAGGCCCTTGAGAGACGTCGGATCCTCGACGTTGAACACGCGCCGGCCACCCTCCAGGAGCAGCTCGGGGATCGGCCGGTACTCGAGCGTGATGCGGCCCGCCGCACGATCGACGGCGACGACGCGCCCGCTGACAAGCGGCTCCTCGAGCGGCGCGATCTGCTGCATCGGCGGATGCCTGTCTTCCACCGGCGGCTCGCCGGGCAGCGTCTCCCACGCCGATGCATGCGCGGCGACGAAGATCGTCGCAGCAAGCGTGAGCCATGAAGGGGTGCGATTGAAAGCCATGTCCACTCTCCCGCACGCCCATTTGGGGAGAGTGGAATGAAATTCCAGTAGTCGCGGCTGTGACCACGACTCACGATTACGTGCGGCAGACGGTATGCAAGTAACTGAGTTTCTTCTTGCCGGACCGCGGGCCTCCAGGCCCGCGGTCCGGCAAGACTACGCCGCGCGCACTTCCAACCCGTTGGGAGTGGCGCGATAGCCGGTGAGCGTGCGGTCGGCGAAGCCGAGGCGCCAGTCGAGCATCTTCGAGGAATACTCGGCAAGCTTCTGCGCATAGGCGGGATCGGTCGCGACGTTGACGAACTGGCCGGGGTCCTTGCCGAGATCGAACAGCAGCGGCGGCAGCGCAGCGAAGTGGACGTACTTGAAATGCTCGTCCTGCACGACGGCGAGCGAACACTTGTCCATGGGAATGCCCAGCGCCGATTCGGGCTTGCTGTAATAGAGGTCGCGGAAGTCGAACTCGTAGTGCACTTCCGTGCGCCAGTCGGTCGGCGCCTGGCCCTCACAGAAGCCCAGCAGCGAGCGGCCGTCGCACTGGCGCGGCACCGGCAGGCCGAGCCATTCGAGGATGGTCGGCATGGTGTCGATGGTCTCGGTGAAGCGCTCGACGATGGTGCCGCGCGTGCCGTTGGCCTCCGGCCTGGGATCGCGGACGATCATCGGGATGCGATAGGACTCGTCGGTGTAGCCGATCTTGCCCAAGAGGTGATGGTCGCCCAGCTGCTCGCCGTGATCGCAGGTGAAGACGATCAGGGTGTCGTCCCACTGGTGGGTCTGCTTCAGGTAGTCGAACACGCGGCCAAGCTGGTCGTCGACCTCGCTCATCAGGCCGCAATACGTCGCGCGCATCTGCGCCACTTCGGCCTCGCTCATCTCGCAGCCCAGGCCCTTGCCGTCCTGGAAGAAGCTCGACTGGTGGATGTTGTTCACATAGTAGCCGAGCAACGGATGCTGCCTGGCCTCCTCTGCCGCCGACTGAGCGCGCACGACCTTGGGCATGTCCTGCGGTCGGTACATGTCATGGTAGGGCGCGGGCGCGATGAACGGCGGATGCGGCCGGTAGTAGCCGAGATGCAGGAACCACGGCTTGCCGGCGCGACCGCGCAGATAGGAGAGGCCGCGCTCGGTGAACCAGGCGGTGTCCGAAAGCTCCTTGGGAATCACCGACGGCCGCGACGTGGCGCCCGCCCCCGCTCCTCCCTGCGGCAGCCAGATGTCCTCGCGGTTCTCCGGCAGCTTGAAGCCTTGGTTGGCGACCCAGCCGAAATAGGCGTCCTTGTAGGGCTCGAAGGCGCCGACGGGACGGAAGCCGTCCATGATGTCGCCCAGCACCAGGAAGCGCGGATCGTGCTTGTCCGTCGTGCGCGGATCGGGCGTGGTCGTGGTGTAGCCGACCAGCGCCGGATCGTAGCCGCCGCGCCGCAATTCGTGGCCGAGATTGGTGAAGCGCGCGTCCAGCGGAATGGTGTTTTGCACCTGGCGATGGTTCATCAGGTAAAGGCCGGTCAGCAGGCTGGCCCGCGCCGGTCCGCAGGGCACGCTCTGCGTAAAATGATTGCGGAAGGTCACGCCCTCCTCGCAGAGCCGCTGGATGTTGGGAACTTTCAGGTAGTCCGCCCCGAGCTTGGGCAGCATCAGGCCGCGCCACTGGTCGACGACGATCAAAAGGACGTTCTTGGCCGCGTGCATGCCGATTCACCCCGCTTCGCAGATTGGGCTATGGTGCCGTCAAATTCTCGGAGGAGACAACACGTGGCGCGTTTCAAGATCGTGACGACGGGACCCGGCAACACCGATCATTCGCTGGAAATGGAAACCCTGGGACCAATCGGCGCGGAGATCGTCGAAGTGACGGGCGGCGACGACGAGCTGATGAGGGCCGTCGCCGACGCCGACGCCATCTACGCCAAGGGCCGCCCCCGCATCACCGCCAAGGTGATCGAGGCCGGCAAGAAACTGAAGGTCGTGTCGCTGGGCTCGGTCGGCGTCGATTCGGTCGACGTCGATGCCGCGACCAAGCTCGGCATTCCCGTCACCAACTGCCCCGACACCTTCATCGAGGAAGTCGCCGACCACGCCATGACCCTGATCCTGGCGACCTGGCGGCGGCTCGTTGTGCAGGACCAGATGGTGCGCAAGGGCGAGTGGACCAAGGCGCGCCCCATGCTCTACCAGTTCCCGCGGCTCATGGGCATGACGCTGGGCTTCATCTCCTTCGGCCATGTCGCGCGTGCCGTCTCGAAGCGCGCCGCACCCTTCGGCTTCCAGATGCTGGCCTACGATCCCTACATCGAGGAGCTGGTGATGTCCGAGCACGGCGTCCAGCCGGTGAGCTACGACGAGCTGCTGCAGCGCTCGGACATCATCTCCATGCACGCGCCCGGCACCAAGGACGCCCATCACCTGATGAAGGAGCAGCACTTCCGCAAGATGAAGAAGACGTCGCTGTTCGTGAACACCGGCCGCGGCTCGACGGTCGATGAGTCGGCGATGATCAAGGCCTTGCAGGAAGGCTGGATCGCCGGCGCCGGCCTCGACGTGCTGGAGACCGAACCGGTCGGCCACAACAATCCCCTGCTCGGCATGGACAATGTGATCCTGACGGCGCACGTCGCCTCGGCCTCCAGCCGCTTCGACCAGGCGCGCAAGCGGCGCGTCGGCGCCGAGCTGTCGCTGGTGCTGTCGGGCAAGTGGCCGCGCGCCTGCGTCAATCCCTCGATCCTGGAGAAGTCCAAGCTCGAGCGCTGGCAGCCCTTCTCGATGGAGCGCGGGCCGGGGAATTGATCCTCGATGTCATCCCGAGCGAAGCGAGGGACCTTTCCTGATCAGTAAGGGTCCCTCGGGCTTCGCCCTCGGGATGACAGTGTCGTCGCAACTACTCCCCCTCCCCCTTCTTCAGCATCCGCTTGCGATCGCCGATCGCGCGCTCGCATTGCCGAAGGCTGTCGAACGGGCCGAGGACGACCTTGCCCGCGTCATCGACGGCGTACCAGCCGGGCTCGGTGACGTTGTAGTCGCCGACATCCTCGGTATGGACGTCGACGGCTGACAGGCTTTTGGGCATGGCCATTCGTTCGCTCCCTGGCGGGGATTCGATATTCTGGATGACTACGCGATCGTCGCGCTAATGTATCTGCCGTCCTGAGCAAAGCGAAGGACGACAGAAGAGAGGAAACGCATGGCCGCCGCCAAGAAGAAGAAGCCCGAAGACCTGCGCAGCGCGCGCTGGTTTGCGCCCGACGACCTGCGCGCCTTCGGCCATCGCTCGCGCGCCATGCAGATGGGCCTGGCACCGGAGGACTGGGTCGGCAAGCCGGTGATCGCCATCCTCAACACCTGGTCGGAGGCGCAGCCCTGCCACATGCACTTCAAGAGCCGCGTCGATGACGTGAAGCGCGGCATCCTGCAGGCCGGCGGCTTCCCCATGGAGCTGCCGGCGCTGTCGCTGTCGGAAAGCTTCCTCAAGCCAACGACCATGCTCTATCGCAACCTCCTGGCCATGGATGCCGAGGAGCTCTTGCGCGGGCATCCCGTGGATGGCGTCGTGCTGATGGGCGGCTGCGACAAGACCACGCCCGCCCTGCTGCTGGGCGCGATCAGCATGGACATCCCGGCGATCTACCTGCCGGCCGGCCCCATGCTGCGCGGCAACTGGAAGGGCAAGGTGTTGGGCTCGGGCTCCGACGCCTGGAAGTACTGGGACGAGCGCCGCGCCGGCAAGATCTCCGACGACGACTGGGTCGACGTCGAGGCGGGCATTGCCCGCAGCTACGGCACCTGCATGACCATGGGCACGGCCGCCACCATGATGGCGATGGCCGAGACGCTCGGCATGTCGCTGCCCGGCGCCTCCTCGATCCCGGCGGCCGACGCCAACCACATCCGCATGGCCTCCGAATGCGGCCGGCGCATCGTCGACATGGTGTGGGAGGACCTGACGCCAAAGAAGATCCTGAGCCGCGAGGCCTTCCTCAATGCCATCACCGTCGCCATGGCGGTCGGCTGCTCGACCAACGCCATCATCCACCTGATCGCCATGGCGCGACGCGCCGGCCAGGACATCGGCCTCGATGATTTCGAGCGCGCCAGCCGCAAGGTGCCGGTGATCGCCAACATCCGCCCCAGCGGCGACAAATACCTGATGGAGGATTTCTTCTATGCCGGTGGTCTCCCGGGCCTGCTGAACGAGATCAAGGGCCATCTGCATCTCGGCGCCATGACCGTCACGGGCAAGACGCTGGGCGAGAACATCGACGGTGCCGAGATCTACAACACCGACGTCATCCGCCCCGTCGCCAACCCGATCTACAAGGAAGGCGCGCTGGCGGTGCTGAAGGGCAACCTCGCCCCCGACGGCTGCGTGATCAAGCCGTCGGCCTGCGCGCCCAAGTTCCTGAAGCACACCGGCCCTGCTCTGGTGTTCGACGACTATCCCTCGATGAAGGCCGCGATCGACCGCGACGATCTCGACGTCACCGAGGACACCGTGCTGATCCTGCGCAATGCCGGCCCACAGGGTGGCCCGGGCATGCCGGAATGGGGCATGCTGCCCATCCCCAAGAAGCTCGTGCAGCAGGGCGTGCGCGACATGGTGCGCCTCTCCGACGCGCGCATGAGCGGCACCAGCTACGGCGCCTGCATCCTGCACGTCTCGCCGGAGGGCTACATCGGCGGCCCGCTCGCCCTGGTGAAGACCGGCGACATGATCTCGCTCGACGTCGACCGCCGCACCATCAACATGAACGTCTCGGACGAGGAGCTGGCCAGGCGCCGCGCGGCCTGGAAAAAGCCCGAACCGCGCTACGAGCGCGGCTATGGCTGGATGTTCACCCGCCACATCAAGCAGGCCAACGAAGGCTGCGACTTCGACTTTCTCGAGACGGGCTTCGGCGCCCCGGTAGCCGAGCCCTCGATCTACTGAACGTTCATGCTGCCTGACCTGATCGAAATCGTGCCGCCGGCGCGCCCCAAGGCGGCGACCGTGGTGCTGCCGGGCTCCAAGAGCCTGACCAACCGCGCGCTGATCCTGGCCGCCTTGGCGAGCGGGTCGGTGACCCTGCGCGGCGCGCTGTGGAGCGAGGACACGCAGGCCATGGTGGAATGCCTGGAAGGGTTGGGCTTTCCCGTCGAGGTGGCCGTCGATCCGGCCGAGCCCGCCAATCGTACGCTCAAGGTGCAAGGCGGAGGCGGCAAGATCCCCAACGCCGGCACGGGCGAGCGACCGATCGAACTCTTCGTCGAGAATGCCGGCACGGCGGCGCGTTTCCTGCCACCGATGCTGTGCCTGGGCCACGGCAGCTATCGCGTAAGCGGCATCGAGCGCATGCACCAGCGGCCGCAAGCCGCGCTGGTGAAGGCGCTACGCCAGTTGGGCTATCGCATCGACACACCCAACGACCGTCTGCCCGCCGTCATCCACGGCAGCGGCCCGCGGCCAGGCGCCTCCTGCACCGTCAGCGTCGAGGAAAGCTCGCAGTTCGCCTCCGCGCTCCTGCTCTGCGCCGGCATTGGCGGCTGGAAAGTGAGCGTCACCGGCGCCAACGAGGATGAGCTGCCCTATGTCGACATGACGCGCCGCCTGGTGAAGGACTTCCCCTGGCAAGGCGGCACCTACGACATCGAGGCCGACGCCTCGGGCGCCAGCTACTTCTGGGGTGCCGATTGGCTGCTGCGCGACGCCGGCGGCCACGTCACGGTGCAGCCGACGCCCAGGAGCGGCATGCAGGCCGATCAGAAGTTTCTCGACCTCGTCGCCGAGCGGCCGTGGATGCCGTCATATTCTCGCCGAACCGACCTTGCCGACAGCATCATGACGGCGATCGTGCTGGCGCCTTTCGCGAAAGCCACGACGCGCTTCACCGATCTCGGCCGCCTGCGCGTGCAGGAATGCGAGCGCGTGAAGGCGCTGCACACCGAGCTCGGCAAGTGCGGCGCCCGCGTCGAGGAAAGCGGCGACACCCTCACCGTCCATCCCGGTCCGCTGCAGGGGGCGGAGATCGAGACCTACAACGACCACCGCGTCGCCATGTGCTTCGGCATGCTCGGCCTGCGCGTCCCGGGCATGCGGCTCAGCAAGCCCACCTGCGTGCGCAAGACCTTCCCCAACTTCTTCGCCAAGCTCGCCGAGCTCGGCACGACCGTCCGCGATGTCCGCACCGGCAAGCCGCTTGGCGGCGACGACCTGCTGGCCTGAAGGGAGCGACCTCATGACGACGCCCAAGCCCCAGTCTTACGACAAGCTCAGGACCGTCAGCACGCCCACGGTGGCGACGGCGCTGTTCAAGCGCGGCTTCCGCAACCAGGCGATCCAGAACGTCCATCCGTTGTCGCCCGGCCAGCCGACGCTGGTCGGCCCGGCTTTCACGCTGCGCTACATCCCGGCGCGCGAGGACCTGAACAAGCTGGAGGTGTTCCGCAACCACGGCCATCCCCAGCGCAAGGCGGTCGAGGACTGTCCGCCGGGCGCGGTGATGGTGATGGACAGCCGCAAGGACGCGCGCGCGGCGTCGGCCGGCGCCATCCTGGTGACCCGCCTGATGAAGCGCGGCGTGGCGGGTGTGGTGACCGACGGCGGCTTCCGCGATTCGGCGGAGATCGCCGCCCTTGGCTTTCCGGCCTACCACCAGCGCCCGAGCGCGCCCACGAACCTGACGCTGCACCAGGCGATCGACATCAACGTGCCGATCGGCTGCGGCGACGCGCCGGTGTTCCCCGGCGACACCATCCTGGGCGACGCCGACGGCGTCATGGTCATTCCCGCCGAGCTGACCGACGAGATCGCCGACGAAGCCTTCGAGATGACGGCCTACGAGGACTTCGTCACCGAGCAGGTGCGCGCCGGCCGCGGCATCTTCGGCCTCTATCCCGCGACCAACCCGCAGTCGCTGGAGGACTTCGCGGCCTGGCGGAAGAAGAACGGACGCTAAGGGCGCGCGGGCCTCCGGCCCGCATTCACGAGCGGGCCGGAGGCCCGCGCTCCCTTATGGCTTCATCACCGTCGCCTCGCCAAGCAGCGAGACATGCGCCGCCACGATGCGCCAGCCCTCGGGCGTGCGCATCCAGGTGTGGCTCTGCCGGCCGGTCCTGTTGGCGCCGTGGCGGCGGAACTCGCAGTTGGCCGTGCCGAAGTCGCGACCGTAGGTGACGATCCAGAGCTTGAGGAGATCGCGGTTGACCACGAACCCCGGGTCGCGGCCGGCCCGGAAGGCGGCGATCTGGTCGTAGCCGTAGAGCTGTTCGCCGACGCCGTAGCGCAACGTGTGCGGGCTCTTCCAGAAGAGCTCGTCGAGCACGGCGACGTCGTTGCTGTTCAGCGCCGCCTCGTAGCGGTTGAAGGCAGCGGTCACCTCGGCCACGACCTCGGGGATGTTGATGTCCATGTTGCTCCTGCCTCTTTGTGGCCACCCTTCGAGACGCGGTCCTGCGGACCGCTCCTCAGGGTGAGGTCAAGCCATTTGCCTCATGCTGAGGAGGCCGCGCAGCGGCCGTCTCGAAGCATGGGCCACAGTCACGCCGGCGGCGCGCTGGCGACGCCCGCCTTCTCGAGGTGGCGCGCCACGCGCAGGGCCGCGACCTCGTTGTAGTGGTTGGCGATGATCTGCACGCCGATCGGCAGGCTGCCCGGCGTGTGCAGCGGCACCACCGCCACCGGCACGCCGACGAAGGAGATCGGCTGGGTGAACAGGCCGAGATTGGCGCGCACCGGCATCTCGACACCGCCGAGCTTCATCATCACCTGGCCGAGCTTGGGCGCCGTGCAGGGCGTCGCAGGGGCGAGAATGACGTCGACCTCGCCGAACAGCCTCTGCACCTCGGCGCGATAGTGACGGCGGAAGCGCTGCGCCTTCACGTACCACGCGCCCGGCAGCAGCGCGCCCGCCATGAAGCGCTCGCGCGTGTCGGGGTCGAAATCCTGCGGCCGCATGCGCAGGCGTGGCAGGTGCAGCTGGCTGCCTTCGATCGCGGTGATGATGTAGGCGGCCGAGCGCGCCACGCCGGCCTGCGGGATCACGATGGTCTTGGTGGCGCCCAGCGCCTTGGCGACGGTCGCCACCGCCGCCAGCGCTTCGGGCTCCGCACCCTTGGCGAAATAGTCGCCGGCGATCGCGATGCGCAGCCCATCGATGCCCTCGTTCAGGAAGGGCGCCGTGGGATCGGCCGGCCGGTCGGTGCAGACCGGATCGTCGGGATCCCAGCCCTGCATGGCGTCGAACGACACCGCGAGGTCCTCGACCGAGCGGGCGATCGGCCCCAGATGGTCGAAGGCATCGACGAAGGGAAAGGAGCCGGCGCGGCTCAGCCGGCCGTAGGTCGGCTTCAGCCCGAACACGCCGCAGAGCGAGGACGGCACGCGGATCGAGCCGTTGGTGTCGGAGCCCAGGGACAGCGGCACCTCGCCCGCCGCCACCGCCGCGCCCGAGCCGCCCGAGGAGCCGCCGGTCATGCGCGTCGTGTCGCGCGGATTGCGCGAGGGCCCGTAATGGGCGTTCTCGCCGGTGAAGTCGTAGGCGTACTCGCCCATGTTCAGGCCGCCCACGAGGATCGCCCCCGCCGCCTCGAGCTTGCGCACCAGGGCGCCGTCGCGCCTGGCCCTCGGTCCGTCGACGTTGATCTTGGAGCCGGCGCGTGTCGGCAGGCTCTCGATGTCGAACAGGTTCTTCACGGCAAAGGGCACGCCGACCAGCGGCCCGCGATGGCGTCCGGCATCGATCTCGCGGGCTCGCTTGCGGGCGCGCTCGGCCAGGACATCGGTGAAGGCGTTGATCGTGGGCTCGCTGGTCTCGATGCGGGTCAGCGTCGCCTCGATGACGGCACTGGCCCTCACCTTGCCGCTCATCACGGCGCGGGCGATGTCGCTCGCCGTCGCTTCCTTGGACAGCGGATCGGTCATGGCCGGAACACTCATGGCTGGAACACTGGCGCTGGCGTGAGCTCGTCATCCAGCTCGACCTCGAGCAGCGGCTTGGCGATCATCAGCGAGCGCTCGTAGTTCAGCAGCACCTTGTCGCGATACTCCGGCGCGATCGGCAAGCCGATCGCCTTGGCCGCCTCGTCCACCAGCTTGGCAATGTCGGGCTTCTCGTCGGCCACGTCGGCTCTCCCTGCTATGCGAAGTGACAGGCAACCTGCCGTGCCGGGCCGGCGCTGCGCAAGAGCGGCATTTCGGACGAGCAGCGCGGCTCGCCCTTCGGACAGCGGCCATAGAAGCGGCAGACCGTCGGATCGGGATCGATCGGGCTGCGCGGCTCGCCGGAAAGGCGCAGCCGGCCGATGCGTTTGTCGGGCTCGGCCTGCGGAATGGCCGAGATCAGGGCGCGCGTATAGGGATGCCGGGGATCGGCGAAGATTTCCGCGGCCGGCCCGGATTCGACGATCTTGCCGAGATACATCACCAGCACGCGATCGCACAGCAGGCGCACGACGTTGAGGTCGTGGCTCACGAACAGATAGCTCATGCCGAGATCGCGCTTGAGCTGCTGCAGGAGCTGCAGGATCACGACCTGCACCGAGACGTCGAGGGCGGCGGTCGGCTCGTCGAGGATCAGCAGCTCCGGCTCGACGGCGATGGCGCGGGCGATGCCCACCCGCGCCTTCTGGCCGCCGGAAAGCTGGTGCGGAAAACGGCTCAGCAGCTCGCGCGGCAGGCCGGTCATGTCGGCCAGCGCCTCGACGCGCTGGCGCAGCGCCGCGCCTCGGGTCTTCTTCATGCGGCGGATGGGATCGGCGATGGCGTCGGCCGCCGTGTAGCGCGGGTTCAGCGAATCGCCGGCATCCTGGAAGACCATCTGGATACGCGGCCGGTTGGGGTTGGCGGCGAAGGCGCGTGCCTTGAAGTCGACGAGCTCCGTGCCGCCCAGCCGGATGCTGCCCGAGGTCGGGTCGAGCAGTCGGTTGATCAGGCGCACCAGCGTGGACTTGCCGCAGCCCGATTCGCCCACCAAGCCGACCGTCTCGCCGCGCCCGATGGTGAAGCTCACCTCGTCGACGGCATGGAGCTGGCGCTTGCCGCCGACCTCGAAGCGCTTGGCGAGCTCGGCGATGTCGAGCAGCGCGGTCACAGCGGGTTCCAGCACGACACGATGTGGCGCGGGCCGACATCGCGATGCGGCAAGGGCTTGGCGCACGCCTCGAGACGCCGCTCGCAACGGCCGCTGTAACGGCAGGCCGGCAGGTCGGCGCGCCGCAGGTCGGGCAGGCCGCCCGGGATCGAGGCCAGCTCGGCAAGGGACGCCGTCTCGCCAGGCGTCGCGGCCAGAAGCTTGGCCGAATAGGGATGGCGGGGATGGGCGAAGAGCTCGCGCGCCGGCGCCGCCTCGACGACGTGACCGGCATGCATCACCACGATGCGGTCGCAATATTCGGCGGCCAGCGCCAGGTCGTGGGTGATGAAGATCGTGGCCATGCCCGCCTCGTGCGCCAGCTCGCCGATCAGGTCCATGATCACGGCCTGGGTGGTGACGTCGAGGCCGGTCGTCGGCTCGTCGGCGATCAAGAGCGCCGGCCGGCAGGCGAGCGCGATGGCGATCATGATGCGCTGGCACATGCCGCCCGAGAGCTCGAAGGGATAGGCCTCGGCGCGGCGCTCGGGATCGGGGATGCGCACGCGCTTCAGCATCTCGACCGCGGCGCGCGGCGCATCGGGGCGCGTGGCGCCACCGTGGCGCACCAGCACATCGGCGATCTGCTGGCCGACCTTGCGGATCGGGTTCAGCGCCGTGCGCGGATTCTGGAAGATCATCGACAGCTCGCGGCCGCGCTGCTCGGCCAGCTCGCGCTCGCTCAGCGTCAGCAGATCGGAGCCGCCGAACATCGCGCGGCCGGAGGTGACGCGGCCGGCTGGATCGAGGATGCCCATGACGGCGAAGGCGGTGACCGACTTGCCCGAGCCCGATTCGCCCACCAGCGCCACGGTCTCGCCCTTGTCGACGCTGAAGCCGACATGGTCGAGCACCTTGACCGTGCCAGAGCGGGTGCGGAACTCGACCGACAGGTCATCGACCGCCAAGGCAGGGACGGCCGTCACGTGCGCTGCCTCGGATCGATGATGTCGCGCAGCCCGTCGCCCAAAAGGTTGAAGCAGAACACCGCGAGCATCAGCGCCGCGCCGGGGAACAGCGCGATCCACCATTCGCCGGACTGGATGAAGTTGGCGCCCTCGGCGACCATGATGCCCCATTCGGCATCGGGCGGCCGCACGCCGAGGCCGATGAAGGAGAGGCCCGCGGCGTTGAGGATGGCGTAGCCCATAGTGAGCGACATCTGCACCATCATGATGGGCATGATGTTGGGCAGCACATGGCCCAGCAGCACGCGCGCCTCGCCGTTGCCCGAGAGGCGCGCCGCTTCGATGAAACCCGCCTCGCGCCGCACATTGGCCTCGGCACGGGCGACGCGGGCATAGAGCGGGAAGTTGATGATGGCGGTGGCGATCACGATGTTCACCACCTTGTTGCCCAGCGCCGCCACGATACCCATGGCGAGCACGAACAGCGGGAAGGCCATGATGGTGTCGGCCAGCCGTCCGACGACGCGGTCGGTCCAGCCGCCGAAATAGCCCGCCGCCACGCCCGACAGTGCGCCCAGCAGAAAGGCCAGGATCACAGAGGCGAAGGCGATCGAGAGATCGAGGCGCGTGGCCACCAGCACACGGCTGAAGATATCGCGGCCGAGCTGGTCGGTGCCGAACCAGTGCGCCGCCGACGGCGGCTTCAGCGCCATGGCGGCGTTGCTCTGCAGCGGATTGTAGGGCGCGATCAGCGGCCCGAAGATCGCCGCCACCAGGAACAGGGCGAACAGACCGAAGGCCAGGCCCGTCACCGGGTTCTCCGACAACACGTAGCGGGCGTGGCGCAGCAGCGGAATCATGGCCGGGAGCGCGCCACTCCAGTGGCGCGTCTTTCTTCGCGTCGATGCATCTCATGAGCGGCACTGGAGTGCCGCGCTCCCGGCAATGAGTCTCGGGTTGATCGAGCCATCGTCAGCTGTCCAACCGCACGCGCGGGTCGACCAGGCCGTAGAGGAAGTCGATCGCGAGGTTCAACGCCACATAGAGCACCGCCATGGTGAGCACGAAGCCCTGCACCGGCGCGTAGTCCGAAGTGATCAACGCATTCACCGCATAGAGGCCGATGCCTGGCCAGGCAAACACCGTCTCGACCAGCACATTCGCGCCCAGCAGGAAGGAGAACACCATGCCCAGCACGGTGATCACCGGCAGCACGGCGTTGCGGAAGGCGTAGGTGAAAACGACGGTGCCTGGGGCGAGGCCGCTTGCCCGCGCGGTGCGGATGAAGTCGCTGCCCAGCACGGCCAGCATCGACCCGCGGGTCATGCGCGCCAGCGGCGCCAGCGAGAAGATCGCCATGGAGATCGCCGGCAGCGCGAGCTGGCGCAACGCGCCCCAGAACACCTCCACGTTGCCGGTCAGCGCCGAATCGATCAGGTAGAAGCCGGTGATGTGGTCGGGCGGCGACAGGAAGACGTCGAGCCGGCCGCTGGGCGCCGGCGCCCATTGCAGCAGGTAGTAGAAGACGTAGGCGAACAGGAGCCCGGTGAAGAACACCGGCAGCGACACGCCGGCCGTGGTCACGATGCGGCAGAGATGATCGATCCAGGTGCCCTGCTTCACCGCCGCCAGCACGCCCAAGGGAATGGCGATGACGACGGCCAGGATCAGCGCGAACAGAGTGAGTTCGGCCGATGCCGGCAGGCGGGTGGCGATCTCGGTGACCACCGGCTGGCCGGTGCTGAGCGAGTTGCCGAGATTGCCGTGCGCCAGGTCGACGAGGTAGGCGACGAACTGCTCGGGCAGCGACTTGTCGAGCCCGAGCTTGGTCCTGATCTCGGCGATGGCCTGCGGGCTTGCCGCCAGCCCCGCGAAGTAGGCCGCGGGATCGCCCGGCAGCAGCCGCGTCAGCATGAAGGTGACGACGACGACCCCGACGATGCTGGGGATCGCCGTCACCAGGCGCGAGAGGAGCAGTTTCAGCATATCACGCCACCTCCCCCGTCAAACGGGGGAGGCCGGGAGGGGGAGAGCCTCAGCCGAGATGTTTGACGGGAGAAGATCATGAGCTTTGTATTTGCGAGATCATCGATGGGGCTTTCCCCCTCCCTACCCTCCCCCGTGTGACGGGGGAGGAACTGAGCTCAGCCCTTCGCCAGCTGGCGATAGTCGAGCTGGCGATGGAACCAGTAGCGGTAACCGGTGATGTTCTTCTGCATCGCCACGTTGAGCAGCGGCTGGTAGATCGGCACGCGCGGCACTTCCTCGAAGGCCATGTCGATGAAGCCCTTGACCGCCGCTTCGTACTCCGGCCCGGTGGTGAAGCGCGCCTTGTCGATCAGCGCGTCCATCGCCGGGTTCTTGTAGCCCATCGTGTTGAAGACGGCGTTCTGGCCGTGATAGCACCAGAAGAAGAAGTACTCCGGATAGTTCAGCCAGCCGCCGAAGGCGTTGGTGATCATCGGCATGTTCTTCTTCAGGAGCTCGCCGCGCCAGTTGGCGCCGGGAACCTTGTTGATCGTGGTCTTGATGCCGATCCGCGCCAGGCTCTCCTGGACCAGCACGGTGAGCGGCTCGTTGGTGCTGGCAAGCCCGAGGTCGAACGACAGCGTGGTCTCGAAGCCCTGCGGATAGCCGGCCTCGGCCATCAGCGCCTTGGCCTTGGCGATGTCGGTCTTGTAGCCGTCCTTCTGCGGCCAGTAGACGCCCTTGAACATGTTGTCGGCGCCGCCGAACAGCGGGATCGCCTGGCCGAACAGCACCGCGTCCATGATCTGCTGATAGGGCAGCGCCCAGGCCACGGCCTGGCGCACCTTGACGTTGTCGAACGGCTTCTGGTTGACGTTCATGCCGAGATACATCATCGCGTTCTCGATCGGCGTGCCGATCACGGTGAGCTTGGGCGACGACTTCAGCTCGGAGAAATCCTTCGACGGCAGGTCGAACGACAGGTCGGCGTCGCCGCGCTCCAGCAGCGCGCGTCGGTTACCGGCCGAGGGGATGATGCGCATGATGACGCGCCGGATCTTGGGCATCGGCCCGTTCTTCCAGTCGTCGTTGCGCACATAGACGACTTCCTGGCCAGGCTGCCAGCGCTCGACCTTGTAGGCGCCGCCCGAGGCATGGTTGTTCTTGCACCATTCCATGGCCCACGGGTCGTTGGCTGTCGCGTTCTTCTTGCACAGCTCGGAGTTCATGATCACCGGCACCGGCACGCCGATGTCGGGCATGGTGAGCTTGTCGGAGCGGAGGAAGTCGACGCGGAAGGTGTTGTCGTCGACGACGACGAACTGCTCGGGCTTCTCGAGCGAGCCCGCCGCCATCTGGAAGGTCGGGAAGCCGCCCACCGTGACGGCGCGATCGAACGACCACTTCACGTCCTTGGCGGTGATCGGCGTGCCGTCGTGGAACTTGGCGTCGCGGCGCAGCTTGAAGGTCACCGAGTTGGGCTTGAGGTCCCATTCGGTGGCAAGCTCGGGCTCGAGCTTGGTGTAGTCGTAGTGATCGTTGCCGTTGGCGTCCTTCTTGGCGCCGTAGGTGATCAGCCGGTCATGAGTGTTCCACGACACTTCGTAGGCGGGCCGGTTGGCGCCCACGCCATGGATGTCCATCGAGTTGGGCGGGCTCTCGCCCACGATCAGCAGCGTCTCGTTGCGCGCCTGGGCCTTGGCCTCCGACCAGATGGCTGGCGCGGCGGTTGCCATGACGCCGGCGGAAGTGGTCCTGATGAACGAACGACGCTTCATTGGTAGCTCCCTGTTCCCGCACTCCCCTGAACAGAGAAGCTGCAAGCCATATGCCAGCCCCTCGAGACCGGCCGTTCGCAGCGATTTCGGCTTATTTATCAGTCTGATTCGCGATTCCGCCGGCCTCGCGCCAGCGCTTCCGCCCAAATCCGGCATGGGCCAAATTGTATGCAATCTGGCCGATTTGCATGCTTATTGGGCCTTGGCATCCATTTTGTATGCAACCGGCGACCGGCGCCGCTAGAGAAAGCTCAATGAATTCCCTGTTCGATCTAGGTCTGCATGCTCTGCGCGCCCGCTACACCACCAGCACCTTGTCCTGCTGCGAGGTGATCGAGGAAGTCCTCCGCCGGATCGCCGCGGCAGGCGACGACAAGGTGTGGATCACGCGCGTCGCCGATGACGCCCTGCGCGAGGCCGCCGCGAAGCTCGACGCCCGTCGCAGCGAAGTCGCGACGCTGCCGCTCTACGGCGTGCCGTTTGCCATCAAGGACAATATCGACGTGGCCGGCCTGCCGACGACCGCGGCCTGCCCGGGCTTCTCTTATGTGCCGGAAAGATCGGCGGCGATCGTGCAGCGACTGGTCGACGCCGGCGCCATCGTCGTCGGCAAGACCAACCTCGACCAGTTCGCCACCGGCCTGGTCGGCGTGCGCTCGCCCTACGGCGTGCCGAGGAATCCTTTCGATCCCAGCTTCGTGCCTGGCGGTTCGAGCTCGGGCTCGGCGGTCGCCGTCGCCGCGGGCCTCGTCAGCTTTGCGCTCAGCACCGACACGGCGGGCTCGGGCCGCGTGCCGGCGGGCTTCAACAACATCGTCGGCCTGAAGCCGACGCCCGGGCTGATCAGCACCGAGGGGCTGGTCCCGGCCTGCAAGTCGCTCGACTGCGTGTCGGTGTTCGCGCTCTCCTGCGCCGACGCCGATGCCGTGCTCGAGGTCGCGGCAACGCCGCACCCGGCAACGGCAATCGGCAAGACCTTCCGGTTTGGCGTGCTCGCGCAGCGCGATGCCGAGTTCTTCGGCGACGATGCCTATGCCGCACTCTACGCCCAGGCGATCGCCCGGCTGAGGGCGCTGGGCGGCGTGCCGGCCGAGGTCGACTACGCGCCGTTCCGTGACGCCGCCGGACTGCTCTATGGCGGCCCCTGGATCGCCGAGCGCACGGCGGCGGTCGGCGCCTTCATGGAGAGTGCGGCCACGGACGCCGGTATCTGGCCGGTGACGCGCGACATCGTCATGTCCGGCCGCGACTATAGTGCCGTCGACGCCTTCGAAGGCCAGTACGAGCTCAGCGAGCTCAAGGCCGATGCGCTGGCGCAGATGGCCCAGCTCGACTTCCTCGCCCTGCCGACCGCGCCCACGATCTATCGCGTCGCCGATCTCGAGCGCGAGCCCGTCCTCTTCAACAGTCATCTCGGCCACTACACGAACTTCGTGAACTTCTTCGGCCTTTCCGCCCTCGCGGTACCGGCGGGCTTCCGCCCCGACGGCATGCCGTTCGGCATCACGCTGATCGCGGCGGCGCATCGCGAGCGCGCCCTGCTGGCGTTCGGGGCACGCTGGCAGCGCGAGGTGCCGTTGCCGCTGGGCAGGACCACCAGCCAGTTGCCGCCGGCCGATGCCGATCCCGTCGCCCGCGAGGACCGCGTCCCGATCGCCGTCGTCGGCGCGCATATGAGCGGCTTGCCGCTCAACGGCCAGCTGCTCGAACTGGGCGGACGGTTGGAGAGCAAAGGCTGGACCGCACCGATCTATCGTTTCTACGCCCTGCCCGGCGGGCCGCCGCACCGGCCGGGCCTGGTGCGCGTGGCCGACGGCCCGGGAGGCGGCGGCGGCGCGATCGAGATCGAGGTGTGGAGCCTGCCCGCCGCCAAGGTCGGCCGTCTGCTCCAGCAGATCCCGGCACCGCTCGGGCTCGGCACCGTCACCCTGGCCGACGGCTCCGGCGTGCCGGGCTTCCTCTGCGAGAGCCACGCCACGGTAGGAGCAAAGGACATCACCGCACTGGGCGGCTGGCGGGCCTATCTAAAAACCCTCGCCGTCTGATAGGGTCCATCCCTTCTAGGAGGGAAACGATCCATGAGCGGAAAGATCGCAGTCGTCACCGGCGCGGGCAGCGGCATCGGCCGTGCTTCGGCGCTCGCGCTCCTGAACAACGGCTACAAGGTGGCCCTGGCCGGCCGTCGCAAGGGCGCGCTGGAGGAGACCGCGAAGATGGCGGGCAACAACACGCCGAATGCCATGGCCGTGCCGACCGACGTCACCAAGCGCGACGATATCCTGGCGCTGTTCGCCAAGGTCAAGGCGACCTGGGGCCGGCTCGACCTGGTGTTCAACAATGCCGGCGGTGGCGCACCGCCCGTGCCGCTCGAGGAGCTGCCCTACGAGACCTGGCTTTCGGTGGTGGCGGCCAACCTCACCGGTCCGTTCCTGTGCACCCAGGAAGCCATCAAGATCATGAAGGACCAGAAGCCGCGCGGCGGCCGCATCATCAACAACGGCTCGATCTCGGCTCATGCGCCGCGGCCGTTCTCGGTCGCCTACACCTCGACCAAGCACGCCATCACCGGCCTCACCAAGTCGACCTCGCTCGACGGCCGGCAATACGACATCGCCTGCGGCCAGATCGACATCGGCAACGCCGTGACGCCGATGACCGAGCGCATGACCAAGGGCGTGCTGCAGCCCAACGGCACGACCATCCCCGAGCCGCGCATGGATGTGAGCGCGGTAGCCAACGCCATCCTCTACATGGACAGCCTGCCGCTCGACGCCAATGTGCAGTTCATGACGGTGATGGCGACCAAGATGCCCTTCGTCGGAAGAGGTTAGCGCAGCGCACTAACTCTTCCGACGGGCGGGCGGCAGCGCTTGTCATCAAGCGCGAGAGCCCGCGCCGCGCAGAAAAGACAAAGATCATGAGCGGAGCAGCCGCGTTTGCCCGCGACATCGGAGGTGCGCGCCCGGGGCTTAACACGATCAGGCCGCCTCGCCGCAGCTCGCCGACGAATTCGAGCCGCCCGGCGTGTCGGCGTACCGGCGGCTCCTCTCATCGGGCGGGCTCGCCATCAAACCTTTACGCCGGCTTGCCTCAGCTCGGCGAGGAAGCCCATTACGGTGCGGTAGCCGGTCGCCATCGTCCTGACATTGGAGCCCTGCCGATGCGTGCTCGCTGGAACGACCAGGCCTTTCCGGCCAACGCGCACGCACTGGCCCTCCCTCAGAAGCACGTCGGCATGCCGCCGGACCGTCTCGTACGGCAGGCGGAGCGCATTCGAGATGGCAAGGACGCTGACCGGCAGACGCTGGCTGTCGTCCAGCACGTGGCGGTCGCTTGCGGCGGGGGTGTTCGTCACGTGCTTGACGTTGGCCGTCCAGATTCCGGTGAAGACCAGACCCTTGACGAAGTCACCGCCGGAGAACTCATGCAAGGTCTTCAAGCCGTCGAGCAGCATGCCGATCCCGACCATGGCGATCGCGGTCTGTTCCCTGGTCAGGCGTCCGGATCGCAGCGGACGGCCCGACTGGGCATCGAAGCGGGCGACTCCGATCCGCGTCAGGTCCCTCAGCATGCGCGCGCAGTTGACATAGCTCCTGCGAAGCATGGCGTCGATGCGCGGGCTTCGCTTGCCGGCAACCGGCAGCGCGAGCCTTCCCTTCACTTCGGCGCACTGGCCCTCCTCGATCAAGGCACGGGCATGGCGGCGCACGGTCTCGTAGGGAAGGCCGAGCTTGCGCGACAGTTCGCGGACGCCGACCGGGCCGTGGCCACGTCCCACGCGCTGGTCACGCCACAGCGTCAGCAGGATGAGGCTGCTGACCATGTCATGGTGCATGTCCGACAGGAGATCGACACCGCGCAGGAAATGTTCCACCGCCACACGCATCACGGGATAGGTGTCGCGAGGAACTATTGGCTCAATTTGGGTAGCCAGCTGGCTCATTTTGGGCACCATCCGACTTCTACAGCCTGGCGCAAGCGCGGTAACCCCAACGTGGGGAGTATTCGCTTACCAGGGTGTGGGTAAAGTGACGGCCACGAAATCGAGGCATGCTCCGCCGCTAAGCGGCGCGGATTCACAGACGTGTCATATGCACGAACAGCAACGCAGTGCCGCCGCCTGCGATCCGTCCAGGCCGCCGCTCTGCGCACCGCATTGCGCGACGGCGCTGCTGCTCGCCGTGCTCAGCAACGAGCCGGTCGCGCCGCGACCGGGGTGCTGCATGCTGCCGACGAAGTCGAAGGCGCCGGTGCGCCAGCGGGAACGCCGGGTTCGGCCGCCGATTGGTCGGCACATTTCCGCCGAAGTCCCTCATGCCGGAGGGCTTCCGGCGGGCGACGACTAAGCCTGAGCCGTCAGTAGCCTTCGTGCATCAGCGGGAAGGCCGAGTGCACGCCCGGCAGGTTGGTCGGCGTGCTGGCCGAGATGTAGCTCTTGTCGAGCTGCTTCAGGCTGGTGACGCCTAGCAGGCCCATCACCTCCTTCATCTCCTCCTCGAGCAGCTCGACCACGCGCTCGATGCCCGCCGCGCCCGCCGCGGCGAGCCCGTAGCAATAGAGCCGGCCGAGACCGACCCAATCGGCGCCCATGCAGATCGCCTTGACGATGTCACTGCCGCGGCTGAACGAGCCGTCGACCGCGATCTTGGCGCGGCCCTTCACGGCGTCGATCACCTCGGGCAGCACGGCGGCCGAGCCGCGGCCATGGTCGAGCTGGCGGCCGCCGTGGTTGGAGCAGTAGACCGCCCACACGCCGTGCTGGCAGGCGATGTCGGCATCCTCGCCGGTGCCGATGCCCTTCAGCATGAACTTCACGTCGGGGAACTTGTCCTTCACCTTCTTGAAGTTCTCCCACGAGAACGCGGCCTGATGGTCCTGGCCGGTCGCCGCGGTGCGCCACGACTTCACGAAGCGCTTGGCGATGTCGCGCTCGCGACGCGAATAGACCTGCGTGTCGACGGTGATGCAGAAGGCGTCGTAGCCCGCATCCATCGCCTGCTTGACACGGTCGGCCACCCAGTTGTCGTCGCCGCGCACATAGAGCTGGTAGATCTTGGGACCGCCGCCGCCCTTCACGATGTCCTCGAGTTTGAGCGTCGTCACCGAGCTGATCAGCATCGCGACGTTGCCTGCGCCCGCGCCCTTGGCGACGGTGATGCCGCCGCCCGGCTCGAAGGATTCCAGCGAGCCGACCGGTGCCAGCATGACCGGCAGCCGGATCTTCTTGCCGAGGATCTCCGTCGACGGATCGATCTTGGAAACGTTGCGCAGCACGCGCGGCCGGAAGGCAATCGAGTCCAGCGCCATGCGGTTGCGCCTGAGCGTCGTCTCGGTCTCGGTACCGCCGATCAGGTAATCCCAGATGTTGGCGTTGAGCCGGATCTTGGCTGCCTTGACGATCTCATGCAGCGCTACGAATTCGTTCTCCAGGCCGCTTGCCATGGTTCTCCCCGCGGATTCGGGCTAGAAGTAGCGCAATAAACACGCGGAGGAAACGATGCCGGCAGTACGCTCTACCGCATCGCGCAAAGCGGAAGCCGAAATCGCCACGCGGCCGATAAAGGTGCGGCCGATCAACGGATTCATCGGTGCTGAGATCGAAGGCGTCGATCTGCGGCGACCGCTCAGTCCGGCACAGTTCAAGATCGTGCACGATGCGCTGGTCCAATACGAAGTGATCGTGATGCGCGACCAGGACATCACCGTCGACCAGCAGATGGCCTTCGGCGCCCAGTTCGGCGAGCTCTCGATCCACCCCTTCTCGCCCAACCTCGCCGACAAGCCCGAAGTCATCATCCTCGATTATTCCAAGGACAACCCGCCGGCGCTGACCGACATCTGGCACGCCGACGAGACCTTCCGCGAGGCGCCGCCGCTGGGCACCATCCTGCGCGCCAAGGTCGTGCCCGAGGTCGGCGGCGACACGCTGTTCTCGAGCATGAGTGCCGCCTATCGCGGGCTTTCCGAGCGCATGAAGCAGCACATCCACGGCATGGAGGCGCTGCACGATTTCAAGCCGTGGCGGCCGCTGTTCAGCCACAACGACCGCGCCAAGCTGCGCAAGCTCGAGGACGAGTTCCCCAATCCGTGGCATCCCGTGGTGCGCGTCCATCCGGTCTCGGGCCGGCGCATCCTCTACGTCAACCAGCAGTTCTGCGTGCGCATCAAGGATCTCAAGACCGACGAGAGCGACACGCTGCTCGGCTTCCTCTATCGCCAGGCGACCATCCCGGAGTACCAGCTCAGGGTAAAGTGGCAGCCCAACACGGTGGTGATGTGGGACAACCGTTCGGTGCTGCACTATGCCGCGCACGACTACTATCCATCGCGCCGCACCATGGAACGCGTGACGGTGAAGGGTGACAGGCCGATCGGCGTCAGCGGTCCCTATGTTGCCGATGCCGCCGAGGCCAATGGCACGGTGAAACCGCTGATCCCCGAGGGCACGAGGCCGGGACCCAAACGCGCCTTCGATCGTTACTGATCAGGGCACGGATCGTGAAGAAAATGTGGCGCGCGTTTGTTGCGCCGCATGGCGTGTTCCTTGCACCGGCGACGCGAGGAACTTAGATTTCATCCAGAGTGATTTCGCGCTGAGGCAGCGACAAAAAACCAGTCAGGGTAGGCAGATATGAAACGACGCGTTTTTTCGCAGGCTGTTCTCTTCAGCCTGTTTTGCAGTCCCGTCTTCGCCGCCGATCCGCTGCCCGCTCTCCAGGAAACGCCGATGCTCGCCGACCAGGTGAAGGCGGGCACGCTGCCGCCGGTCGACAAGCGCATCCCGCAGCAGCCTCTGGTGGTCACCAAGTTCTACGGTGGCAACGGCCCCGGCAAGCCGGGCGGCGATCTCAACATGCTGGTGGCGAGCCCGCGCGATACGCGCCTGATGACGATCTACAGCTACACGCGACTGATCGTCTACACGCCCGACTTCAAGCTGCAGCCCGACATCCTCGAGAGCTACCAGAACAAGGACGACAAGGAGTTCACCTTCACGCTGCGCGAGGGCCACAAATGGTCCGACGGCCAGCCATTCACCTCCGACGACTTCCGCTTCTATTGGGAGGACATCGCCAACAACAAGGAGCTGTCGCCGTCCGGTCCGTCGGTCGAGCTCACGGTCGATGGCGAGCTGCCGAAGGTCGAGTTCCCCGACGCGCGCACCATCAAGTACAGCTGGAGCAAGCCCAACCCCTACTTCATCGAGAGCCAGGCGCGCGCCGCCCCGCTCTTCCTGTTCCGCCCCGCCCATTATCTGAAGAAGTTCCACGCCAAGTACACCAACCCCGAGGAGATCTCGAAGGCAGGCAAGGGCGGCCAGCAGGGCGGCAACTGGGTGCAGATCTACCGGCGCCAAGACGTGATGTACAACAACGACAATCCCGACCTGCCGTCGCTCAACCCGTGGGTCAACACGACGGCCTCGCCGGCCCAGCGTTTCGTGTTCGCGCGCAACCCCTACTATCACCGCATCGACGCCAAGGGGCAGCAGCTGCCCTATGTCGACCGTGTGATCTTCACCCAGGCGGCGACCAACCTGGTGCCAGCCAAGGCGGGGCTCGGCGAGGCCGACCTGCAGCCACGCTATCTCAACATGCGCGACTACACCTTCCTGCAGAAGAGCGCCAAGACCTCGGGCATCGAAGTGCGGCTGTGGGAATCGGGCTCGGGCTCGCAGCTCGCTCTCTACCCCAACCTCAACGCCAACGACGAGGACTGGCGCAAGCTGATGCGCGATGTACGCTTCCGCCGCGCGCTGTCGGTCGCGATCGACCGCGGCGAGCTGAATGAGGCGGTCTATCTTGGCCTCGCCAAGCCCTCGAACAACACCATCATGGAGCGCTCGGAGCTGTTCAAGCCGGAGTACGCAACCAAGTGGGCGCAGTACGATCCCAAGCTCGCCAACAAACTCCTGGATGAGGTCGGCCTGAACAAGAAGGACAGCCAGGGCTTCCGCCTGCTGCCTGACGGGCGGCCGGCGACCATCGTGGTCGAGAGCGCCAGCGAGGAGACCGAGGACGCCGACGCCCTGCACCTGATCGCCGAGATGTGGAAGAAGGTCGGCATCAAGATGCTGACCAAGCCGCAGACCCGCGAGAACTTCCGCCTGCGCGCCTTCTCCGGCGAGGCGATCATGACGGCCTACGCCGGCGTCGTGACCGCAGTGCCGACGCCCAACACCAGCCCCAAGGAGTTCGCCCCGACCATGCAGGGCGGCCTGCAGTGGTCGCGCTGGGGCATGTTCATCGAATCCAAGGAGCGCATGGGCGAGAAGTGCGACGTCGCAGAGGCCTGCAAGCTGCTCGACTACGTCAAGGAATGGGAGCACGCGCCCAACGAGGCCGACCGGCGCAAGGCCTGGGAGAAGATCCTGTCCGACAACGCCGACGAGGTCTTCTCCATCGGTACGGTCAACGGCATCCGCCAGCCCCTCGTCGTCGGGCCGAAGGTAAAGAACGTCCCGAAGGAAGGCTACTTCGCCTGGGATCCGGGCGGATATATCGGCCTTTATCAGCCCGACACGTTCTGGGTGGCGCAGTAAGCGGCATCGCCGTTGCCTCCCCCTTCATGCTCCTCTCCCCAAGGGGGAGAGGAACTTGAGGGCTCACGACGACGACTCACCAAGTATCAATATTCGGCCGCTTCTTGTGTGGATTGCGCAGGCGCGCCGGCGCGTCGAGCAGCGCCGTTGCCACCCAGCGCCGTGAATCGGCGGGATCGATGACCTCGTCGACCTCGAAATATGTCGCCGTGCTGAGCGCCTTGCCGCGCGCGTAGGCGGCCGCCACCATCTTGTCGAACAGCGCCCGCCGCTCGGCGGGATCGCTCACCGCCTCGAGCTCCTTGCGGTAGCCGAGCTTCACCGCGCCCTCCAGCCCCATGCCGCCGAACTCGCCGGTCGGCCAGGAGATCGCGAAGGTCCCGGCATGGAAAGAGCCGCCGGCCATCGCCTGGGCGCCGAGCCCATAAGCCTTGCGCAGCACGATGGTGCCGAACGGCACGCCGAGATTGGCGCCGATCACGAACAGACGCGAGCAGTGGCGCACCAGCGCCGTCTTCTCGACCTCCGGCCCGACCATCATGCCCGGTGTGTCGCACAGGAACAGCACCGGCAGGTCGAAGGCATCGCAGAGCTGCAGGAAGCGCGCCGCCTTGTCCGAGCCGTCGGAGTCGATGGCGCCGGCAAGATGCGTGGGATTGTTGGCGACGATGCCGAACGGCTTGCCCTCGATGCGCGCGAGCGCCGTCACCATGCCCGCCCCGAAGGCGCGGCGCAGTTCCAGCACCGAGCCTTCGTCGCACAAGGTCTCGATGACGGTGCGCACGTCGTAGACGCGCAGCCGATTCTCCGGGATGGCGCGGCGCAACAGCCGCTGGTCGGCGGCGCGCCACTCGGGCAGCGCCCCCTGGAAGTAGGATAGGTACTTCTTGGCGATCGCCACCGCCTCCGCCTCGTCCTCGACGGCGATGTCGACCATGCCGTTGGGCACCTGCACGCTCATCGGGCCCACTTCCTCGGGCGCGAACACGCCGAGATTGCCGCCTTCGATCATCGCCGGCCCGCCCATGCCGATCGACGAGTTCTTGGTGGCGATCACCACGTCGCAGCAGCCCAGGATCGCGGCGTTGCCGGCGAAGCAGCGCCCGGAGTTGATGCCGACCAGGGGCGAGGAGCCGCTCAATCGCCCGAAGATATGGAAAGCCATGGTGTTGAGGCCCGCCACCGACTGCACGTCGACGTCGCCCGGCCGGCCGCCGCCGCCCTCGGTGAAGAAGACCAGCGGCAGGCGCTGCTCCTCGACGATCTCGAACAAGCGGTCCTTCTTGTGATGGTTGGTCTTGCCCTGGGTGCCGGCCAGCACCGTGTAGTCGTAGTGCGCGATCGCCACCCGGCTCTTCTCGGGGCCGAACAGCGAACCGTTGACGCGGCCGATGCCGGTGATGAGGCCGTCGGCCGGCGTCTTCTCGATCAGGTCCTCCTGCGTACGGCGAGTCCGTTGGCTGGCGATGGCGAAGGCGCCCCATTCGACGAAGCTGCCCGGATCGACCAGGTCGTCGAGATTCTGCCGCGCCGTGCGCTGGTTGGTCTTGCGCCGCCGCGCCACGGCCTCGGGCCGCTTGTCGTCGAGCGTCATTGCGCGGCGCTCGAAGTACTCCGCAAGGTCGGGCCGGATATGGTCGAGGTCGATCTTCTCCTCGGCCGCAGCACCTTTCACCTCGACGTCGGCCTCCTCGACAAACAGCAGCGCGTGGCCCTCGTAGATCGTCTCGCCGGGCTCTACCGCAACACGCCGCACATAACCGCGCGCCGGGCTCCTGATCTCGTGCTGCATCTTCATGGCGTCCATGACCAGCAGGGCCTGACCCGCCGCTACCGCATCGCCCTCCTTCACGGCGATGCTGACGATCGTGCCCTGCATGGGCGCGGGCACCGGCACGGTGCCCTCCGGCGCATCAAGCTCCGCTTCCGGCGCCGCCTGTTGCGCGATCTTGCCGAACGCCAGCACGGCCAACGGATCGACCGTATCGACGCGCGCGCCGGCCTGGCGTCCCGCAGCGGCCGGCACCGCCGCCTGGAAAAAGAGTCCCGGCTGCAGCTTGCCCGCCGCCTCGATCAGCTTCTTCGCCCGCTCATCGACAAAGCGCGTATGGACCCTGTCGGCGCGGAAATCGTCGTCGGCCAGCAGGGCGCGCAGAAAGGCGATGTTGCTGGGCGCACCCTCCAGCCGGAACGCCGCCAGCGCGCGCTCGCTGCGCGCCAGCGCATCGGCGAAGTCGGCCGACGGGCTGTGCACGATCAACTTGGCCAGCAGGGAATCGAAGTTGGGATTGGTGCGGTAGCCGGCATAGCCGTAGGTGTCGACGCGCACGCCCGGCCCCGACGGCGGCTCGAACACCGTGAGCGTGCCGCCGCCCGGCTTTGCCGAGCCATCGGCGGTCATGGTCTCCATGTTGATGCGCAGCTGAATGGCGTGGCCGTGCGGCCTGGCGCCGGCAATGCCCGTCTTGGCCATCGTCATGCCGCCCGCCAGCTGCAGCTGGGTCTTCACCAGATCGACGCCCCAGACCTCTTCGGTCACGGTGTGCTCGACCTGCAGGCGCGGGTTGGCCTCGATGAAGAAGAAGTCCTCGCCGTCGACCAGGAACTCGAAGGTACCGAGGCTGCGGTACTTCACGGACTTGGCCATGGCGATGGCCGCGGCGACGATCTTCTTGGCGATCACGGCTTTCAGGTTGGGGCTGGGCGCCAGCTCGACGATCTTCTGGCTGCGCCGTTGCAGCGTGCACTCGCGCTCGCCCAGCGCCACCACGCCGGCCTTGGCGTCGCCCACGATCTGCACCTCGATGTGGCGTGCTCGACCCACCAGGCGCTCGGCATAGAGATCGCCATTGCCGAACGCCGACTTGGCCTCGGCCGAGGCACGGGCGAAGGCGTCGGCAAGCTCGGCTTCGCTCCTGATCAGGCGCATGCCGCGGCCGCCGCCACCGGCGATGGCCTTGAGGGCGATGCCGGACTTCGCGTGCTTCCTGAAGAATGCCGCAGCACCCGCCAGGTCGACGACGTCGGTTCCCGGCAGCACCGGCACCTTGCACTTCTCGGCATGGACTCGGGCCCGCGCCTTGTCGCCGAACAACTTCAGCTGTTCGGGTGTCGGGCCGACGAAGGTGACCTTCGCCTCGGCGCAAGCCTTGGCGAAATCGGCGTTCTCCGACAGGAAGCCATATCCGGGATGAATTGCATCGCAAGCCGCCTTCTTCGCCGCCGCCATCACGCTCGCGATGTCGAGATAGGCCGCAGCCCCCTTGCCCTTGAGCGCAATCGCCTCGTCGACGCGCCGCACATGCAGCGACGTCGCATCGTCCTCGGAATAGAGACCCGCGGTCGCGATGCCGAGTTCGGCGGCGGCCTGGGCGATACGGATGGCGATCTCGCCGCGATTGGCGATCAGGAGTTTCTTGAGCATGACGATGCGTTACGGGGTAAAACCCCTCCCATGTCCAAAAGGCTGCTCATTGTGGCCCACGCGCCGTCGGAGAACACGCTTTCCCTGCGCGCCGCCGCCGAACGTGGCGCGCTGAGCGAAACGGGCATCGACGTCCGCGTCGTGGCGCCGCTGCAGGCCGGGCCGGACGACGTGCTCAGCGCCCAGGCGGTGATCCTCGGAACCACCGAGAACCTGGGCTACATGAGCGGCGCACTGAAGGACTTCTTCGACCGCTCCTACAATCCCCTGCTCGACAAGACGCAAGGCTTGCCCTGCGCCGTCTATATCCGCGCCGGCAGCGACGGCACCGGCACACGCCGAGGCATCGAGACCATCCTCACGGGCTTGCGTTGGCGCATGGTGCAGGAACCGCTGATCTGCAAGGGGCCCTGGCAGCCCGCCTTCGTCGAGCAATGCGAGGAGCTGGGCGCGGCAATGGCGGCGGGGCTGGCGGCCGGCATCTTCTGAAGCGCCGATCAGGACCCTAGCGAGCCCAGTGCGTCACGCAACGGCGCCGGCGAGATCTGCAGCAGGCCGGAGAACGGCTGGTTCAGCTCCAGAACCAGGAAGATCGCGGCCGAGGCCGAGACGGCAATGACCGTGAGGACGACAGCACCGGTCGGGTTGATCGGCGAAAACAGCGTGAAGCTCGCGAACAAAAGCGTGAGCCAGAGCATCACGACAGCGATCAGGACATTGGGCATCGCTGCTTCCGATTCCTCGAACAGGCGCACGCGCGCTTCCGTGACACCGGTGACAGTCGACAGCGCGCGGTACTTGAGGTTTCGCTGATTGTCGTTCTGCGGGTTCAGGTTTTCGATGGCCTCGTAGACCATGTCGCCCTCGACGCTCGGCTGGTACGGCGCGCCCATCCCCGAGCGAAGCGCGCGCTCGCCCCAGATGCGATCGATCAGCGGCGCAATCGCCCGGCGCTGCGCCTCGCGCGCCCCGTTGGCCTCCGGCCCATAGCGTTTCAGCTGGTTGTCCAGCAGCACGATCTTGGAGGCGATCTGCCTCACCTCGCTGCGCTGCGTCTCATAGGTGGTCTTGGCTGATGTGATCAGCAGGCCAAGCAGCAGTGCGGTGATCGTGGCCACCAGGCTCGCTCCGAGCCGCACGACGTCCTTCGAATGCTCGTTCAGGTGATGATGAGGAAGGCGGCGGCGCAGCAGAATGCCGGTGCCGGCGCCGGCCAGCATCAGCGCGGCGGCAAGCAGCGAGATGGCAAGAGCGCTCAAGTCAATGAGCGGTCCAGCCGCCATCGACGACCAGGCCCGCCCCCGTCATGAAGCCCGCATCGTCCGACGCCAGGAACACGATGCCCTTGGCGATATCGTCGGCGACACCCAGGCGGCCGATCGGGTGCAGGGCGAGCGTCGCCTGGCGTGCCTTCTCGGTGTCGTTGGTGCCCTGCTGGCGGGCGCGCATGACGAAGGTCTGCTGGCCCATGTCGGTCTCGATCAGGCCGGGATGGATCGAGTTGACGCGGATCCTGTAGCCCTTGCGACCGAACTCAAGCGCCGTCGACTTGGTGAACAGCGTGACGCCGCCCTTGGTCAGAGAATAGAGCGGATCGAGCTGGGAGCCGACCAGGCCCGCGATCGAGGCGAGATTGACGATGGCGGCACCGTGCTCGCTCTTCGGCCCGCTCTCCTTGAGATGCGGCAGGGCGGCGCGCGTGCCCAGCACGACGCCGGTCAGGTTCACCGCCACCAGCCGGTTCCATTCCTCGAGCGAGGCTTCCTCGACACCCTTGCCGTTGAAGATGCCGGCATTGTTCACCAGCACGTCAAGCTTGCCGAACTTCTTCACGGTGGCATCCAGGGCGCCGGCCCAGCTCGCCTCGCTGGTGACGTCGAGCGGAACGAACAGCGCCTGGCCGCCCGCGGCCTCGATCTCCTTCACGGTCTGCCGCCCGCGCTCCTCGAGCAGGTCGCCGATCGCGACCTTGGCGCCGGCGCTCGCCATGAGCTTCGCCGTCGCGCCGCCGATGCCGCGCGCCGCGCCCGACAGGAACGCGACCTTGCCATCCAGCCTGTTCATCTCTTCCTCCCGGATCGGACGTCCGCTAGTTCTTGCCGAGCTTGTTGAACGGTACGTCCTTGTCGACCCGCACGTCGGCCGGCAGGCCGAGCACGCGTTCGGCGACGATGTTGCGCAGGATCTCGTCGGTGCCGCCGGCGATGCGGAAGCCGGCGCCGCCGATCCATTGCGCCTGGAAGCCCGCGGCGTGCGGCACCTCCTCCTTCATGATGCCGGCCGGGCCCATCAGTTCCATGGCGAAGGCGCCCATGTCCTGCATCTTGGGGGCGGCGACGATCTTGATGATCGAGGATTCCGGTCCCGGCGTCTGGCCCTTCGACAAGGCTGTGAGCGTGCGATAGCGCGTCAGCTTCAGGCCCTGCTGCTGGACGTACCAGTCCGCGATCCTGGAGCGGACCTGTTGGTTGCGAATCGCTGGCCCGTCCTCGAGCTCGGTGTCGCGGGCCAGCTCCATCAACTCGTCGACGTCGAGGCCGCCCGACGGCATGCCGACTGCGAGCCGCTCGTTCATCAGCGTCGTGAGTGCCGCCTTCCAGCCCTCGCCGACCTTGCCCAGGCGCTGACTGTCGGGGATGCGCACGTTGGTGAAAAACACCTCGTTGAAGTTGGCGCCGCCCGACATCTGCTTGATCGGCCGCACTTCCACGCCGGGCGTCTTCATCGACAGGAAGAACATGGTGAGGCCCGCGTGCTTGGGCACGTTCGGATCGGTGCGGGTGATGATGATGCCGTAGTCGCTGTAGTGCGCGCCCGACGTCCAGACCTTCTGGCCGTTGATCACCCAGCCCTCACCATCCCGCTCGGCCTTGGTGCGGATGCCGGCCACATCGGAGCCGGCGGCCGGCTCGGAGAAGAGCTGACACCACACTTCCTCGCCGTGCAGCGCGGGCTTGACGTAGCGCTGCAGCTGCTCGGGCGTGGCATAGGCCATCATGGTCGGAATGCACATGCCGAGCCCGATATCGAAGAAGCCCAGCGGCACCAGGTAGTTCGCTTCCTCTTGCTGGTAGATCACCTGCAGGATGGGCGAGCCGCCGCGGCCGCCATAATCCTTGGGCCAGGTGATGCGCGCGTAGCCCGCTTTGGCCTTCTTGTCCTGCCAGGCCTTGGCCTTCTTCAGGAGCTCGGGATCATCGTTGCGGGCGCGAAAGCTCGCCCTGTCGTCGCTCTTGCGCGTCGCGTTGGCATCGAGCCAGGCGCGCACTTCCTTGCGGAAGGCGGCTTCTTCCGGCGTGTCGTTGAAGTCCATGGTTTCCTCCTGGCTTACGCCGCGTTCTTTTGTTCGAGACGGCTGACGAGTTTGTCCTTCCAGGCCATCGGTCCGCCCAGCGCCAACGCCATGACGCGCGCCCGGCGATAATGGAACTGCGTGTCCGCTTCCCAGGTGAAGCCGATGCCGCCGTGGGTCTGGATGTTCTCCTTGGACGCGAAATCGTAGGCGTCGGTCGCGGCGATGCGCGCCGCCGCGGCGGCAAGCGGCAGGTCCACCCCGCCGTCGGTCAGCATCATGGCGCCGTAGTAGGCATTGGAGCGCGCCAGCTCGAGCTTGACGTAGCAATCGGCGAGCTTGTGCTTGATCGCTTGGTAGGAGCCGATGGCACGGCCGAAGGCCTGGCGTTGCAGGGCGTAATCGCGCGCCATCCACATTGCCGCCTCGGCGCCGCCCACCTGGGCGAAGGCGAAGTAGACTGCGGCCGCGTCGTACAGGCGCTCGAGCGTACGCCAGCCCTCGCCCTCCGCGCCCAGAAGCTCGGCGGTGGCGTCCTTGAAGGTGAGCTCGGCATGCTTGCGCGCGGGATCGATGGTCTCGACGCGCTTCTTCGTGACGGATGCCTGTATGAGATCGACCAGCACCAGCGACACGGCGCGATCGCCCATGTTGCTGCTGGAGCCGCCGGTATTGGCGAGCACGATGGCAAAGGTCGCGGGCTCGCCGTCGGCCACCGGCACCTTCTTGCCGTTGAGACGGCCGTTGCCGAAGGTCGTGCGGATGGTGCGCGGCTTGGGCGGCTGAGGGCCCTCGGCGAGGGCCAGCGTGCCGATCGCCTTGCCTTCCGCCAGCTGCGGCAGCCACTTCTTCTTCTGTGCGTCCGAGCCTGCGAGCTTCAAGGCTTCGGTCGCCAGCACGACCGATGTATCGAACGGCACCGGCGCCGCGGCACGTCCCACTTCTTCGGCGATAACGCAGAGCTCCAAGGGCGAGAGGCCCAGCCCGCCATACTCTTCGGGAATGCCGGTCGCCGGCACGCCGAGCTCGACCAGGCCCTTCCAGACCTCGTCGGCATGAGTCTCGTTGCCGTCCAGCACGCGGCGCACGACCTTGGTCGGGCACTTGTCGGTGAGGAACTTACGGACCTGCTCCTTGAGCAGCTTCTGGTCGTCGGAGAAATCGAAGTTCATGATGGGCAAGCCTAGCAAGCGCACCCGCACCGGGGAACGGCAGAAGGTTCCGACAGGCGGGTGCTTATCTATGATAGGGTTCAGCGCATGGACGCAGCGAAAATCCCCGAAGTCATCCAAGATTGGCACGCCCACATCTACTTCGACGCCATCACCGTCGAGCCTGCCAAGACGTTGCGCGAGAAGATCGAGAAGATCTTCGACGGCAACATCGTCATGGGCCGCTTCCACGAGCGCCCCGTCGGCCCGCATCCGCGCTTCAGCTACCAGGTGCTGTTCAAGAACGACCAGCTGGCGCCGATCCTTTCGTGGCTGGCGCTGAACCGCGGCCAGCTCACCGTGTTCGTGCATCCCAACACCGGCGAGCAGCTGGAGGACCACCGCGACCGCGCCATCTGGCTCGGCGAGCAGGTGCCGCTGTTCCTCGACGTGCTCAAGAACTGAAAGGACGAGACGATGGATACCTTGCTGCCGCTGGCGAAGAAGGTCGGCGAGAAGCTGAAGGCGCGCAAGGAGACGGTCGGCGTTTCCGAATCGTCAGCGGGCGGGCTGATCTCCGCCGTGCTGCTGGCCGTGCCGGGCGCCTCGGCCTACTTCATGGGCGGCGCCGTGGTCTACACCCGTCCCGCCGGCGAGGCCTTCCTCACGGCGACTCCGAGCAAGCGCAAAGGCATCCGCTCCTCCTCCGAGCCGTGGGCGACGCTCGCCGCCGAGCTGGTGCGCGAACGCCTGAACACGACGTGGGGACTGGCAGAGACTGGTGCGTCGGGCCCGACGGGCAACTCCTACGGCGATCCGGCGGGTCACACCTGCGTCGCCGTCGTCGGCCCCAAGGGCAAGATCGCCCGCACCCTGCGCACCGGCTCCAACGACCGCGTCGCCAACATGCGGGCCTTCGCTGCCGAGGCGCTGAAGCTGCTGGACGAGCAGCTCTCCTGACGTCAGTCGGTCCCGCTCTTCATCAGCGCGGCAAGAGCGAGGCTCAGCCAACCCAGGATGAAGGCGGCGCCACCGATCGGCGCGACCGCACCCATCCAGCGCGGACCGCCCAAGGCGAGTGCGTAGAGCGCGCCGGGAAAGAGCACGCTGCCCAGCAGGAACAGGCATTGCGCCACAAGCGCGACCGGTGCGTTCAGCATGGCGCTGCGCGCCAGCGCGACCACGCCGATGATCGCCAGCGCATGGATCATCTCGTACTGGCTGCCGGTCTGCAGCCACTCGCGCGCCTTGCGGCCGACCTCGGTCGAGAGGTCGAGGCCGTGGGCGGCGAAGGCGCCGACGATGACGGAGATGGCACCGCTCAGCGCGGCGACGACGATCCAGCCCCGTGCCGCGGCGCTCGCCATTGGACTATTGCGGCCGCGGCTGCGGCCGGCCGCCGGCGGTGATGCCGCCGTCGATCACCAGCTCCTGGCCGGTCATGTAGTTGGCGGCCTCGGTACAGAGGAATAGCACGCCGTTGGCGATGCCCTGCGCCTCGCCGACGCGGGTCAGCGGCACCATCTGGGCGGCGCGCTCGCGCGGATCGATCGGCGAATTGCGCCGGTTGCCTTCGGCGCCGGTCGGAATCTTGCCCCAGATCGGCGTGGCGATGATGCCGGGATGCACCGAGTTGCAGCGGATGTTGTCGGCGGCATGCTCCAGCGCCACCGACTTCGCCAGCAGGCGCACGCCGCCCTTGGTCGCCGAGTAGGCCGCGAGCCCGGGCGCGCCGCGCAGGCCCGCGATCGACGACATCAGCACGATCGAACCGCCGCCCGCCTTGCGCATCGCCGGGATGGCATGCTTGACCGACAGGAACACGCCGTCGAGGTTGATCGCCTGCTGACGCTGCCAGTCGGCCAAGGTCATGGTCTCGATCGGAGACATGATGCCGATGCCGGCATTGGCCACCATGATGTCGAGCCTACCGAAGTTCTTCTCCGCCTCGGCAATGACGCCAGGCCATGCTGCTTCGTCGCGCACGTCGTGATGCAGATAGCGCGCCTTGCCACTTCCCTGGCCACCACCCTTGTTGATGCGTTCGACGACGGCCTTGCCCAGCGCGTCGTCGACGTCGGTGACCAGAACCGACGCGCCCACGCGCGCCAGGGTCTCCGAGCAGGCTTCGCCGATGCCGGAGGCGCCGCCGGTGACGATGGCGGCCTTGCCTGAAAGCAGAGCCATCAGCGCCCCTTGAAGTTGCCGGCGCGCTTCTCGGCGTAGGACTTCACGCCCTCCTTGAAGTCCTCGGTCTTGCGCGTCCAGTCCTGCTCGACCAGCTCGCGCTCTGTCGCCGCTTCGGCGCCATCGGCGAAGCCGCGCCGCATGGTCTCGCGCGTCGACAAGAGCGCCAGCGGCGCGGACTCGGCGATCTCCCTGGCGAGGTCCATCGCGCCCTTGCGCACGTCAGCCAGCGGCACCAGCACGTCGGCCAGGCCCCAGGCGACGGCCTCTTCACCGCCGATGCGCCGGCCCGTGTAGAACATCAGGTTGGCGCGCTGCTGGCCGATCAGGCGCGGCAGGGTGAAGGTGAGCGAGAAGCCGGGATGGAACCCGAGCCGCGTGAAGTTGGCGGCGAAGCGGCCCTCGGCACAGGTCACGCGGAAGTCGGCCATGATGGCGAGTCCCAGCCCGCCGCCGATCGCCGGGCCTTGCACCGCGGCGATGCTGGGCTTCTTGGCGCGGAACAGGCGCGTCGCTTCCTTGTAGAGATGCTTTCCACTCTCGGCGGCACCGGTCTGCGGGCGGTTGGCGAAATCGGCGCCGGCGCAGAACGACTTGCCCTGGGCACAGAGCACGTAGGCGCGGATGTTGCCGTCGCGGTCGAACGCTTCGAAGGCATCGGCGATCTGGTTGATCAGCGAGTTGTCGAAGAAATTGTGCGGCGGCCGCTGGATTTCGACGATGCCGACATGACCTTCGCTGCTGACGCCGATATCCTTGTAGGTGGCGCTCATACGTTTCCCCCACGGGCTAATGATGGGCGGCGATATTGCCCCGCCGCCGGGGCGTCCGTCGAGTTGGGGGGAGAGCAGGAATGTCGCAAAGCGAACGCCACGCACCGGGTCATGCACTCGTCGTGGGTGGCGGCACGATGGGCGTGGGCATCATCGCCATGTTCCTGGGCGGCGGCTGGAAAGTCGATGTCGTGTCGCGTTCGGCCAGCACACGCGATGGCCTCCCGGAGGCCTGCACGCGCGCGCTTGTCGCACTCGGCAAGCCCGCCGATACGTCAGGCCTCGCGACCTACGCCACATTGCCGGAAGCGAGCTGGAACTCGATCGGCATCGTCGTCGAGACCGTGACCGAGGATCTCGAGCTTAAGCGCAGGCTGTTCGCCGAGATGGAGACGCTCGCCAGGACCGACGCCGCCCTCACCTCGAACTCCTCGAGCTTCCCGATCAGCGAGATCGCCAAGGGCCTGAGGACGCAAGCGCGCATGATGGGCCTGCACTTCTTCATGCCGGCGCATCTCATCCCCTTGGTCGAGGTGGTTCGTTCCGTTCACACCGACGTCAAGCTGGCCGAGCACGTCGGAGAGATCATGCGGTCGCTGGGCAAGCGGCCGGTGCAGGTCAGGAAGGACGTCATCGGCTTCTTGGGCAACCGCATCCAGGGCGCCTTGATGCGCGAAGCTTTGTGGCTGATCGAGCAGGGCGTCGCCTCGCCTGAGGACATCGACGCGACGGTGCGGCTCTCCTTCGGCTTCCGCTACGCCGCGGCCGGCCCGATTGTGCAGAAGGAGCATTCGGGCTGGGACACGACCTGCGCCGTCGCCAAGATCATCTGGCCCGATCTCACGAACGCCGACGGCCCGCCGCCGGTTCTGCAACGCAACGTCGACGAGGGCCGCATCGGCTTCAAGACCAAGCGCGGCTTCTTCGAGTGGGACGACCAGTCGATCGCGAAGGAGCGCGCCCGTTACGAGAGCGCTCTTCGCAAGTGCCTGGAGATCTTCCGCGAGGAAGGAATCCTTTAGGCAGCCCGTCCGCGATTGCCGCCGCCGAAGCGACGCTTCTTCCAATGCGGCTGGCGCTGATGCCCATTCGGGCGCTGCCCATTCGGACGCTGGCCGTGCGGCCGCTCCTCGGAGCGCGCCTGCTCGGGCGCGCGATCGCGATAGTCGCCGAAGTCCCTGCCGCCGCCTTCGAGCGCGCGCGGACGATCGCCGTGGGGACGGTGACCATGGGGACGATCGCCTTGCGGACGATCGTCGTGATGACGATGCGGCCGCTCGGCGTGGCTCTCGCCCTGCCGCTGCCCGCCACCATAGGTCCCGTGCTGCTGCGGACGCTTTCCACGATGGCGTCGCGGCGGGCCGCGGCGTTCGTCGCCGCCGCGATCGTCCGGCCGCTCCTCGCGTTGGCGTTGGGCCGACGGAGCCTGCTGCGGCAGGTCTTCGTTGGCCGGCGTCGGGACGACGGCGATGCGCTGGTTGGTGAGGCGCTCGATGCTCTTGAGCTGGCCGCGCTCGCTGCCGTCGCAGAACGACAGGGCGATGCCGGAAGCGCCGGCGCGCGCAGTGCGGCCGATGCGATGGACGTAGCTCTCGGCGTCGGCCGGCAGCTCGTAGTTGATGACGTGCGTGACGCCGCTCACATCGATGCCACGCGAGGCGAGATCGGTGGCGACCAGCACGCGGGCCCGGCCGCGGCTGAAATTGTCGAGCGCCTTCTGGCGGGCGTTCTGCGACTTGTTGCCGTGGATCGCCTCGGAGCGAACGCCGCGATCCTCCAGCGCCTCGGCAACGCGATTGGCGCCGCGCTTGGTACGGGTGAAGACGATGACGCGCTCGAGCGTCTCGTCGGCCAGCAGGTGGCTGAGCAGCGCACGCTTGGCGGCGGCGGGCACGAAGTAGACGCGCTGGTCGATCTTGTCGACGGTGCGGCCCTGCGGGGCGATCTCGACCTTCTCGGGGTTCTTCAGGATCTCCGAGGCGAGCTTGGAGATGTCACCCGGCATGGTCGCCGAGAACAACAGCGTCTGCCGCTGCTTCGAGACCGAAGCCACGATGCGGCGCACGTCGCGGATGAAGCCCATGTCGAACATGCGATCGGCCTCGTCGAGGACGAGGAAGGTCACGTGCGCCAGCTTGACGTTGCCGCGCTCGACCAGGTCGAGCAGGCGGCCCGGCGTGGCGACCAGGATGTCGACGCCGCGGTTCAAGGTCTCGATCTGCCGGCCAAAACCAAGCCCGCCGATCACCATGCCGAGCTTCAGGCCGAGGCCGCGACCGTAGGTGTCGAAGCTGCGGGCGATCTGGACGGCGAGCTCGCGCGTCGGCGCCAGCACCAGCGCCCGCGGGTGCTTGGGCTGCGGACGCTCGCGAAAGCCGGAGAGGTGCTGCAGCACGGGCAGCGCGAAGGCGGCGGTCTTGCCCGTGCCGGTCTGGGCGATGCCCAGCACGTCGCGGCCCTGCAGCAGCGCCGGGATGGTGCGCGCCTGGATCGGCGTGGGCACGGTGTAACCGGCGGCATCGAGGGCACGCAGCAACGGCTCGGCGAGGCCGAGATCCGCAAACGAAACATTACTCACTGGAGATAAGTCCTTTGGCCGCCGGTCGTGCCATTCAGGCACGCGTATTGAGCGGCTTTTGGCCCGTTCCCGCGCGCGGCTGGGACGGCTCTTGTTTTGGGGATTGTCTCGGGATGAGGCGCCGTCAAATGAGAGGCGCGTCGCGCGATCGCGAGAAACCTTTGTCAGCCCGCAAACCAGCGAGCTGCCACGTATATGATGGTGCGGCGCAGCAAAGTCAAGCAGCGGAAATGTGACGCTTCGACCAGATTGTGCCGCCGGGCGCATACCAGCCGGCCTTCTTGCGCACTGTCGGATTGGGATCGCAGTCGCGCGCCGCGACGAGAGCCGCTTCGGCCTCGGCATTGGTGTGCACCCATTGCCCAACGACCTCGATGGCCAGCGCGCGCGTATGGGCGTCGGGATCGTTGGCCAGCATGTCGATGGCGCGCGGCAGGACTGCTCCCTGCTCCGGGCGGCAGTCGCCTTCCTTGCAGCGATCGCAGGCGAGCGTGTGCAGCGTCGTCTGCCGCACGCGCGGATCGCTGTCGTCGAGCATCGCAATCAGGTCGGCCAAGACGTCCGGCTCGAGGAAACGATCGAGATACTGGCAGCACCAGTAGCGAACGTCGGCGTTGTCGTGCCGCAGGCCGCGCCGCACCGCCGGCAGCGCATCGCGGCCGGCCGCCTGCGATTGTCGATACGCGGCCTTCGCGCGATGCGGGATCGCGAGCTCGGCCAGCAGCGAATCGTAGGAACCGGTCGCTGCGGCCATCGTGCTCCTAGTGACGCTTCCGGCGCAGCAGCTTGCCTGGCAGGTTGCCGGTCGGCTGGTTGTCGCGCAGCAGCACCTGGCCGTTGACGATGGTGGCCATCATGCCGTCGCACTTCTGCTTCAGCCGCTTGGCGCCGGCCGGCAGATCGGCGACGACCTCGGGCATGTGCGGGCCGACCGTGTCGGGATCGAACACGACGATGTCGGCCGCCAGCCCCTCGCGCAACAGGCCGCGATCGTGGAAGCCGAACTGCGTGGCGGTGTCGTTGGTGATGAGCTTCACCGCCTCCTCGAGCGTGAAGGCCTGCTTCTCGCGCACCCAGTGGCTCAAGAGATGCGTCTGCAGCGAGGAGTCCATGATCTGCGAGACATGGGCGCCGGAATCGGAGAAGGTCACGACCGAGCGCGGATGCTTCATCAGCTCCAGCGCCTCGGCCTGGTCCTCGTTGGCGATCGGCTGGATCATGAAGAACTTCATGTCGCGCTCCAGCGCCATGTCGATCATCAGGTCGACCGGATGGGTGTTCTTCTGGCGCGCCAGCTCGGCCATGCTCTTGTGCGGGCCCTTCATATCGGTCAGGGCGTAGATCCAGTCCCACTTCGGCGGCCGCGCTTCCGCGCCGAGCACGGTCGGGCCCTCGTAGGGCTTCGACGCGATCTCGACCAGCCGGCGGCGCTTGTCGGCGTCGAGCAGCCACTGCTTCTGCTCGGCCAACGGCAGCTTGCGCATGTCGCGCCACATGTCCCACTTGTCGAACGGCAGATGCGTCTCGAAGGAAAGCAGCACGTTCAGCGCCCGGCTGTGCACCTGGGCGAACATGCGCCCGCCCTGCCGGCAGGTGCGCTCGATGATGTCGAAGGTGGTGCGCCAGGTGCCCGGGTTGGTGCGCCGGCTGAACAGGCCGAAGGTGATCGGCCGGCCGCTCTCGATGGCGAGCTTGCTCAAGCCCTCATAGTAGGCGCGCGCCTTGTCGCCTTCGGCGCCACGCGGCTCGCCGGCGACCTCGACCATGCCGGCGCCCATCGCCTTGACGAGGGTCTCGAACTCTTCCCAGGTGGCGAGACGGCTCGCCACCGGCTTGTCGTCCGAGGTCATGTGGCTGGCGCTGCGCGTCGTCGAGAAGCCGTGCGCACCGGCGGCGATCGATTCGCGGGTGTGATGCACCATCGCCTTGAGATCGTCCTCGGTCGCCTCGTCGGTGAAGGCGCGCTGGCCCATCACGTAGGTGCGCAGCGCGCAGTGGCCCATGTAGCCCGCGTAGTTGATGCCCTTGGGCAGCGTCTCCAGCACGTCGAGGAACTCGGGGAAGGTCTCCCAGCGCCACTTGATGCCGGCCTTCATGGCGGCGCGGCTGATGTCCTCGGCGCGCTCGAGGTTGCGCATGACGAGGTCGGCCTCCTCGCCGCGGCAGGGCGCCAGGGTGAAGCCGCAGTTGCCCATCAGCACGGTGGTGACGCCCTGGAAGCAGGAGCTGGTGCCGATCGGATCCCAGAAGATCTGCGCATCCATATGGGTGTGGCCATCGACGAAGCCCGGCGCAACGACGCGGCCCTCGGCATCGATCGTCTCTTTCGCCGCGGCGCCGTTGATGCGGCCGATCTCGGCGATCTTGCCGTCCTTGACGCCGATGTCGCCGCGATACCGCGGCAGTCCGGAACCATCGACGATCATGCCGTTCTTGACGACGAGGTCGAATGCCATGCGAGTCCTCCGGCGATTTCGCATCAGCGTACGCTTCCGCAGAGTGGGGTCAATCGCTGGCCCGCGCATGGCTGCCGTCCTAGGATCGCAAACAACAGGAAAGCCCGAGGAAACATGCAATTCGGCGTCCTCCCGCGGCAGGCCGAGGCGGAGTGACCGCCGGCACCGGAGCTGCGCGATCCAACAACGCGTTAGGTGCCCTGTTCGCCATGCTGGCAACGCTCTGCTACGCCGGCATGGATTCGATCAGCAAATTCCTGGTCGCAGATCACGCGGTCGGCCAGATCATGTGGATTCGCTGCGCCCTCATCTTCCTGGTCAGCTGGTTCATCGTCCGCCGTCAGGGCCTCTCAGGCGCGCTGCGAACCACGCGGCCGTGGCTGCAGGTCACGCGCTCGCTGATCCTGATCGTCGAAAGCGCGATCTTCGTGCTCGCCTTCCGCTACCTGCCACTCGCCGATACCCATGCCGTTGCCGCCACCTCGCCCTTGATCGTGATCGCGCTCGGCGTGCTGTTTCTGGGCGAAAAAGCCGGCCCGGCGCGCTGGCTGGCGGTGGCGGCAGGCTTCATCGGCGTGTTGCTGATCATCCGGCCGGGCCTGCGCAGCCTCGACTGGCCCGTGCTGCTGCCGCTGATCGGTGCGCTCCTGTGGGCGAGCTATCAGATCCTGACCAGGCTCGCCGCGCGCCACGATTCGCCCGACACCTCGCTGATCTGGGCCGCGATGGTGCCGCTGATCGCCACCACCTTCGTCGGTCCCATCGGCTGGCAATGGCCGACCCTCACGGTCTGGCTGCTGCTGGCGCTGATCTCGGCCATCGGCGCGGTCGGCAACTACGCCATGATCAAGGCGCTCGACCATGCCGAGGCCGCCGCCGTGCAGCCCTACAACTACACGCTATTGCTGTGGGCGACGCTGTTCGGCTTCCTGATGTTCGGCGACATGCCCGACCGCTGGACGATCCTGGGTGCGGCCATCGTCGTGGCGAGTGGCCTCTACACCTGGCACCACGACCGACGGACCACTAGCGCGGCCACGCCCTGAGCGCCGTCAGCCCGCCGTCGATCGGCAGCAGCACGCCGGTCACCCAGCGCGATTCGTCGGATGCGAGATAGACCGCACCGTAGGCGATATCCCACGCCGTGCCCTCGGTCTGCATGGGCACCATCTTCTTGCGCCGCTCGCGCGCCTCGGCACCGAGATGCGCCACCATGGGCGTGTGCACCGAACCTACGATGATGCAGTTGGCGCGGATGTTCTGCGTCGCATAGTCGGCCGCCACCGACTGGGTGAAGCCGTGCAGGCCGGCCTTTGCCGTCGAGTAGGCGACGGCGCCGGGGCTGCCCATCAGGCCGACCGCGCCCGCGATCGACGACACCATGATGATCGAGCCGCCGCCGCCTGCCTTCATCTTCGGAATGCAGTACTTGGAGCAGAGCATGGTGGTGGTGAGATTGGCCTCCAGCACCTTGGCCCAGTCGACCGGCGTCACCGTCTCCGGCGTGCCCGGCGCGCCGATGCCGACGTTGTTGTGCAGGATGTCGAGGCGACCGTAGGTCTTGGCCGCGAACTCGGCCATGGCTTCGGCCGCCTCGGCCTTGGCGACGTCGCCCGCGAACACCGAGGCCTCGCCGCCCTCGTCCTTGATCTGCCTGGCGAGCTTTTCGGCGCGCTCGGCGCTGCGATTGACCAGCACCACCTTGGCGCCCTCGCGGGCGAACAGGATGGCCGTCGCCATGCCGTTGCCCACGCCCTCGCCGCGCGGCGCCGCACCGGTCACCACCGCCACCTTGCCTGCCAACCGTCCGGCCATTTCTCTCCCCCTCCTGCGATGCTATCTCAGGCGCAAACCTTAGCTGGGAGACTTGCACCATGACCAGCAACACCGAGGCGCCAGAGAACAGATACGACGGCGGCTGCACCTGCCGCGAGGTGCGCTATCGCATGACGTCCAAGCCGATGTTCGTGCATTGCTGCCATTGCCGCTGGTGCCAGCGCGAGACAGGATCGGCATTCGTGCTTAACGCCATGATCGAAGCCGACCGCGTCGAGCTACTGAGCGGCCAGCCGGAGATGGTCCTCACACCGTCCGCCAGCGGCAAGGGCCAGAAGATCTGGCGTTGCCCCAACTGCCGCATCGCGGTGTGGAGCAACTATCCCGGCGCCGGCGACGCCGTGCGCTTCGTGCGCGTCGGCACGCTCGACAATCCCGACGCGATGCCGCCCGACATCCATATCTTCACCATGTCCAAGCAGCCCTGGGTCGTGCTGCCGAAGGACAAGCCGGCCGTGCAAGAGTTCTACGACATCAAGACGACCTGGCCGGCCGAGAGCCTGGAACGGCGCAAGGCGATCCCGCGGAGGTAGCGACATGGCGCTCGCGAAAGCGACCCGCGACAAGCTCTTATCCGTCGGCACCACGCGCATATTAGCGGCGCTTGCCAAGCACGGCCTGAAGCGACGACCGCTGCCCGGCTTGCGCCCGCTGACGGCGTTCCAGGACACAATTGCCGGCGAAGCGGGCAAGATGATCGACGCGTTGTCGCCGGGCGGCGTGCTGGTCGTCGAGGACAGCACGTTCTCGGTGCCGGTGGCCCTTCTCGCGCGACGACAGGCGGCCGGCGTCGTGAGTGGCAAGCCGTTGCGCAATGCCGCCGAGATCGCGCGCGCCGGATTGCCCGCGTGGCACCGTCCGCCTAGTCCTGGCGCGAAAGCGTTGCTGATCGAAGCGGGCGACATCGTGCTCGCCGACCGCAACGGCTTGATCGCGATCCCGGCCAACCTCGCCGAGCAGGTCGCCGAGGAAGCCGTCGAGGCCGTGGCCTACGAAGAGTTCGTCGCCGAGCAGGTGAGCTCAGGCGGTGGCGTCTACGGCCTGCACATCCCGAGCGGCGACAATGCGCGCCGCGCCTTCGCCGCGTGGCGACGCATCAGGGGTCGCTAGCCGGCGATCTGCATGCACCGCAGTCATTGTTACAGATCTTTGAAGGTTTGCAGGGTTTCCGGGGTTTCCGGGACCCCTTCTCCTGGTTCGGCCTTGGGCTTCAAGAGCCCGATGTCTACTACTCGTTGAGTCCCCGTCGAATTCGGACAGTTCCGCAAATTTCGCAATGGGATTTTGGCGACGGAGCAAGCTGGCCCCGAAGTATGCCACGTATAGACGATGAATAGAGCGGCAACGCGCGAGCGCTGGCAGTTGGCCGTTGTTGCCAGCCGCTCTCGGTACAATAACCTATGTTATTCACAACGTCAAACACTTTAGTGTCGTCAGGCGCGACTACTGCAGCCGGCTGACATCGACGACCAGAGCCGCGACGTTGCGTGTGCCCAGCCCGACCACAAGGATGTCGGTGTCGACACGCAGGTATTGATGCCCCGCTGGCGACGGCGAGAGCTTGGCGATCAGGCCGGGCGGCGGCGCCTCGGCTTTCACGCCATCGGGCAGCGGCTGATCGAGCTTCCAGGGCCGGGCGGTCGGCGCCGGCGGCGCGCTGCACTCCTTGCCCTTGCGCACCAGCGGCGCCGGACAGCGGCCGGCGGCGATCTCGTCGCGGTAGTAGCCGAAGGCGGCGTCACGGTCGCGCTGCGACACGACCATGTTGAGCGTCGGCAGAGGACGGCTCTCCTTCCCGGGCGGAGGCGCTGCGGGAGGGTTGGGCTTGGCAGGCTGTGTCTGCGCCATCGCCGGTACGGCAAGCAGCGACAGCAGAGCGATCGACAGGATTCGCACGTCTATGCCTTCCAATAATCAGGCAGCTTGGTCGCGAGCCACTTCGCCAGCGCCGCATTCACCGCGACCGGCTGCTCCTGCGCCATCCAGTGGCCTGAGTGGACGACCACCTCGGTGAGATCGGCGCAGTCGCCGCGCATCGGCTCGGCCAGGCGCGAAACCATGGTCTCGCAGGTGACGTCGTAGGCGCCATGCAGGAACAGCGCGGGCATGGCGAGCTTGCCGCCGTTGGGCGCGCGCTTGGCGTAGGCGCCATTGGCCTTGTGGTTCATGTACCAGGAGTCGGGTCCGAAGAAGCCGTTGCGGGTCAGCGCCGCGGTATAGGCCTCGAGATCCTGCTCGGTGATGACGTCGGAATCGCGCGGGAAATCGGGAAAGCCAGTCGGCGGCACCCAGCCGCCGATCTTGCGCACCATCGCCGTCCGGCTGGGCTTGCCCACCGCCTTGGGATCGCCCTTGCGGAACAGCGCCTTCACGGTGTTGCGGATGTTGCCCTCGAAGCCCTTGCAGGCCTTGTCGAAGCTTTCCTCGTAAAAGAACTGGTAATCCCATTGGCCGACCGGAAACTCGGCTTCGGGATAGGTCTTGCGATCAACGAGGCCGACCAAGGTTTCGAGAGTGAAGCCTGAGGCGATGTAGGGAACGCAGAGGCTCGCGACGCCCACCGTCTTGTCGCCATGGTGGGCGGCGATGTTCCAGACGACCGGACTGCCCCAGTCGTGGCCGATCCACACGGCCTTGTCGCGGCCGAGCGAGGCCAGGAGCTCCAGCATGTCCTGGACGATCTGCTCCTGGGCGAAGTCCTCGTGGCGGGTGTAGGTGCTGGAGCGACCGTAGCCGCGCATGTCGGGCGCGACGGCGCGGAAACCGAGCGCGGCCATCGCCGGCAGCTGATGGCGCCACGACAGCGAGAGCTCGGGCCAGCCGTGGCAGAAGATCAGCAGCGGGCCGTCGTTGGGGCCGCAGGCGAGATAACCCGTGGTGTGGCGCGAAGTCTTGAGCGTGTGCTCGGTGACGGCAAACGTCATGTCCTGCTCCAATAGTCGGGCAGCTTGTTGGCGAGCCAGCGCGTCAGTGCGGCATTGACCGCGACGGGCTGCTCCTGGGCCATCCAATGGCCCGATTTCACCACCACCTCGGTGAGGTCGGCACAGTCGCGGCGCATCGGCTCGGCGAAGCGCGAGTGCACGGTCTCGCAGGTCGTGTCGTAGGCGCCGTGCAGGAACAGCACAGGCATGGCGAGCTTGCCGCCGTTCACGCTGCGCCGGGCATACTCGCCGTTGGGCTTGTGGTTCATGTACCAGGCGTTGGGCCCGAAGAAGCCGTTGCGTTCCAGCGCGGCCGTGTAGGCCGCAAGATCCTGCTCGGTGATGACGTCGGGATCGCGCGGCACGTCGGGGCAGGCGCCGCCGCCGAACCAACCGCCATTCTTGCGCACCGAGGCCGTCGCCGAGGGCTTGCCGACGGCGGCCGGATTGCCCTTGCGGAACATCGCCTTCACGGCGTTGCGGATATTGGCCTCGAAGTCGGCGCGCGCCTTGTCGAAGTTCTCGACGTAGAACAGATGATAGTCCCACTGGCCGACGGGATAGATGTCCTCGGGATAGACCGAGCGGTCGACGAGGGCGAGACGGTTCTCGATGTTGTTGCCGGCCGCGATATAGGGAACGCACAGGCTCGCCACGCCCACCGTCTTGTCCGGATGATGAGGCCACGTTCCACACCACCGAGCTGCCCCAGTCGTGACCGATCCACACCGCCTTGTCGCGGCCAAGCGACGCCAGCAGCTCCAGCATGTCCTGGACGATCAGCTCCTGCGCGAAGTCCTCGTAGCGCGAATAGGTGCTCGACCGGCCGTAGCCGCGCATGTCGGGCGCGACGCAGCGGAAGCCCAATGCCGCCATGGCTGGCAGCTGATGGCGCCAGGACAGCGAAAGCTCGGGCCAGCCGTGGCAGAAGACCAGCAACGGAGCCTCTTCCGCTCCGCAAGCGAGATAGCCCGTGGTGTGGCGAGCGGTCTTGACGGTGTGTTCGGTGACCGGGAATGTCATGGGACGGAGGCTTCCATGGAAATCGACACCGGCACAACCGAACTTTTGTGTTCCGTCCGCGACGGCGTGGCGCTGATCACGCTGAACCGGCCCGAGGCGCGCAACGCCATGTCGGACAAGCTGACGCCTGCCCTGCGCACGCAGATCCGCGAGCGCGGCGAGGATCCTGACGTCGGCGCCATCCTGATCACCGGCGCCGGCACCGCCTTCTGCAGCGGCGGCGACGTCAAGGGCATGGGCGGCCGCGGACCCAGAGGCCAGATGACCTTCGAGGAGCGGCTGGGCGACCTGCGCTGGCGCCAGGCCGGACTCACCGGCGCTTTGGTCGCGGTGCGCAAGCCCACCATCGCAGCGCTGCCCGGCGCCGCGGCCGGCGCCGGTCTCGCCATCGCGCTGGCATGCGACATCCGCATTGCCGCCCGATCGGCGTTCGTCAGCACCGGCTACGCCAGGGTGGGCCTGTCTGGCGACTACGGCATCGCCTGGCTGCTGACCCGCGCCGTCGGCTCGGCGCGGGCGCGCGAGCTGATGTTCACCGCCGAGCGCGTCGACGCCGAGCGCTGCGAGCGCATCGGGCTGGTGAATCGCGTCGTCGACGACGCCATGCTCCGCGAGGAAGCCTTCGAGTTCGCCAAGTCGTTGGCCAACGGCCCGCGCGTGGCGCTGCGCAACATGAAGGACAACCTCGACGACGCTTTGCACATCGACTACCCCACGGCGCTGCACCGCGAGGCCGAGCGGCTGGTGCAGGCGTCGCGCACCGCGGATCACAAGGAAGCGGTGCAGGCCTTCGTGGAGAAGCGGAAGCCGGTGTTCGTCGGGCGATAGGAGTGGATGCGTGCGCGATTATCTGGCCTGGCGGCTTGCGTTTGGCGTGACGACGCCGTCGACCAACACGGTGGTCCAACCCGAGTACGACGACATGCGGCCGGCAGGCGTCACCAACCACCTGGCGCGCATGGTCATCGCCGACGATCCCGTGACATCGGACGCCGACTTCGAGAGGCAGCTCGAGGCGATCGACAAGGCCCTCGAGGATGCGGTCGACCGCGTCATGGACGCCAAGCCCAATGCCTTCATCCTCGGCATCTCGGCGCTGTCGGTGTGGGGTGGCACGCTCGATTGGGGCGAGGAGCTGAAGCGCCGGGTGCGCAAGGTGGCGGGCTGGGACATTCCCGTCTCGATCGCGTCGGATGCCGTCGTCGCCGGCCTCAAGGCGCACGGCATCAAGCGCCGGATCGCGATCATGGAGCCGTACTATCCCTGCATCGAGCCGCGCCTCAATGCCGTACTGGGCGCCCATGGCTACGAGATCGTCCGCTTCTGCCATATGCGCGGCAAGAGCCCCGCGTCCTATTCGGTGCTGACCGCGCAAGACATGATCAAGGCGGCGCGCTCGATCGACGGGCCGGATGTCGAGGCGATCGTCGCCTTCGGCGCCAACCTGCCCTTCGCCAAGCTGGCCGATGAGGCCGAACGCTGGCTCGACAAGCCCGTGCTGCAGATCAACGCGACGACCTACTGGCACGCGCTCCGGACCAACGGCATCAGCGACAAGGTCTACGGCTACGGCTCGCTGCTGGCGCGATTCTGAGAGGCGTCATCTCGACACTTCCGTGATCCTGGTTGGCGAGAAAGCGTCGATCTCGGCGTGTTGCCGGATCACCGTTTCGTCCTCTGCCAGATAGACGCCAAAGGTCTTGTCTCCGGCGACGAAGCTGTCGATCCATTGGATGTCCGAGCCCAGCAGGTTCAGTACCTCCTTGGCCGCGGCTTCACGCAACTGCTCGCGCGCGACGGAGCCAGCCTTGGGAATCTCCCGCTCGATGATGAACTTGCGAAGCGCCATGGTCCTGTCCCTTTGCAGACGTCCGGACATGGATGCCGCAAAGTCCGTCGCAATGCTTGAACAGACGGTTGATTTGCCGTTGAGAATTGCTTGAGACGCTGCGTCATGGGAACGGCGGCAACCCGACAACCTCACCCTTCGAGACGCGTCGCTCCGCGACGCTCCTCAGGGTGAGGTGGTGCTTGATCTGCAAGCCCCTGACGCGCCACTAGTGGCGCGCCCCCAGCGCGTCAATACAACAGCTGCTGTTGCCGCTTCACGAGGAACTGCGTCACACCGGGCGTCCAGGATTGCGCTATGTCGCGCGGGTCGGTCAGCGCCTTGACGGCGGCGAGCGAGGCGCGCGAGCCGATCATGCTCTGCGTGCGGTCGATCTGGAGACGGTCGCCGTGGAGGCGCCACAGTGCCGACAGCAGCTCGACGCCGAGCAGCGGACTGTCCAGCCGGTCGCGGTCGGTGAGCACGATGCGCACGCCGCCGCATTGCTGGCCGGGATAGACCCATTCCCGCGGCGTGAAGGTCGCGGCCTCGAAGCGCACGCCGGCAATCCCGCGCCCATTCAGGTGATCGGCCAGGGCCTTGCCGTCGATCCACGGGGCGCCCACGAGCTCGAAGGGGCTATCCGTGCCGCGGCCGACACTGACATTGGCGGCTTCGATCATGCCGACGCCCGGATAGAGCACCGCCTGTTCGAGCTTGCGCAGGTTGGGTGACGGCGGCACCCAGGCAAAGCCCGTCTGGTCGAACCACATCGTCCGCTGGTAGCGGCGCATGGTGATCACATGCAGCCTGACCCCGATGGTCTTCTCGACGTTGAACAGCCGCGCCAGCTCGCCCAGCGTCATCCCGTGGCGCACCGGCAGGGACACATAGGTGATGAAGGAGGTGAGATCGTCATCCAGCACCGCGCCCTGCACGGTGCCGGCGGTGATGGGATCCGGCCGATCGAGCACAAAGAAGTCGAGCTTGTTGGCCGCCGCGGCCTCCATCGCATAGGCCATCGTCGTCGGATAGGTGTAGTAGCGCGTCCCGACATCCTGCATGTCGAAGATCAATGCATCGAGGCCGGCCAGCATGGCGGGCGTGGGCCGCCGCGTCTCGCCGTAGAGACTGAACACCGGCAGGCCGGTCGCCTGGTCGCGTCCCGAGGCGATCTTGCCCTCGGCGACGGCGTCGAGCCCGTGCTCGGGGCTGAACAGCGCGACCAGTTGCGGCCCGGCTCCGCGGCCGGCGGCCTGGTGCAGGACATCGGCGGTGCGCCGTCCCGCCGAGTCGAGCGCCGAGCGGTTGGTGATCAGCCCGACCCGGCGCCCGGCGAGCTGGCGAAAGCCGTAGGCTTCGAGCACGTCGATGCCCGACATCACCCGGCTCTGCTGGCCGCGCGATGCCGCGCCGGCCACGGTCGCGATCCGCCGCAGCATCTGCAGATTGTTGCCCTTGCCGTCGGGATGCAGCCGGTTGGTGAGCACGATCAGGAAGGTCTTGGTCGAGGGATCGATCCAGATCGCCGTGCCGGTATATCCGGTGTGGCCGTAGGACTGCGTCGAAAACGACGGCGCCATCCACACGGCATAAGGTGAATCGATGTCCCAGCCGAGGCCGCGGACCGCGGAGCCGCCGGGCGGGCTCTGCGGCTCGGTCATGGCCGCGACCGAGCCCGGCTTCAGCACGCCCTTGCCGCCGGACAAGAGCATCTGCGCGAACCTGGTGAGGTCGTCGGCGGTGGTGAAGGCGCCGGCGTGGCCCGCGACGCCGCCCATGCGATAGGCGATGGGATCCTGGACCTCGCCCCAGCGCAGTTCGCCGCCCTCGACGTCGGCCGGAGCGATGCGGTTCTTCTCCGCGGGAGACGGCCGGAAGGCAGTGTCGCGCATGCCGAGCGGCTGGAAGATGTTCCTGGCGGCGTAGGCATCCAACGGCTGGCCCGAAACCCGTCGCACGATCTCGCCCAGCACGATGAAGTCGACATCGCTATAGACGAAGCGCGTGCCGGCGGGCGCCAGCGGTTTCAAGGCGACGATGGCGTCGAGCGCCCCCTCGGTGTCCGACCAGCCGCGTGTCGGGATGCCGGCCGGCAGGGCGGCATAATGGGTCATGAGCTGGCGGACCGTGATGCCGCTCTTGCCATTGGCGGCGAAGGCCGGCCAGTAGGTGGCGGCCGGGCGGTCGAGCTCGATCCGGCCGCGTTCGACCAGCTGCATGATCGCCACCGACGTCGCCATCACCTTGGTGAGCGACGCGGCGTCGTAGATCGTGTCGATCGTGGTCGGCTGCACCGAGGGCATCACCGAGCGATTGCCGTAGGCCTGGCGCACGACGATGCGGTCGCCGATGCCCAGCACGACCGCGGCGCCGGGCAGCTTTCCGGCGGCGATCTCCTCGCGCACGATGGCGCCGATGGCGTCGGCAACCTGGCCGGCAGAGGCGGCCGCGCCCGAAGACGCGACGGGCGGCGCGGCAGAGGCAGGAGTCGTCGCCGTCGCGCAGGCGACGGCGAGCTGGCAAATCAGACCGACAAGGAAGAGGCGCAGCGCCTCAGCGGTCCGCCTTGGCCTTGATTTCAGCGGGCTCGGGCTTGATGTCATTGGTCGAATAGACGTTGCGGGGGTTCCACAGCATCCAGCCGTCGGTGCCGGAATCACGCGACGCCTTGACCTGCTTGGCGATCTCATCGGCGCCGAAGGCCTTTCTGCTGAAGGCATAGTCGGTGAAGGCCTGCAGCCACGGCCTGTAGCGCAACGCCGTTCCCGCCGTCCGCCGTTTGCACTCTTCGAGCGTGAGGTGGACGATTTCATAGGGATGGTCGACCGGATTGCGGTAGCCGGGGATGCCGAACTGGAAGCCCGACGGATAGAGCATGGGGGAAACGATGTCGACCGCCGTGGCCAGGTCCTCGATCCTCTGGCCGATGCCGGTGTCGTTCTGGTTCCAGCAGACGTAGCCGAACGCATCCATCGCCGTGAACACGTTGTAGGGCACGAGCCGCTTGCGGGCCTCGCGCAGGAACTCGGTGATCGCCGCCACCCGCGTGTTCTCGTCGTTCGCATTGGCGAAGGCGAGGCCACCGGTGTCGGGGAAGCGCACGTAGTCGAACTGGATCTCGTCGAAGCCCGCGGCGGCGGCCTCCTCGGCCACGCTCAGGACGTAGTCCCACGCCTCCCGGCGGGACGGATCGATCCACGCCAGGCCCTCGCGGTCCTTCCACAGGCCGGCCGCGGTCCGGACCGCCCACTCCGGGTGCGCCGCGGCCAGCAGGTCGTCCTTGAAGGTGACGATGCGCGCGATCAGGTAGACGCCCTTGCCCTTGAGCTCGGTCGCGAGCTGCTTGAGGTCCGGGATGGTGCGCAGCTTCTGCGCCCCGATCTTGGCAGCGAGCGGCACCTTGCTGGGATAGGGGATCAAGCCGCGATCGCCCTTGAGATCGATGACCAGGGCATTCAAGCCACTCTTCTCGATCACCTCGAGGGCGGGATCGCGCAGGAAGGGTGCGCCGATGCCATAGACGGTGAGGTAGAGCGCCTTGGGCAGCAGCGGCGCGAGCGCGGTGGTCGGCGGGCCGGCGTCGGTGGCCGCGACGGTCGAGCGGCCGTAGCCGACGGCGCGCACCTGCAAGGGCTGGGTGCCGGCGGCCGCGCGATAGTGGCCCCGCGCGTCGGTCAGCACCGCCTTGCCGTCCGCGGTGACGACGGCGCCGGCGATCGGTGCGCCGGTCGCTTTGTCGACGATGATGCCTTCACGCTCACCCTCGCGCGCCGCCTCCTCCTTGCCCTGGGCCTGGGCGGGGGCATGGGCCGCTGCCGCGACTAGAAAGAGCATGGCGACAGCCAGCAGCGGCCGCACGACGGTCTTCATCTGGATGCTCCCTGAAGCAGCGACATGAACCGGCTGTCCCGGTCGAGGTTGGTGACGATGTAGCGCGGCAGCGCCATGAGCTTGTCGGACCGCGTCACCGGACGGCGTTCGATGGTGAATGCCGCGGCATAACCCGCCGCCTCGGCCCACTTCTCGAGCTGGTCGTCGTGGATGCCGAACGGCCAGGCCAAAAGGTCGACCTTGCCGCCGAGACGCTGCTCGAGCACGGCCTTGGACTTCACGAGCTGGTCCTGGGTGAATTTCTCGTAGGCCGCCGGCGCCAGGCGCTTGCGCTCGGTGTTGAAATTGGGGTGCCAGAAGGTGTGCGACTGGATGTCGACCAGACCGGACGCCTTCATCTCGGCCAGTTGAGCCCAGGTCATCGCATAGTCGGCGTTGGAGATCGCCGACGGATAGATGAAGAGCGTGACGGGCACCTTGTAGCGCTGGATCAGCGGGAACATGTCCGAGTAGACGGTGCGATGGCCGTCATCGGCGGTCAGCACCACGGCCCGCTCGGGCAGGGAGACAGCGGAATCGCCCAGCGCCGCCACCAGGGCGGCGAGCGGGATCACCTTGTAGCCGCGCTCCTGGATCAGTTTCAGCTGGGCCTCGAACACGGGCGTCGTCACGGTCATCTCGTCGGGCGAGACCGGGCCGAGGCGATGATAGAGCAGGATGGGAACGGCGGAGGGATCGGCGGCAAAGCCGGGTGAGCCGACAAGCAACAGCAGGGAAACGAGCCAGCCAACAATACGCCGCATACTCACCTGATGGGCGACTATCAATGCCTAATAACATCATATCACAGTTTGTTGGCGCCGTGCTCTATAAATCGAGTAGACGGCGACATCTTGCCGGACCGCGGGCCTCCAAGGTCGCGGTAAACCGCGACGCACCACGCTCAATTGCCGGGAGCGCGGCACTCCAGTGCCGCTCATGCGGTGTTGAAGTAGGACATGATGCGCCACTGGAGTGGCGCGCTCCCGGCAATGAGCGGGCCTGGAGGCCCGCGGTCCGGCGAGACGTCAGACTCGGACGGCCATCTTTCCCTTGTTGCGTCCTTCGAACAGGCCGATCAGCGCCTGCGGCGCCTTGTCGAGGCCGTCGACGACGTCGACGATCGCCTTGATCTTGCCCTCTTCGACCCAGCGCGCGAGCTTGGCCTCCGCCTCGGCCCGCCGGTCGTAGAAATCCATGACGATGAAGCCTTCCAGGCGCAGCCGCTTGGTCACGACGAGACCGGGCACCGCCATGGGACCGGGCGCCGGCTTCTCGACGTCGTATTGCGAGACGTTGCCGCAACAGGCGATGCGACCGCGCAGGTTCATCAGCGACAGGGCGGCCTCCAGGACGGGCCCACCGGTATTGTCGAAATAGACGTCGATGCCGTTGGGGCAGACCGCCCGCAGCGCCCGGAACACGCCGCCCGCCTTGTAGTCGACGGCGGCGTCGAAGCCGAGCTCGCGCACCAGCCAGTCGCACTTGTCCTGGCCGCCCGCCGTGCCGACCACCCGGCAGCCGGCCAGCTTGGCGATCTGGCCCACCATGGTGCCGACGGCGCCGGCCGCCGCCGACACAAGGACGGTGTCACCAGGCTTGGGCCGGCCGACTTCCAGCAGGCCGAAATACGCCGTGAGGCCGGTGACGCTGAGCGGTCCGATCAGCAGCTCGAGCGGCGCCTGGGTCGTGCGCTTGGTGAGCCGGCGCGCCGGCATCGCGGCATAGTCCTGCCAGCCCCAGTCGCCCTCGACGATGTCGCCGGCCTTCAGCCCGCCGGTCTTCGATTCGACGACCTCGCCGATGGCGAAGCCGCTCATCACCTGTCCCGGCTCCAGCTCGTCGCGATAGGTCTTGCCCATCATCCAGGCGCGGTTGGCGGGGTCGAGCGACAGCATGCGGGTGCGCACCAGCGCCTCGCCGTCGCGCGGCACGGGGATCGCCGTCTCGGTCCACTGGAAGGTGTCAGGCCCGATCTTGCCCTGGGGCTGCTTGGCGTAGAGCCATTGGCGGTTCATGGGCGTCCTCCTCGTTTGCGGCAACGAAGCCCCTCACCCCGAGGAGCGGCCCAGAGGGCCGCGTCTCGAAGGGTGGGAGCCAGTGTCTTTGTTGCCCATGCTTCGAGACGGCCGCTACGCGGCCTCCTCAGCATGAGGTTCTTCGCGATGCGGGCGTTGCCCGGGGTTTCAGTCCTTATAGTTGGCGGCACGCTTCTGCAGGTTCGACATGATCGCCTCGAGCTGGTTGGGCGAGCCGATCAGCTTCTGCTGCTCGACCGATTCCGCCATCAGGCCGCGGGCGGCGTCGACGGCGACGGCGTCGTTCAGCAGCCGCTTGGCCGCGCGGACAGCATCAGGGCTCTTGGCGGCAATCTCCTTGGCCGTCTCCAGGGCGGCCGCGCGCGGATCGTCGACCACCCGGGTAACCAAGCCCAGTTGCTGGGCCTCCGTGCCGTTGAAGACGCGGCCGGTATAGGTCAGCTCGCGCACGACATCCTCGCGGGCGAGATGGCGCATCAGCTGTGTCCCGGCGAGATCGGGCACCAGGCCCCACTTGATCTCCATTACCGAGAAGCGCGTGTCGGCAGTGGCGTAGCGGATATCCGCCCCCAGGGCGATCTGGAAGCCACCGCCGAACGCCACGCCATGGACGGCGGCGATCACCGGCACGGGCAGCGTCCGCCACAGCCAAGCGCACTGCTGCGGCCGGTTGGCGATGCCGTGGGTGCGCTTGGTGAGATCGCGCACGCCGGGCACGGCATCCCCGTCCTGCTTCATGGCGGCGAAGCTTCCCATGTCGAGGCCGGCGCAGAAGGCCTTGCCCTCGCCCGAGAGCACCACGGCGCGCAGGCCCTTCATACTCGAAAGCTTCTCGCCCGCCTCGATGATGCCCTCGAACATCGCGGGATCGAGGGCGTTCATCTTGTCGGCGCGGATCAGGCGCACGTCCGCCACACCACCTGAAAGGTCGATCGAGACGCGGTCCTTCATTTGTCGTTCTCCGATTTCAGCCATTCGCGCAGGCGGCGTTTCACTTCTTCCGGCGGCAGCCGCTCGGGCGGCTTCAGGCTGCCGTCCCCTTGCTTCGGCCACATCAGCACGGCGATGCCGCGCTGCACGTCGGCATAGCTGCAGTCGTCGGGCAGCCGCTCGAGCAGCGCCCTGACCTCGGCCTTCACATCCACCATCGCGTCACCATCAGCCAGATGCCCTGTCCAAGATAGACCACGCCGATGGCCAGGATCACCCGGCGCGTCCAGTGGTAGAACTGCCGGTCCGACATACGGTCGAGCACCGTGCGAGACAAGGTGGTGCCGAGCACGGCAAAAGCCGCGGCAAAGGCCATGACCAGCCACTGCTCAAGGTCGCGGCCGGCCGGATTGTCGATCAGGGCGGCAAAATAGGTGACCTTGGTCAGGTGCCCCAGCACCTGGGCAGCGGCCTTGGTGGCGATATTGGTCTGCCGCGTCATGCCGGTGCGCACATAGAAGATGTCGAGCAACGGCCCCGTGATGCCGGCCACCAGCTGCATGGCGCCGCCGATCACGCCGGCCAGGAAGGCCTGTCCGCGGCGCTCGATGTCGGGCCGGATGCTCTGCGGTACGGACAGCGCCAAGAACGGCGTCAGCCCGACCATCATCAGAACCAGCGCCTTGTCCGGCACGAAGTTGAAGAAGGACAGCACGATCAGCGAGACCGCGGTCCCCGAGCCGAACTGCAGGACGACGCTCCATCTGACGTGATGGCGCCACAGCCAGGCGCGCCAGCCGTTGGCCGCGATCTGGATGACGCCGTGGAACACCATGGCGACCGGCACCGGCAGCACCGCCAGCAGGAAGCCGATCAGCAGCATGCCGCCTGCCATGCCGAAGATGCCGGAGATGAACGAGGTGACGACGGCGACGACGGCCAGCGCGACGAGGATCGGCAGCGAGAACATCCGGGCGCGGCGTAGCGCAGGTGGCAGAGCCTGTCGAGGATCGCCTATGGTGGATTCATGTCCGATACTGATCTCCTGTTCACTCCCGCTGTGAAAGCGGCCGCCCTCATCCGCGCCAAGAAGCTTTCGCCTGTCGAGTATGTCGACGCCGTCCTGAAGGCGACTGACAAGGCCAATCCTCGGCTGAATTGCTTTCGTGTCGTTATGCACGAGGAGGCACGGCGCGATGCCAAGGCGGCCGAGGAGGCCGTGAGCAAAGGGGCACCTCTTGGGCCGCTGCACGGCGTGCCGATCAGCATAAAAGACCTGGTCGACGTGAAGGGTGTGCCGACGCGGCATGGCTCGGCGATCTTCGAGGACAACCCGCCGGCCGCGGCCGACGACGTGCTGGTGAAGCGCCTGCGCGCGGTGGGCGCCATCGTCTTCGCCAAGGCGACGACGCCGGAGTTCGGCGTGAAGGGCCTGACCGACGGTCCGTCGTTCGGCATCACACGCAATCCCTGGAACATCGAGCGCACGCCCGGCGGGTCGAGCGGCGGTGGCGCAGCGGCCGTGGCGGCGGGCATCGGCCCCCTGTCGCTCGGCACCGACGGCGCGGGCTCGATCCGCGGGCCGGCCTCGTGCTCGGGGCTGGTCGGGCTGAAGCCGACCTTGGGTGTGGTGCCGGCCGACACTAGCCGCGATGCCTTCGGCAACAACGTCTATGCCGGTCCGCTTTCTCGCACGATCACCGACGCCGCGATCATGCACGCCGTGCTGGCAGGACCGAGCGAGAAGGATCCGTGGACCTTGTCGGGCGGCGTGCAGCATCCGCTCTCGCCCAAGCTTGCCGGGCAGGACCTGTCGGGCGTGCGCATCGGCTACGTCGAGCTCACCGCCAATCCACGCATCGCGGCCGATGTGCGGACCAATACGCGCGCCGCCCTGGCCGCCTGGGAAGAAATGGGCGCTGTCGTCGAGGAAGTGACCGAGAAGATCGACTGGATCGAGTACGAGGGCCGCGTGCTCTACCAGGCGAACTTCGCGATGTTCTGCGCCCAGTACCTGCCCAAGTGGCAGAACCAGATGGACCCCGTGACCTTGGCCTTCATGGAGCGTGGGGCCAAGTTCAGCCTGGCCGACTTCCGCAACGCCCAGTTCGCGCGCACCGCGCTGTTCCGCAAGATCCAGTCATTGTTCGAGCGCTACGACTTCCTGGTGACGCCGACCAACTCACGCACCGCGCTCGACGTCGGCCACGACGCCGCCAACGACGAGGTTCTGGTCGACGGCGTGAAGTGCGGTATCACCCGCCAGGGTTGGACCTCGTATCAGTACCCTTTCAACCTCACCGGCCATCCCGCGCTCGCCCTACCCTCGGGCTTCGGCAATGACGGACTGCCGACATCCGTGCAGATCGTCGGCCGCTGGGGCCATGAGACCGACGTGCTGCGGCTGGGCGCGCTCCTGGAGACGGCGCGGCCGTGGGCGCAGCATCGGCCACCGACTTGAAGGTCGGTATCCTACGCTCCTGCTCCGGCAGTTTTTCCCGGACAAAGTCGGCGACGGAACTGAGTCCGCGACGCGAAGCCGCGCGCCGGGCTGCCGTGTGTTCCGGGCAGCCGATAAGCTATGAAACTCCTCGCTAAGGCCTCTCCCCCGCTAGGGCAGGGCGATCGCATATGGGTTCAAACCCCGTCATCCCGACCGGAGCCTCGCGTAGCGAGGCGTAGTGGAGGGACCTTTTTTGTCGATGCATCAACAAAAACAGGTCCCTCGACTACGCCGCCCTTCGGGCGGCTCCGCTCGGGATGACGGGGAATTTGGCCATATGCAATCACCCTGCCCGCTAGGGGGAGGAACATGAATTGCGGAGAGGGAGGAGCACAATGCGTTCGTTGATGGCGTGGGTGGGCGTTCTGGCATTGCTCGCGGGTCCCGCCGCCGCCCAGGCCCAGGACAAATACCCCGACAAGCCGATCCGCATCATGGCGCCTTATGCGCCGGGCGGGAACATCGACGTCACCGCGCGCATCGTCGCCGACAAGCTCCGGGACGTCTTGGGCGTCAATGTGTTGGTCGAGAACAAGGCCGGCGCCTCCGGCATGATCGGCAGCGACGTCATCGCCCGCTCCGCTCCCGACGGCTACAACCTCCTGGTCTCGGCCAACTCGCTGGTGCCGGTGCCGGCGATTTACGGCAATGCGCCCTACGACTGGCGAACGGCGTTCCAGCCGATCAGCCACATCCAGGCGGTGCCGGCTGTGCTGATCGTGCCGCCCGATTCCCCGATCAGGACCCTGGCCGACTTCATTGCGCTCGGGAAGGACGGCAAGTTCACCGTCGCCGACTCCGGTGTCGGCACCACCAACCACATCGCCATCGAGCTGATCGGCGAGGCGACCGGAACCAAATACACGCTGGTCCATTACAAGGGCAGCGGGCAGGCGCATCTCGACCTGATCGCGGGCCAGGTGCCGGCGCAGGTCGACCAGGTCAATGCCGCCATCGGTCATATCAAGGCAGGGAAGATGCGCGCCATCGCCGTGTCGTCCGACAAGCGCGTGCCGCAATTGCCCGACGTGCCGACCATGAAGGAATCGGGCGTCACCGGCCTCGAGACCTTCACCTTCTCGACCTACACGGGCCTGTTCGCTCCGGCCAAACTGCCGCCCGAAATCCTGGCCAGGCTCAACGCCGCCATGGTGACGACGCTCAGCGATCCGGCCGTGATCCGGAAGTTCGCCGACCTCACCGCGGAGACCAGATCCAGCACGCCGCAGGAGCTTGCGGCCATGCTCGACCAGGAGGAGAAGCTGGTCGTCCCCCTGATCAAGAAACTCGGTATCAAAGCGGAGTAGTTTGCCCATGACCTGGCTGCCCCCGGCCGTCGCCCCCATCGTCCTGCTGCTGTTCTCCAACGTCTTCATGACCTTCGCCTGGTACGGGCACCTGAAGTTCACCGATCGGCCGTTGTGGCTCGTGGTGATCGCGAGCTGGGGCATCGCCTTCATCGAGTACTGCTTCGCCGTACCCGCCAACCGCTGGGGCCACACCGTCTATTCGGCGGCCGAGCTCAAGACCATGCAGGAGGTGATCACGCTCACCGTGTTCGCCCTGTTCTCGGTGCTCTATCTCGGCGAGCGCATCACCTTGAACCACCTCGTGGGCTTCGCCTTCATCTGCGCCGGCGCCTTCTTCGTCTTCCGCGGGCCGCTGCCGGGCTGAGGAAAAGTTTCCGGCTCGCCGCGGGATGGCCCTGCTCTATCCTGCGTAAGTCCCTCAGGGGAGGCGATTGGCGGACCGGACGAACAGACGACGCATCGAATGGGCGGCCTTCGCCGCGGTGCTGGCGCTCGCGACCGTCCTGCGGCTGGTGCGGCTCGGCGACAACGGGTTCGGCACCCCCTACTACGCCGCCGGCGTGCGCAGCATGCTGCAGGGCGCCTGGCTCTTCTTCTACAACGCCTTCGATCCGGCGGGCTTCATCTCCCTCGACAAGCCGCCGGTCGCCTTCTGGATCCAGACCATGTTCGCCAAGCTGCTGGGCTACAGCGGCTGGTCGATCCATCTGCCGCAGGCGCTGGCTGGCATCGCCTCGGTGGCGCTGCTCTACCGACTTGTGCGGCCGCTCGGCGCGCCGGCCGCCATCGTGGCGGCGCTGCTGCTGGCGATCATGCCGATCGGCGTCGCGGTCGACCGGTCGAACAACACCGACGCCTGGCTGGTGTTCTTCCTGCTGCTGGCGGCGACGGTGGCGCTGCGCGGCCGCGGGCTGTCGCTGGTGGTGGCGATGGCGCTGCTGGGTATCGCCTTCAACACCAAGATGTTGGCCGCGCTGGTCTGCGGTCCCGCCCTGCTGGTGGCCTGGCTGCTCGCGGGTTCACTCGATTGGGGGCGGCGCCTGCTGTGGATGATGGCGGCGGGCGTCACGCTCGCCGTGGTGTCGCTGTCCTGGGCCGTCGCCTTCGATCTCACGCCCAAGGCCAGCCGTCCCTATGTCGGCAGCAGCAACGACAACTCCATGCTCGAGCTGATCGTGAAGCACAACGGGCTGGAACGCTTCGTGCGCGATGCGCCGCCGACCCCGATCGGGGCGGCGGGCCTCGCCGCCTACGACAACGTGCCGATCGGTCCGCTGCGGCTCGCCGCGCCGCGGCTTGCCATGCAGTTCGCCTGGATGCTGCCGCTCGCGGTGCTGGGCGCGGTGTTCGCCCGGCGACGCCGCCCTGCCATCGTGGCGATATGGAGCGTGTGGGCGCTCGCCTACGCCGTGGTCTACAGCGCGGCGGGCGGCATCTTCCATGCCTATTACCTCGCGACCTTGGGGCCACCACTGGCGGCGCTGGCCGGGATCGGCTGCTTCGAATTGTGGCGGCGCGGCTCGGCCTATCTCGCCGTGGGCGTCGGCCTCACCGCGCTATGGCAAGCCTACCTCGCCGGCGCCACGCTGGGCTGGGCGTCGATCTGGATGGGCTTCCCGGCGGTGGCGCTGCTGGCCGGCATCGCCGCCTTCTGGCGCGGCAAGCGGCCGCCGGCCGTGATCGGCGGTGTCGCGCTGATGATCCTGCCCGGGCTGTGGGCGCTGAGCGCGGTCTTCGCACCCGGCAACCTCTCTTTGCCGTCGGCCAGCCTGCCGAGATGGCTCGGCATGAACGACGGGCGCGGCCCGCTGCTGTCGCGCAACTGGCCGGCGTTGACCGACGATCCCAAGCTGATCGCCTTCCTGCAGGCACATCGTGGCGGCGCGCGCTTCCTGCTGGCCACGCCCAATGCCTTGCTTGCCGCACCGGTCATCATCCGCACCGGCCAGCCGGTGATGGCGTTCGGTGGCTTCTTCGGCAACGACCCGGCGATGAGCGTCGAGGCCTTCGCGCGCGCGGTCGAACGCGGCGAGGTGCGCTACGTGGCGCTGGCGACCAACCGGCGCACCCGCGACTTCGAACGCTGGGTGCGTGCGCACGGCACGATGGTCGACCCCGCGGAATGGCGCTCGCTGCCGCCGGATCCGCGGCGGGCGATCGAGCTCTATGACGTGGGGGTGAAGTAACTCAGCCCGCACCCCAATCAGCCGGCACCAAGGGCGCGGGCGATCTGGTAGGTGGCAAGCGACGCGGCATAGGCCAGCGCCAGCATGTAGGCGAAGGTGACCCACATCCATTTCCAGCCGCCGGTCTCGCGACGGATGACGGCGAGCGTCGAGGCGCATTGCGGCGCGAACACGTACCAGGCGAGCAGTGCCAGCGCAGTGCCGAGGCTCCAATGGGCGACCAGCGCCTGTCCGATCTGGTCGGCTGCCTCCTTGCCGCCGGCGATGGCATAGATGGTGCCGAGCGAGCCGACTGCCACCTCGCGCGCCGCCATGCCCGGGATCAGCGCGACGTTGATCTGCCAGTTGAAGCCAAGCGGCGCGGTGAGCGGCTGGATCGCCGAGCCGATCCAGGCGGCGAGGCTGTAGGTTATCGCAGGCTCGGTGGCGCCGGCCGGCGGCCGCGGGAAGGACGCGAGCACCCAGATCAGCACCATCATCGAGGCGATGGTCGTGCCGGCGCGCTTGAGGAACATCATGGCCCGCGTCCACAGGCCGATCGCGAGACTGCGGGCGCGCGGCATCTTGTAGTCGGGCAGCTCCAGCATGAAGGGCTCGCCCGGCCGGTCGCGCCAGATGATGCGCTTCACCACGAACGACACGGCGAGCGCGCCGGCGATGCCGATGGCGTAGAGGCCGAACATCACCAGGCCCTGCAGGCCGGCGAAGCCCCATACCTCGCGATCGGGGATGAAGGCGCCGATGATCAGGGTATAGACCGGGATGCGCGCCGAGCAGGTCATCAGCGGCGCCACCAGGATGGTGGTGAGCCGGTCGCGCCGGTCGTCGATGACGCGGGTCGACATGATGCCGGGGATGGCGCAGGCGAAGGACGACAGGAGCGGGATGAAGGCACGACCGTGCAGCCCCGCGCCGCCCATGATCCGATCCATCAGGAACGCCGCGCGCGCCATGTAGCCCAGGTCCTCGAGCACGAGGATGAAGAAGAACAGGATGACGATCTGCGGCAGGAAGACGATGACGGCGCCGACGCCGCTGATCAGGCCGTCCTTGAGGAAGCTCTGCAACAGATCGGGCAGCGGCGCCTCGCCGACCTGGGCGCCCAGCCAATCGAAGCCGGCCTGGATCAGCTCCATCGCCGGGCGCGCCCAGGCAAATACCGCCTGGAACATCACGAACAGGATCACCAGCAGCACGACGAGCCCGATCACGGGATGCAGCAGCACGGAGTCGACCCGCGCGGTCAGCGTGTCGCGCTGGCCGGGGCCGCGCACCGCGGCCGCCAGCAGCCGATCGGCCTCGCGCTGGCCGACGCGCAGCGCGCCGGCGTCGGGCGGATGCCAGTTGGACTCGCCCACCGCGGTCGCCTTGTCGAGCCGGCGATCGATCTCGGCCAGCAGCGCGTCGGTGCCGCCGCGTCGTACGGCCACCGATTCCACGACGGGCAGGCCGAGCTCGCGAGACAGCCGATCGACGTCGATCTCGATGCCGCGCTTGCGGGCGATGTCCATCATGTTGAGCGACAGCATCACCGGCCGGCCGACCCGCTTCAGCTCGAGTGCCAGTCTCAGCGCCAGCCGCAGGTTCGAGGCATCGGCGACGCAGACGATCAGGTCGGGCACGACCTCGGTCTGCAGCCGGCCCAGCACGACGTCGCGCGTGATCTCCTCGTCGGGCGAGCGGGCGCGCAGCGAATAGGTGCCGGGCAGATCGACCACCTGGATCGACCGCCCCGCCGGTGTCGTCAGCGGGCCGACCTTCTTCTCGACCGTGACGCCCGGATAGTTCGCGACCTTCTGCCGGCTGCCGGTGAGGGCGTTGAACAGGGCCGTCTTGCCGCAGTTTGGATTGCCGACCAGCGCTACGACCGACGTACTCGTGTTCATGCCGGCTGGACCGTCTCCACGAGGATCGCCATGGCCTCACGGCGCCGCAGGGCGATGGTGGCGTCGGCCACGCGAACCGCGATGGGATCGCCGCCGAACAGGCCCTGGTGCAGCAGCTCCACGACGGCACCTTCGACGAAGCCAAGTTCGAGCAGCCGGCGCTCCAGCTCCGCGCCGGACAGGCCGGTGGCGGCGCCGTGGCCGTTCACCACCAGTTGATGAATGCGGCCACGAAAGCCCACCTGGGCGTCGCCCAATGCTATGGTTGGTTTGGAAGTCATTGCGAGTAATTCGTAATAGCATCCAACGAACGCTTCCGCCAGCTTTCTAGGGGCAATGCATGGCTACGATCGTTCTGGCGCACGGCGCCTGGTCGGCCGCCTGGGCCTGGAAGAAGCTGCGGCCCCTGTTTGCCGCGGCCGGCCACGACTTCTTCTCGCCGACCTATACCGGCCTCGGCGAGCGGGCCCATCTCGCCCACCACGAGATCGACCTCAGCACCCACATCAACGACGTGGCCGCCGTCCTCGACTGCGAAGACCTGAAGGGCGTCACCCTGCTCGGCCACTCCTACGGCGGCATGGTGGCGACCGGCGTGGCCGACAAGGCGCGGCGGCGCATCTCACGCGTCGTGTATATCGACGCTTTCGCGCCCGAGAACGGGCAGAGCCTGTTCGACCTGGTCGGACCGGATGTCGCAGAGGCCATGCGCGGCAAGGCGATGGGCGAAGGCGCCGGTTGGCGCATCCCGCCCAACCCGATGCCGGCCGACACCGCGCCCGAGGATGTCGCCTGGGCAACGCCGCAGCGGCGCTCGCAGCCGATCAAGACCTTCGAGCAGAGGTTGCGGCTCACCTCGCGCGAGCCGCCGCTGCCGCGGGCCTATATCTACGCCAGGCGCAGCGCGCCGGGTGACTTGTTCCGCCAGTTTGCCAACAAGGCGAAGGCCGACAGCAGCTGGAAGTATTACGAGATCGATGCCAGCCACAATCCGCACATCACCTGCCCGCAGGATCTGATGGCGACACTGACGAGGATCATGGCCGAGACATGAGCAGCGACCTTGCCTACGACATTCTGGGCCAGCTGGGGCGGGCCAAGCGCGCCGACGATGCGCTGTCGATCACCGGCGGCGGCGATCCGGTGTTCGTCACGCCCTGGCGGATCGCGCATGCAGGCTCGGCGGCGCTGGCTGCCGTGGGCTTGGCCGTCTCCGACCTGTGGCGGCTCAGGACCTGCAAGCCGCAGGCGGTGACGATCGACCGCCACGCCGCCGCCGCGTCGCTGCGCTCCAACACCTACGTGCTGCAGAACGGCAAGCGGCCAGTGTCGTGGGATCCGCTGGCCGGCCACTACCCGACACGGGATGGCCGCGTCATGTTCCTGCACACCAACCATCCGCATCATCGCGCCGGTGCCTTGCGCATTGCCGGCGCCAAGGCCGAGACGCGCGAGGCGCTGGCCGAGGCGGTCGCGCAGTGGGACGGGCTCGCGATCGAACAGGCGATCGCCGACGGCAATTGCGTCGGCGGCCTGGTGCGCAGCCGCGAGGAATGGAACGCCCATCCGCACGGCATCGCCGTGGCCAAGCTGCCGCTGATCGACATCGTCAAGATCGGCGAGGTGCCGGCGCGGCCGCTGCCTAAAGGACCGCGGCCATTGAGCGGCGTGCGCGTGCTCGACCTCACGCGCGTGCTGGCGGGACCGACCAGCGGCCGCGTGCTGGCGGAAAACGGCGCCGACGTGCTGCACATCGCGGCCCCTCACCTGCCCTACCAGACCGAGCTCTTGATGGACACCGGCCACGGCAAGCGCTGTGCCTGGGTCGATCTCACGAAACCCGCTGGCGTCGAGACCATGACGGCTCTGCTGCGCGAGGCCGACGTGTTCACGCAGGGGTACCGGCCCGGCACGCTCGCGGCGCGCGGCTTCTCGCCGGAGAAGGTGGCGGCACTTCGCCCGGGCATCGTCTGCGTCAGCATTTGCGCCTACGGCCATGAAGGACCGTGGTCCGACCGGCGCGGCTTCGATTCGATCGTGCAGAACGTCACCGGGCTCTCGGCCACGCAGGGATCTCTGGCCAAGCCGCGCAACCTGCCGGTCCAGGCGCTGGACTACATCGCGGGCTACCTCGGCGCGCTCGGCGCCATGATCGGGCTCGCCCGCCGCGCCGAACAGGGCGGCTCCTGGCTGGTGCGCGTGTCGCTGGTCCAGGTGGCGCACTGGCTGGCCGGGCTCGGAACGGTGGCGCCCGACAAGGGCATCGCCGAACTGCCCGAGGCTGACCTTGCCCCGTATCTCATGGAGAGCGACGGCGCGTTTGGCCGCCTGCGGCATCTGAAGCCGGTGGTGCAGCTCAGCGACACGCCGGCGTTCTACGCCAAGCCTCCTGAACCGTTGGGCACCTCGCCGGCGTGCTGGCCTTGAATTAGCTAAGTACATTAGCTAAATGAGAGTCCATGCCGACCTATACGATCCACGCTGCCAAGACCAACCTGTCGAAGCTCGTCGCCCGGGCTGAGGCAGGGGAGGAGATCGTGCTTGCGCGCGGTAAGGATCCCGTCGCCAAGATCGTCCCTGTCACACCGAAGCCAAAGCGCAAGTTCGGACGTCTGAAGGGCAAGGGATCGATCGGCCCCGAGTTTTTCGAACCACTTCCCGAAGACGAATTGAAGCTTTGGGAATAGGCCGCAGTGCGACTGCTGCTTGATACCCACGCCCTTCTCTGGTGGGTGTTCGCCGACTCGAAGCTATCGCGGCGGGCGCGAACAGCGATCGAGGATGACGTTGAGAATCAGGTCTTTGTGAGTGCAGCGTCCGCTTGGGAGATCGCAACCAAATACCGAATCGGCAAGCTTCCGAATGCCGCGGTCGTTGCAGATGATGTCCCCGGGACTCTTGTCGAGGAGGGCTTCAGCGAACTTTCGGTTTCGGTTCGTCACGCGCAGCGTGCTGGAGCTCTTGTTGGGCATCATCAGGACCCCTTCGATCGCATGCTGATAGCCCAGGCAATGCTGGACGATCTGACGCTCGTTTCGAATGAGCGTGCCTTCGACGCGTACGGTGTCAAACGACTCTGGTAGGGCACGTCGGCATGATGATCCGCGAGCGTACAGCCGACGACGACGAGGCGATCAAGCGCCTCAACGACGCCGCCTTTGGCGGCGCCTACGAATCCCGGCTCGTCGAAAACCTGCGCGCCGCTGGCCTCGCTGCCGTTGAGCTGGTCTCCAATGAGCAGTCGGTAATCGGCCACATCCTGTTCAGCATGCTCGATGTCACAGTCGATGGCGCCGCCGTGTGCGCGCTGGCGCTCGCGCCCATGTCGGTGCAACCGCAGCGCCAACGCGGCGGCATCGGCAGCGCCCTGGTCCGCGCCGGGCTGGAGCAGGCGTGCGCGCAGGGTTGGCAGGCCGTCATCGTGCTGGGGCACCGCGACTACTATCCGCGCTTCGGGTTTTCCGCTGCACTCGCCAGTCCGCTGAAGGCGCCGTTCTCCGGCCCCTCCTTCATGGCGCTCGAGCTACAGCCGGGCGCGCTGCGGGGCAGCGCAGGCCGCGTGGTTTATCCGCCGGCTTTCGTCTAACGCGACGGCCAGTTCCAGGGCGGCCGTTCCTCCTCCGGCACGACCGTCTCGCCAAGCTGCTTCTCCAGTACGATGCGCTTGGCGGCCGCCTTCTCCAGGGCCGACACCAGGGCTGCTGCGTGCGAGACGACGATGACCTGGGTGTGCTTCGAGGCGCCGGCGATCAACCGGGCGAGCGGCGGCAGCAGGTCGGGATGCAGGCTGGTCTCGGGCTCGTTCAGGATCATCAGCGTCGGCGGCCGCGGCGACAGCAGGGCGGCGACCAGCAGCAGATAGCGCAGCGTGCCGTCCGACAGTTCGGCCGCCGCCAGGCCGCGCAGCAGGCCGTGTTGGCGCATCTCGATCTCGAAGTAGCCGCCGCTCTCCTGCACCTCGACCGAGGCGCCGGCAAAGGCATCGGCGACCGCCGCCGCCAGCGCGCCGTCCTCACCGACCTCCTGGATGGTGGCGATTGCCGCCGCGAGATCGGCGCCGTCGCTCGCCAGCACCGGCGTGCGCGTGCCGACCTGGCGGCGGCGGGCGGGCGCGTCGTTGTCGGTACGGAAGTGGTCGTAGAACCGCCAGCCGCGCAGGGTCTCGCGCATCTGCAGCAGCTCCGCCGCATCGCGCGGATCGCTGCAATGGGTCAGCATGCTGTCATAGGAGGCAAGGCCGTCGTGGGCGAGACGCCATTCGCCTTCCTGGTTGCGCAGGCTGACCGCCGGCCCCTTGCGCTGGGCAAAGGTGTTGGCGCGTCCCAGGAGGAGGCCTGTCCAGAGGCTCTCCGCCTTGATCACCGGGTCCTTGTTGAACCAGCGGGAGTCCGGGATCGGCAGGCCAAGATCGATGGCGTAACCATAGTCGTCCGACGAGAAGCCGAGCTTCAGGCCAACCGGACTGTTGCGCCGCGTGCCCTGGACCGGCTGATCGCCCTTCTTCATCGCCCGCGAGAACTGCTCCGGCCCGGCCCACAGCGCCGATTGCAGGCCACCTTCGATCGCCAGCGACTGGATGATCCGCCCCTGCGCCACGTCGGCGAGCAGGCGTAGCGCGCGGTAGAGGCTCGACTTGCCGCTGCCGTTGGCCCCGGTGACGACGGTGAGCTGGCCGACCTCGAGCCTGACGTCACGCAGCGAACGGTAGCCTGAGATGCAGAGGCGCGAGATGATGCTCATGGGCAGGCGGGCGCAGCCTAGCCCATGACCTTGCCGCCCGCGACCAACCGACGGTTGGGCCCTACGCCGCCTGCAGCCTGCGCGCCGGTGCTCGGAGCGCGTCGAGGAAACGCTGGCAATAGGTGGCGGCGGTGGTGCGGAACACCTTGGCCCTGAGCGCGGCATGACGCTCGCGACGCTCGGCGAGCGGCATGGAAAGCGCGGCGTGCATGGCGTCGGCGATGGCGTCGGGATCGAAGGGATTGACGATCAGCGCCTCGGTCAGCTCCTGGGCGGCGCCGGCGAACTTCGACAGCACCAGCACGCCCGGATCTTCGTCGGACTGGGCGGCGACGAACTCCTTGGCCACCAGGTTCATGCCGTCGCGCAGCGGCGTCACCACGCCGATGCGGCCGATGCGGTAGAGGCCGGCCAGCGTCGCGCGCGGCGCCGGCCGCGTCGAATAGCGCAGCGGCGTCCAGTCGAACTCGGAGAAGCGGCCGTTGATGCGTCCGGTCAGCCGGTCGAGCTCGGCGCGCAGCTTGCGATACTCGTCGACTTCCTCGCGCGAGCGCGGGCAGATCTGCAGGAAGTGGATGCGCCGGCGATGCTCGGGATGGCGCTCGAGCAGGCGGCCGTAAGCCTCGAAGCGGTTGGGCAGGCCCTTGGAATAGTCCATGCGATCGACGCCGACGGCCAGCAGGCGGCCCGACAGGCTGCCCGAGACGCGATGCACGAGCTTGTCGTGCGCCGCCCGCTCCGCCTCCTCAGCGAAGGCCTGCGCGTCGATGCCGATCGGATCGGCGAAGGCGCGCATGCGTCGCCCGTTCAGCCGCACCCATTCGCCGTCGACCATGGCGCCGAGCAGCCGTTGCGCGCAGTCGCGGAAGTCGCGCGCATGCTCCTCGGTCTGGAAGCCGATGACGTCGTAGGCGCAGAGATCGGCCACCAGCTCGCGCGCCACCGGCATCGCCTCCAGCATCGAGGGCGGCACGAACGGCACATGCAGGAAGAAGCCCAGCGGACCCGTGAAGCCTCGCTGGCGCAACAGGCGGCCCAGCGGGATCAGGTGATAGTCGTGCGCCCACACCGTGTCCTCGGGCTGCAGCACCTGGCCGAGCGAGGTGGCGAAGGTCTGGTTGACCGAGAGATAGCCGAGATAGTCCTCGCGCCGGTAATGCATCAGGCCCAGCCGGAAATGCAGCAACGGCCACAGCGCGCCGTTGGCGAAGCCGACATAGAAGGCACGATGCGCCTCGGCGGTGAGATCGACGGTGGCGTAGGTGACGCCGCGCGCCTCGACCCAGGCCGGCTGCAGCGACGGCTCGGGCGAGAGCCGCCCGCTCCAGCCGAACCACATCGAGCCCGGGATCAGCAGGTCCTTCAGGGCGACGGCCAGCCCACCCGCCGCGGCGACACGTGCTTTGGGAATCGGCACCCGGTTGGAGACGATCACGATGCGTGCCATAGCCCCTCCTCCCAGCTCCGCGACAGACGCATGGCCGACAGGATCAGCCCGACCTGCGAGTAGGTTTGCGGAAAGTTGCCCCACAGCTCGCCGGTCTTCGGATCGATATCCTCGGACAATAGCCCGACATGGTTGCGACGGGCGAGCAGGTTGTTGAACAGCTCCAGCGCCTCCTGGCGGCGGCCGACGCTGGCCAGCGCATCGATGTACCAGAAGGTGCAGAGCAGGAAGGCATTGGACGGCTTGCCGAAATCGTCGGCCTCGCGATAGCGCATCATGAAGCCGTTCTTCATCAGGCGCTTGGCGGCGACGTCGAGCGTGGCATGGAACCGCTCGTCGTCGGACCCCAGCAGCCCGATCTCGGGCAGCACCAGGCACGAAGCGTCGAGCATGTCGCGGTCGAGCACGCCGGAGATCCAGCCTTCCTGGGTGGTGCCACGCTGCAGCACCTCCTGGCGCAACACGCCGGCGCGCGCCAGCCATTCGCGCGCTTCGTGATCGAGCCCGACGCGGCGGGCGATCAGGCCCAGGCGATGCTGGGCGGCCCAGCACATCCCGGCGGAAAAGGTGTGCACTTCCTCGCGCTCCCGGTATTCCCAGAGGCCGGCATCGGGGGTCAACGCGGCGCGATTGGCCTCGTTGCCGACGACGCAGAGCTGGCGATAGAGCTCGAGATCGCCCTGGCGCGGCAGGCGCTCGTCCCAGAACATCTGAGCGGCCGTCAGGACCATCGAGCCGTAAGTGTCGTTCTGGCGCTGTATGACGGCGGCGTTGCCGACGCGCACCGGCCCGAAACCGCGATAGCCGGGCAGCGAATCGATCAGCCGCTCGGCCGTGTCTGTGCCGGGCGCGATGGGGAAGAGCGGCGCGATGGCGTCGACTTCGCCGCGCGAGCTGCCAGCCTCGACGACGTCGACGATGAAGCGCACATATCGCTCCATGGTGCGCGTCGCCGACAGCCGATTGAGCGCGTTCACGGTGAAGAAGGCGTCGCGCAGCCAGGTGAAGCGGTAGTCCCAGGTGCGCGGCGTGTTGGGCGCTTCCGGCACCGAGGTGGTGAGCGCGGCCAGCACCGCGCCGGTGTCCTCGTAACTGCAGAGCTTGAGGGTGATCGCCGCGCGAATCACGGCCTGCTGCCAGTCGAACGGGATATTGAGGTCGCGCACCCAGGTCTGCCAGTAGGACTCGGTCTCGGCGAGGAAGCTCTTGGCGAGCGTGTCGGGATTGTCCGGGATGCTCTCGTCGGCGCCGACGATCAGGGTGATGGGCCGGTCGAGCGAGAACTCGGTCTCGTGCAGGATGTAGTTGATCGAAGCATCGGTGGTGAGCCGCAGCACCGCAGCCTCGCCGACGAAGCGCGCGTGATTGCTGCCCGAGGTGAGCTGCGGCTTGCGCGCGCCGTACTCGAAAGTCGGCCGGAGCCGGATCATGACGCGCGGCCGTCCGGCGACAGGCTCGAGCCGGCGCACCAGCATGGGCGGGCGGAACATGCGGCCGAAGCGGCGGAAGCGCGGCGCGAAGTCGATGATACGCACCGTGCCGCTGTTGCCCTCGATCGTGGTCTCCAGGATGGCCGTGTTGTGCAGGTAGCGCTGGCGGGTCTCGTCCTTGGCGCCGGCGACCAGCACGTCCATGAAGCCGCCATAAGGGTTGTCGCCGCCCAGCAGGGCGTTGAACACCGGATCGCCATCGAGCCGGCCGAGCCCGTGCCAGACATGCCGGCCCTGGCGATCGACCAGGCTGGCAATGGCGCAGTTGCCGATGACGCCGAGCTCGAGGCTGCTCACGGCGTCGCTCCCGCCGAGACCTGGGCCGAACTGCTGCGCGTGGCGAGAAGCTCGGCGCCGCGCGCCAGCCATGCCCGCACTGCCGCCGGTTGGCCGCCGAACACTTCGGCGACGCGCAGTCCCTCGCCGCCGAATCGACGCGCGACTTCCATACCGGCCTCGTCGGTGAAGTCATCGCCGACGAACAGCGGCCGGCGGCCCTCGAATGGCCGGCGCGCCATCAGCCGCTCGACCGCCAGGCCCTTGGAGGTGGCGCGCGGACCGATCTCGACGGCTTCACGGGCAGGGATCAGGCGGAACGAGGAGTGGTCCGGCGGGACCAGGGCGCGCACCAGGCGCCAGACATCGTCGCCCCGCTCGGGCACCAGCCGGTAGTGAACGGCGACCCCATGCGGCTTGGGCTCGACCAGCACTCCCGGCCAGCGCTCACTGGCCGCGGCCAGCGTCTCACGCCACGCTTCGGGGACCGCAGCCTGTGGCGGCAGCTCGACGATCTTGCCGTCCTGGTAGCGCATCGCCGCACCGTGCTCGCCGGCGGCGATGGCGACATAGGGATTGAGCAGGTCGTCGACGACGCCGATCGAGCGGCCGGTCACGATGGCGAGCGCGCCATCCAGCAGCGACTGCAGGTAGCTCAACAACTGAGGGAGGCCCGGCGGGACGACGACGGATTCAGGCGTCGCCGCGATCTCGAGCAACGTGCCGTCGAGATCGAGAAACAACGCGTTCGTCCGGTCGAGATCCGGCGGTGCCATTCAGCTGATCCCCCTCTGCGCTGGCGACATTCCATCAGGCGCGCAGGGGCTCTCGACCTCAGACACGCCGCGTACGGGGCCGTCCGGGCAGGAGCGACCACGCATTGCGCGTGTGAAACAACGCTCCAGTCCGGCGGGAGTTCCCTAGCAGGGCGCGTGGTTATGGCGATTGTGAGGCGAAGATGAGTCCAATGACAGATCGGTTACCGTAACGGCCCGAACGCCTGCCAAAACGTCTTGCCCGATTCATAGGCAGCGGCTGCCGGCGAGATGCCGGCATCGCGCAGGCTGCGGGCATCCATCCTCGCAAGATCGCGCCGCGCCATGGTGCGCGCCCGCCAGATCTTGAGGAGCATCGCAAGCCGCTGCCGGACCGTCGCCCGCGGCGACGCCGGCGTCGCGAACACGACATCCTTGTCGGCGAAGCGTTGGCGGGACTGATAGCTCATCTGAACCTCCTTGGCTCTGATGAGACCAAGGTGAGCTTGCGACGCCGTGCTCTCAATTACATCGAAGGTAATCACTGCTGCATCGATGAGTGGCCGAGCGCGGCGCGAATGGCATCGAGGCCATCGGTCAACGCTGCGGGACCGGGCTGCAGGATCAGCGGCGACTTGATCTCGACGATGCGGCCGCCGGCGACGGCGGGCAGCGACGCCCAGCCGGGCCGCTCGGCGATCTGGCGCGGCACGACCTTGCGGCCGCACCATGAGGCCAGGATCACCTCGGGACGGGCGGCCACCACATCGTCCGACGACACGATGCGATCGCGTGCCCCGGCGGCGCCACGCAGGTGGGCGAAGACGTCCTCGCCACCGGCGATCTCGATCAGCTCCGAGACCCAGCCGATGCCCGCGATCATCGGGTCGTTCCATTCCTCGAAGTAGACGCGCGGGCGGCGCGATGATTGCGACGCGCGCGCCACCTCGGCGATGCGGCTCTCGAGCGACCGCGCCAACGCTTCCGCCCTGTCGCTGGCGCCGATCAATGCGCCGACGGTGCGGATCATGGCGAAGATGCCGGCAAGGTCGCGCTGGTTGAACAGGTGGACGGCGACGCCGGCTTTCGCGAGCTCGCGCACGATGTCGGCCTGCAGATCGGAGAAAGCGAGGACGAGATCGGGCTCCAGCGCCAGGATCTTGTCGATGCGCGCCGAGGTGAAGGCACCGACCCTGGGCTTGGACCGGACTTCGGCCGGCCGCACGGCATAGCCCGAGACGCCGACGATGCGGTCCTGCTCACCCAGGAGATAGAGCGTCTCCACCGTCTCCTCGGTGAGGCAGACCAGGCGATGGGGCGGAAAACGGCGCATGACGGCAGTCTAGCAAATGGCTGGTGTGAGAAATTGTCAGGCTGGGATTGGCACAGCCACGCTACTGTGCAGTCCTGCAAACGGAGACTGCCATGTTGCCCTGCCAGCGCGCCCTGTTCGACATCCCGCGCGAGGTTTGTTTCTTGAACGCCGCCTCGTGGAGCCCGCTGCCATTGGCGGTGCAGGAAGCCGGCCGCGCTGCCGTCGGGCACAAGGGCCAGCCGTGGAAGCTGCCGGCCGACTTCCAGCCGAAGCAATACGAGCGCGCGCGCAAGGCGGCGGCGGCGCTGATCGGCGCCGACTCCGCCGATGTCTCGCTGATCCCCTCGGTCGGCTACGGCGTCGCCACTGCGGGCAAGGTGTTGACCATTCCGCGCGGCAGCCGCGTGCTGGTGCTGCAGGACGACCATACCTCGCCGGTGCTGGAGTGGATGAGTCGCGCCGAGGCCGGCGGATTCAAGGTCGAGCAGGTCAAGCAACCGACCGACGGCGACTGGACCTCGGCTGTGCTGACCGCGATCGATCGCGCCGGCGGCGAACCGCTGGCCCTGGTCTCGATCTCCTCGGTCCATTGGTCGGACGGCGGCGCACTCGACATGGCGCGCATCGCCACGTCGACCAAGGCAAAAGGCGCGGCGTTGCTGGTCGATGCTACCCACGATGTCGGCATCCGCCGTATCGACGTGAAGACGCTCGATCCCGACTTCCTGATCTTCCCGACCTACAAGTGGGTGCTGGGGCCCTACGGCCGCGCCTTCATGTATGTCGCGAAGCGCCGGCAGAACGGCGTGCCACTGGAACAGATATCGGCATCGCGCAAGGCAGTGTCGGCCGAGGACACGGTCTATTTCCGCGACGTCGCCTATGTCGAGGGTGCGCGACGCTACGACATGGGCGAGCGCGACCATTTCATCTCGCTGGAGATGGCGGCGGTCGGCATGGAGATGATGGCCGGCTGGGGCAACGAGCCCATCGTGGCGCGACTTGCCATGCTGACCGACAAGCTGGCCGACGGACTCGCCAACACCGGCGTGCAGGTGATGGACAGGAAGCTGCGCGCGCCCCACGTGCTCAGCCTCTATTTCCCCAAGGGCATGGCGCCCGACCTGCCCAAGAAGCTCGCCGCCGAGAACGTCTACGCTGCGCCGCGGCTTGGCCGCCTGCGCATCAGCCCGCACGTCTACAATGACGAGCAGGACGTCGAGCGCTTCGTCGAAGTCTTCCGCAAGGTGGCGATGTAACGTGACCGCTCGCCTGGCCGTCGACATCGGCGGCACTTTCACCGATGTCGTCCTCGAAAACGACGACAAAGCCCACGCCATGAGGGCCCATGCCATCAAGGTCCTGACCACGCCCGACGCGCCCGAACGCGGCGTCATGGAGGGCGTGCGCGCCATCCTGGCCGAGGCCAGGTGCCCGCCTGCCAACGTCGGCCTGGTCGTGCACGGCACGACGCTCGCCACCAACGCCCTGATCGAACGCAAGGGCGCCAGCACCGCGCTGATCACCACGGCAGGCTTCCGCGATTCGCTGGAGATCGCCTGGGAGCATCGCTTCGAGCAGTACGACATCTACATGGAGCGGCCCGAGCCGCTGGTGTCGCGCGACCTGCGCTTCGGCGTGCCCGAGCGCGTCGCCGCCGACGGCGCGGTGCTGATGGCGCTCGACGAGCAGGCCGTGCGCAAAGTTGCGGGTGAGCTCAAGCTGCGCCAGATCGAGGCGGTCGCCGTCTGCTTCCTGCACAGCTTCACCAACGAGGCGCACGAGCGGCGCGCCGGTGAGATCCTGGCCAAGGAGCTGCCGGGCGTGGCGATCTCGCTCTCCTGCGAGGTCTGCCCCGAGATCCGCGAATACGAGCGCACCTCGACCACCATCGCCAACGCCTATGTGCTGCCGCGCATGGCGGGCTATCTCGGCGAGCTCGAAGCCAGCCTCAAGAAGGAGGGCATCGGCGGGCCGCTGCTGCTGATGATGTCGTCGGGCGGCATCACCACCGTCGAGACGGCGCGGCGCTTTCCGGTGCGCCTGGTCGAGTCCGGGCCGGCGGGCGGCGCGATCCTGGCGCTGACCGTGGCGGCGGAGAACGGGCTCGACAAAGCCGTTGCCTTCGACATGGGCGGCACGACGGCCAAGCTCACCCTGCTCGACCATCTCGAATTGCAGCGCTCGCGCCAATTCGAGGTGGCGCGCGCCTACCGCTTCGTGCAGGGCAGCGGGCTTCCTGTCCGTATCCCCGTCATCGAGCTGGTCGAGATCGGCGCCGGCGGCGGTTCGATCGCCCGCATCGACACGCTGGGCCGCATCCAGGTCGGACCGGATTCGGCGGGCAGCGTGCCCGGACCCGCAAGCTACGGCCGCGGCGGCACCGAACCCACCGTCACCGACGCCGACACGGCGCTGGGCCGGCTCGATCCCAAGCGCTTTGCCGGGGGCGCCATCCCGCTGCATCTTGACAAGGCCAAGGCAGCGCTGCAGTCGGTCGCGGGACCGCTCAAGACCAGCGCCGAGGGTGCCGCGGCCGGCGTGGCCGAGATCGTCGACGAGACCATGGCGAGCGCCGCCCGCGTGCACGCCGTCGAGAACGGCAAGGATACGGCCGACCGCGCGCTGATCGCCTTCGGCGGCGCGGCGCCGCTGCATGCCGCGCGGCTCGCCCGCAAGCTCGGCATGAGGAAGATCGTGGTGCCGGTCGGCGCCGGCGTCGGCTCGGCCTTCGGCTTCCTGCGCGCGCCCATCGCGTACGAAGTCGTGCGCACGCGCCATCTGCCCCTCGCCCTGTTCGACGCCAAGACGGTGAACGGCCTGTTCGCCGCGATGCGCGAGGAAGCCGAAGCGGTCGTGCGTCTCGCCGCGCCCAAGGAGAAGCTGGTCGAGACCCGGCAGGCCTTCATGCGCTATCGCGGCCAGGGCCACGAGATCCCCGTAACCCTGCCCAACCAGGCGCTCGATGCCGATGCCGCGCGCGAGCTGCGGCGTCGCTTCGAGGCAACCTACGCGGCCGTGTTCGGCCGCGTCATTCCCAAGCTCGAGGTCGAGGCGCTGACCTGGACGCTGTCGCTCGCGACCGATCGGCCGCTGCCCAAGCCCGCCGCCGAGGCCAAGGCGATCGGCGCGCCCAAGCCCAACGGCAAGCGTGACGTGCTCGATCCGGCGTCGGGCCGGCATGAGCCGGCGGCCATCCATGAGCGCACGGCGCTGGCGCCCGGCATGTCGCTCGACGGGCCGGCGCTGATCGTCGAGGATGGCACGACCACCGTGGTGCCGCAGGGTTTCGTGGCCCGCATCAATGCGCTGGGCCAGATCGTGTTGGAGGATCGCGCATGAGCACGCCTTCGGATATCCGCCTGCAGGTGATGTGGAATCGCCTGCTCTCGGTCGTCGAGGAACAGGGGCGCGCCCTGGTGCGCACCGCTTTCTCGACCAGCGCACGGGAGGCGGGCGACATCTCGGCCGGCGTGTTCGACCTCGAGGGGCGCATGCTGGCCCAGGCCGTCACCGGCACGCCGGGCCACGTCAACTCGATGGCGCGCAGCGTCATCCATTTCATCCGCGAGTTCCCGGTCGACACCATGAAGCCGGGCGACGCCTACGTGACCAACGATCCGTGGAAGGGCACCGGCCATCTCTACGACATGGTCGTGACCTCGCCCGCCTTCCACAACGGCAAGCTGGTCGCGCTGTTCTCCTGCACCACGCACCTCGTCGACATCGGCGGGCTGGGCCAGTCGCCCGACGGCCGGCAGGTTTTCCACGAGGGTCTGTTCCTGCCGCTGCTGCCGCTGATGCGCGAGGGCAAGATCGAGGAAAGCGTGATGCGCATCGTGCGCGCCAACGTGCGCGAGCCGGTGCAGGTCGAGGGCGACCTGCACGCCCTGATCGGCTGCAATGTCATCGGCGAGAAGCGTCTCAGCGACATGATGACCGAGCACGGCATCGATTCGCTCGACGAACTCGGGGCACACATCATCGAAAAGAGTCGCGCCGGCATGGTGGCCGCCATCGGCAAGCTGCCGCGCGGCACCTGGAAGGGCCACATGCGCATCGACGGCTACGACGCGCCGATCGACCTGCATGCCGCCGTGACCATCAACGCCGACCACATCGCGGTCGATTACGCCGGCACCTCGGGCGCGTCGATCTACGGCATCAATTCGCCCATGTGCTACACCGAGGCCTATACCGCCTTCGGCATCAAGTGCGTGGTGGCGCCGACCATCCCGAACAATGCCGGCACGCTCGATTCGATCCTGGTGACGGCGCCGGAGAACACCATCGTCAACGCGCTCCATCCGGCGGCGGTCAATGCGCGCAGCACGATCGGCCACATGATGCCCGATGTCTGCTTCGCCGCCTTGCACCAGGCGATGCCTGGCCGCGTGCCGGCCGAGGGCACCAGCAATCTCTGGAACCTGAAGCTCGGCGCCGGCCACGGCATGACCGGCACGATCGGCAACAGCCGGCCCTTCATGGTGACGACCTTCCATTCCGGCGGCGCCGGTGCGCGTCCGACTCTCGACGGCCTCTCGGCAACGCCCTTTCCGTCGGGCGTGCGCAACGTGCCGGTCGAGATCACCGAGACCATCGCGCCCGTGGTCATCTGGAAGAAGGAGTACCGCGAGGATTCCGGCGGCGCCGGCCAGCATCGCGGCGGGCTCGGCCAGGTGATGGAAGTCGAGCACCGCGAGGGCGCGCCCTTTGGCATCTTCGCCACCTTCGAGCGGGTCAAGCATCCGGCGCGCGGCCGCGACGGCGGCCAGCCCGGCGGCAACGGACGGCTGTCGCTGGCCTCCGGCACCGAGCTGAAGGCGAAGGGCTTCCAGACCATCCCCGCCGGCGAGCGCCTGGTCGTCGAGATGCCGGGCGGCGGCGGCTTCGGCGATCCGAAGAAACGCGACCGCAAGCAGGTCGAGCGCGACGTGCGGCTGGGGCTGGTGAGCAAGGAACAGGCGAAGGCGGCGTACGGCGTCGAGGGCGATGACTGACTCATGTCCCTCCCCCGTCATCGGGGGAGGGTACGGGAGGGGGAAAGCCTCACAGAGGATTCGCGCAAGTTGATCCTCTGATTCTGATCTGCAATTGAATGCGCCGTGAGTGTTGCCTTCCCCCTCCCTACCCTCCCCCGTAAGACGGGGGAGGAATAAGAAGAGAGGCGCAGGGTGAGGCTAGTTTGTATCAGCCCTGCCAAAACAAGGGTCGCGAAGAGGGCACCCTAGCCGCTAGTCTTCGCCACCCAAGAACGAAGCGGGGAAACTACCATGTGGCAGCCCAACGAGCGTTATCCGGACGCCTCCGTGCGCGTCCTCGACCCGGCCTTCAACAAGTACCGCCTGCCATTGGCCTCGGTCGAACGGCTCTACACGGGCTGCCGCTGGTCTGAAGGCCCGGTCTATTTCGGCGACGGCCGCTATCTCCTGTGGAGCGACATTCCCAACAACCGCGTCCTGCGTTGGGACGAGGAATCGGGCAACGTCACGATCTTCCGCAAGCCCTCGAACAACGCCAACGGCCACACCCGCGACCGTCGCGGCCGGCTGGTCGCCTGCGAGCACGATGCGCGCCGCGTGGTGCGCTTCGAGTACGACGGCGCCATTACCGTGTTGGCCGACTCCTACAACGGCAAGCCGCTGAACTCGCCGAACGACGTCGTGGTGAAGTCCGACGGCTCGGTGTGGTTCACCGATCCGACGTTCGGTATCCTGGGCTACTACGAGGGCCACAAGGCCGAGAGCGAGAACAAGCCTGCGGTCTATCGCCTCGACACCGCGACCGGCAAGCTCACGATGCTGGCCGACGACATCCCCGGGCCCAACGGGCTCGCCTTCTCGCCCGATGAGAAGAAGCTCTATGTCGTGGCCTCGCGCGCCGAGCCGCATCGCTCGATCCTGAGCTACGACGTCACCAACGACGGCACGGCGCTGGGCAAGGGCTCGGTGCTGATCGATGCCGGCCCGGGCGGCTCGCCCGACGGCTTCCGCGTCGATGTCGACGGCAATCTGTGGTGCGGTTGGGGCATGGGCTCGCCCGATCTCGACGGCGTGCGCGTGTTCGACGCCTCGGGCAAGCCGATCGGGCATATCGACCTGCCGGAGCGCTGCGCCAACCTTTGTTTCGGCGGCCGCTACCGCAACCGCCTGTTCATGGCGGCGAGCCACTCACTCTACGCGCTCTACGTGAATACGCAGGGCGTGGCTGGCGGCTGACGACAATGAACATCTGACACGGCAAAGCACCTAAGCAAAAAATGCGTGGTATCGATTCGAGTTACGCCTGGTGGCGCCTGGCCGCCAGCGTGGCGCTGAGCACGATCGGCGGCATCGGCATGTGGTCGCTCACGGTGGCGATCCCGGCGGTGCAGACCGACTTCGGCATCACCCGCGCCGACATCTCCTTCGCCTACACCATGAACACGCTGGGCTTCTTCGCCGGCGGCATCATCGTCGGACGGATCGTCGACCGGCGCGGCATCGTCGTCGCCTCGATCCTGAGCGCGCTCGGCCTGTCGCTGGGTTTTGCACTGGTGTCGCTCACGTCCTCGCTGATCCCGTTCGCCACCGCCCAGGTGTTGATCGGTTTCAGCGCGGCCGCTACTTTTGCTCCGCTGGTCGCCGACGTCTCGCACTGGTTCGACAAGCGCCGGGGCGTGGCCGTCGCCATTGCCGCTTCGGGCAACTACTTCGCCGGCACAATCTGGCCGCCGATCGTCGAACGCATCATCCATGACCATGGCTGGCGCACCATGTTCTGGTCGGCCGCCGCTTTCTGCCTGGTGGCGATGATCCCATTGGCACTGAGCCTCCGGCGGCGACCACCCGACCATGAAGAGAGCGCCATCACCAAGGTGGCGCGCCGCTCCCAGGCGGCACTCGGCCTGTCGCCCAACGCGCTGCAGGCATTGATCGCTATCATGGGCATCGGCTGCTGCGTCGCCATGTCGATGCCGCAGGTCCATATCGTCGCCTACTGCGCCGACCTGGGGTACGGCGTCGCCCGCGGCGCGGAGATGCTGTCGCTGATGCTGGGCTTCGGCATCGTGAGCCGCATCGGCTCGGGGTGGATCGCCGACAAGGTGGGCGGCGTGATGACGCTGCTGATCGGCGCCACCCTGCAGGGGATCGCACTGGTCTTCTATCTGATCGACGACGGGCTCACCTCGCTCTACATCGCCTCGGCGCTGTTCGGCCTGTTCCAGGGTGGCATCGTGCCGTCCTATGCCATCATCGTGCGCGAATACTTCCCGCCGAGCGAAGCGGCGACTCGCGTCAGCCTCGCCATCTCCTCGACCCTGATCGGCATGGCGCTCGGTGGCTGGATGGGCGGCGTGCTGTTCGACTGGACAGGGTCCTATCGCGCGGCCTTCCTGAATGGTATCGCCTGGAACGTCATGACCGCCCTGATCGCCTGGTGGCTGCTGATGCGCCAGACGCGGCGCGCGGCGATGGCCTAGCAAGGAGATCCCATGCGCATCGTCGCCATCCGCGACATCGTCTCGCCGATCCGCTCCAACATCGCCAACGCCTATATCGACTTCAGCCAGATGACGGCGAGCGTCGTGGCGATCGAGACCGACCTCAAGGTCGAGGGCAAGCCGGTGATCGGCTATGGCTTCAATTCCAACGGCCGCTACGCCCAGAAGGGGCTTTTGGCCGAGCGATTCATCCCGCGCCTGAAACAGGCCAAGCCCGAGTCGCTGCTCGATGGCGAGGGCCTGATCGATCCGGCAAGGTGCTGGGCCGCCATGATGGCCAACGAGAAGCCCGGCGGGCATGGCGAGCGCTCCGTTGCGGTGGGCGTGCTCGACATGGCGCTGTGGGATGCCGTCGCCAAGGCCAAGCGCGTGCCGCTGTGGAAGCTTTTAGCCGACCGGTACAACGGCGGGAATTACGACGACAAGGCGTGGGTCTACGCGGCGGGCGGCTACTACTATCCCGGCAAGGACCTCGACGGGCTGCAGGACGAGATGAGGCACTATCTCGACCTCGGCTATTCCTGCGTGAAGATGAAGGTGGGCGGCGTACCGCTCAGTGAGGACATCAAGCGCATCGAGGCCGTGCTGAAGATCGTCGGCGCCGGCGAGCGGCTGGCGGTCGACGTCAACGGCAAGTTCGACCTGCCGACGGCGATCGAGTTCGGCAACGCCATCAAGGACTACGGCCTGCGCTGGTACGAGGAACCGCTCGATCCACTCGACTATCTCGCGCACGCGGCCCTTGCCACGCAGTACGCTCCGCCGCTCGCCACCGGCGAGAACCTGTTCTCCATGCAGGATGCCCGCAACCTGGTGCGCCACGGCGGCCTCAGGCCCGACCGCGACATCCTGCAATACGATCCGGCGCTGTCCTACGGCCTGGTCGAGTATCTGCGCACGATCGACATGCTCAGGGCCCACGGCTGGTCGCCGCGGCGCTGCGTGCCGCACGGCGGCCACCAGTTCGCACTCAACATCGCCGTCGGCCTGCAATGCGGCGGCAACGAATCCTATCCGCAGGTCTTCGCACCCTTCGGCGGCTTTGCCGACGATTGCCCCGTGGTCGATGGCCGCGTCGCCATGCCTGACGCGCCGGGGATCGGCTTCGAACGCAAGGCCGATCTGTGGGCCGTCATGAAAGCCGTGTAGCGACCGGTAGCTCGGCGCGCGTGTTGCTGCGCCCGCCATCGTGGGTCTGGTAGCGATCGTCCTGGGGAATGCCGGCGCATCCAGCGACGAGCAACGCGGCAAGCAATGCCGCCAGCATCGTGACCGATCGAACGATCATGACGAACGCTCCATCGACGGCAGCTCCGCACGGAAATTGTCCCAGCCGCCACCGTGTGTCTGATAGCGGCCGTCCTTGGGCAGACCGCTGCATCCCGCGAGGAGTAGCAACGCGATCGCTGACGCCACGATCCTCATGACACGGTCGCTGGTGCTCGCTCCGGGATCGGCACTTCGGCACGGAAATTCTCCCAGCCGCCGCCGCGGCTGTTCCTGGCCGGAGTGGAATCTCCTGTCGTTCCGGTCGATGTACAGCCGGCCACGAGCAGCACGGCGAGCGCAACGAGCGCGGTGGTCGAGGAGCGGAAGCGAGGCCCTGTCATGGCTTTGAGATGTGCCCGACTCACTCCGGCTTCAACAGGCCGGACTTCACAAGTTCGCTAACGACGGCGTCCATATCCTTCAGGTGCGCTGCGAAATCGGCGCGGCTGGTGGGCCGCACGTCGGCGCCGAGATCGCTGAGCTTGCGGATGACATCCTCGTCCTTGAGGGCCGCGACCACGGCCGCGTTCAGGACATCGAGCGCCGTCGGCGGTGTCTCGACACGCGCCAGGACACCCGCCGTCGTGCTGCCGTCGAAGGGCTTGGTGCCAATGTCCTTGAGGCTCGGAGCGTCAGGCAGCTGAGCGATGCGCTCGGGGCCGAGGATCAGCAACGGCCGGATCTTGCCCGCCTTGATCTGCGGCAGCGAGGTCGTGAGCTGATCGGTGTAGAGGTCGATCTGGCCCGCCACCAGGTCGGCAAGGCCGGGGCCCGACCCTTTGTAGGGAATGATGTTGAACCGCACGTTCTCATTGGCCTGCAGCTGAAGGATGGCGACGTGGTTGATGGTGCCGTTGCCGGAATGGCCGATGCTGATCGTGTCGGGTTTCGCCTTGGCTGCGGCGAGGACGCTCTTGAAGTCGGCAAAGCGGCTATCGGCCCGGGTGACAATCAAGGTCGGCACGGTGGTAAGCAGGCTGATGGGCGCAAACAGCGGCACCATCGACTGCTTGCCCGCCATGTAGGGCGCGATCCCGAGAACACTGAAGCTGCCCATCACGACCGTGTAGCCGTCGGCCGGAGCAGTAACCGTCGCGTCGAGCCCGACGACGCCGCCGGCGCCGGGACGATTGTCGACCACAACGGTCTGGCCGAGTCGCCGTCCCATGGCCTCGCCAACGATCCGCGAGGTGACGTCATAGTTGCCGCCCGGCGCAAAGGGAACGATCCATCGTATGGGCTTGCTGGGAAAGGCCTGCGCCCGCGCCGGCATCGCCGCCAACGCGGCCCCTGCACCCGCGGCGGTGCCGAGGAATTCCCTGCGTCTCATGTCCAGCCCCTCTTCCCAACCCAGCGGCAGCTGTGAGACTGCCGCAACGGCAAGGCCAGCGTCATCCCGCAAGCCGCGCCCAATTCCGCAAAACGAGCACGGCTGCTGACAAAACTTGAATGGCTATTTATACGACGCCGCCATACCGCCCCATTTCGAGCCCCAAGTCGCGGCGGGTGGGAAGTGGCCGGCTGGGAGTATCCAAGTCATGTTCACGCGTCGCAATGTCCTGCAGCTCATCGCGGTCTCCGCCGTCATCGGCGGCGTTGCCGGATCAATCGAAGGGCTCGCCCAGGTGCGCGCGGTGGCGCAGACGAGTCCGCCGACCACGGATCGCATCGCGCTCAAGGGCTACGACCCGGTCGCCTACTTCACGCTGTCGACGCCGACGCCGGGCATCGCCGAATACGACTATGTCCATGACGGCGTGCGCTACTTCTTCGCCAATGCGCAGCACCGCGACATGTTCAAGGCCAACCCGGAGAAATACGCGCCGCAGTTCGGCGGAGCCTGCGCCAACAACATGGCCAACGGCCTCAGGCGTGAATCCGACCCGACCGTGTGGGCGATCATGGGCGACAAGCTCTACGTCTTCGCCGGCGTGGCCGGCGCCGACCGCTTCCGCAAGGAGGCCGACGTCGCCGCGATCAAGGCGGCCTCGAACTGGAAGACGCTGAAGGACGCGCCGACGCAGTAGTCTTGCCGGACCGCGGGCCTCCAGGCCCGCGGTCCGGCAAGATCAATTGAGCCCCGCCTTGCGCAGGCTTTCCTCAACGCGGCGTTGCAGGGCCGGGTCCTGGAAGCGTGAGCCGAAGCTTGCCAGGTCGAAGTGCGGGTTCTTGAGCTTGGCCTGCTCCATGGCATCCCGCGCATCGGCGTTGCGCCCCAGTTCGGCATAGGCGGCGGCGAGCGGCAGGTCGAGCAGCGGGTACGCCGGATAGCGGCTGCGCTGCGCCTCGAGCAGGCGGACGGCGTCGGCGTAACGCTTGTCCAGCAGGTAAGCGAGCCCGAGATTGAGCGTGGCTTCCGGCCCGATGCTGGCGTTGAGCCGCAGCGCCGCCTCGGTCGTGGTGATCGACTTGTCGATTTGGCCCGTCCACAGCAGCACCGCGGCGCGCGCCAGCATGGCGTCGGTATCGCTGGGATTGAGCTGCAGCGCCCGCTCCGATTCGGCAAGGCCGAGGTCGTACTTGGCGACCGCGGTGTAAGCGCGCGCCAGGACGCTGTGGGCCAGCACGGAGTCGGAGTCGATCTCGATCGCCTTCTGCGCCAGGCGAATGGCGGTCTCGATGTCCTGCTGGGCAAACTCGGACCAGCCGAATGAGGCGCGCTGGAAGTAGATGTCGGCCAGCTCGGCGTAGGCATCCGCGTATTTGGGCGCCATCTGCGCCACCCGCTCCAGCATCTCGCGCGCCATCCGGTTGGAGGAGCGAGTCGGATCGGCGGTCAGGCCGCGGGCGCGCAGCAGAAGATCGTAGGCATCGAGATTGTCGGTCGGCTTGCGCAGCGCCCGCTGCAACGCGATCTGCTGCAGGCTGGTCGCCAGCGTGCCGGCGACGCGGCCGGCGATGCGCTCCTGCACGGCGAAGATGTCGCTCAGCTCGTCGTCGTACTGGTCCGACCAGAGCTGCGTGCCGTTGGCCGCGTCGACGAGCTGCACCGTCACCCGCACACGCTGGCCCATACGCCGCACGCTGCCGCTCACGAGATAGCGCGCATTGAGCGCGCGGCCGATCTCCGCCGGCGGCAGCTCCTTGTTCCTGAACGGCAGGACGGCGTTGTAGGAGATCACCGTCAGCTCCTTGAACCGGCCGAGCGCGCGGGTGATGTCCTCGGTAAGGCCGTCCGAGAAATAATCCTGGGCGGCATCGCCGCTCTGGTTGGTGAACATCAGCACGGCGACCGAAAGGCCGGCCTCGGCGGGCGAGCGCGGCTTGAACCCGGCACTCGCGGTGGCCGCGCCACGGTCGGTGAGATAGAAGACCGCGCCGCCCACAACGACCGCCGCCATGAGGGAGGCCGCCACGAGGGCAAGGCGTCGCAGCGGCGCCCGCCGCGGCGCCGGCCGTGACCCGTTCTCCGACAAGGCAGCGGCGTCCAGCGCATAGACCTGGATCGGCCGATCGATGTTCTTCAGCGAGCGCCAGCCCTGAAGGCGGAATGGCAAAGCGAACTTGTCACGCACCTGTTCGTGGACGCTGGCCGACAGGATGATCGACCCGGGCTCGGCGAGCGCCTCCAGCCGAGACGCCACGTTCACGGTGTCGCCGAAGACGTCGTCGTCGGAGACGATGATGTCGCCGAGATGCAGTCCGATGCGGAACGCCTGGCGGCGCTCGGCGGGAACCTCGAGATTGCGTTCGGCCATGCCGCGCTGCAGCTCGACGGCCGAGCGCACGGCTTCCACGGCGCTGCCGAACTCGACCAGCACACCGTCTCCCACCGTCTTGACGATGCGGCCGTGAAAACGCTCGACCACCGGCGCCACCAGCTCGGCGATGTGGGCGCGCAGATCGACCAGCGTGCCCTCTTCGTCGGCCCGCATCAGGCGGCTGTAGCCGTCGACATCGGCGACCAGGATGGTCGCGAGCCGCCGGTTGGCGACGGGGTCCGGCATCGCGGAAGGCGGTCAGCCCGCTGCGAAGCGCTGGGCGGAGGGCCGCGCCATGTTGTCCTCGAGGATCCAGGGCGCCATCTGCGGCCGCGATTGCGTATTGTGAAAGAAGGCGATCTCTTCCGTCATGCCGGCGAATCCTCGGGGCTCGGGAACGGCGCCTCCATACACCCGGAGACCGGTTCTGTCAGGTCGCGCGTCCTGGTTCGTCGACGCGCATTAGCGATTCACATTACGTCGGCACTGTGGACTTTTAACAGTTGCGATACCCCTGAATCCGGGACCAACCGTCGCGAAGCGGCCGTCAGAGATAGACGCCCTTCATCCCGCCCTCGGGATAACGGGTGCCGGCCGCGGCGCCCGGCGGCAGCGCCGATGACAGTCGCGCGACATCGTCGACCGACAGCACGACATTCAGCGCCGCGAGATTCTCGTCGACCCGCTCGATCCGCTTGGTGCCCGGAATCGGCACGATGTCGTTGCCCTGGGCCAGCAGCCAGGCCAGCGCCACTTGCCCGGGCTTGCAGCCCTTCTCGCGCGCCACGGCTTCGATGGCCGCGACCTTGGCCAGGTTCTGGCCGAGATTGTCGGCGGCGAAGCGCGGATGGCGGCCGCGGCCATCGCCCTCGGGAATGTCGGAGATCTGCCGCACCGAGCCCGTCAGCAGGCTGCGGCCGAGTGGTGAATAAGCGACATAAGAGATACCAAGGGAGCGCGTGGTCTTGAGCGTCTCCTCGGCGTGCTCGCGATAGAGCAGCGAGTACTCGCTCTGCACCGCTGCGAGGGGATGGACCTTGTGCGCGCGCCGGATGGTCTCGGGCTTGGCCTCGCTCAAGCCCAAGGCGCGCACCTTGCCCGCCTTCACCAGCTCGGCCATGGCGCCGACCGTGTCCTCGATCGGCACCGATGGATCGACACGATGCTGGTAGTAGAGATCGATCACGTCGACGCCCAGCCGCTTCAGGCTGGCATCGCAAGCGGCCTTCACATAGGCCGGGCTGCCGTCGACGCCGTTGGCGCCGCCCGGCCTCTGCGTCTGGCCGAACTTGGTGGCCAGCACGACCTTGCCGCGACGGCCGCCGCCCAGCGCCTTGCCGAGCAGCGTCTCGTTGTGGCCCCAGCCATACATGTCCGAGCTGTCGAGAAAGTTCACGCCGCGATCGATGGCGTGATGCACGACGCGGATCGCCTCGGCGTCATCGCTCTTGCCGTAGGCACCCGACAGCGACATGCAGCCGAGCCCAATGGGAAAGACGGAGAGAGTGCTGGCACCCAGGGTGCGGAATTTCGGCTGCGTGCTGGTGGTCATGGTGATCCTCTCATTTTCCATGGGCATTTTTCAGGGGCGCCGTCGGACCGGAATGGGCCATGATCGGCAGAAGAACGAGAAAATCAATCCTGGGAGTGACGACTGATGCTTACCCGCCGGGCTGCCTTCGCCGCGACGCTGGCTGCGGCGGCAACACCCCTGCCAGCGCCCGTGCGCGCCCAAACTGACGGCTCCTATCCCAATCGTCCCGTCCGTTTCATCGTCCCGGCGGCGCCGGGCGGCCCGACGGACGTCATGGCCCGCATGATCTCGCCCGGCCTCAACGCCAAATTCGGCCAGCCGGCGGTGATCGTCAACCGGGCGGGCGCCGGCGGCAATATCGGCGTCGTGCAGGTCGCGAAGTCGCCGCCCGACGGCTACACGCTTCTGATCGCCTCGACCGGGTTCGTCGTCAATCCGAGCCTGTTTCGCGAACCGGGGTACGACCCTTTCAAGGACTTCGTTCCCATCACCGAGCTGGGCTCGTCACCCAATGTCATCCTGGTCCATCCCTCCTCGCCCATCACCTCGATCGCCGAGCTGGTCGACAAGGCCAAGGCATCGAAGGAGAAACTCGACGTCATCAATCCAGGGCAAGGCTCGACGCCGCACCTGACGGCGGAGCTGCTGCAGCTCAAGGCCGGCATCGCCATCGAGAACATTCCCTACAATGGAGCGGGCCCGGCAATCCAGGCGCTGCTGGCCAAGACGGCACCGGTCGGCGTCACCGCCCTGCCGCCCGCTCATCCGCACATCAAGTCGGGAGCCCTGCGCGCGCTCGCCATCACCGCAGGCAAGCGGTGGCTCGATCTGCCGGACGTGCCGACCATGGAGGAGGCGGGCTATCGCGGCTTCGTATCGGAGACTTTTCAGGGACTGTATGCGCCGGCGGGAACGCCGGACGCGATCGTCCAGCGTGTGGCGCGCGACACGCTCGACGTGTTGGCCGATGCCGCGACGCTGGAGAAGCTGCGCGGCGTCGGTTTCGACGTTCGGGCGAACGGACCGGCTGGCCTGGCGCAGCGGGTGGCGCGCGAGGTGCCGATGTGGCGCGACGTGATCGTGCAGTCGCGCATCGAGCTGCAGTAGGAGCCCGGCGACCGACAAAGCGATCGCCGGGCGTGCCTACTGCGCTTCGATCAAGTCATCGCGTTGGAGACGTTGGTCAGGACGCCGTTGACCTTGTTGCCCACCGCGCCCATGGCGGCAATGGCGGCGACGGCGATCAGCGAGGCAATCAGCGTGTACTCGATGGCGGTGGCGCCGCGCTCGCTCTTCATCAGACGACGGAAAATGGACAGCATCGAAATCTCCTGGGAAAAGGCACATCTTTCAAAATACAAAAAACTACTTGCCGAAGCCGCGACGGGTCTGGGGGCCCACCGGCATCGTCACGAACGCTACGCGCTCCGTAACAAAGATATCCGCGAGCCGAGTGCAGATGAATTTGAGACTTGTATCAATGTTGTCTCATACCCTGCGAAGCATTGGACCGCAGGCAAGCTGCCGATTGCACTCCCTTGCTTGTGTTGCTTCAGTATGATAACTACCTGCGGTGACGGGGCCACCCGATCCGACCCTCGATGTGCTTCTCGACCTCGACGGGCAGGTGCTCGTGGTGGATCCGGAGGGTGGCCATTGGGTTCGGTTCGTTGTGACGCGGGTGCCGGTGTCGCGGGAGAAGCCGCACGGCATCGACTACTCGCTCACCCTGCATGGGCATGATGGTGAGCGGTTGGTCGGCTTCGACAACGCCCATCCGGTCGGCCGGCGGAAGCGGGGCGAGCCGCAGGACCACCGCCACCGGCTGCGTTCGATCCGGCCCTACGAGTACCAGGACGCGGCGACCTTGCTTGCCGACTTCTGGGAGACCGTGGACGCGGTGTTGCGCGAAAGAGGAGTGATCCAATGACGACGCTGAAGGTCGGCATCGCCAGCTACAAAGAGATGAAGGCCCGCACCATGGCCGTGGCGCGTGGCGAGCGGCGTGTGACGGCCGATGAGCCCAAGGTCTGGTTCACCTCGACCGAATCCTTCGCTAAAGTCCTGTCAGCCGGCAACCGCGACCTGCTGCACGTCATCGCGGAGAAGGCGCCCGGCTCGCTGGACGAATTGGCCCGCATCACCGGCAAGGCCAAGTCCAACCTGTCGCGCACGCTGAGGACGATGGAAGGCTACGGCCTGGTCCGCCTCGAAAGGGGCGAACGGGGCCGTATCACGCCCAAGGTGATGCACGACCGGGTGGAGCTGGACCTGCCGCTCAGGCTGTCGCGCAAAGCAAGCTGAATACCGCTTGGCCGCGAGCCGCCAGACCGCCGGGTCCGTGGCAAGCACCTAATGTAAGATGGCAAATGAGTAAGTCTCCGATTCAAGGGCAAGAGTACCGAAGCGCGTTCAAGCTCTACAGCGAGGACGGAAAACGAGCCGCCGACGTGCTGGAGTTCCGCAACGGTGAAACATATCTGAATGAGCAGGAATGGGTCGAAGGGACTACATTCAAGAACAGGCATTCCGGAAGGTTGGTCGGTCCGTTCGCCTCGCCAGCGGATGCAGAAAAGTTCATAGTAGCGACGCCCGGTTCCGCGGTAGCCACGCATAGGCGTCCGCCTCTCGCGTCGCGCAGCCGCGATCTTGGAGTCATCAAGCCAGCAGGCGATCACGCCGCAGATCATCCGCAAGTTCGCTAGGACAGGCCGCGAGCGGATGCAGATCGACGGGGCTGGCTACCGCCGCGACCATCTCCGGACGCTCGCCCAGCGCGTCGAGGTCGCCGCCAAAGAGGCCCGCATCATGGGGTCGAAAGATGATCTCCTCCGAACCCTTACCGCCGCGGCGGGCGTAAAATCGGCTACGCCCGGCGTTCGCAGTTCTGTTCTGAAATGGCGGAGAGGGTGGGATTCGAACCCACGGTACGCTTGCACGCACAACGGTTTTCGAGACCGTCCCGATCGACCACTCTGGCACCTCTCCGGGGCCCCGCTTATAAGAGCCCGATTCTCCCGCGGCAACCGCGGCGTCTTGGACCGCCGATTTGGGCGGAATGGCCTGATTTTCCAAGGTTTCCGCCGTTGACTTGGGGGACTTCCTGCGTATATTCCGCCCCTCTCCGGCGGGTCGGTCAGGCCCGCCGTGCTGTTTCATGCCTTCCGGCATTTAGGGCCTCAGCCAGCGAAACCCCCTAGGAATAGGGAAGATAGCGGGTTCGGGCGAGCCGGCGGGCCTCACGTCAGGTGTCATCATGATCGCCGTTATCCGCACGGGTGGAAAGCAATACACGGTCGCCGCCGACCAGGAGCTCACGGTCGAGCGCATCGCAGGCTCCGCCGGCGACAAGGTCGAGTTCGACGACGTGCTGATGGTCGGCGAGAAGGTCGGCGCGCCGACCGTGGCCGGCGCCAAGGTCGTGGCCTCGATCGTCAAGCAGGCGCGCGGGCCGCACCTCATCGTCTTCAAGAAGCGGCGCCGCCAGAACTCGCGCCGCAAGAACGGCCATCGTCAGAACCTGACGGTGGTCAAGATCGAACAGATCGTCGCCTAAGCAGAAAGCGACCGGAGTAACCAGTCATGGCACACAAAAAAGCAGGCGGCTCCTCGCGTAACGGCCGCGACTCAGAGAGCAAGCGGCTGGGCGTGAAGCGCTTCGGCGGCCAGAAGGTCCTCGCGGGCAACATCCTGGTCCGCCAGCGCGGCACCAAGATGAACGCCGGCGAGAATGTCGGCATCGGCCGCGATCACACGCTGTTCGCTACCGCCGACGGCGTCGTCACCTTCCGCACCCGCTCGGGCGGCAAGGTCGAGGTCAATGTGCGACCGGCGCCGGCGCCCGCTCCGGAGAAGATCGCCGCCGAATAGCCGTTCCCGATCCATCGGATTTTCAGAGGGGGAGCGGCTCGCCGTTCCCCCTTTTCGTTTCTGGACCCAACCCATGAAGTTCCTCGACCAGGCCAAGATCTACCTCCGCTCCGGCAATGGCGGCGCGGGCTGCGTGGGATTCCGCCGCGAGAAGTTCATCGAGTTCGGCGGTCCGGACGGCGGCGATGGCGGCAAGGGCGGCGACGTCATCCTGGAGTGCGTCGATGGGCTGAACACGCTGATCGACTACCGCTATTCCCAGCACTTCAAAGCCGAGACCGGCCATCACGGGATGGGCAGCCAGCGCACCGGCGGCAAGGGCAAGGACATCGTGCTGCGCCTGCCGCGCGGCACCCAGGTCTTCGCCGAGGACAACGAGACGCTGCTGGCCGACCTCACGGAGATCGGACAGAAGATCGTGCTGCTGAAGGGCGGCGACGGCGGCTACGGCAACCTGCACTACAAGAGCTCGACCAACCGCGCTCCGCGCCGCGCCGACAAGGGCTGGCCCGGCGAAGAGATGTGGGTGTGGCTCAGGCTGAAGCTGATCGCCGATATCGGTCTGGTCGGCCTGCCCAATGCCGGCAAGTCGACCTTCCTCGCCGCCACCTCCAACGCGCGGCCCAAGATCGCCGACTATCCCTTCACGACCCTGCATCCGGGCCTGGGTGTGGTGAAGGTGGGCAACCGCGAGTTCGTGATGGCCGACATCCCGGGCCTGATCGAGGGCGCCAGCGAGGGCGCCGGCCTCGGCACGCGCTTCCTGGGCCATGTCGAGCGCTGCCGGGCGCTGCTGCATCTGGTCGACGGCACGCAGGACGACGTCGGCCTCGCCTATAAGACGGTGCGAGCCGAGCTCAAGGCCTATGGCGGCAATCTCGCGCGCAAGAAGGAGATCGTGGCGCTGAACAAGACCGACGCCATGACCGAGGAGGACATCGAGGCCAAGCGAGCGGTGCTCGCCAAGGTGAGCCGCAAGACCGTGCACGTGATCTCTGGCGTCTCCGGCCACGGCGTCCAGCCGCTGCTGCATGAGCTGATGAAGCTCGTCGACAAGCAGCGCGAGTCGGCAAAGGAAGCCGCGTGACCACCCTTGAGGCCGCCCGGCGCCTGGTCATAAAGATCGGCTCCTCGATCCTGGTGGACGAGACCAGGGGCGAGATCCGGCGAGACTGGCTCCTAAGCCTGACCGACTCCGTGGCGCGGCTGCACAAAGGCGGCTGCGAGATCGTGCTGGTGTCGTCGGGCGCCATCCGGCTCGGCCGCACGCATCTCAAGCTGCCCCCCGGGGCGCTCAAGCTCGAAGAAAGCCAGGCCGCGGCCGCCACCGGCCAGATCCAGCTGGCGCATGCCTACCAGGAGGCGCTGGCGCGCCATGGCATCACGGTGGCGCAGGTGCTGCTGACGCTGGACGATTCCGAAGAACGCCGCCGCTACCTCAACGCGCGGCAGACCATGGGCACGCTGCTCGGCATGAAGGCCGTGCCGGTGATCAACGAGAACGACACTGTGGCCACCGACGAGATCCGCTTCGGCGACAACGATCGGCTAAGCGCCCGCGTCGCCGAGATGATCTCGGCCGATACGCTGGTGCTGCTGTCGGATATCGACGGCCTCTACACCGGCGACCCGCGCAGCGACGCTTCGGCCGCCTTCATTCCCGAGATCCGCGAGATCACGCCGGCCATCGAGGCGATGGCGGGCAGTGCTGGGTCGGAGCTCTCCAACGGTGGCATGGTGACCAAGCTGATCGCGGGCCGCATCGCCATGGCCGCGGGCTGTCGCATGGCGATCGCCGACGGCCGCGCGGTCGGCGCGCTGGGGGCGCTGATCGACGGGCATGCGCGCTGCAGTTGGTTCGTGCCGGAAGCCTCGCCGCTGTCGGCCCGCAAGAAGTGGATCAAGGGCTCGCTCAAGACCGCGGGCACGCTCACCGTCGACGACGGCGCCGTGCGCGCGCTGTCGGCCGGCAAGAGCCTGCTGCCCGCCGGCGTCACCAGCGTGGCGGGCGAGTTCCGCCGCGGCGACGTGGTCGATGTGAAGGACCGGCTGGGCCGCGTGCTGGCGCGCGGGCTCGTCGCCTATGCCGCCGACGACGCCCGCCGCATCGCCGGCCGCAAGAGTGCGGAAATCGAGCGCCTGCTGGGCTTCCGTGGTCGCGACGAGATGGTCCATCGCGACGACCTGGTGGTCGAATAGGGCTATACTGGAGCGGCCGATGAACGCTTTGACCAAGCCTGCCGAAGACGCCGCCGCCATCGTGGCCGAGCTGGGCCGCCGCGCCCGCGCCGCAGCCGTCGCCCTGCGCAATGCCCCGACCCCGACCAAGAACCGGGCGCTGGCCGATGCTGCACGCCTGATCCGCGCCGAGAGGCCTGCGATCCTGGCTGCCAATGCCAAGGACATCGCGGCCGCCAAGGCGGCCGGCATGACCGAGGCGCTGCAGGACCGCCTGCTGCTGAACGACGCGCGCGTCGAGGCCATGGCCAAGGGCCTCGACGATATCGTCGCCCTGCCCGACCCCGTCGGCGCCGAGATCGAGCGCTGGACGCGACCCAACGGCCTTGCCATCAGCCGCGTGCGCGTGCCGATCGGCATCATCGGCGTGATCTACGAGGCGCGGCCCAACGTCACCGCCGATGCCGGCGCGCTCTGCATCAAGTCGGGCAATGTCGTCGTGCTGCGCGGCGGCTCGGACAGCTTCCATTCCTCGCGCGCCATCGTCGAGCTGCTGCGTCGTGCTCTGAAAGGCGCCGGACTGCCCGAGGACTGCGTGCAGCTGGTGCCGACCACCGATCGCGCCGCGGTCGGCGAGCTTTTGCGCGCCATGGACTGGCTCGACCTGATCGTGCCGCGCGGCGGGCGCTCGCTGATCGATCGCGTCACCGAGGAAAGCCGTGTGCCTGTGCTGCGCCACTACGACGGCATCTGTCACGTCTATGTCGATCGCGACGCCGACATCGCCATGGCGACGGATGTCGTGGCCAATGCCAAGATGCGCCGCGTCAGCGTGTGTGGCGCTGCCGAGACGCTTTTGGTGGACCGGGCTGCGCTCGACACGCACCTGATGCCCGTGCTCGCCAAGCTGCATGAGCTCGGCTGCGAGGTGCGTGGCGACGCCGAAGTGCAGAAGCGCGATGCCAAGGCCCTGCCCGCCACCGAGAAGGATTGGCGGACCGAGTATCTCGCGCCGGTGATCGCGGTCGCCACGGTCGACGGCGTCGGCGGCGCCATCGATCACATCGCCCGCTTCGGCAGCCAGCACACCGAATCGATCATCACCGGCAACGAGGCGACGGCCCGGCGCTTCCTCGCCGAGGTCGACAGCGCCATCGTCATGCACAACGCCAGCACGCAGTTCGCCGATGGCGGGGAGTTCGGCCTGGGCGCCGAGATCGGCATCTCGACCAACCGCATGCATGCCCGCGGGCCGGTCGGCCTGGTCGAGCTCACGACCTACAAGAACATCGTGCGCGGCCAGGGCACGACGCGGCCGTGAGCTGCAACGCGTGAGCTCTTCTCTTCATCCAATGCCGGGGGTGCCGCGGGATACGACGCGCCGCATCGGGCTTCTCGGCGGCTCGTTCAATCCCGCGCACGAGGGCCATCGCCATATCAGCCTCGAGGCGCTCCGGCGGCTCGGCCTCGACGAGGTGTGGTGGCTGGTCTCGCCGCAGAACCCACTGAAGGCCGGCGACGGCATGGAGCCGCTCGCGACCCGGGTCGCCCGCGCCCGGCAGATCGTGGGCCGCCATCCGCGCATCCGCATCGATGCGCCCGAGCTGGGGCTGGGCACGCGCTACACCCTGGATACCGTGCGCGCTTTGCGGCGGGCCTATCCGAAGGCCCGCTTCGTCTGGCTGACAGGCGCCGACATCCTGCCCCAGTTCGTCGACTGGCGCGGCTGGCGCGAGCTCTTCCAGTCGATCCCCATCGCGGCCTTCGCCCGACCGGGCTGGAGCTATCCCGCCCTCGCCTCGGCAGCCCCGCGCGCCTTCGCCCGTTACCGGATAGACGCCGGCCGGGCGCGCATGCTGCCATCCTGCGTAGCCCCGGCCTGGTGCTTCATCCCCAGCCGGCTGGACAGCCATTCGGCCACGGCGATCCGCGCCGTGCGGCCGCGACGACGGACGAAAGCGAAAGGACAGACCATCACCGACCAGAATTTCTCCGAGAGGGGCCGTGCGCTTCCCGACCGGAGCAAGGACGCCGAGGCGCTGCTGGCGCTGGTGCGCCGTTCGCTGGATGACGACAAGGCCGAGGATGTCGTCGTCATCGACCTCAAGGGCAAGTCGGCGTTCGCCGACTACATGGTGATCGCCACCGGCCGCTCGAACCGCCAGGTCGTGGCCATCGCCGATCATCTGTCCGAGCGGCTGAAGCAAACCGGCCACGGCTACACGCCCGTCGAGGGCAAGCAGGGCGGCGATTGGGTGCTGGTCGATGCCGGCGACGTGGTGGTGCACATCTTCCGCCCCGAGCCGCGCGCCTTCTATGCGCTGGAGAAGATGTGGGCGCTCGAGGCCGAGGCGGCGAAACCCAAGCCCGTCCGCGCCCGCCGCAAGAAGCCAGCGTGATCAGCTGACGTGAAGCTCACGATCGCCTGCATCGGCCGCAACCGCGGCCCCGAGCGCGATCTCTACGACCATTACGCCGAGCGCATCCGCTGGCCGCTCGCCCTGATCGAGCGCGAGGAGAAGCGCAAGCTGCCGGCCCCCCAGCTGATGCAACGCGAAGGCGAGTTGCTGCTCGCGGCCATCCCTTCGGGCGCCGTGCTGGTGGCATTGGACCGGCGTGGCAAGGTCCTGGACAGCCAGGGCTTCGCCGACCGCTTGGCGCGCTGGCGTGACAATTCCGTGTCGGACGTGGCCTTCCTGATCGGCGGCGCCGATGGTCACACCGAGCCCCTGTTGAAAAAGGCCGACCTCGTCCTTTCCTTTGGAACGATGACCTGGCCGCACCTGCTGGCCCGGGCCATGCTCGCCGAACAAATCTACAGAGCCCAGCAGGTTTTGGCTGGCCATCCCTATCACCGGGCATAAGCGTCGATTTTGCCTCTGTTCTGACGAAAAACCGGGGCTACATTGCACCCATGCGCGTTATCACCCGCACCCTGCTGGCCGGCCTCGGCGCTCTCTCCCTGGCGGGCGTTTCCGCCGCTTTGGCGCAGACCGCGACGCCGGCCGACAAGCCGGCGGTGAAGCCGGTCCGCAGCATCCCGTACGTGTCGATCACGGGCGAGGATGGCCGCCAGCGTCACTACGAGACCAACGCCATTCCGCTGTTGTTCAACCGTGCCTGCTTCGGCTGGCGCATGTATCTCGGCGGTCCCAACCGCGTCGTGTCCTTGAAGGAGGTGCTGACCACCTCGCAGCCGGCCGAGCAGGTGATCGCCGGTCCCGAGACCGAGGTCAGCGCCGACAAGACGCGCGCCACCACCCGCATGTTCGAGACGGTGCAGGACGGCGTGCTGCAGCGCTCGTGGTGCATCATCCCGGGCGATCCGCCGGGAACCTACACCTACGACATCACCATCGACGGCGAGCCGCGCGGCGAGTTCGTGTTCTGCGCCATCGAAGTGCCGGACCAGAACACCAACACCGATCCGCGCGATCTCAGCTGCCCCAACAAGTTCAACTCGGTGCAGTACGCGCCGAAGCGCCCGGACTCGAAGTCCTGATGGCCGAGCAGTCGCGTCCGCGTCCCGCAGTCCTGTGCATCCTCGACGGTTGGGGCCACAGGCCTGACCCGTCCTATAACGCCATCCTCGACGCCCGCACGCCCAACTACGACCGCATGATCGCGACCTGCCCGCAGGGGCTGATCGATGCGTCCGAGACCTTCGTCGGCTTGCCCAAGGGCCAGATGGGCAATTCCGAGGTCGGCCACATGAACCTGGGCGGCGGCCGCGTTGCCGTTCCTGAGCTGCCGCGCATCGACAAGGCGATCGAGGACGGCTCGTTCGCCAAGCATCCGATCCTGGCCGAGCTGGTCGACACGCTGAAAAAGAACGGCAAGGCCTGCCATCTTCTGGGGCTCGCCTCGCCGGGTGGCGTGCATTCGCACCAGGACCATCTGGTCTTCCTGGCCAATCACATCGCCGGCGCCGGCGTGCCGGTCTGGATCCACGCCATCCTCGACGGCCGCGACATGCCCCCGCGCAGCGCGCATGAGTGCCTGCAGCAGATCGAGGGCGGCCTGAAGAAGGGCCTGCCGATCAAGTTTGCCACCGTCTCCGGGCGCTACTACCCGATGGATCGCGACAAGCGCTGGGAGCGGGTGACGCTAGGCTACGAGGCCATCGTCGACGCCAAGGGGGAGGAGGCCAAGACGCCCAAGGAGGCGATCGACAAGGGCTATGCCGCAGGCCAGGACGATGAGTTCGTGAGGCCCACCGTCATTGATGGCTACAAGGGGATGCAGGACGGCGATGGCCTGCTGATGTTCAACTTCCGCGCCGACCGCGCGCGCCAGATCCTAACGGCCCTGCTCGATCCGCGTTTCGACGGCTTCAACCGGCCGCGCGTGGTGAAGTTCGCCATCGCCGTCGGCATGGTCGATTACTCCGCTGCGCTGAAACCGTTCCTCAAGACGCTGTTCCCGCCGGAGTCCATCACGATGGGCCTGGGCGAGACGGTGTCGAGAGCAGGCCTGAAGCAACTGCGCATCGCCGAGACCGAGAAGTACGCCCACGTCACCTTCTTCTTCAACGGCGGCGAGGAGCGCGTGTTCGACGGCGAGGAGCGCATTCTCGTGCCCTCGCCCAAGGTCGCGACCTACGATCTCAAGCCCGAGATGAGCGCGCCGGAAGTGACCGACAAGCTCGTCGAAGCGATTCTTTCAGGCAAGTTCGACCTGATCGTCGTCAATTACGCCAACTCAGACATGGTGGGCCACACCGGCAATCTCGACGCCGCCATAAAGGCGATCGAGGCGGTCGATACCTCGCTCGGCCGGCTGATGGAGGCGGTCAAGGCCAAGGGCGGCGTGATGCTGGTCACGGCCGATCACGGCAATGCCGAGCAGATGTATGACGAGACGACCCATCAAAAGCACACCCAGCACACGTTGAACCGCGTGCCGGCGCTGCTGTTAAACGCTCCGGCCAAGATCCGCTCGCTCGCCGACGGCAAGCTCGCCGACGTTGCACCCACCATGCTGGCGCTGATGGGGCTGCCGCAACCCGCAGAAATGACCGGTCATTCGCTGCTGTCGGAAACACCGCGTCCGATCGTGCTGGGCGCGCCCAAGGCGGTGGCCGCCGCGTCAGATTGACTTTATTTAAGGCAGGCGCCGTGGGCCTCGCCTTGATACTGCCAAAGAAGCCCCTGTATTCTCGGTTAACTGCGCAGAAACCCCTTATCGACCGGACTTGGATGTCCGGCGATCTCTTGTGAAGGCAGAGAAAATGACCCGTTTGCGCCTCGCTTCCGCTGCCGCGATCATGGCCTTCCTGGCCGTGCCGGTCGCCTATACCGCCTGGTCCCAGGACAAGGGCGACGCCGCCAAGAACAGCGACAAGAGCGAGCTCTACCAGCAGCTCAACCTGTTCGGCGACGTGCTGGAGCGGGTGCGCCGCGACTATGTCGAGCCGGTCGAAGAGAAGACCCTGATCGAGAATGCCATCAACGGCATGCTGAGCGCGCTCGACCCGCACTCGAGCTACATGAACCCTAAGACCTACAAAGACATGCAGGTCCAGACCAAGGGCGAGTTCGGCGGGCTCGGCATCGAGGTCACGATGGAGAACGGCCTGGTGAAGGTGGTGTCGCCGATCGACGACACGCCGGCGTCCAAGGCGGGCATCCAGGCGGGCGACCTGATCTATGCGCTGGACGGCGAGCCGGTGCAGGGCATGACCTTGCAGGAGGCGGTCGAGAAGATGCGCGGCAAGCCGGGGCAGCCGATCAAGGTTGGCATCCGCCGCGCCGGCAAGGATCCATTCGACGTGTCGCTGACGCGCGAGATCATCAAGGTGAAGTCGGTGCGCTACCGCCTCGAGGCGGGTGACATCGGCTATATCCGCGTCACCTCCTTCACCGAGCAGACGACCTCGGGCGTGCTCGACGCCGTCGAGAAGCTCAAGAAGGAGGCCGGCGGCAAGCTCAAGGGCTACATCCTCGACCTGCGCAACAATCCGGGCGGCCTGCTCGACCAGGCGATCGCGCTTTCCGACGCCTTCCTCGACAAGGGCGAGATCGTCTCGGTGAAGGCGCGCAAGAGTGAGGACATTCAGCGCTGGAACGCCAAGCCGGGTGACGTGGCCAATGGCCTGCCGATCGTGGTGCTGATGAACGGCGGCTCGGCCTCGGCCTCCGAGATCGTGGCCGGCGCGCTGCAGGATCACCGCCGCGCGATCATTCTCGGCACCCGCTCGTTCGGCAAGGGCTCGGTGCAGACCATCATGCAGGTGACGGGCGGCGGCGCCATCCGTCTCACCACGGCGCTCTATTTCACGCCGTCGGGCCGCTCGATCCAGAAGGAAGGCATCAAGCCCGACATCGAGGTCGAGCCTGCCAAGATCGAGAACCTGACGGCGCGCGCCGGCTTCCGCGAGGAGAACCTGCGCCGCTCGATCACCAACCCCAACGCCAAGCCGGGCGATGCCGCCAAGCCTGAAGCGGGCAAGCCTGCCGACAAGCCGGCTGACGCCAAGCCCGAGGCCGCCAAGCCCGGCGACAAGAAAGACGACAAGCAGGCAGCGCCCGCTGCTCCCGGTGCCCCTCCGGGCGGAGCGACTGGTGCTGCTCCGGGCGCGACGCCGCCGGCCCAGCAGTCGGGTGATCCCGATGAGCCGCCGAAGGACTCGGTGGCCGACTACCAGCTGCTGCGCGCGGTCGACCTGATCAAGGGCATCTCGCTCTACAGCAACCGCGCCAACTGAGGACGTCCTCCACCTCCCCCGTCAGACGGGGGAGGCCGGGAGGGGGAAGGCCACCAGCGGTGCAGCTGGCTCATTAGAGATCATGATCTTCGCCTTTCCCAAAGCCCCAGTGAGACTCTCCCCCTCCCTGCCTCCCCCGTATGACGGGGGAGGTAATAAGGGGTCGGCGTGACGGCCATCTCGTCCGGGCCCGACCGCTACCGCCGCAATGTCGGCCTCATGCTGATCGCGCCCGACCGACGGATCTTCGTCGGTCGGCGGACCAGGCAGCACGAGGCCTGGCAGATGCCGCAGGGTGGCGTCGACGACGACGAGACGCCGGTCGAGGCGGCTTGCCGCGAACTATGGGAAGAGGTCGGCACGACCAAGGCGCTGCTGTTGCGCGAGAGCGCACAGTGGCTCACCTACGAGGTGCCCGAGGCGATGAGGCCGGCGAGCTGGAAGGGCCGCTGGCTGGGCCAGGCCCAGCGCTGGTTCGCCCTCGCTTTCACCGGTAGGGATTCCGACATCGACATTGCCGCCCACGACCAGGAATTCGACGCTTGGCAATGGATGGGCGCCGGCGAGATGCTGGAGCGCATCGTGCCGTTCAAGCGCCCGACCTATGTGGCCGTCGTGGAAGAATTTCGCGATCTGGTGAAATAGCTCATTGCCGGGAGCGCGCCACTCCAGTGGCGCTCATGGTCTTCTGGACCGCCGGCTTCCAGCCGGCATAATGATCATGAGCCGGCTGGAAGCCGGCGGTCCGGAAGAACATGACCATGAGCGCCACTGGAGTGGCGCGCCAGTGGCGCGCTCCCGGCAAAGACCTTAAGCGCCCTGCTCGGCGAGCTTGGTGGCGCGGCGGCGCAGGAACCACAGGCCGGCGCGGGTCAGCCAGGCGTTGAGGCGGCCGGTCGAATTGAGGCCCACGGCCTTCAGAACCATGGCCATGGCGCGCTGCACATGGAACCGCCGGTAGAGCGGATAGGCGCGGCGGGCATAAGCCTCCATGCTGCGCTTGCGGTCGTATGCGGCGTTCTCGGGCTCGTTGGCCGCGAAGTAGGCGTAGGCGAGCTCGTCGTCCTCACTCTCGGCCAGGCGCCCCCAGCCGATGCGCAGCCGGCCCCAGCGGCTCAACCTGTCGCGCCCCAGGCAGCGCTGCAGATGGTCGTAGAACAGCTTGTAGTGGCGGAACTCATCGCCCGCGATGTTGGTGCAGATCTGCTTCAGCACCGGCTCGTCGGTCGCGTCCTTCAGCGCGCTATAATAGGAGCTGGTGCCGGTCTCGACGATGCAGCGGGCCATCATCTCACCGGCCTGGCTGCCGCGCACCGACGCCGTCGCCTCGAGCGGCAGCTTGTAGCCGGTACGGAAGCGGACGAAGGCCGCCTCGAAATCCCAGGCCGGATCGGCGAGCGTCGCCCAGCGGCCAAGCGCCATGCCGTGCTGGACCTCTTCGTCCGCCCAGGTGTCGACCGCAGTCTGGAAAGCCTGATCGTCGGCGAAGACCCGGTTCAGATAGACCCGGTAATCGCCGCCGTTGCGCTCCACCAGGGCCGCAGCCTTGATGTTGCGAAGGATCTCCGGATCCACTTTCGAAGGGTCGAAGCGATCCCACGCGATCGATTCGAGCGTCCAGGTAGCCATGGCCGTAATAATAAAGCGAGCCTCGGGCCGGCTTGCAATGGCCGGCCCGTGCACATCTCAAAAGAAAATTTCGCGGTGGCGCTGAAATCAACCAGAGCGATTTCAGCGGCTTGCGTAGTAGGCCTGGGCCCGCCGCAGGTCCTTGGCGACAGCCAAGTCCTTCTCGGCCTTGGCCTTCTCTGCGTCGTTGGCGGCGTCGGTGATGTCGCGCTCGGCCTGGCGCTCGCGCTCGGCGAGCTGCTCGGCCGTCACCTCCTCGAAGGGCGTCGCCTCGTCGGCCAGCACCGTGCAGCGCTCCGGCGTCACCTCGGCGAAGCCGCCGACGACGATGAAGCGTTTGTCGACCTTGTTGTTCTGGATGACCTCCAGCACGCCCGGACGGACGGTCGAGATCACCGGCGCGTGGCCGTGCAGGACGCCGAAGTCGCCTTCGCTGCCCGGCACCACGACCATGTCAGCCTCGGTCGCGAGCACCTCGCGCTCGGGCATGACCAGGCGGAAAGCAACCTTGGCCATCGGCTCAGGCCGCCTCGGCGGCGAGCTTCTTGGCCTTGGCGACCGCCTCGTCGATCGTGCCGACCATGTAGAACGCCGCCTCCGGCAGGTCGTCGTAGTCGCCGGCGACGATGCCCTTGAAGGCCTTGATCGTGTCCTCGAGCTTCACGAACACACCCGGCGTGCCGGTGAAGACCTCGGCGACGTGGAACGGCTGGCTGAGGAAGCGCTGGATCTTGCGGGCGCGGGCCACGACCAGCTTGTCCTCTTCCGAAAGCTCATCCATGCCCAGGATGGCGATGATGTCCTGCAGCGACTTGTACTGCTGCAGCACGCGCTGCACCTCGCGCGCCACCGTGTAGTGCTCCTCGCCGACGATGCGCACATCGAGCATGCGCGAGGTCGAATCGAGCGGATCGACCGCCGGGAAGATCGCCTGCTCGGCGATCGAGCGCGACAGCACGGTGGTGGCGTCCAAGTGGGCGAACGAGGTCGCCGGCGCCGGGTCGGTCAAGTCGTCGGCGGGCACGTAGATCGCCTGCACCGAGGTGATCGAGCCTTTCTTGGTCGAGGTGATGCGCTCCTGCAGCGCGCCCATGTCGGTCGACAGCGTCGGCTGATAGCCCACCGCCGAGGGGATGCGGCCGAGCAGCGCCGACACTTCCGAGCCCGCCTGGGTGAAGCGGAAGATGTTGTCGACGAAGAACAGCACGTCCTGGCCCTCGGCGTCGCGGAAGTACTCGGCGACGGTCAGGCCGGACAGGCCGACGCGGGCGCGCGCGCCCGGCGGCTCGTTCATCTGGCCGTACACCAGCGCCACCTTCGAGCCCGGGCCATCGAGCTTGATGACGCCCGATTCGATCATCTCGTGATAGAGGTCGTTGCCCTCGCGGGTGCGCTCGCCGACGCCCGCGAACACCGACACGCCGCCGTGCGCCTTCGCGACGTTGTTGATCAGCTCCATGATGGTCACGGTCTTGCCGACGCCGGCGCCGCCGAACAGGCCGATCTTGCCACCCTTGGCATAGGGCGCCAGCAGGTCGATGACCTTGATGCCCGTCACCAGGATCTCCGCTTCCGTCGACTGCTCGACGAACTCCGGCGCGTTGCGATGGATCGGCAGGGTCTGCTTGTTGTTGACCGGGCCGCGCTCGTCGACCGGCTCGCCGATGACGTTCAGGATGCGGCCGAGCGTCTCGGGCCCCACGGGCATCGCGATCGGGCTGCCGGTGTCGACCGCCTTCTCGCCGCGCACCAGACCGTCGGTCGTGTCCATGGCGATGGTGCGGACCTCGGATTCTCCGAGATGCTGGGCGACTTCGAGCACCAGCTTGCGGCCATCGGCGTTGACGTGGAGGGCGTTCAGAATGTTCGGCAGATCGGCATCGAAGCGCACGTCGACGACCGCGCCCGTGATCTGGGTGATCGTGCCGATGTTGTTGGTGGCCATGACGGGTTTCCCTTCCTTCGATTTGCAGGGCGGCCGGCCTAGATGGCCTCGGCGCCCGAGATGATCTCGATGAGTTCCTTGGTGATCGACGCCTGCCGCGAGCGGTTCATCTGCAGCGTCAGTTTCTTGATCACCTCTCCGGCGTTGCGTGAGGCGCTGTCCATCGCCGTCATCTGCGAGCCATAGAAGCTCGCCGCGTTCTCCAGCAGGACACGGAAGATCTGGACGGTGAGATTGCGCGGCAGCAGGTCGGTCAGGATCTCGGCCTCGTCGGGCTCGAACTCGTAGACCGCGCCGCCGGCAGGCTTCGCGCTGGCGTCGGCGTCGGGAGCCGGCGGCGGGATCAGCTGTTGGTGCGTGACGATCTGGGTCATCGCCGACTTGAAGCGGTTGAAGATCACCGAGGCGACGTCGAACTCGCCCGCCTCGAACATCTCCATGACGCGCTTGGCGACCCTCTCGGCATCGCCGAAGCTCAGCCGGGGACGGCCGAGGTCGGTGATGGTCTCGACGATGTTGCCGGCGAAGTCGCGGCGCAGCTGGTCGCGGGCCTTGCGGCCGACCGCCAGCACCTTGACCGTCTTGCCGTCCGCCACGAGCTGGCGAATGGTGCGACGCGCCTCGCGCACGATCGAGCTGTTGAAGGCGCCGCACAGGCCGCGATCGGCGGTGGCGACGATCAGCAGATGGACCTTGTCGGACCCGGTGCCGGCCAGCAGCTTGGGGCCGGTACCGCCCTTGAAGGAGGCGCCCAGCGAGGCCATCAGATTGTCCATGGCCTCGGCATAGGGCCGCGCCGCCATGGCCTGCTCCTGGGCGCGCCGCAGCTTGGCTGCGGCCACCATCTTCATGGCCTTGGTGATCTTCTGCGTCGACTGGACGCTTCGGATCCTGAGCCGGTAAGTCTTGAGACTGGGCATCGGAAGCCGGCGGCCTTAGGCGAACTTCTTGGCGAAGTCGGTCAGGAAGGCCTTCAGCTTGTCGTCGGTCTCCTTGACGATCTCGCGCTTGTCGCGGATCGAGGACAGGATCGAGCCCTCGGCGCGCAGCGCGTCCAGCATCTGACGCTCGAACTCGCCGATGCGATTGACCGGCAGGTTGTCGAGGAAGCCGCGGGTGCCGGAGTAGATCGAGGCGACCTGCTCCTCGACCGGCATCGGGGCGTACTGGTTCTGCTTCAGGAGCTCGGTCAGACGCTGGCCGCGCGCCAGCAGGCGCTGGGTCGAGGCGTCGAGGTCGGAGGCGAACTGGGCGAACGCCGCCATCTCGCGATATTGCGCCAGCTCGAGCTTCATTGTGCCGGCGACCTGCTTCATCGCCTTGATCTGGGCCGCCGAGCCGACGCGGCTCACCGACAGACCGACGTTAATCGCGGGCTTGATGCCGGCGTAGAACAGCTCGGCCTCGAGGAAGATCTGGCCGTCGGTGATCGAGATGACGTTGGTCGGGATGTAGGCCGACACGTCGCCGGCCTGGGTCTCGATGACCGGCAGCGCCGTCAGCGAGCCCGAACCGTTCTTCTCGTTCAGCTTGGCGGCGCGCTCGAGCAGCCGCGAATGGAGATAGAACACGTCGCCGGGATAAGCCTCGCGGCCCGGCGGGCGGCGCAGCAGCAGCGACATCTGGCGGTAGGACACGGCCTGCTTGGACAGGTCGTCGTACACGATCACGGCATGCATGCCGTTGTCGCGGAAGAACTCGCCCATGGCGCAGCCGGTATAGGGCGCCAGGAACTGCATCGGCGCCGGATCGGACGCGGTGGCGGCGACGACGATGGAGTATTCCATCGCGCCGTTGTCCTCGAGCGTCTTGACGATCTGCGCCACGGTCGAGCGCTTCTGGCCGACGGCAACGTAGATGCAATAGAGCTTGCGGCTCTCGTCGGTGCCCTTGTTGATCGGCTTCTGGTTCAGGAAGGTGTCGATCGCCACGGCGGTCTTGCCGGTCTGGCGGTCGCCGATGATCAGCTCGCGCTGGCCGCGGCCGACCGGCACCAGCGAATCGAGGGCCTTGAGGCCGGTCTGCATCGGCTCGGTCACCGACTTGCGCGGAATAATGCCGGGCGCCTTGACCTCGACCAGGCGGCGCTCGGTCGACTGGATCGGGCCCTTGCCGTCGATCGGGTTGCCGAGACCGTCGACCACGCGGCCGAGCAGGCCCTTGCCGACCGGCACGTCGACGATGGCGCCGGTGCGCTTTACGGTGTCGCCTTCACGGATCGTGCGGTCCTCGCCGAAGATCACGACGCCGACATTGTCGCTCTCGAGGTTCAGCGCCATGCCCTTGATGCCGCCGGGAAACTCGACCATTTCGCCGGCCTTGACGCTGTCCAGGCCATAGACGCGGGCGATACCGTCACCGACGGAGAGGACCTGACCGACCTCGGCAACCTCGGCCTCGGTGCCGAAGTTCGCGATCTGCTGCTTGAGAATGGCCGAGATTTCAGCGGCACGGATATCCATTTAGGCAACCCCCTTCATGGCAAGCTGCAGACGCTGCAGCTTGCTGCGGATGGACGAATCGAACAGGCGCGAGCCGACCTTGACGACGAGGCCACCCAGGATCTCGGGCTCGACGCGCGCATCGATGGCGACTTTGTTGGTGCCCAGCACCGAGCGCAGCGTATTGCTGAGCTGCTCGAGCTGCTGGGGCGACAATGGGACGGCGGATGTGACGGTTGCGGTGCTCTCGCCGCGGCGGCTCGCCAGCTCGGCCAGGAAGGCCGAGGCCATGGCAACGAGGTCTCGGGCGCGGCCATTTGCAGCCACCGTGCCGACGAAGCTGCGGGTCAGACCTGAGATGCCGGCAGCATCGAGGACGGCGAGCAGCGCTTTGCTCTGGGCGTCGCGGCGGACGACCGGGCTCGCCAGCAGGCGGGAGAGCTCGGGGCTCTCGTTCGCCATGGTGCGGATTGAGGTGAGGTCCTGCGCCACCTGGTCGAGCGACTTGGCATTGTCGGCCAGTTCGAAAAGAGCGCTGGCATAGCGCCCAGCAACGCCTGATGTGGCGGAAGTCGTCACGTCGAACGCCTCTCCCCAAGCCGCGAATGGCGGGCCGGCAAGTGGTTGAATCCCCTACGCTTTTCGCGAGGAGACGCAACTGCACAACCCCGGAAAGCGCGCGTTGCTACCATGCGGTTTTTACCGGCGCAAGGTTGCCAAAGCCCTGTATTACCGCGATTTTTCAGCGCGGCTCGACACCGCAAATTACATGAAGGAATACGGATCGACGTCGACCTGCAGGCGCACTGATCCGGGCAATCCGATGTGCGCCAACCAGCCACGCAGCAAGGGTTGCACTGCGATATCACGCGAGGTTTTCAGCAGAAACCGGCGGCGGTGGCGGCCGCGCAACAAGGCGAGCGGCGCCGTCGAAGGACCGAGCACCGTGACGCCGTCCTGATGCGGCGCGCGGCGCGCCAACGCGCTGCAGACGTTGTCGACGGCGGACGGATCGGGGCCGGAGATGATCAGCGACGCCAGCCGGCCGAAGGGCGGCATGCCGGCGGTGCGGCGATCGGCGAGTTCGGCGCTCACAAAGCGATCGCGATCACCCGAGACCAGCGCCTGCATCACCGGATGCTCGGGCATGTGGGTCTGCACCAGGGCGCGACCCGGCCGATCCTCGCGACCGGCGCGTCCGGCGACCTGATAGAGGAGCTGGAAGGTACGCTCGGCCGCGCGCAAGTCGCCGCCGTTCAGCCCGAGATCGGCATCGACCACCGCGACCAGCGTGAGGTTTGGGAAGTGATGGCCTTTGGCGGCCATTTGCGTCCCGATCAGGATGTCGATCTCGCCGGCGATCATGCGTTCGACCGCGGCGGTGGCTTGGTCGCGGTTCATCAGGCTATCGGAGGTGAACAGTTCCAGCCGCGCCTCAGGAAACAGCTCCAGCGCCTCCTCGGCCAGGCGCTCGACACCGGGACCGCAGGCGACGAACTGGTCGACCGAGCCGCAGTACTTGCAGGCATGGGCCGGTGGCTCGGCATGGCCGCAGTGATGGCAAATCAGCGTGCGACGGAAACGATGCTCGACCAGCCAGGCCGAGCATTGCGGGCATTCGATGCCATGGCCGCAGGCGCGGCACAGCGTCATCGGCGCATAGCCGCGACGATTGAGGAACAGCAGCGTCTGCTCCTTGGCCTCGAAGGTCCGTTTCATCGCCTCGACGACCGGCGGCGACAGCCAGCGCCCGCGTGCCGGCGGCTGGCGCCTGAGGTCGATCGCCGAAAGTGTAGCGAGCTGGCGCCCGCCATGGCGATCCGGCAGGTGCAGGGAGCCGTAGCGGCCATTCTCGACGTTGACCACGCTCTCCAGCGACGGCGTCGCCGACGCGAGCACGATCGGCGCCGACACCAGACGGGCGCGCACCACCGCCATGTCGCGCGCATTGTAGGAGACGCCGTCATCCTGCTTGAAGGAACTGTCGTGCTCCTCATCGACCACGATCAGGCCGAGATTGGCGAAGGGCAGGAACAGCGCCGAGCGCGCACCCACCACCACGCCGACGCGGCCCTCGGCGATGGCACGCCAGGTCTCGCGGCGCTCGAGGCTGGTGAGCCCGGAATGCCAGGAGGCCGGCAGCGCGCCGAAACGGTCCTCAAACCGCTTCAGCCACTGCGCCGTGAGCGCGATCTCAGGCAGCAGCACCAGGACCTGTCGCCCCGAGGCCAAGGCCGCCGCGATCGCCTCGAAATAGACCTCGGTCTTGCCGGCACCGGGCACGCCGTCGAGCAGCGTGGCCGAGAAGCCGTGCGCCAGCACCTTGTCGACGAGCCCTTGCGCGGCGATCGCCTGCTCGGGTGACAGTTCTGGTCCCTGGCGCCGGCCGTCGGGCTGGGCGAAGGAGCGCCGCACGGTGCGCTCGACGCCCTCGAGCAAGCCGATCGAGACCATGGTCTTGATCACCGACGTGCCGACGCCCGCAAGATGCGCCAGCTCCGCCAGCGGCAGCGCCGGCCCGTCCTTGAGTTGTTCCAGCACGCGCTTGCGCGCAGCGGTGAGCTTGAGTGCGGCATCGTCGCTTGCAGCTGCGGCGCGATAGACGATCTCGGTCCTGGGCGCTTCGAGCGCCGAGGGCACACTCATCGCCATGCGCAGCACCGCGCCCGGCGGCGCCAGCGTGTAAGCCGAGACCCAGTCGACGAAGCGGCGGAGGGCGTCGGCCATCGGCAAGGCTGGCATCACCTCTTCGATGTTGCGCAGCTTCTCGCGCGCCACGTCGCCCGTGCCTTCTCCCCACACGACCCCGATGGTGAGGCGCTTGCCCAACGGCACGACGACGAAGTGACCGGGGGCAACGTCCAGCCCCTCGGGCACGCTGTAGTCGTAGGCGTCGGCCAGCGGCAGGGGCAGGAGCACGCGGACCGTCCGGAGGGTCACGTTTTCCACCGATTCCGGCCGTGACGACGCCAGCCCCTTGGCTTGTAGCTCCGGAGGGGAATCGCTAGAAATTGTGGCAACAGGCGAGTCCGCACCACTGGCCATTGAGGTAGTTTATATGAAGTTCTTCGTCGATACCGCCGACGTCGCCGAAATCAAGGATCTGGCGGCTTCGGGCCTGCTCGACGGGGTGACTACCAACCCCTCGCTGATCATGAAGTCCGGCCGGCCCATGCTGGAGGTGATCAAGGAGATCTGTGCCATCGTCCCCGGCCCGGTCAGCGCGGAGACCGTCGCGACCGACCACAAGAAGATGCTCGAAGAGGGCAGGAAGCTCGCCAAGCTCGCCAAGAACGTCGCTGTGAAGGTGCCGCTGACGCCGGACGGGCTCAAGACCTGCAAGGCGCTGGCCTCGGAAGGCACGATGGTGAACGTCACCCTGTGCTTCTCGGCGGCGCAGGCACTGCTGGCAGCCAAGGCGGGCGCCACCTTCATCTCGCCCTTCGTCGGCCGCTTGGACGATATCGGCCAGGACGGCATGCATTTGATCGGCGAGATCATGACGATCTATCGCCAGTACCCGCACTTCAAGACTGAGGTTCTGGTGGCCTCGGTGCGCCATACCCAGCACGTTGTACAGGCAGCCAAGATCGGCGCCCATGTCGCCACGCTGCCGCCCAACGTCCTTCGCCAGTGCTTCAAGCACGTACTGACCGACAATGGCCTGAAAGCCTTCCTCGACGACTGGGCCAAGACCGGCCAATCCATCCTCTGACCCGGAGCGGTATATGGGCAGCGACGGCACGGTGACAGCGCCCGACGGTTCGGGCCGACAGGTCAAGGTGATCACCGCCGAGGACGTTGTCGCCTATCTCAAGGCCCATCCCGACTTCTTCGAGAAACATGCCGAGCTTGCCGAGCTGATGGCCCTGGTGCCGAGGGTGCAGGGGCCGGGCGTCATCGACATGCAGCAGGCGATCCTGAAGCGCCTGCGCGGCGAGATCGACCGGCTGAAGAACGAGCGCACCGAGATCATCGCCAACTCCAAGCAGAACCAGATCGTCCAGAACCGCATCCAGGCGGCGGTCATCAGCATCATCCAGGCCTCGACCTTCGAGAAGATGATCCATGTCGTGACCCATGAGCTGCCCGAGCTTCTGGACGTCGACTTCATCACCCTCGCCATCGAGGCCAATGCCGATGCACCCAAGCGCGTGCCGGTGCGCGGCGTCTATGTGCTGGCGCCGGGCGCCATCGACGCCGCCATCGGCCCCGACAAGCACGCCCGCCTGCGCGCCGACATCGCGGGCGAAGAGGCCTTCTTCGGCGACATCGCCCGCTTCGTGAAATCCGACGTGCTGATGCGGCTGCGCGTCTCGTCGGGCTCGCCCGACGGCGTCATGTGCTTCGGCTCGCGCGATCCGCAGGCCTTCGGGCCGGAGCAGGCCACCGAGCTGTTGTTCTTCCTGGCCAAGGTGCTCGAGAACACCATCCGCGCATGGCTCGACCTGCCGGAATGACGACGTGCGCAGCACGTCGGTCCCGACCGGAGCGCAGCGTAGTGCAGGGAACCCTTCTTATGACTGCTGATGCCATGAAAGGTCCCTCGATTGCGCCGCCTTTCAGGCGGCTTCGCTCGGGATGACTGCGTCAAACGTCGAGACAGCGCGCGCCGCCTGGCGCGACTGGCTGAAGAGCGAGCGCCGGCTCGCCGCTCATACGCTGGTGGCCTATGAGCACGACGTCGCCACCTTTCTCGGTTTCATGACGACCTACCTCGGCCGCACGCCCACCCTCGATGCGCTGGGCAAGCTGAAGCCCGCCGAGTTCCGCGCCTGGCTGGCGGAACGGGCGCGCCAGGGGCTGGCGCGCACCTCGACAGCGCGTGCCTTCTCCTCGGTCCGATCCTTCTTCCAGTTCCTCGACAAGCGTGGGCTGGCGCACAATGCCAGCATCGGTGCCATCCAGACTCCCAAGCTGCCGCGCTCAGTGCCCAAGGCGCTCTCCGAACGTGACATGGAGGACCTCTTGGAAGCGCCGGCCGAGCAGGAGCGCGAAGCCTGGCTCGACCTGCGCGATGCCGCCGTGCTGTTGCTGCTCTACGGTGCGGGCCTGCGCATCGGCGAAGCGCTCGGCCTTGCCAAGGCGGAGGTCGAGGACCTGCTGAAGAGCGGTCGCGACACGCTCTCGGTCACCGGCAAAGGCAACAAGACGCGGCTGGTACCGCTGTTGCCGCAGGCCCTCGAAGCGCTGCGCGCCTATCGCGACGCCTGCCCCTGGCTCGCCGCCCGCGGTCCCAAGGACACCTTTTTCGTCGGCGCCCGCGGCGGCGCGCTCGACCCGGCGATCGTGCAAAAGCGCGTGCGCGACATCCGGCGTGAACTGGGGCTAGCCGAGAGCGTGACGCCGCACGCGCTGCGCCACTCCTTTGCAACGCATCTCCTTGGCGCCGGTGGCGATCTCCGAACGATCCAGGAGTTGCTGGGCCACGCTTCCTTGTCGACAACCCAGCGCTACACCGACGTCGACAGCGCCCGTCTCACCGCCGTCTACCGCGCCGCCCATCCCCGGGCGAAGGGCTAATCTTGCCGGACCGCGAGCCTCCAGGCCCGCGGTCCGGCAAGAGCTACTGCGCGACTGCTTTAGCCAAGAAGGCCTTCACGTCGACCACGAAGGCCTTCCATGCCGCCTCGTTGGCCCCGTAGTGCGCACCGCAGCAGCCGCCGGGCTTGCTGCGGTTGCCGACATCCGGGAGGTAGCGCACGGGCAAGCCCAGCGCATCGAAGCTGTGGTGGGCACCATCGTAGATCCGAGTCTCGATCAGGTCGCGGCCCTGCACGACGCGGTCGATCACGCCCTGGCATTGCGGGACCGGCGTCCAGTCGTCGAGGCCGCCCATGGCAAACAGGGTCGGCTGACGCACCACCAGCTTGGGACCGAGCGCATCGGCCAGCGCGCAGTCGGGATAGACCAGGATGGCGGCGCGCGCCGCGGGCGCCGTGCGGTCATCGAGTCGCGGCGACAGAGCACGCAGCAGGGCGACACCGCCGCCGTACGAGTAACCCATGAAGGCCAGGCGCCTGGCGTCGACGAAGCTCTGTTTACCCAGCCAGGCGAGCGCGGCGTCGATGTCATGGGCGCGCGCATCGGCGTCGGCCTGCTTGGGCCAATTGCGACCGCAGACATCCTTGAGGCCGCGCGCCGAGAAGCTGTCGACCACCAGCGCGGCATAACCCCATGATGACAGAAGCGCCGCCATCCGCGCCGTGTTCTGGCCCGGCCCACCACAACCGTGGAAGATCGCAACTGCCGGCACGACGCCGCTGCCGGAAGGCCGGAAGAGCTGCGCGGTAAGCTGCAGCGTACGGCCGCCTTGCTCGACCGGCACACGCACGTTCTGCTGCGCTGTCGCCGCAGAGGCATGCAGCACCGCGGCGAGCAGCGCGAGCAGCACCACCACCGATCTTTGGAGCAACATCACCGCTTGATCACTCATCCGACACACGTCGCTGTCCCGCATCTGCGCGCAACTTATTGCACGCAACACCCCCTACTCTTGTCTCGCCGGTGCGAGCAACATGAGCAGGTCTGGTTGCTGGGCCAGATGGGTTGGGAATGCCGCCGCAAGCAGTGCGGGCGCGCATTCTGTCTTTGGGGGACAAGACTGGACGCCCGACGGCAAGAGATTGCCGAACGTCGAAGACGCGCCTGCGACACGACCTGGATGGACGAGAGGAGTCCGGTATGCGTCGCAAGATCCTGATCCCTTCCCTGCCGCTGTCGTTGCTCTGCGCCTGCGTCGAACGACAGCCGCTATCTTCTCACGACGGCGGCGCCCGACAATCTGGTGCCGGGACTGTGGCACCGCGGCAAGGCGAAACGCACTACACCAGACACGCCACCGCAACGACCCGCGCCGAGATCATCGCCCTACGGATCAACGGTCCGTTCGCGCTTGGTGATCGCGCCGGGGTCTTTCGGGCCGTCAACGAATGGAACGTGGCCCTGAAGGGTTTCGTACGGTTCGAGATCGTTCTCGAGAGCAGCCCGAAGCCAGCCGGCAAGACCTGGACGGTCGTGGCCGCGCACGGCAACGCGCCGCAGTCGTTGGCCTTCACCTATGCCACTCCGAGCGGCGGGCTGATGGTCGTCTACCTCGAACGCCGACCTGGGCGGAGTCGTCATGCACGAGCTCGGCCATGTCCTCGGCCTTGGACACGACAGCGGCGGGCTGATGGCGGCGCATTACCGTCCGACGCAGCAGCAGTGCGTCGACAAAGCAGCGGTTCAAGCAGTGGCGGCCAAGCGCAACTTGCCGCTTGGCCAGCTCCATTGGTGCGAAATCTAGCTGGCTCTACTTCGCCGGCGCCGGCGTCTTGAAGTGCGGGATGCCTTCGGTGCGGTCGTCGAGCGCCTCGACGCCCTCGGTCGGCAACACCTTCACGTAGTTCAGCGCGCCGTTGATGTCGTCCTTCCAGATCTCCTTCGGCAGGTCGTAGACGAACTCCACGCCGTAGCCGTTGGGATCATGGATGTAGAGGCTATGGGTCATGCCGTGCTCGACGCGGCGGTCGAACTTCACACCCTTCTTCTGCAGGTATTCGAGATGCTGCAGCCAGGCCTCGCGGCTCGGCATGGTGATGGCGATGTGATTCACCGCGCAGGGCATGCCGAACATCGACCAGTTTTCGGGCGGCTTGGGCAGATCGCGATTCTCGACCAGGGCGACGTCGTGATGATGGCTGGTGCCGTCCTCGCGTACGCCCGAATAGAAACGCATCTTCGGCGGGTTCGGCCGGTCCTTGGTCGGCGTCAGCTGTCCGACCTGCTTGAAGCCCACGACCTCCGTCCAGAAGCGATGCGATTCCTCGATATCGCGGACGTTGAGCACGAGATGGTTTACGCCACGCGGTGTTACCGGCTTGTCCATCGTTCACACTCCCGAATGATCCTGTTCTTATGATGCGGAATAGTAACCTCAAATGACGGCGAAGGCTCCCCCTTTTGATCAGGGCTTTGCCCCGGGTGGTGAGGGATTGGTAACCGGGGCCACCGGCCGGCGCACGGCAAGCGGGGCATTGCGGATCGACTGCAGGTCGATCTCCGGCATGTCGATGCCGAGGTGCCGCAGCACCGCGTTGGCGAGCTCGTTGTAGCGGTCATAGCGGCGGCGCAGCCGGCCGCGCCAGGACGGCTCACCCCCGTTGGCATGCAGCTCGTAGACCGATTCGCGATGGTCGAGCGCGGAGCCGACATGGTCCCAGGCGAGTTGCAGCAGGGCAGCACGCTGCTTGGCCGTGTAGCCACCGCCGGTGAAGGACTCCTCCAGGCCTTTCGCCATGGCCGGATCGGCAAGGTCGCGGTCGGTCGGCGCCACGACCAGGGAGGAGCCCGGCAGGATGCGCATGATCTCGCTCATGCGCGGCCGCGCCTTCAGCATGGCAATGCTTCCCACCGAGACATGCAGATGGTTGGGCGAGCAGTGGCCCATGGGGGTGAATTCGGGGTCGAGCTCGGCCGCGGCCTGGCAGCTCCGTACGGTCTGCACGTCGGTGATCAACTCGAGCAGGTAGTCGATCGTCGGCTCGTGCGAGACCAGGCTCATGGCGTGCGTGCAGGCGAGCGCCAGGCCCAGGGTGAACTCGGCCTTGGACAGCCAGCAATAAAGCTGGTGCCAGAACAGCCAGCGCGCCACCAGGTCGGGCGAGGGTTCGGTGAGGAAGATGCGCTCCCACGGGATCAGCACGTCGTCCAGCCACATCTGGCCGTCGAGCTCGTCGAAGCGCGTGCTGAGGGGCGCCGAGAACGGGTTGCTGTCGCGCGCCGAGGGCTTGCGGCAGACCACGGTGACGCCGGGCGAGTTCACCGCCACGACCAACGACGCGCGGTGGCCGGCGAAATCGACGCCGCTGTGGGCGCCGATATAGACGTCCTCGGCAAAGGCCGGGCTGGTGTGCATGCCGATCTTGCCGTTGAGCACCAGGCCCCTGTCCGTCTCCTTGACGATCCTGAGGGCCGCCCGCTCGGCGGGATCGGGCCGCAGGCGATAGCCGATGGTCGCCGCGCCCGCGGCAAACGTCAGGAAGCGCCCGGTGCGGGCAATCAGCGAACGATAGTTCTCGGCATAGGCCAGCTGCTGCGGCGAGGCATTGCGCAATCCCACCGCGTACTGGACACCGAGTGCGATCAGATGACCGTAGGCCGGCGTGTGCGTGATGTTGCCGGCGCTGAGGAACGTCGTCGCCGAGAAGCACCGCCCCATGCGCGCGAGGTCCTCGCCACTCTTCGGCACGAGATAGCCGACCGGCGAACGGCAGCCGTTGCCATCTGGCGGGGTGAGCACGGTGTCCTGCCACTTCGGATCGAAGTGGCGGTCGTACCAGGCGACATATTCCTCGACCATCGCCTGGGTCGCGGGATGAGTCGTGACGTCCTTGACCGGTCCTTCGCCCAGGATCCAGATCCGCCGCCCGTCGCGCAGGCTCTCGCGGTAGTCCGCGCCCGTTCGCATCGACGACATTGCCAGCTCCCTTTCAGGCCGACTTGACGCTAGTGAGGCCAACGGCATAACGAAACAATCAAACGGCGTATGAAGAACATAACGGCCGGTTATGGAGGAATCGATGGCGGCGACTTTGCAAATGGTCGGCGAGCAGGAGCTTGCGGCGCGCTTGCGCAAGGTCAATCTCGACCTGCTGCCCGTGCTGCACGAGCTGCTGCGCACCAAGAGCGTCACGCGTACGGCGCGATCGTTCAACATGACGCAGCCCGCGGTCAGCCGGGCGCTGCGGCAGCTGCGCGGCGCGTTCGACGACCAGCTCCTCGTATCGCCGGGTCGCAACGCACGGCTGACGGATCGGGCCACGGCGCTGGCCGGACCGCTGGGACGCACGCTGGGCGAGCTCGACCTGCTGCTGAAGCCGGCTGGTCCGTTCGATCCGGCGACCGAGCAGATCCATGTGGTGATCAACACCGCCGACTATGTCGCCCAGCTTCTCGCACCGGTGCTTACCGGCATCTGCGCCCGCGAAGCGCCGCATGTCGTTCTGGAGTTCACCTGGGCCGCGACGCGAAGCGCCGATGACCTGGCGCGCGTCGATTTCATGATCGGCCCGCGCGCCTTCGGCGAGACGCTGGGCAAGCGCGTCGGCTCGCTGCCGCTGTGGCGCGACGAGATGGTGTGCATTGCCGCAGCCTCCAACCGCGCGTTGCCGCCGCGCCTCACGCCGCAGCAATTCCAGGCGATGCGCTACGTCGCCTTCCGCCGCGAGCTGCACATGCCGCAGGACGTCCGCATCCAGATCCAGCCGACGTCGCCGCTCGAAGTGTCGCCGGTCTGCACCGTGCCCAACTTCCTGGTGCTGGGCGCCATCGTGGCGAATTCCGACTGCATCGCCCTGGTGCCGCGCAAGGTGGCGCGCGAGCTGGCGCGCGCCGGAGACCTGCGCATCGTCGACATCGCCTATCCGCGCAAGCACCTGTTCATCGACGCCTACTGGAGCCTCGCCACCAACAGCCGGCGCGGCCGCGTCTGGTTCCGCGAGCTGCTGGCGCGGGCGGTGAAGGAGCTGCCTTAGCTCATTGCCGGGAGCGCGCCACTCCAGTGGCGCTCAGGGGCTGTGTGACCAACAAAAGATGCGCCACTGGAGTGGCGCGCTCCCGGCAAAGACTCACCGCTTCGGATCGGTCAGATCTTCGAATTCCTTGAGATGCCGCGGCGCCCAGCGGTGGTCACGGGCCTGCTCGATCCAACGGCTGAGCCAGGGCCAACGCCGCCGAGCCGCCTTCACCCATCGTCGCCCGGTCTCGAACTCCGTGGCGAGCAGGTAGAGGGCGATCACGAAAAAGAGCCAGCCCTGCAGGATCGGCAGCAGTCCGCCGATCACGGACATGATGAGACAGAAGACGATCGCGACAGCCATCAAGGGCTTGCGCACGACGGCACCCTAGAGGTGAATCGGCTTGTCCCAGGCCGCGAGCGCCGCCTCTTTCATCGCCTCGTTGACCGTCGGGTGGGCGTGGCAGACGCGGCCAATATCCTCGGCCGAGGCGGAGAACTCCATCGCCATGCCAGCCTCGGCGATCATGGTGCCGGCTTCGGCGCCGATGATGTGCACGCCCAGCACCTTGTCGGTCGCCTTGTCGGCCAGGACCTTCACGAACCCCTCCGTCGTGCCGTTGGCGCGGCTGCGCGGGTCGGCGGTGAACGGGTACTTGCCGACCTTGTAGGCAACGCCTGCGGCCTTCAGCTGTTCCTCGGTCTTGCCGACCCAGGCCACCTCGGGCTGGGTGTAGATGATCGAGGGCACGAGGTCCCAGTTCACGTGGCCCTTCTGGCCGGCGATGGTCTCGACGCAAGCGATACCGTCCTCGCTCGCCTTGTGCGCCAGCATGGGGCCATCGATGACGTCGCCGATCGCGTAGATGCCGGGCACCGAGGTCTGGAAGTGCGCGTCGACGGCGATGCGGCCGCGCTCGGTGAGCTTGACGCCCGCCTTGTCGAGGCCGAGCCCGGCGACGTAAGGCCGCCGGCCAATGCAGACCAGGACGATGTCGGCCTGCAGGGCCTCCGCCGCTCCGCCTTTGGCGGGCTCGACGGTGAGGCTCACACCGCTGTCGCTGGCCTCGGCCTTGGTGACCTTCGAGCCGAGCTTGAAGACCAGCCCCTGCTTGGCGAGTGACCGCTGGAGCTGCTTGGTGACCTCGTCGTCGACGCCCGGCGTGATGCGGTCGAGGAACTCGATCACCGTCACCTGCGCGCCGAGCCGCCGCCAGACCGAACCCAATTCCAGGCCGATGATGCCAGCGCCCACCACCACGAGGTGCTTGGGCACTTCGGCGAGCTCCAATGCACCGGTCGAAGACACGATCTTCTTCTCGTCCACCGTCACGCCGGGCAGCGGCGTCACTTCGGAGCCCGAGGCGATCAGGATGTTCTTGGTCGTTAGCGTGTCCTTCACCGCGCCGTCGTCGCCCACGACCGACACCTCGCCCGCCTTCTCGATGCGGCCGGTGCCCTGGAACGACGTGATCTTGTTCTTACGGAACAGGAAGGCGACGCCCTTGGTGGTGGCATCGACCACCTCGCCCTTGCGCTTCATGAGCTGGGCGAAGTCGAGCTTGGGCGGCCCGAGCACGATGCCGTGCACGGCGAGATCGTGGCCCGCCTCCTCGAACAGGTGCGAGGACTGCAGCAGCGCCTTGGAGGGGATGCAGCCGACATTGAGGCAGGTGCCGCCGAGGGTCGCCCGCTTTTCGACCATCGCCACCTTCATGCCGAGCTGCGCCGCGCGGATTGCCGCCACATAGCCGCCCGGTCCGGCGCCGATTACGACGAGATCGAAGGTTTCGTTTGCCATGACGCTACACCGCCTGCCGGAGTGCTGCTGTCATCCCGAGCGTAGCGAGGGACCTTTCCTGGTTCCTCAAAGGTCCCTCGCTACGCTCGGGATGACAGTCTTGGCGTAGTGACATGTGTACGTCCCTCACACGCCCAACAAGAGCCGCTCGGGATCCTCGATGCATTCCTTCACCCGCACCAGGAACAGGACGGCCTCGCGGCCATCGATGATGCGATGATCGTATGACACGGCGAGGTACATCATCGGCCGCACCTTGACCTCGCCGCCGACCACCATGGGGCGCTGCTGAATCTTGTGCATGCCGAGGATGGCCGACTGCGGCGGGTTGAGGATCGGCGTCGACATCAGCGAACCGTAAACGCCGCCGTTGGAGATGGTGAAGGTACCGCCGGTCAGGTCGGCGATGCTGAGCTTGCCGTCGCGCGCCTTGCGGCCGAGCTCGCCGATCGTCTTCTCGATGTCGCCGAACGACTTCTGGTCGGCATCTCGGACCACCGGGACCACCAGGCCCTGCGGCGTGCCGACGGCGACGCCTATGTCGTAGTAGTTCTTGTAGACGAGGTCGTCGCCCTCGATCTCGGCATTGACCGCGGGCAGCTCCTTCATCCCGGCGATGCAGGCCTTGACGAAGAACGACATGAAGCCCAGCCGCGCGCCGTGCTTCTTCTCGAAGTCGTCCTTCAGCCGCTCGCGCAGCGCCATCACGTTGGTCATGTCCACCTCGTTGAAGGTGGTGAGCATGGCCGCCGTGTTCTGCGCTTCCTTGAGGCGATTGGCGATGGTGCGCCGCAAGCGCGTCATGCGCACGCGCTCCTCGCGGTCGGCACGCGGGCGCGGCCCCGCCGGCACGGCCGGCTTGGCCGCCGGCGTGCTCTGCGCCGGGATCGACGATAGCGCGGCCATCACGTCGGCCTTGGTGGCGCGGCCGTCCTTGCCCGTGGGCTGGATCGCGGAGGGCGGCACGCCGGTTTCCTCGACCAGCTTGCGCGTGGCGGGACCGGAGGCCGCGATATTGACGTTGGCGGCAGCAGGGATCGCTGCGGGCGCCGGCGCGGCAACGGGTGCCGGCGCGGGCTTCGGCACCGCCGCCGGAGCGGCAGCCGGCGCCGGAGCGGGCTTGGCCGCCGCGGCACCAGCCGCGCCGGCCTCGATGTGACACAGCACGCCGCCGACCTGCACCGTGGCGCCTTCGGCAACGGCCAGTTCGACGATGCTGCCGGCCACCGTCGCATTGACTTCGACGGTGACCTTGTCGGTCTCGAGCTCGCACAGCGGCTGATCGATGGCGACGGCGTCGCCCGCCTTTACCAGCCACTTGGCAACGGTCGCTTCGGTGACCGATTCGCCGAGCGCCGGCACCTTGATCTCGACAGCCATGACCACTTCCTCCTGGGCGCTCAACCGATCGTCAGGGCGCGATCGACGAGGTCAGCCTGTTCCTTGACGTGCGTGCGCGCCGAACCCGTCGCTGGCGATGCCGATTCCGGCCGGCCGATGTAGGCAGCTCGTGTTGCCTTGAGGTTCAGGCCGGCAAGCGCGCGCTCGATGCGGCGGTCGACGAAATGCCAGGCGCCCATGTTCTCGGGCTCCTCCTGGCACCACACGACCTCGGCGCCCGGATACTTCGCCAGCTCGATGCCAAGGCTGCTGAACGGAAACGGGTAGAGCTGCTCGACGCGGATGACGGCGATGTCGTCGATCTTGCGCTTGCGGCGCTCGGCCACGAGATCGAAGTAGACCTTCCCCGAGCACAGCACGACACGGCGGACCTTGGCGGCGTCGGTGAGCTGGTCGGTCTCAGGCAGGATGCGCCGGAACGAGGAGCCCGGGCCGAAATCGGCCAGGGTCGAGACGCAGTCCTTGTGGCGCAGCAACGACTTGGGTGTCATCACCACCAGCGGCTTGCGGAACGAGCGGCGCATCTGGCGGCGCAGGGCATGGAAATAGTTGGCGGGCGTCGTCGGCACGACGACCTGCCAGTTGTCCTCGGCCGAGAGCTGCAGGTAGCGCTCGAGACGCGCCGAGCTGTGCTCGGGTCCCTGGCCCTCGTAGCCGTGCGGCAGGAGCATGACGAGGCCGTTCATGCGCAGCCATTTGCTCTCACCCGAGCAGATGAACTGGTCGATGATGACCTGCGCGCCATTGGCGAAGTCGCCGAACTGGGCTTCCCACATGACCAGCGCGTTGGGCTCGGCCGACGAGTAACCGTACTCGAAGCCCAGCACACCCGCCTCGTTCAGCGGGCTGTCGATCACCTCGAAGCGCGCCTGCTGCTCGGCCACATGATTGAGCGGCACGTACTTGTTCTCGTTGGCCTGGTCGACCAGCACCGAGTGGCGCTGCGAGAAGGTGCCGCGGCCGGAATCCTGGCCGCTGAGACGCACCGGCGTGCCTTCGGCCAGCAGCGTGCCCCAGGCCAGGGCCTCGCCGGTGGCCCAATCGATGTCCTTGCCGGTCTCGATGGTCTTGCGCTTCTCGGCCAACTGGCGGACGAGCTTGCGGTTGAGATCGAACTGCTTGGGCGCCTCGGAAATCGCCCGGCCGACGGCGAGCAGCTGCTCGGTCTCGACGGCCGTCGTTCCCTTGCGATCCTCCTCGCCCGGCGCGACGGTGAGACCGGCCCAGCGGCCTTCCAGCCAGTCGGCCTTGTTGGGCTTGTACTGGGCGGCCGCCTCCAGCGCCTTGTCGAGCTTTTCGCGCAGGGCCGCATCCAGGGCGGCGACATCGGCCGCCGTCACCACGCCCTCGGCCTCGAGGCGCGCGGCATAGACTTCCTTCACCGTCTTGTGCGCGCCGATCTCCTTGTACATCAGCGGCTGGGTGAACATCGGCTCGTCCGACTCGTTGTGGCCGTGCCGGCGATAGCAGAACATGTCGATGACGATGTCGCGCTTGAAGTGCTGACGGTACTCCGTGGCGATGCGCGAGACGTGGACGACGGCCTCGGGATCGTCGCCGTTCACGTGCAGGATCGGCGCCTGCACGATCTTGGCGATCTCCGTGCAGTACGGTCCCGAGCGCGAGTAGGTCGGTAGCGTCGTGAAGCCGATCTGGTTGTTGACCACGAAGTGGATGGTGCCGCCGATGCGGTAGCCGCCGAGATCGGAGAGATCGAGGCTTTCGGCGACCAGGCCCTGGCCGGCGAAGGCCGCGTCGCCATGCATCAGGATCGCCATGACCTGGCTGCGGTCGACGTCGTTCCGCTGGTCCTGCTTGGCGCGCGCCTTGCCCAGCACCACCGGGTTCACGGCCTCGAGGTGCGAGGGGTTGGGCGACAGCGAGACATGGATGGTGTTGCCGTCGAACTCGCGGTCGGCCGAGGCGCCGAGATGGTACTTCACGTCGCCCGAGCCGCGCATTTCCTCGGGCTGCGAGGAGCGGCCCTGAAACTCAGAGAACAGCGCTGTGTAGCTCTTGTGCAGGACGTGCACGAGGGTGTTGAGGCGACCGCGATGGGGCATGCCGATCACCACGTCGCGTATGCCGAGCTGGCCGCCGCGCTTCAGGATCTGCTCGATGCCCGGGATCAGCGACTCGCCGCCATCCAGGCCGAAGCGCTTGGTGCCAACGAACTTCACGCCGAGATAGCGCTCCAGCCCCTCGGCCTCCACGACGCGCTCCAGGATGGTGCGGCGGCCCTCGAGGGTGAACTCAGTGTGGTTCTCGACGTGCTCGATGCGCTCCTGGATCCACGCCTTCTGGTCGGGATCGGAGATGTGCATGTATTCGACGCCGATCTTGCCGCAGTAGGTGCGGCGCAGGCGGTCCCAGATCTGACGCAGGGTCGCGGACTCGCCCAAGCCCAGCGAGCCGAAGATCAGGATGGGGCGGTCCCAGTCGTTCTCGCCGAAGCCGTAGGTCGCGGGGTCGAGCTCGCGATGCAGCTCGCGCTTGATCAGGCCGAGCGGATCGAGATCGGCCTCGAGATGGCCGCGGATGCGGTAGGAGCGGATCAGCAGGAAGGCGCGCGAGGTGTCGTGCGCCGCGGCCCGGATCTCCGCTTCGGTCTTACCCGCCAGCACGGCGGGAACGGCGGCGCCATTGGCCTTGCCATTGCCCTTGACGTTGCGGTTGGCGGGCGAGGGCAGCGTGTCCGGGTCGACGGCGCCGATTACCCGCGCGCCGTTGGGCGCCCAGGAGGCGCCACGGACCTCGGCCAGGACATCGCCTTTCTGCTCGGCCAGCGCCTCGAAGAAGGTGCGCCATTCATCGTCGACGGCGCCGGGATCGCTCAGATAGCGCGCGTACAGCTCCTCGATGAACGGGGCATTGGCGCCGAACAGGAATGATGTCTGCTCTGCTCTCATTGGCCTTGTCTCCTTTGGCCCTGTCCTTTTGCTCCTCTCCCCTTAGCGGGGGAGAGGAATAGCAGGTGGATATGGGTCAGCCCTTCATTGCCTTCAGCATTTCCTCGCCCAAAGCGGCGGGAGAATCGGCGACCCTGATGCCTGCCGAACGCATGGCGTGGACCTTGAACTCGGCGGTGTCCTGACCGCCCGAGATCACCGCACCGGCATGGCCCATACGGCGGCCCGGCGGGGCGGTGCGGCCGGCGATGAAGCCGACGATCGGCTTCTTGACCTTGCTGGCCTTGATGAACTCCGCGCCCTTGACCTCGGCGTCACCGCCGATCTCGCCGATCATGACGATGCCCTTGGTCTCGGGATCGGCCATCAGCATCTCGAGGCACTCGACGAAGTTCGTGCCGTTTACCGGATCGCCGCCGATGCCGATGCAGGTGGTCTGTCCGAGGCCGACCGCCGTGGTCTGCGCTACCGCTTCATAGGTGAGCGTGCCCGAGCGCGAGATGATGCCGATCGAGCCGCGCTTGTGGATGTGGCCCGGCATGATGCCGATCTTGCATTCCTCGGGCGTGATGACGCCCGGGCAGTTCGGCCCGATCAGCCGCGACTTGGAGCCGGCCAGCACGCGCTTGACCTCGACCATGTCGAGCACCGGGATGCCCTCGGTGATGCAGACGACCAGCGGGATCTCCGCGTCGACCGCCTCGAGGATCGAATCGGCGGCGTAGGGCGCCGGCACGTAGATCACGCTCGCCATGGCGCCGGTCTTGGCGACGGCTTCGGCCACCGTGTCGAACACCGGCAGGTCGAGATGGGTGGTGCCGCCCTTACCCGGCGTCACGCCGCCCACCATCTTGGTGCCGTAGGCGATCGCCTGCTCGGAATGGAAGGTGCCCTGCGAGCCGGTGAAGCCCTGGCAGATGACCTTGGTGTTCTTGTCGACCAGGACGGCCATCAGTTCGTCTCCTTGACCGCCGTGACGATCTTCTCGGCGGCGTCGGCCAGGTTCTCGGCCGAGGTGATCTTGAGGCCGGACTCGCGCAGGATCTTCTTGCCCAGTTCGACGTTGGTGCCCTCCAAGCGCACAACCAGCGGCACGTGCAGGTTGACCTCGCGCGCCGCGGCCACCACGCCTTCGGCGATGACGTCGCAGCGCATGATGCCGCCGAAGATGTTGACCAGGATGCCCTCGACATTGGGATCCTTGAGGATGATCTTGAAGGCTGCGGTCACGCGTTCCTTGGTGGCGCCACCGCCGACGTCCAGGAAGTTTGCGGGCTCGGCGCCATAGAGCTTGATGATGTCCATGGTGGCCATTGCAAGGCCCGCGCCATTCACCATGCAGCCGATCTGGCCGTCGAGCTTGACGTAGTTCAGCGCGTACTTGGCGGCCTCGGTCTCGGCCGGGTCCTCCTCGTCGACGTCGCGCAGGTCCTCCACCTCCTTGTGGCGATAGAGCGCGTTGTCGTCGAAGTTCATCTTGGCATCGAGCGCGACGACCTGGCCCGCGCCGGTGACGACCAGCGGGTTGATCTCGATCAGCGAGCAGTCGAGATCGATGAAGGCCTTGTAGAGCCCGCCCACCAGCTTCACGAACTCACCGACCTGCTTGCCGCTGAGGCCGAGCGCGAAGGCGATCTTGCGGCCCTCATAAGCCTGGAAGCCGGCGGCGGGATCGACCGCCTGGCGCACGATCTTCTCGGGATGCTCGTGCGCTACCGTCTCGATATCCATGCCGCCCTCGGTCGAGGCGACGATGGCGACGCGGCCGACGGCGCGGTCGACCAGCATGGAGAGGTAGAGCTCGCGTTTGATGTCGCAGCCTTCCTCGATATAGAGGCGCTTCACCGTCTTGCCGTTCGGGCCAGTCTGCTTGGTCACCAGCTCATGGCCCAGCATGGCCTGGGCGTTCTGGCCGACCTCCTCGACGGACTTGGAGACTCGCACGCCGCCCTTGCCGTTGGGATCGTCCTTGAAGCGGCCCTTGCCCCTGCCGCCGGCATGGATTTGCGCTTTCACGACGGTAACCGACCCGCCCAGCTTGCGGGCCACGTCCATCGCCTCGTCCTTGGTATAGGCCACGCCGCCCTTGAGCAGCGGGACGGCGAATTTGGCCAGGAGGGCCTTGGCCTGGTACTCGTGAATGTTCATGAAAACCTGTTGCTCAAATTCAGTTGCAAATCGCAACTGACAGGGGTCAGCGGCACTTTATGAGTGCCGCCGGCCCTTGGCAACGCTGGACTGATGATCGTTTGAAGACGTTCGACCAAGGTCTAGGGACCTTGGCTGCAGTTCGATCAGCGGCCGACGATTTTGTTGGTCGCGTCGATCAGCGACTTCACGGCGGCGACCGACTTGTCGAACATCGCCTTTTCCTCGGCGTTGAACTCGACCTCGACGATGCGCTCGACGCCTTCCTTGCCGATCACCACCGGCACGCCGATGTAGAGGCCCTTCACGCCGTACTCGCCGTTCAGCAGGGCGGCACAGGGGATCATGCGCTTCTTGTCCTTGAGGTAGGACTCGGCCATGGCGATGGCCGATGCCGCTGGAGCGTAGAAGGCAGAGCCGGTCTTGAGCAGGGCCACGATCTCGGCGCCGCCGTCGCGGGTGCGCTGCACGATCTTGTCCAGGCGCTCACGGGTGGTCCAACCCATGTCGACGAGGTCGTGAAGCGAAATGCCGCCGACCGTCGAGTAGCGCAGCAGCGGCACCATGGTGTCGCCGTGGCCGCCCAGGACGAACGCCGTCACGTCGTCGACCGAGACGTTGAATTCCTCGGCGAGGAACGAGCGGAAGCGGGCGCTGTCGAGCACGCCCGCCATGCCGACGACGCGCTTGGCGGGGAAGCCAGTGACCTCCTGCATGAGGCCGACCATGGCATCGAGCGGATTGGTGATGACGATGACGAAGGCATTGGGCGCGTGCTGCTTGATCCCCTTGCCCACCGAATCGATGATCTTGGCGTTGATGCCGACCAGGTCGTCGCGGCTCATGCCCGGCTTGCGCGGCACGCCGGCGGTGACGATGACGACGTCGGCGCCTTCGATGTCCTTGTAGTCGGAGGTGCCGCTGTACTTGGCGTCGAAACCTTCGACCGGGCTCAGCTGGGCGATGTCGAGCGCCTTGCCCTTGGCGACGCCTTCGAGGTCGGGGATGTCAAACAGGATGACGTCACCCAGTTCCTTCTGGCCGGCGAGCAGCGCGAGCGTGCCACCAATCTGTCCGGCGCCGATCAGCGCGATCTTCTTGCGAGCCATGCCAAAACTCCCGATTTCCTAAGGGCGGCGCGTGGTAGCGCGATTCGCCGGAAGCGGCAAGACGACCAAGGTCAACGCGGCGGCGGCGGCCTGCGGCCACCGGGACCACCAGACGGCGCGCCTGGCGGTGGCCCGCCCTGCTTCACGAAGCTCGCGTCGGCAGTACCCATGAAACACCGCGGCACAAAGGGAAATTTCGCAGTGACCAGATAATAGTAGGTGCCCTGTGGAAATTCGGCGGTGACGCCTTCACGACCGTTGCATTCATCGAGGTCGCCCAGGCCGCGCACATATTCGTAGTCCTTGGCGTAGGTGCCGTCGGGCCGCCCGCCGGGACCGCCGGGATCGCGCTGGGACTTCAGCCGCCAGCTCGACCGGGCAGCTTCGTCGAAGTAGATCGCGAAGCCGTCGGCGGCCCAGCCAATCAGAACCAGCCTGCCCTTTCCGCCGAGCTTGTCGATCAGGCCCGTCGGCACGCCGTGATAATGATAGGAGCCATCGGGCTGTACGTGGGCGTTGTTCTGGTCGATGCCGAGCGGGCGGCCGCCCGACAACGCCTCGATCATCCAGCCCGAACGCCGGTCGTCGTTCCAGAATTCGGCCGTGTTGGGGTCGAACACCACACCGTTGACCGCGACACCGAACAAGTGGTTCGGACGATAGTAGGTCACACGGCCGGCCACTGCCGGCCTCAGCGGCATGCGGAAATAGTAGTTCTGCAGCGAGATGCGATTGGGATTGGAGCGGTTGGGGAACGCGCCGGTCGCGTGATTGGGCAAGCCGTCGGCGCGCACGTAACGCACGCCCTGCCGCTCGTCGATTTCCATTTGCTGGGCGGCCGCCGCGCGCGGCACCAGATCGAGCCACCAAGTGTGCCGCTGTTCTTCGGCGCCTTGCGGCGTGCCGGTGTCGTGGTCGCCATGCGCCCAGGCGGTGCTTGCGATCAGCACCGCGAGCGCACTCATCGTAGAGAGTCGCATCGTTGGTGTTACGCGCGATGCGCGAACTCCATCCCCCTAAGACGCAACGGTCAGACGGGATGCTTCTTCAGGTGCGCCAACAGAAGATCGACCGCCTTGGCGGCCGCCTGGTCCATGACGAAGTGACCGACGCCCGGCAACACCTCCATGGCGAACGGGCCGCTCACGAACTCGGCCGTGCCATGGGCAGCGTCGGGCCCGACCGTGGCGTCGACGTCGCCCCAGATGTAGAGCGTCGGCACCTCGATCATGCCGATGTCGGCCGCCAATCCGACATTGGCGCGATACCAGGCGAGTGCCGCCTCGAGCGCGGCGGGATTGCCCAGCACCTTCAGATGCTGCTCCATCGCCTCGGAGGGCACGCCCTGGCCGAACATGCCGTCGCGCAGGCGGCGGGCATCGTCGGCAAGCAACAGCTTGCCCGTCTCTGCATCAAGGAAAGCGCGGTGATGGCGCGAGCGATGCTTCTGGTCGCCGTCCGGCTTTTCGAGCGCGCGACGGAACGACTTGGGATGCGGCCGCGACATGATCGTGAGCGAGGCGAGTCGCTTGGGATGCGCCGCCGCCACACCCCACGAGACCTGACCACCCCAGTCGTGCCCGACCAGATGGAAGCGCCGGCCCTCGTGGCCTGACGCGGCGACGATCTCGATCGCGTCGTTCACCAGCTTGTCGAAGGCGTAATGCGAGAGATCCTTGGGATCGGGACGCGCGCCCGGCGAATAGCCGCGCTGGTCGGGAGCGACGGCGCGATAGCCCGCTGCCGCAAGTGTCGGCAGCGCCGCGCGCCAGCTGTGACGCGATTCGGGGAAGCCGTGCAGCAATAGCACCAAGGCGCCGTCGGTCGGGCCCGCGACATCCGCTGTGAATGTCAGGCCCGATCGGGTCTTGATGCTCGTGCTGTCGGCCATCGGCCGGTCAGACGCCGTTGGCCTTGAACCAGGCCAGCGCCTTCTTCCAGCCGTCCTCCGCCGCTTCCTTGCGGTAGCTCGGCCGGTAGTCGGCGTTGAAGGCGTGCGGCGTGTCCGGATAGACGTCGATCTGCGACTTCTGCGCCGCCGCACTGCCGGTCTTTAGCGCCGCCTTCATCTTGTCCACCGATTCCTGGGAGATGCCGGTATCGGCACCGCCATAGAGACCGAGCACCGGACCGTGCAGGTCCTTCACGAGATCGACCGGGTTCTTGGGCTGCAGCTCGGTGCCGGGACGGACCAGCGGGCCATACCAGGCCACGCCCGCCTTTACCGCGGGATTGTGCGCATCGTACATCCACACGATGCGACCGCCCCAGCAGAAGCCGGTGATGCCGAGCTTGGCGGTGTCGGCCTTGCCTTCGCTCTTGGCGAAGGCGACCGCCGAATCGAGATCGCCCATGACCTGGTCGTCCGGCACCTTGGAGACGATCTCGGCGATCAGCTTGGGGATGTCGGTGTAGGTCTTGGCATCGCCCTGACGAAAATAGAGTTCGGGCGCGATGGCGTAGTAGCCCGCCTTGGCGAAGCGCCGGCACATGTCGGCGATGTGGGCATGCACGCCGAAGATCTCCTGCACGACCAGGATGGTGCCGAAGCCCTGGCCGCTCGCCGGCATGGCGCGATAGGCGTCCATGTCCTTGCCGTCCTTGGTCTTGACCTTGACGGCGCCCGCGGTGAGGCCGTCGGACGGCGTCACGATCATGGTCTGGGCCTGCACCGGCTGCACCGCGAGCGCGAAGGTCGTGCCCAACGCCACGCCGCCCAGTGCCGCGCGCCGCGACAGGCCGTTCTCCGCTCCATAAATCAGACGATCGCCGTCCATATCCTGCCTCCCATGGGGTTGAAGCCGCGCGAGCCTAGGATGCACCGCAGGCTGCCCACAATCACAATTAGGCGATGTGCTACTAGCTGCTAGCCAATATGCTCGAGGGCCAGGTACTCGGGGCTTTGCATCTCCATCAGGCGCGACACCGTGCGCTGGAACTCGAAGGCGCCGTCACCCTCGATGTAGAGACCAGTCGGCGCCGTCGCAGCGGAACAGATGAACTTCACTTTCTTCTCGTAGAATTCGTCGATCATGGTGACGAAGCGCACGGCTTTGTCCTGGCTGTCCGGTCCCATCTTGGGGATGTCGGCCACGATCACGGTGTGGAAGTTGGCAGCGATGCAGATGAAGTCGGCGGCACCCATAGGCTTGGCGCACCAGTCGAGAAAATGCGCCATCGCCACACCCGGTGCGGCCCGCGGGATGTCGACGTCACGGCCCTGCGTCCGGAGCACGCGCGGCTCGCCATCGGCGCCGCCGCTCAGGGCGCGGAACGCCTCGTCGAGCTTGGCGGTGGCCCAGGCGCCGAGCGGCGTCAGATAGACGTCGAAGTTGCGCAGCCGGTCGAGGCGATAGTCGTGGTCGCCGCCCAGCTCGAGGATCTCCAGCCGCTCTTTGACCAGGTCGATGAACGGAATGAAGCGCTCGCGCTGCAGGCCGTCCTTGTAGAGATCGTCGGGCTTGCGGTTGGAGGTCGCGACCACCGTGACGCCCTCGTCGAACAGCACCTCGAACAGGCGCGCCAGGATCATGGCGTCGGCGATGTTGGTGACCTGGAACTCGTCGAAGCAGAGCAGCCGGGTCTCGCTCGCGATCGCCTTGGCGATCGGCACGATGGTATCGGCTTCGGGCGGCGCCCCCTTGGCCGCCAGCTCCTCGCGGCGGCGATGCAGGCGCTCCTGCACCTCGAGCATGAACTCGTGGAAGTGCACGCGCCGCTTCTTGGCCATCGGCACGTCGGCGAAGAAGAGATCCATCAGCATCGACTTGCCGCGGCCGACCGGCCCCCAGATGTAGAGCCCGCGCGGGCCGGCCGGCGGCGGCGCGGCGTGCGCGAGGCCGAGCCGCGCCAGCAAGCCGGGCTTGGGCGCCGGATGATCCTGCAACGCGACCAGCTGCTCGTAGACGGCCTGCAAGCGCTCAACCACCCGTTCCTGCACGGGATCGGCGTGGACTTCACCAGCGGTGCGGCGAGCGGCGAGATTGGCGGCTGGGCCCTTGCTGGTCGTCGTAGGGCCCGCGGTCGGGGGCAGAGGGTGCGCTTCCATTTACCGCCGCATACCTAGCTCAGCGGCGCGCGGCTGCCTATAAGGTCCGGCGATGAAGCTTGCGTTTCTTGGCACGTCGGAATTCGCCGTGCCGGCGCTTCGGGCGCTGGTCGAGGCGGGCCACGATGTGGTCGCCGTCTATACGCGCGCGCCCAAGCCCGCCGGCCGCGGCCAGCAGGAACGCCGCACGCCGGTGCACGAGCTCGCGTCGTCGCTCGATCTCGCCGTGCGAACGCCCAAGGGCCTGCGCAGCGAGGAGGAAGCGGCGTCCTTCAAGACGCTGGACCTCGATGCCGCGGTCGTCGTGTCCTACGGCCACATCCTGCCCAAGGCCTTCCTCGAGGCGCCGGTGCTGGGCTGCATCAACATCCATGGCTCCCTGCTGCCGCGATGGCGCGGCGCGGCGCCCATCCATCGCGCCATCCTGGCCGGCGACGCCGAGACCGGCGTCACCATCATGCGCATGGACGAAGGCCTCGATACCGGACCGATGCTGCTGGCCGAGAGCACGCCGATCTCGGCCGCCGACACCGCCGAGACCGTGCACGATCGGCTGGCCGAGCTCGGCGGGCGCCTGATCGTGTCGACGCTCGATGCCCTGGTCGCCAAGACCATCGAGCCCGTGCCGCAGCCCGAGGAAGGCGTGACCTACGCCCACAAGCTCGGCAAGGAGGAAGGGGCCCTCGACTGGCGCCGGCCGGCCGCCGAGCTCGAACGCAAGGTGCGCGCGTTCCATCCCTGGCCCGGTACCTGGTTCGACGGCGGCCGCGAGCGCATCAAGGTGCTGGAAGCAGGCCTCGCGCTGGCAGGCGGCTTGCCAGGCACCGTGAGCATCGGCCGCGACGGCTTCCCCGTCGTCGCCTGCGGCGTGGGTGGATTGAAACTTCTCCGGCTGCAGCGCGCCGGCAAGGCCGCCCAGCCCGCCGACGCCTTCTTGCGCGGCTTCGCGCTGGCGGCGGGCACGGTGCTCGCGCCGCCTACAGTCGTCCCGCTCCCTGGGCCGCTGCCGAGCTGACGTGCCGCGCTACAAGCTCACCATCGAATATGACGGCGCGCCGTTCGTCGGCTGGCAGCGCCAGGACAACGGGCCCTCGATCCAGGGCGCGATCGAGGACGCCGTGTTCGCCTTCTGCGGCGAGCGCGCGGCGGTGCACGGCGCAGGCCGCACCGATACCGGCGTGCACGCGCTGGGCCAGGTGGCTCATCTCGATCTCGGCGACGACAAACCGGTCGACACCGTGCGCGCGGCGGTGAACTTCCATCTCAAGCCGCATCCGATCGTGGTCATCGAAGCCGAGATCGTGCCCGACGACTTCCACGCCCGCTTCTCGGCAACGCAGCGGCGCTATCGCTACCTGATCCTCAATCGCCGTGCGCCGCCCGCGCTCGATCGCGGCCGCGTCTGGCATGTGCCGGTGCCGCTCGACACTGTGGCGATGGCCGACGCCGCCGCGCTGCTGGTCGGCCGTCACGACTTCAACAGCTTCCGCTCGGCCGCCTGCCAGGCCGCCTCGTCACTGAAGATGCTCGACCGGCTCGAGGTCACCCGCGAGGGCGAGCTGATCCGCCTCGACGTCGCCGCCCGCTCCTTCCTGCACAACCAGGTGCGCATCCTCGCCGGCACCTTGCAGCTGGTTGGCCGCGGTCAGTGGAGCAGGCGCGACGTCGCCGAGGCTCTGGCTGCGCACGATCGTACCCGCGCCGGCCCGACCGCGCCGCCACAGGGCCTCTGCCTGATGGAAGTGCGCTACGACCTAGATGCCGGTCACGCCGAACGCGCCGACGTAGCGAGCGACGATCACTGACAGCAGGATCGACGGCACCCAGTTGACGACCAGCAGGACCATCGAGATCAGCCAGTCGGTGCCCAGCACCATGCGCGTCGTCATCAGGAACCAGTAGAAGATCAGCGCCTGCAGCGCGATCTCGATCAGCCGCGCGACGGCGACGGGGGTCACGATTTCGGCGGCGATACCGACGACAGCGATGAGCGTGGCCGGCAGGCTGATCCAGTTGAGCGCGCCGATGTACCGCGGATAGCGGTCGAGCCAGCCGCGACGCCGAGCGATCTCGTAGAACAGCACCGGGAACAGCAGCCAGTTCACGACGTAGCTGATCGCCTCGACGATGACGATGTCGATCGTGTCGGCCGGCACGTCGGCGTCGGCATAGCGGATCAGCGAGTGGATCACGTAGAACGGCGCCACCAGCACCATGACGCGAAACGAGCGCAGGCAGGCTTCCATGGTGTTGGCGAAGGCGAGCGGCGCCGCCGGATCGCGCCTCAGGAACCCCAGCGCGCCCTGCACGCCACGGGCGATCTCGGCGCCGCTCAGCACCGAAGGGCCTCAGGCCGCAAAGTAGCGGTCGAGCACCGTTTCATAGACGCGGCTCAGCGTCCTGAGGTCCTCGATCGCGCTCTTCTCGTCGACCTTGTGCATGGTCTCGCCGACCAATCCGAACTCGAGGACCGGGCAGTACTGGCTGATGAAGCGCGCGTCCGATGTGCCGCCGGTGGTCGAGAGCTCGGTCTCGATGCCGGTAACGTCGCGGATGGCGCCCGCAACCAGATCGACCAGCGGCCCGGGTGCCGTATAGAACGATTCGCCCGAGACCTCGGTGGCAAGCTCGATCGTGCCGTTGCCGCCCAGCGCCTCGCTGGCGCGCTCCATTCGCTCCTTGAGGTGCGCGAGCAGCGTCTTGGACGTCCACAGATCGTTGAAGCGCGTGTTGAAGCGCGCCTTCACCACGCCGGGCGCGATGTTGGTCGCCTTGTTGCCGACATCGATGGTGGTGAACTGCAGCGAGGTCGGCTGGAAATGCGTGCTGCCCGCATCGATCGGCGCGCGCACCAGCGCCTCGATCAGCGCCGACAGGCGATGGATGGGATTGTCGAGCCGCTCGGGATAGCCGACATGGCCCTGGATGCCGCGCACGGTCAGATCGACGGTCATGCTGCCGCGCCGGCCGATCTTGATCATGTCGCCGAAGCGCTTGGAGCTCGTCGGCTCGCCGACCAGACAGGCATCGATCTTCTCGCCGCGATCGGCGAGCTTCTTCAGCATCTTCACCGTGCCGTTGACCGCGGGCCCCTCCTCATCGCCGGTGATCAAGAGGCTGATCGAGCCGCCGAAGTCGCGACCGCGCCGGCTGAGGAAGCGCGCCGAAGCCTCGGTGAAGGCCGCGATCGCGCCCTTCATGTCGGCGGCGCCGCGGCCGAACAGGAAGCCGTTCGACAGTTCGGCCGAGAACGGGCCGATGGTCCACGACGACAGATCGCCCACCGGCACCACATCGGAGTGGCCGGCGAAGCAGAAGTGCTTGCCGTTGCCGAACTTGTCTTGACCGACGCGGGCATAGAGGTTGGCGACGTCGTCGGTGCCGGCCTGGGTGAAGTCCATGCGCTCGCACTGAAAGCCGAGCGGCTTCAGCGCGCGTTCGAGCAGCTCGAGCGCGCCCGCCTCGCGCGGCGTCACGCTCTCGCAGCGCACGAGCGCGCGCGTCAATTCGACGACATCGGTGATGGCGGGAGCAAGCGTGTCGGGCATTTTCCGGACAGTACAGGCACAACCCAGCAAAGAGAAGGGAGCCGACAGGCCTTGGCCGGCGCCCAGTTTCTTTGAGAGGAAGATTGTCTTGTTGCTTATGGAACTTCAGGCTGCGATGCGGTCGGCCTCCTGCAGGTTGACCGACACCAGTTGCGACACGCCCTGCTCCGCCATGGTGACGCCGTAGAGGCGATCCATGCGCGCCATGGTGACGCGATGATGGGTGATCACCATGAAGCGCGTGTCGGTGCGGCCCGCGATCTCCTTCACCAGACCGCAGAAGCGCTCGACGTTGAGGTCGTCCAGCGGTGCGTCCACCTCGTCCAGCACGCAGATCGGCGCCGGGTTGGTCATGAACACCGCGAACAGGAGCGACAGCGCGGTCAGCGCCTGCTCACCGCCCGAGAGCAAAGACATCACCTGCAGCTTCTTGCCCGGCGGGCTGGCATGGATCTCCAGCCCGGCCTCCAGCGGATCCTCCGACTCGGTGAGGCGAAGCTCGGCCTTGCCGCCGCCGAACAGCTTGGTGAAGAGCTGCTGGAAGTGACCACTGACCTGTTCGAAGGCGGCGACGAAACGCTCGCGGCCTTCGCGGTTCAGGCTCTGGATGCCCTGGCGCAGCCGGCCGATGGCGGCGACGAGATCGTCGCGCTCGGCCGTCATGCCGGTGATCTGCTGCTCGAGCTCGCGCGCCTCTTCCTCGGCACGCAGGTTCACCGCACCCATGGTCTCGCGCTCGTGCACCAGACGCTCCAGGCGATGCTCGGCCTTCTCAAGCTCGGGCAGCTCCTCAAGCGTCTGTACCTCGGCCACGGCCAGCACGCCGTCCGGCTCGCAGCGCAGGCGCTCGACGATGCGCTCGACCACGCTCTCGCGATCCTTGGTCGCCTGCTCGACCAGACCTTCGCGGCGCACGCGGCTTTCGCGCGCCGTGGCGAGCTCGGACTCGGCCTGGCGCAACGCCTTGTCGGCCTCGCCCAAGCGCGTCTCGCCGACGGCCAGGCGATCAGCCGCCTCCTGGCGATTGTGCTCGGCCCTGTCTATCTCCTCAGCGAGCGCCAGGCGCTTGGCCTCGATCTCGCCAGGCTTGGCGGCGAGCTCCTCGAGCGACTGCACGATCTGCTCGCGCCGCTGGTCGAGCTCGACGATCTGGCCTTCGGCGTCGGCCAGGCGCTTGCTCCACCCGCCATGGTCCTGGGCGATCTGGCTGAGCCGCTCCAGCCGCATCGCGGCCTCGCGCGCCAGGCGATCGCAATTGCCCTCGGCCTCGACCAGGGCGGCGCGCAGCTCTGCGATGCGCGCGCGCAGCGCGCCCGCCGCGACGCGGTCGGCCTGGGAATCGGAGATCGCCGACAGCCGCGCCTCGCGGAAGGTGCGGCGCATCTCGTCGTCGGCGATGTCGGCCAGGATCTCGGCCACCGACTGCTCGACGGCGGCAAGCCGCGTGTTGAGCTGGTCGGTGCGGCGGGCGACGTCGGTGTAGTGGTCGCGCGCCTCGGTCGCCGCCTGCTCGGCGACGGTGATGCTCTCCTGCGCGGTGCGTTCGGCGGCACGGGTCGCCTCGCCTGCGCCTTCGGCCTTGCGCCGCGCCGCTTCGGCCACTTCGCGCTCATGCGCGCGGGCCTGCTCGACGCTCGTCTTCTCGGTTTCGCGCGCGGCGGCCAGCACGGCGGCCTCGCTCTCGACCTTCGCCTCGGCCTCGGCATGCTCGGCTGCGACACCGTCGATCTGCTGGCGAATCTCGGCCAGGCGATTGCGCTGGCTGAGCCGCACCGCCGCCGTCGACGGCGCACCGGCGCGCATGGTGTAACCGTCCCAGCGCCACACTGCGCCTTCAGTGGTGACCAGCTGCTGACCGGGCTTGAGACCCGCCTGCAACGCGGCGCCGGTGGCGTCGTCGGCAACGATGCCGATGTACGCGAGCCGCCGCTCCAGCTCGGGCATGGTCTTCACATGGGCGCAGAGCGGCGTGGCGCCTTCCGGCAGCGCCGGCGCATCGGCGATCGGGCCGAGCGGCAGCCAGTGGATCGGCGCGCCGCGATCGGACGAGGCTTCGAGCTCCTCGCCGAATGCCGCACCCAGCGCCTTCTCATAACCCGGATCGACGGTCAGCGCGTCGAGCAGCGGCGGCCACAGCGAATCGGCCGCCGACTTCAAGGCAGCGGCGACACCCGATTCCTCGGCGCGCAGCTTGGTGAGCCGCGCATTGACCTTCTGCAGCGTCTCGGCCGCCGCGGCATGGCTCGCCTCGGCAGCCTGCCGCTCGGCGGCACGCGCGCGCTCGGTGTCGAGACGCTCGGCCTCGGCCTGCGCCACGGCGGCCCGTGCGGCGTCGGATTCGTAGCGCTCGGCCTCGCGGGCCGCTTCGATCGCCTCCTGGCCCTTGCGGCGCGCCTCGTCGAAGGCTTCGCGCGCGGCAGTCAGCGCCGCTTCGACCTCGGGCAGCGCCGGCAAGCTTTTAAGCTCGGCCTGGATCTGCTGCTGCTGAGCCGTCACCTCGTCGCGGCGCGCCGCCAGGCGGCGCAGGCGCTCGCGCAATTCGGCGATCTCGCGGCTCACGCTGTCGCGCAGCGCCTCGTCGTCGGCGATCTGGCGCGTCAGGCGATCGTGCTCGCCCTCGGCGGCCGTCGTCTCGGCCTGGGCGGCATCGCGCGTCGCGGCGGCCTCGGCCGCCCGCTCGTCCTCGCCCACGCGCTCCTGCTCCAGGCGCGCGCGCTGGCCGTCGAGATCGCCGATCGCCGTCGCCGCATCCGACTTGCGGCCATGCTCGCGCTCGAGGTCGGTTTCGGTCTGCGCCAGCCGTGTGCTGGCCTCCTGCTGGGCCTGCGCCACGCGCTCGGCCTCGGCCGTCAGCGCATCGTGCGCCACACGCAGACGCTGCAGGGCAGCGGCAGCGGCGGCTTCATCGTTGCGCAGCGGCGGCAGCGCCGTCGCCGCCTCAGCCTGCGCCGTGGTGGCAAGGCCGACCAGGCGCGTAAGATCGGCGACCTGCGCCTCGGCTTCCCTCAGCCGTTCGCCGGCATCGGCGAGCTCACGCTCGGCGGCGGCGAGCTTCAGCGCCAGCACGGCCGCTTCGGCGCGGCGGATATGGTCGGAGAGATTGCGATAGCGGCTGGCCTGGCGCGCCTGGCGCTTCAGGCCCTTGTGCTGCTCGTCCAGCGCCACCAGCACGTCCTGCACGCGCGCGAGGTTCTGCTCGGCCGCACGCAGGCGCAGCTCGGCCTCGTGGCGGCGAGCGTAGAGACCGGTGATGCCGGCCGCCTCATCGATGATGCCGCGCCGGTCGGCCGGCTTGGCATTGATCAGGGCGCCGATGCGGCCCTGGCTCACCAGCGCCGTCGAGCGCGAGCCCGTCGCCGCGTCGGCGAACAGCGTCTGCACGTCGCGGGCGCGGATCTCGCGGCCGTTCACCGAATAGGCCGAGCCGTGGCCGCGCTCGATGCGGCGCACGATGTCGAGCTGGTCGGAGTCGTTCACCATGGCGGGCGCGGTGCGCGTCTTGTTGTCCAAGGTCAGCATCACCTCGGCGATGTTGCGCGCCGGCCGGCTGCCGGTGCCGGAGAAGATGACGTCCTCCATCTCCGAGCCGCGCATCTGCTTGGCCGAGGTCTCACCCATCACCCACTTCAGTGCCTCGACGAGGTTCGACTTGCCGCAGCCGTTGGGACCGACGATGCCGGTCATGCCGGGCTCGATGGTGAGCTCCGTCGGATCGACGAAGGACTTGAAGCCGGAGAGCCGGAGTTTGTCGAACTGCACCATCTACACCACGCCTGTCTTGTGAACCGTCTTACTTGGCTAGGTCGCCGAACGTCTTGTCGAGGTCCTCGACCGAGCGCGGGCCCTTGTAGAGTTGTCCATTGATGAACAGCGTCGGCGTCGAGTTGACGCCCAGCGTCTCGCCGCCGCGATAGTCGGCGATCACCTCGTTGGCCTTGGCCTCGTTGGCGAGGCACGCCTTGATCTCGTTCTCGCCCAAGCCTGCAATGCGCAGCGGCTTGGCGAGCTCGGCGACCGGATCGGAGCCCGTGGCCCATTGCGGCTGGCCGCGGAAGATCAGGTCGACCACGCCGAAATAGCGGTCGGTGGGGGTGCACTCGGCGATCTGGGCGGCCTTGGCGGCAACCTGATCAAGGGGAAAATCGCGGTAGATCAGCTTCACCTTGCCCGTGTCGATCCACTTCTTCTTGATCTCGGGCAGGATCTGGGTGTGGAAGTGCGCACAGTGCGGGCAGGTGAAGGAGGCGTACTCGATCATGGTGATCGGCGCCTTGGGGTCGCCCATCACATGGTCGCCCGGCTGGACGGCGAGCAGCGCCGTCTTGTCCGGGGTGGCCGCCACGGCGATGGGCGGAGGGCCGGCGGCAGGCGGCCGGGTGCCGTAATAGACGCCAGCCGCGATCGCGACCACCGCCACGGCTCCGCCGGCGACAATCAACATATTACGCATACCGTCTTCCTCTCCACTACATCTTGGGAACCCCACCTGTGGGGAGTCAAACTATTACCGTCCCACCTGGCGCAAAATCGCGGCAATGGCGTCGGCATTGCCGGGGTTTGAATAGTACTGGTCGTTGATAAACAGGGAGGGGGTCGACCGCACCCCCAGCGCCTGGCCGGACTGCACGTCACCGATCACCTTGTCCAGGGCGCGATCGTCGCTGAAGCAGGCCTGGGCCTGGTCGTCCGTCACGCCATCCCCCGCCAGCACCTTCACCATCTCGACCAGGGGATCGCCGACCGTGAGCCATTCGACCTGGCTGCGGAACAGCCGGTCGGCGCGCTCGAAGAACTTGTCGGGCCCGGCGCACTCGGCGAGCTGGCTCGCCCGCGTAGCCACGACATCCATCGGGAAGTGGCGGTGGATCAGCTGCAGCTTGCCGGTGGCGATCCACTCCGTGCGCAGGACCGGCATCACCGCGATGTAGAACTGGGCGCAGAACGGACAGGTGAACGAGGCATAGTCGATCAGGAGATTGGGCGCGTCCGACTTGCCCAGGATGTGGTCCCCCGGCAGCGGCCCTAAAAGCTTCTCGCGCGACAGGTCCTGGGCGCGGACATCGCGCACCAGCAAGGCGCCGGACAGTCCGGCCAGCACCATCCGCCGCCGTGTGCCAACGCGAGCGCCCAGACGCGCGAGGGCGGCGCGAAGATCCGGATCCTGAACGGCCGCGCCGGCGCGTTCGGTCATCTCGGCCATCTTCCTGGCGTCCGGCGCGGGACGCGGCGGCGTTGCCGCCGGCGTGCCGATCGCACCCTGCACCAGACGGATGTCGTCGATCATCTTGTGTCCGAAATAGCCGTTCACGCGCTCGACGATCTGGCCGGCCATGTGCTGGACCTCGAGGGCGGCAGCACCGGAAACGCGCAGCCGCAGGATCTTGCCGGCCCCACTGCTGGAACGTGCCCCGCGGCTGGCGGTCAGTGCTTCAGGGCGGCAGATGCGGGCCAGCTCGGCGCCGACGACGGCCGACCACTCGGCGCGCAGCCGGGCGATCGAGGCGCTGCGTCCCTTCGCCAGGCCCGACGTGAGCCGCTGGGCCAGACCGCCGACGGCGCGGAAGCCGTTTTCCCGCATGGACCCTTTCAAACTCCCTTCTCTATGGTAGGGCACGGTCCCCCGCATGACCACGACCCACGCCTCACGTTTGCTTGCCTGGTACGATCGTCATCGTCGCACCCTGCCGTGGCGCGCGCCGGCCGGACGCCGCGCCGATCCTTACGTCGTGTGGCTGTCGGAGATCATGCTGCAGCAGACCACCGTGGCCACGGTCGGCGACTATTTCCGCCGCTTCATCGAGCGCTGGCCCACCGTCGAGGCCCTGGCCGAGGCGCCGCTGGACGAGGTGCTGTCGGCCTGGGCAGGCCTCGGTTACTACGCGCGGGCTCGCAATCTGCATGCCTGTGCGCGGGCCGTGGCCGAAAGCGGCGGGCGCTTCCCAAAGGATGAATCGGGCCTGCTCGCCCTGCCCGGCATCGGCGCCTACACGGCGGCGGCGATCCGCGCCATCGCCTTCGACGAGCCGGCCTCGGCGGTCGACGGCAATGTCGAGCGGGTGATTGCCCGCCTCTTCGCCATCGAGACGCCGCTGCCCGACGCCAAGACCGAGATCAAGACGCGCGCGGCAAAGCTGGTGCCGCCGGAGCGCGCCGGCGACTACGCCCAGGCGATGATGGATCTGGGCGCCACGGTGTGCACGCCGCGCAACCCGCGCTGCGTCATCTGTCCGCTGATGACGGCCTGCAAGGCGCGCAAGCAAGGCATCGCCGAAGAGCTGCCGCGCCGCGCGCCCAAGGCCGCGAAGCCGACGCGACGCGGCCTTGCTTTCGTGCTGGCGCGCAAGGATGGCGCCATCCTGCTGCGCAAGCGGCCGCCGAAGGGCCTGCTGGGCGGCATGGACGAGGTGCCGTCGAGCCCGTGGCGCGAGGGCAAGCTCAGCCCGGAGAAGGCGCTGGCCGAGGCACCGGTGCCGGCGCGCTGGCAGATCCTGGACGGGCTGGTGCGCCATACCTTCACGCATTTCCACCTCGAGCTCACCGTGGCGCGCGCCACTGCGACCACCGGCCGGCTCGCCACGCTGGCGCCCGGCACCAGCTGGTGCACGGTGGACCGCATGACCGAACGGGCGCTGCCCACGGTGATGCGCAAGGTGATCGCACACGCGGTGAGAAGCTGAGGTTACGTCCCGGCGCATCGAGAGTCAATAACCAATGTCATTTTAGACATAACCAGGGTGCGCAGAGCGCCGTCGCAGCAACTTCCTGATATTTTTGCGCACCATACGGCGCAGTTAAAAAGAAAGTGCTGTCAGTGCATGCATTTCTTGCCGGACCGCGGGCCTCCAGGCGCGTTCATTTCTGTCGTCCTGAGCGTAGCGAAGGACCTCATCGCCGATTGCAATCGGCATGAGATCCTTCGCTACGCTCAGGATGACAAAAGGCGGGCCAGAGGCCCGCGCTCCCTTACAGCCCCGCGCGTACCTGTTGGCGGAGATGGTCGATCGGCAGACGCGCGCCTTCCTGCTCGAAGTGCCAGAAGGTCCAGCCGTTGCACGCCGGCGCGCCCTGCACCGCGGCGCCGACCTGGTGGATCGAGCCGCGATGATCGCCGAGTGAGTTGCTGGCCGACAGCGTGCCGTCGGCGCGCACCCGCGCATGCCAGCGGCCGCTGGGATCGCTCAGCATCGTGCCGGGTGTGAGCAGTCCCGCCTCGATCAGCACGCCGAACGGAATGCGCGGTTCGGCACGCTTGCTGGGCTTGGGAGACACATCCTCGCCGGCCAGCGGCTCGACCAGGGCGATGCGTTTGCGGGCGATCGCGGCGTAGTCGGGATCGCGCTCCAGGCCGATGAAGCGCCGGCCCAACCGCCGGGCTACCGCGCCCGTCGTGCCGGTACCGAAGAAGGGATCGAGGATCACATCGCCCGGATTGGACGCCGCCATCAGGCAGCGGAACAAGAGCGCCTCGGGCTTCTGCGTCGGATGTGCCTTCTTGCCGTCGGCGCCCTTCAGCCGCTCGCCGCCGGTGCAGAGCGGCAAGAGCCAGTCGGAACGCATCTGGATGCCCTCGTTCAGCTCCTTCATCGAATCGTAGTTGAAGGTGTAGCGCGAGCGCTGGCCGCGCGCGGCCCAGATCAGCGTCTCGTGCGCGTTGGTGAAGCGCTTGCCCTTGAAGTTGGGCATGGGGTTGGACTTGCGCCAGACGATGTCGTTCAGGATCCAGAAACCCTGGTCCTGCAGCGCCGTGCCGATGCGGAAGATGTTGTGGTAGCTGCCGATCACCCAGAGCGTGCCCTCGGGCTTCAGCGCGCGACGCGCCGCAGCAAGCCAGGCGCGAGTGAAGGAATCGTAGCGCGAAAAGTCGGCGAACTTGTCCCAGTCGTCATCGACGGCGTCGACCTTGCTGTTGTCGGGACGCAGGAGCTCGCCGCCCAATTGCAGGTTATAGGGCGGGTCGGCGAACACCATGTCGATCGAGGCTTCGGGCAGGCTCTGCATCAGCTCGATGCAGTCGCCGACCAGGACGCGGTCCAGTTTCTCCCCAGGCATCGGCGGAGGATGAGTCATCCACCGAGTCCCGGTCAAGAAATTACAATTGATTCAAATGTTTACGGCATCGATCCACAAGATCGAGTCCGCATCATCCTCGCTACCCACCAGAGGTAGATAGCGTCCTTCGGCGCTGGAAGAAAAAGAGGTCACCCCGGCGGAGGTATGGCTTGGGGAGGATCCCTCCGCCGCCCGCAGGTTGGGGGCTTGCGGGGCTGGCCAGTAGTTGCGGGACTGGGGCGCAGCGTGGTGACGACCCACGATAGCGCGGGTTGTGACCAAGATGAGCGGGGGTTGTACGGAATCGGGCGCTTGCCACAGGTTGGCCACAGCCAGAGCCCGGTTTGCTGCATCGACGAAGAAAGCTCCCGCGGCTCGATGACAATCAGGCGACAGCCAGCTCCTCGGCGAGCGCTGTGCGCGTCGCGATCCGCTCGCCGACGCGGGCGCGGTGGTCGATGACGCGGGGAATGCGCGCCGGATCGACGCCGTCGGCTTCGAGCCATTGCGCCAAGGTGAAAAGATAGGGATCGCAGATCGTATAGCGCTCGCCCATCACCCAAGGGCCCTTGAGCATTTCCTTCTCGATCAGCTCGAAACAGGCCGTGACCGCCTGCGGTACCTTCTTCTGCATGGCCGCGATCGCGGCCTTATCTTCGGCATCGACCCAGCGAGGGCCGCGCATGCGATGAGCGTGTGCGACATGCAGGGACGAGCAGAGATACGAGTTGAACTCCTGCACGCGGGCGAAGGCGAAAGGATCGTCGAGCGGCGCCAGCCCGGCCCTGGGAGAGCTCTGGGCGACGTACGCCAGCATGGCCGGCGTCTCGGTGAGGATGCCGCGGTCGGTGACGAGCGCCGGCACGCGGCCCTTGGGGTTGATCTTGAGAAACTCGGGCGACTGCTGCTGGTTCTTCGCGAAGTCGATGCGCACCGTCGCATAGTCGGCACCGACTTCCTCGAGAGCGATGTGGGTCGCGAGCGAGCAGGTGTGGGCAGCGTAGTAGAGCGTCAGCATGGCGCGAGCGTAGCCGAGGCGATCGACCCGGCGCTCCTAGGCCAGTATCGAGCCGACTTGAGTTTTTCTCTCATTGCCGGGAGCGCGCCACTCCAGTGGCGCTCATATTCTGTTTCGACAGTACTTGAGCGGCACTGGAGTGCCGCGCTCCCGGCAATGAGCGGACCCGGACATCCGGGCCCCATGAGACGGCTGGCACATGAGTTGCTGGGCTGCGCCCATGGATGCCGCCGAACGCGAGGCCCGCGTGGCCCTGGCCGCCTGCTACCGGCTGGTGGCGAAGCTCGGGCTGGACGACCTGATCTACAACCACATCTCGCTGCGCCTGCCCGGCAGCGAGGGCGAGTTCCTGCTCAATCCCTACGGCATGCTGTTCGAGGAGATCACCGCCTCGAGCCTGGTGCGCATCGACACCGAGGGCCGCAAGCTCGACAACGTGCCGCACGAGGTGAACATCGCGGCCTTCGTGATCCATGCCGCCATCCACAAGAACCGGCCGGACGCGGCCTGCGTTCTGCACACCCATTCCGATGCCAGTGTCGCCGTGGCGAGCCAGCAGGACGGGCTGCTGCCGCTCAGCCAGTTCGCCATGCGATTCTATCGCCGCCAGGCCTTCCATGATTACGAGGGCGTCGCGATCGATCTCGACGAGCAACAGCGTCTGGTGCGCGACTTCGGCCAGCACAGCGTCATGCTGATGCGCAACCACGGCATCCTAACCGTCGGCCGCACCCCGGGCGAGGCCTTCATGCTGCTCTATTATTTCGAGCGCGCCGCCCGTATCCAGCTCGCCATGCAGGCGGCGGCCGCCGCGGGCGCCGAGCTGATCGTGCCGCCGCACGACGTTTGCGAGAAGGCGGCGCGGCAGTTCTGGAATCTCGAGGGCGATATCCTGGTGCCGGGCGAGCGCGAATGGCCGGCCTTCCTGCGCCAGCTCGACCGCAGCGATCCCTCCTATCGAGAGTGACGCCGGCCATGAAACGCCAGATGCATCTCGGCCTGTTCATCCTCGGCACCGGCAGCCACGTGGCGGGCTGGCGCCATCCGGGCGCGATGACGAGCTTCCAGGATTTCGATGCGGTGCAGGAGATCGCCCGCATCGCCGAGCGCGGCCGCTTCGACCTGATCTTCATGGGCGACAATCTCTATGCCGATCCCGGGGCGCATCCGTCGTACACGCTGCGTCTGGAGCCGCTCACCATGCTGGCCGGTCTCGCCGTATCGACCAAACACGTCGGGCTCGGCGCGACGGTCTCGACGACCTACAACGATCCCTGGACGGTCGCTCGCGCCTTCGCCTCGCTCGATCACATCAGCAAGGGCCGTGCGGCGTGGAACGCCGTCACCACGGCGAGCGGCCAGGGCGCCGGCAACTTCGGCACCGTCCATCCCGACCATGGCAGCCGCTACGAACGCGCCGCCGAGTTCGTCGACGTGGTCAAGGGCCTGTGGGACTGCTGGGCCGACGACGCCCTGGTCGCCGACCGCTCGACCGGCACCTACATCGATCCGACGCGCCTGCGCGCGCTCGACCACGACGGCACCTTCTTCAAGGTCAAGGGGCCGATCAACATCGGCCGCGCGCCGCAGGGCCAGCCGGTGGTGCTGCAAGCCGGCGGCTCGGCGCCCGGCCAGGCGCTGGCCGCGCGCACGGCCGACGTTGTGTTCTCGGTCGTACAGGACCTCGACGAATCGAAGGCACAATACGCCAACCTGAAGAAGCGGTTGCCGGCCTTTGGCCGCTCGCCCGACCATGTCACGGTGCTGCCGGGCGTCATGCCCGTCGTCGGCCGCACCGACAAGGAGGCGCGCGAGCGGCTGGCCGAGCTGCAGGGCTACGTCACCGGCAGCAACGCCCTGCAGCTCCTGTCGGACCGGCTGGGCCAGGACATCACGCGTTACGAGCTCGATGCGCCAGTGCCCGACATCGCGCTCCCCGATTCGTCGCATGGGTTCGCTCGCGTCATGCTGGCCAAGGCGCGGCGCGAGGGCCTGACACTGCGCGAGCTCTACGACCTCGTCGCCGCCGCGCGCGGCCACTGGGTGTTGTGCGGCTCGCCTGAGACCATCGCCGACACGCTGCAGCAGTGGTTCGACGAGCGCGCCGCCGACGGCTTCAACGTCATGCCGCCGTACTTCCCGGAAGGCTTCGACGACTTCGTCGACCTGGTAATCCCCATCCTGCAGGAGCGTGGCCTGTTCCGCCGGGAGTACGAGGGCACGACCCTGCGCGACCATCTCGGCCTGCCGCGGCCGCCGTCGCGGTTCTTCTAGTCGGCCGCCGGCGGGTTTTTGCGGTCAGTTGGCCGCATCAGGGCTCTAACTCTTCAGTTGTGTTCAGTCCTCGGCGACTTCAACGGCCAGCGCTTCCAGCGGCAGGCCGGGTTCGAGCGCCATCCTGACGGGCGCGAAGCTGCGGCGGTGGTGCGCCGTGGGGCCGAGCCTGTTCAGCGCCGCCAGATGCTCGGGACGGGCGTAGCCGACATTGGTCTCCCAGCCATAGCCGGGGAACGCCGCCGCCAGACCGCGCATGTAACGGTCGCGCGTCACCTTGGCGATGATCGAGGCGGCGGCGATGGAATAGGAGCGTGCATCGCCGCCGACGATGGTCTCGGCCCGGCAGCCGAGCTCGGGCGGCGCACGATTGCCGTCGATCAGCACGAGGTCGGGCTGCTCGACCATCGCCTGCAACGCGCGCCGCATGGCGAGGAACGTGGCCTGCAGGATGTTGATGGTGTCGATCTCCGCGACGCTCGCTTCGCCCACGGCATAACGCACGACGCCCGATTCGATGATGGCCGCGTAGGCCTCCTCGCGTTCCTCGGGCGTCAGCTTCTTGGAATCGTCGATCAGCCGCAGCAGCTTGCGCTTGGCGACGGCACGATCGATCACCGCCACGGCCGCCACCACCGGTCCGGCCAGCGGGCCGCGGCCGACCTCGTCGATCCCGGCGATGCGGATCGCTCCGGCCTCGGCGCAGCGCTTCTCGTGGCGAAAGCTCGGCATATCCCCCGGCACGTCTCCTAGAGTGCGGCCATGATCTCGATCGCCGGCATCATCGCGCAGGATCCTGTGGGCATGAAACAGCTTCGTGCCGCCCGCGCGCTCGCCCTGCCGGATTGGTGCATTGCCGCAGGATTCGTGCGCAATCGCGTGTGGGACCATCTGCACGGCATCTCGCCGCCGCGGCCGCCGGCCGACATCGACGTGCTCTACTACGATGCCGCCGACCTCTCGAAGGAGCGCGAGGGCGACTACGAGAAGCGGCTCGACGGCCTGCTGCCCGGCCTGCCCTGGCAGGTGCGCAACCAGGCACGCATGCACCTCTGGAAGGGCCTGCCGCAGCACAAGGACACGGCTGATTCCATGACCTACTGGCTGGAGACCGTGACGGCGGTCGGCGTGCGGCTGGAGAACGACAACAGCCTGACGGTGATCGCGCCGCTCGGCGTCGACGACCTGGTCAACCTGCGTTGCCGGCCGACGCAATTCGGCTGGACGCGCCGTGACGAATACGAGGCGCGCATCGCGTCCAAGCGCTGGCGCGACTTGTGGCCGAAGGTGCAGTTCCTCTAACGGCGATCAGGCGCGATCGACGACGACGTCCCGGAAGAAACCGCGCGAGCCGTCGCCGACGAACAGCCCGACCGGGCCGCGGCGCCAGCCGAAACGCAGATCCTCGACGACCAGGACCTCCCGGCCATCGACAAGCGCCCGAAGCCGCTGGCCCGCGATCTCCAGGCGCAGGCGATGCCAGCGGCCGACCGCGATGTCGGCCCCCTTCTCGTAGCGGCCCGGATAGCGCTCGCGGGAATCGCTGAAATGGAACCCGGGATCGGCGACGTATTGAATGGCGCGATCGATGCGGGGCGCGGGCGGCGGCGGAACGTTCAGCCGACCGTTGGTCATCCGAAGATAGATGGTCTCATGGCCGGCGAACTGCGGCGCGATGTGGAACGACAGCCCGACGAAACCGCGGTCGTCGGGCGCGCCCTTGCCCGTCAGCTCGGCGCCGATCGTCGCCTCGATCGTGCCGTCCGTGAAGTCGTCCTCGACGATGGCGATGCTCGGCCGGTTGCCGCCGCCCGTCGTCCGCAGGCGAAGCTTCTGCTCCTCGTCCGTGAGCTCGATCGCCAGGCAATCGAAGCCGTTCCATTGCCGTCGTGACGTCGCCACGAGATTGACGGCCAGCGGCTGCGGCACGCTGGTCGACGCAGAGGCCGGCAGGCCGCCCGCCAGGAGAGCGCTCGCGCAGAGGAAGGTGCGTCGGTAGGTGCGTCGGTTCATGGCCTTCCCTAACGTTGAACAATCTCATGTCTCAAATGCATAATTTGGCATGATCATGAACCAGATCGATCTCAGGGGTTTCGACCTCAACCTGCTGGTCGTCTTCGAGGTCCTGATGGCTGAACGCAACGTCACGCGGGCGGCGGCCAAGCTCGGTCGCACGCAGTCGGCGGTCAGCCATTCGCTGGCGCGCCTGCGCAGCCAGCTCGACGATCCGCTTCTGGTGAAAAGCGGTCGGCTCATGGAGCCCACCGCCACGGCGTTGGCCTTCTTCGACCAGGCACGGCCGATCCTGGTTAGCCTTCGCCGTGTCCTGGCGCCGCGCCAGCGCTTCGACCCGGCCACGGCCGATCGCATCTTCCACATTGCCGCGCCCGACTTCACCCTGGCCCTGTTCACCGAAGTGCTGGCGTCGCTGCGCAAAGACGCGCCCGGCGTCTCGATCGAATGGACGGGCCCACGCCCGTCGATGCTGGTCGAGGTCGCCGAAGGTCAGCTCGATGCGGCGATCGCACCGGCCGGACTGCGGCGGCCGCCGGGCCTGATCGCCGATCCAATCGGCGCCCTGCGCTGGAGCTGCTTCGCCCGCCGTAACCATCCCGCCTTCAAACGCTGGAGTACGGCGAACTGGTCGCGCTGGCCGCATGTCGTGGTGCGCGTCGGCGATGACCTCGAAAGCCCGATCGACCGGGCGGCCGCCGCCGCGGGCCTCAGGCGCTCGATCGCCGGCTGGGTGCCCAACTTCTCGGTGGTTGCACCCGTGCTCGCCGCGTCAGACCTGATCGCGACCCTCCCCGCGCTGTCGATGGTCAACACGGTGGCGCCGTTCGGCCTTGCCAGCCGCGACGTGCCGTTCGCCATCGAGCCGATCGCGCACGTGCTGGTCTGGCCGGCGATGCGCGCGGAAAACGCCGAGCACAAATGGCTGCGACGCCGCCTGGAGCCGGTCACCAGGCGAAAGTTCCGCGCGCCGCAAGCGGCGTAGCCATTGCTGGGCGCGCGCCACCCAACAACCTCACCCTGAGGAGCGCACGAAGTGCGGGTCTCGAAGGGTGGGCAAAATCCCGACTGGTTCCGACCCTTCGAGACGCATCGCTGCGCGATGCTCCTCAGGGTGAGGCGGTGTTGGGCGAGCTGCCCATGACGCGCCACTGGAGTGGCGCGCCCCCAGCGCTACAGGAGCTTCATCTGCCGGCTGTCGCGCTTGGCATCGGTGAGTGCGGTCCGAACGGACTCCGGCACGCTGAAGCGGCTGGCGTCGAGCCGGTAGCGCACGAGATTCAACCCCAGCCGTTTCACCGCCGCGCTGAAGCGGGCGCTGAGCAGCTGGGCGATCGGGCCCTCGCCCCGCATGCGCAGGCCGAAGTCGGACTGGTAGAGCGCGCCGCCGCGCATCTGGCGGATCAGCGACAGCACCCGCTCGGCGCGGTCGGGCCGATGCTGCTTCAGCCATTCCTGGAACAGGTCCTTGATCTCGAGTGGCAGGCGCAGGACGGTGAAGCCTGCGCGCGTGGCGCCCGCCTCCTTCGCCGCCTCGAGGATCGCTTCCATCTCGTGGTCGTTCAGGCCGGGAATCATCGGCGCTGCCATCACGCCCACGGGAACGCCGGCGTCGGCCAGCGCCCGGATGGCGGCGAGCCTTCGACGCGGCGCCGAGGCGCGCGGCTCCATGTCCCGCGCCAGCTCCTTGTCGAGCGTGGTCACCGACAGGAAGACCTCGGCGAGGTTGCGCTTGGCCATGTCGCCCAGGATGTCGATGTCGCGCGCCACGAGCTGGTTCTTGGTGACGATGCCGACCGGATTGTTGAAGTCGCTCAGCACGCGGAGGATCTGGCGCGTGATCTTGAGCTCGCGCTCGACCGGCTGATAGGGATCGGTGTTGGTGCCCATGGCGACGACGTCGGGCTTGTACTTGGGCGACACGAGCTCACCCACCAGCAGCTTGGCGGCGTCGGGCTTGAACAGGATCTTGGTCTCGAAATCGAGGCCGGGCGACAGGCCGAGATACGCGTGGGTCGGCCGCGCGAAGCAGTAGATGCAGCCGTGCTCGCAGCCGCGATAGGGATTGATCGAGCGATCGAACGGCACGTCGGGCGAGGTGTTGTGCGCCAGGATGGTGCGCGTGGCGTCGCGCGTCAGCGACGTGCGCAGGGGCGGCAGCTCGTCGTCTTCGCTCGGCGAAGTCGACGCCTCGCTTTCCCAGCCGTCGGTCGTGCGGATGCGCTTCTCGCTGTCGAAGCGACTGGACTCGTTGGAGAGCGCGCCGCGGCCGTGATGCACGGGCTCGGGGATCGCATCATCGGGATAGTCAGGAGGAATGGTCGGCCTCATGATGGACCGACTTTGAGAACAAATAGGGAACGAGTCAAGCCATCCATTCGGATCGAATGGATTGAATCATCTCCCGGCGAAAGCACTCGTCGATGCGCGCATCGATATGCGCCTTCATTGCTGGCGCGAGACCGGCGTCGCTCCATTGTGTGGGATCCGAAGGATCGCGCGGTGCGCGCGTCTGCACACGCCACCGGGCCATGAACAACGTGGTGCGAAGCCACGTCAGCCGGCGCATCGGCTGCAGCCATGGTTCGAGGGTCTTTGCCTGGGCTGGCCCGACCTTCTCAAGATAAAGCGTGTAAAAGCGCGCGGTCTCGTCGCGTGACAGCACTTTGCCGACATCCGGATGCCACAGCGTCGAGGTTGCAAGCGTTGCATGCGCGAGGTCGATGGCGGGCGAACCGACATGGACCTTCTCGAGGTCGACGAACCAGGCGATGCCCGTGCGATCCACCAGGAAGTTGCCGGGATGCGTGTCGGCCAGCGCGACGGTGAGTGGCTGTGCGCGCGTTCCAATGTCGGCTGACATCTCGCGCATCAATCCAAGCTCCTCGGCGATCTCGGCGCACGCGCTGGCGTCGGCCACAGCCTTGCTGAGAAAGCGCGTCGCGTTCTGCTCGACCGCGGCCAAGGTCTCGAGGAACGGATTTTGCTGCCGCGGGATCGGTGAGTCGTCGGCCGGCAACGGCAGCGCATGGATGCGCGCCAGCGTGTCGGCCATGGCGTTGAGCTCGCCCGGCAGGCGCGGCGCGCGGCCGTCGATGCGATCGACGATCAGCGCGCCGCCCGGCAGGCCGGTGCGTGGTGGGATGATGTCGTGCAGGCGCGGCGTACGATGCGCCGGTTCGAGATGGCAGAAGGCTTCGGCCTGAGTCGCAAGGCGCGCAGCTGCTGTCGGATCGTCCTCGTGCGCATAGGCAACGCGCGCCAGGAGTGCGTTGGGCAGAGCGACGTGGCCGTGCGCCGTGCCGGTTGCCGGCAGCGGCTTCAGGTCCGTAGCGTCGAGCGAAGCAAACGCCGGCCGCTCACGCAGAGATGACAGCAAAGCGTTCATTGCTGGGAGCGCGCCACTCCGTGGCGCATTCTTCTCGTGTGTCCACGAAGATGCGCCACGGAGTGGCGCGCTCCCAGCATCAACCACTTCGCGGTATCTTGCCTTCGTTTAGGCGCGGCATCAGCTCGGCGAAGTTGCAGGGGCGGAAGCGAATGTCGAGCTGCTGGCGCAGGATGTCGTCCCAGCCGTCCTTGCAGGCCCCGGTCGAGCCCGGCAGGGCGAAGATGTAGGTGGCGTTGGCGACGCCGGCGACGGCGCGCGACTGCATGGTCGAGGTGCCGATCTTCTGGAAGGAGATCCAGCGGAAGACCTCGCCGAAGCCCTCGATGCGCTTCTCGAACAGGCCCTCCAGGGCCTCGGGCGTGACGTCGCGGCCGGTGACGCCGGTGCCGCCCGTCGTGATGACCGCCTCGATGGCGGGATCGTCGATCCACTTCTTCACCTGGGCGCGGATCTTGTCGATGTCGTCAGTGACGATGGCGCGGTCGGCGAGCTTGTGGCCGTCACGGGCGATGCGCTCGACCAGCGTGTCGCCCGACTTGTCGGTTTCCA